>Ga0209798_10001868_pt1 | contig 12478 bp, 10 predicted proteins | sample DOMMetBare3Fresh_FD_187475 | JGI IMG/M metagenome (GOLD analysis project Ga0209798, IMG submission 187475) | Wetland sediment microbial communities from St. Louis River estuary, USA, under dissolved organic matter induced mercury methylation -... | ecosystem: Environmental > Aquatic >...
GACCTCTGGGCCGAGCTCAAGCCGACGCTCGTCATGGTCACCCACGATGTCGACGAGGCGGTCGTGCTCGCCGACCGGATCATGGTGATGTGCCCGCGGCCGGGGCGGGTCTATGAGGAGATCGCCTGCGACCTGCCGCGCCCGCGCGACCGGCAGTCGGCGGCCTTCGACTTCGTCAAGCGCCGCGTGCTGGCTGCGCTCGACCGCTCGCTCGAGCGCGCGGTCATTACCGACGCCGGCGAGGTCAAGGCGGCCCAGGGCGGCGGCCTCTGGTGGTGAGCCGGCCCCTTCGCTATATGCGGTGGCCGAAATAACCGTCGCAGGAGTATCGGAATGGACGCTACCGCGCTGCGCGCCATGCAGGCGCCGCTCAAGGACCGCTACAAGAGCGACCCCAAGGCCGCCTATATCACGCTCAAGGCCAAGGGCAGGCTCGACGACACCCACATCGCCTGCAAGGTCGAGACCGGGCGCGCGCTCGCGGTCGCAGGATTGCATCCGGCGACCGGCGGCTCGGGGATGGAGCTCTGCTCGGGCGACATGCTGCTGGAGGCGCTCGTTGCCTGCGCGGGCGTCACGCTGAAGGCGGTCGCGACCGCGCTCGACATTCCGCTCAAGTCCGGGGCGGTGTCGGCGGAGGGCGACCTCGATTTCCGCGGCACGCTCGGCGTCGACAAGACCGCGCCAGTTGGCTTTGCGCAGATCCGCCTGCGCTTCGACGTCGACACCGAGGCGCCGCAGGAGAAGCTCGATCAGCTCTTGAAGCTCACCGAGCGCTACTGCGTCGTCTACCAGACCATCAAGAGCGGCCCCCCGGTCGAAGTGTCGCTTCAGCGCGGGTGAGCCAAACGCGCGGGTGAACCAACGCAGAATATTGCAGATGAACCAGCGGAGGGCGGGTGCTCCTGCCGTCAGCCGATTGACCGCATCTTGCCCAAGAACAGCCCCTTCATCATCGCGGCGGTGGATTGATTGTCACGCCGGCGTCGGTGACGTTGAAACTCATCAAGTCCTCGCCGGCTTGCAGCGGCCCAGAATACGTCTTGCGCGTTTCGGCTACGATCTCCTCGACCGTGGGCGCCGGAATGGCTTGCGTCCCCTGCTGAGTGAAATGTGAATAGACGGCCAGTTTCGGCTGTGTCCGGTTGAAGACCGTCGCCGCCTCCGAAGGCATCGTGTGGTGATCGAGAATGCGGCGGATAACAATGTTTTGCAGCGCTTCAGGTTTCGAGGCTGCAATCGCATGCACCAGCACGTCCACGCCTTGTCCGTTACGAATCAGGTTCTCGCTGAAACGCGTGTCGCCCGAAATCAGCACGGATCGGCCCCGGTAATCGATACGGTAGCCGTAAGCAGGCTTGATCTCAGGGCCGTGATCCACTTCAAAAGCTGTCACACGGACGCCACTTCGCTCATACACGACCTTATCCGACGAAAACTCTTCGGCAGTGACAGCCGCTCCCTCTGCAGGCAGCTTTTGATCTGCAATGCGAATGCGCACGTCAGCCGCGTAAGCACGTTCAAGATTGGCCATGAGCTCTTTCGCGCCAGTTGGCCCGATCGCGCGGAACGGCACAGTTCGTCCCCCGCCTCCCGGCAGCCAGCCTGTGAGCCACAGATCAGGAATGCCGCTCACGTGGTCGGAATGGTAGTGAGTAATAAACAACGCATCCAATCGCGCCGGCGAGACCCCAATTTGGGCGAGCCTGATCGGCACGCCTCGACCCACATCGAACAGGAGCTTCTGATCGCCTGCTTCGACCAATGTGGCGGGTCCGAACCGATCCGGTCGAAGCTGTGGATTCCCGGTGCCCAGAAGGGTTACGCGGAACGCCTCCTGTGCATTCGCTCCCAGTGCAGTTGTGAGTACGATGGTTGCTGTGACGATCAGCCTCGGCAGCATGACAATTCCTCCCTGTGACCGGCAAATTCCAACCAATGTCGCATGAAGGCGCATGCCGCCGCTATGGGCCAATGCACATAACCCGTCATGCCAAGTCGATGTCTTAGGCAATATTCCTCGACGTTCGTCGTCTCGACGCCGTTGACCTTGCCACCTGCCGATCACGGCAGGCTCACAGCCCGCCGTGCACGACCTTTCCGCCGACCATGGTCATGACCGGCTGGATCTCGCGGATCTCCTCCACCGGCACTGTCAGGTAGTCGCGATCGAGCACCACGAGATCGGCGAGCTTGCCAGGCTCCAACGTGCCGATGTCCTTCTCCATGAACAGCAGCCACGCATTGGAGCGCGTGTGCGCGATCAGCGCCTGCTCCCGCGTGATCGTCTCCTGGTGCAAGATCTTGTCAGGGAAGATGCGGCCCGAGGTATATTGCCAGAGCGTGAGGAACGGATTGACGGTGGCGACGATCGTACCGTCGGACCCCAGGCCGTACAGGATGCCGCTGTCGTGGATCATTTTCACCGGTGGCGTCTCGCCCAGCGGGTTCAACGGCTTCACCACCTGGTTGTGCAGCGCGATCACCCAGCCGAGCCGCTTCGCCTTCTCCACGGACCCTCGGGTGATCAGATCGGCATGTGCGATGGTCCAGCGCAGAGGCGCGATCGGGTGCGTCTTGGCGATCTCCTCGGAGATCGATAGATAGCCGTCGATCGTCGCGTTCACCATCAGATGCTGGTGGATTGGCCAACCGCCTTTGGCGGCGGCATTGGCGAGCTTGGCGAACTGATCGTAGTCCGTCTTCGGGAACACACGCGAGGCGTTGAGCGACAGATCCTGAATGCCGGGATAGACATGCTCACCGATGCCGATGATGCCGAACCAGTGATTGCGGTTGAGCGGCTTCTCCCGCGCGATCAGCGCCGCAACCTCGTCGACCTCCGAGGCATCGCGCGGATAGCGCTGCAGCGTCCAGAACACCCGCAGCGTGAGATTGCCGGTGGCGTGCAAGCCGCTGATCGGCGCGTGGCTGCCATCGAGATAGCCGACGTCATAGACGGTGGTGAGGCCCAGGCCGTTCAGAATAGAGTTGTAGGCCCTCACCTGATCGGGCGGCAGCGCCTCGGTGTCCGGCGCCTCCTGGTAGGGATCACCGGCGCCTTTGGACTTCTCCGCGGCGGCCGGCACCACCTCGCGGATGATGCGCGGGGCATAGCGCAACGCTGCGTACATGACGCGACGGCCCTCCAGGCTGCCGGTCTGGATCGGCAGCGTTCCCTTGTAGAGTTCGCCAACTCGCGGCGCGACCAGATCGCGCGCCAGCGTATTCATGTAGAACGCCGAGTAGGTTTTCTGGATGAACACGGGATTGTGCGGGGAAGCGGCATCGAGCTCCTCCAGCGTGAAGCCGCCGGGCTTGTCCTTGAATTGCTGCTCGTGCCAGCCGCCGATCACGAAAATCCACTTGCCGGGGCCGGAGCCCGGTCCAAGCTCCCTGGCGCGGGCGGCGATCTTGTCCAGCGCCGCTTTGCGCGTGAGTATCCCCTCGAGCCTCGTTTCGAACGGCGTCAACGTGGCGCCACGCAGGTAGTGCAGGTGATTGTCGATCAAGCCTGGAATGACGGTACGGCCGGCGAGGTCGGACTGCCGCGTCACGGGGCCTGCGAGCTTGCGCACCTCTTCGTTCGTGCCCACCGCGACGATGCGATCGTCGCGGATGGCGATAGCGCTTGCGATCGAGAAGTGGGCATCAACCGTCAGGACCTTGCCGCTGTGAAGGATCAAGTCGGGCGCTTGGGCGCGTGCGACGGACGCCCCGGCAAACAGCACAACAAAGGACAGCACAAAAAGTCTGGAGCCCCATGCCATCGTCCTTCTCCGTGTTCTTCCGTTGGGTCAGCGCGGCATCCCCAACACACGCCCGCTGGAATTATCGTAAAGCTCAACACGGAGATCAATACGGCGGTTGGCCTTTGCGCGGGACGAACGGCCGGATGCGGATCGATTCGAACGGAAAATGGCCTAGCCATGTGTAGGAACGCCTTTGCGCTTGCGGTCGCTCAGCGTCGGCAGTTTGGTAAGCTGATCGCCGACCTCCCGCTGCGCAAGGCGCAGCTCGTAAAGCTTCTGCAGGTTGAGCCAGTATTCCGGGCTGGTGCCAAACCAGTGGCCGAGACGCAAGGCCGTGTCGGCGGTCACGCCGCGCTGCGCGTTGATGATCTCCGTGATGCGGTTCAGCGGCACCTCGATCTGGCGCGCCAGCTCAGCCGCGCTGATTCCACGCTCCTTGAGCTCTTCGGCGAGGTGCTCGCCGGGGTGGACCGGGGTGCGGGCCACGAGCGATTTCTTCATGCAACGCGTAAGATTTCTCATTCGTCATGCCCGCGAAAGCGGGCATCCAGTAATCACTGAGGCCAAATTCCTTCTACAACGCCACCGGTTACTGGATCGTCCACTGTCGCGGACGATGACAACGGAGAGTCAAAGCCGGCAGCACGATCCGCATACTACAGAATGCGGGCCTGTTGCGCCGCTACTCAGTCCGATAGCATCCGCGATTAAAGACAGGCCAGGAAGCATGCTATGGCACCACCAGATGCTGGCGATCTCCTTCTGATCACTGGTGCCAGCGGTTTTGTCGGCTCCGCGATCGCAATCGCGGCGCGGCGCGGGGGCTACCGCGTGCGCGTGCTGGTGCGCGCGTCAAGCCCGCGCGGCAACATCCAACCGGGTGACGAGGTCGCTATTGGCGACATCCGCGATCGCGCCTCGCTCGCTCAGGCGCTGCACGGCGTGCGCTACCTCATTCACGCGGCTGCCGACTATCGGCTCTGGTCGCGCACGCCCTCCGAGATCATCAAGACCAACGCGGAGGGCACGCGCTGCGTGATGGAGGAGGCGCTGCGCGCCGGCGTCGAGCGGATCGTCTACACCAGCAGCGTCGCGACCCTTGCGCTTGAGGACGATGCGCCGGCCGACGAGACCCGTCCGCTCTCCGAGCGTGACGCGATCGGGGCTTACAAAAAGAGCAAGGTCATCGCCGAGCGCCTGGTCGAGGACATGGTGCAGCGCGAGCGGCTGCCCGCCGTGATCGTCAATCCCTCGACCCCGATCGGTCCGCGCGACGTCAAGCCCACCCCGACCGGCCGCATCATCGTCGAGGCCGCCTCCGGCCGCATGCCGGCGTTCGTCGATACCGGGCTCAATCTGGTGCATGTCGACGACGTGGCGGCCGGGCATCTCGCGGCGCTCACGCGCGGCAAGCTCGGCGAGCGCTACATCCTGGGCGGCGAGAACGTCTACTTGCGCGACATGCTGGCCGAGATCGCGCGCGTTGTCGGCCGCAAGCCGCCGCGTGTTCGACTGCCGATCGCGCCGCTGTTTCCGCTGGCGCTCGTTGCCGAGGGCGTGGGCCTCATAACGGGACGCGAGCCGTTCCTGACGCTCGACGGCTTGCGCATGGCGCGCCACCACATGTTCTTCAGCGATGCCAAGGCGCGCCGGGAGCTGGGCTATTCCGCGCGCCCCTACCGCGACGGCATCACGGATGCGATCGCCTGGTTCAGGCAACACGGCTATCTGCGCTGATCAGAAATCCGCGTAGCCGCCCAGCCGCAAGTCGTCCCGCCGCGCGGCCGCCACCACGTCGGGATCGATGAGCGCCTTGAGCTCCTCGGCATAGCGGTAGCCGGGCGCGTGCCCGGCGAAATCGTCGGCGGTCGCCGGATGCAGATAGATCTCGCTCCGCCCCTCCGGCAGATGCTGGAGGAGACCCAGCAGCCGCGCTTGCGTCATCGCGCCCGACCAGGCGAGGCCGAGCACCGCGTCGGGCGTCTTGAGGCCAGCCCGCCGCGCGCGCTGCTGAAGCACCGCGGCCCAGGGTCCGGTCACCCAGGCCGGGAGGCGCGTTGTCTGCGGCTCGATGGCGGAGAGCACGGCGGCTGGCTCGCGCGGCACCCGCAGTCCTTTGAGCCCATAACGGGCGCCGACCGCCATGATCGTCCCGGCGATCATCGGGTGGAGATGGAAATGCTTGTGCGCATTGACGTGATCGAGCGCGAGCCCATTGGCGCGAAAGGCCTCGAACTGCGCTTCGATCTCGGCGCCGACCTGTCGCCGCACCGATCGCCGCAGCGCGATGTCGAGGCCGAGCCGCGCCATGTCGGCGCGAAAGCATCCCCGCGCATCGACGAGGTCGGGGACGCGCTCGGCCGGCAGCATGGGCAAGCCTTCGACCAGCACGACATGCAGGCCCACGCGCAACCGCGGCAGCCGCCGTGCGCGCATGATCGCATCCTGCGCGGCAGGGCCTGCCACCATGAGGCTTGCGGCGGTGAGGATGCCGTGCCGATGCGCCGTCTCGACGGCGTCGTTGACCTCGCCCGCGAGGCCAAAATCGTCGGCGGTGACGACGACCTGCTTCAGTGCGCCGGCTCCCCGCGCTCGCGCAGGAACCGGAAGAACTCCACTCCCTCGCGCAGGCGCCGCTTCATCATCTCCGGGCTCCGGATCATCTCGCCCACGATCGAGGCGATCTTCGGCGCGCGGAAATAGAAGCGCTTGTAGAAATCGTCGACCGACTGGAAGATCTCGCTGTGGCTGAGATGCGGGTAGTTGAGCGACGCGACCTGGGTGCCGCGGTCGGTCAACAGCTCCGCATTCTCGTCGATCAGCCAGCGGTTCTCCAGCGCCTGCTGGTAGAGGAATGTCCCGGGATAGGGCGCGGCGAGCGATACCTGGATCGTGTGCGGATTGATCTCGGTGGCGAACCGGATGGTCTCCTCGATCGTCTCCTTGGTCTCGCCGGGCAGGCCGAGAATGAAGGTGCCGTGGATGACGATGCCGAGCTCGTGACAATCCTTGGTGAAGCGGCGCGCCACGTCGACGCGCATCCCTTTCTTGATGTTGTGCAGGATCTTCTGATTGCCGGATTCGTAGCCGACCAGCAGCAGCCGCAGGCCATTGTCCTTCATCACTTTCAGCGCCTCACGCGGCACGTTGGCCTTGGCATTGCACGACCACACGATGCCGAGCTTGCCGATCTCGCGCGCCAGCTCCATGACGCGCGGCACGTTGTCGGTGAGCGTGTCGTCGTCGAAGAAGAATTCCTTCACCTGCGGGAACGCCTGGCGCGCCCACTTCAGCTCCTCGATCACATGCGCGACGCTGCGCACCCGGTAGCGATGCCCGCCGATGGTCTGCGGCCACAGGCAGAAGGTGCAGCGCGATTTGCAGCCGCGGCCGGTATAGAACGAGATGTAGGGGTGCTTGAGATAGCCGCCGAAATAGTTCTCGATCACCAGGTCGCGCTTGTAGACCGGCGTGACGAACGGCAGTGAGTCCATGTTCTCGAGGACGGCGCGCTCCTCGTTGTGCGCGATGGTGCCGTCGGCCCGGCGCCATGACAGCCCGGCGATACGGTCGAACTCGCGTCCCTCGGCCACCTCCTTGATGGTGAAATCGAACTCGTTGCGCGCCACGAAATCGATTGCCGACGAGGCCTGCAGGCTCTTCTCGGGCTCGACCGCGACCTTGGCGCCGATCAGTCCGATCTTGAGGGCGGGCTTGAGCGCCTTGAGCGCCTCGGCTGTGCGCACGTCGGAGGCGAATGACGGCGTCGAGGTATGCATCACCACGAGGTCGCGGCTCGTGGCCTCGGGCGCGACGTCATCGAACTTGAGCCGGTGCGGGGGCGCGTCGATCAGCTTCGAGCCCTCGACCAGCGCGGCCGGCTGCGCGAGCCAAGTCGGGTACCAGAACGAGCGCACCTCGCGGCTCATCTGATAGCGCGCGCCGGCGCCGCCATCGAAGCCGTCGAACGACGGCGCCTGCAGGAAAAGCGTCTTCATCATGCGGTTGCGCTCCACGGTCCGGCTGGCGGCAGCGTCCAGGTCTCGCTCGTACAAAGCCTCACTCGTACAAAGTCTCGCCCGTAAAAAGGTCTCGCTCGTGCAGGTCCACCCGACGGTCAGCGACCATAAGTGACATGCAGGCACAAGCCAAGTTGGTACTGGAATGCGTACTCACACATTTTGGTTGTTGGGCGGCGCTGGCGGATGTGCGCCTGGCCCCCGGGAGCGGCCAACCGCTCGACATTGGGGCACGTCCGGGTTCGGGCCACACTTAGGCCTCGCCACGGATCCGCCAAGGCAGATGGAGCTAGTCAGCTGATTTTCTGCCGGATAGGGACGACAGCAGCGTCGCGCCTCATGAGTTGGGCCAGGGTTGCCAGCATCTGGCTACGAGTGTAGGGCTTGCCGATCAGCGGGGCTTGACGAAAAGCTTCCGGCAAGCACTCGCGGCCATAGCCTGTAACGAACGCAAACGGAATATTGCGGCGTGTGAGCGCAGCTGCTAGCTCATCGGCGGCGTGTCCGCCCAAATTGGCATCCAAGAGTGCGGCGTCGAAGTTGCTCCCCTCAATCAGGACCTTCGCGTTGTCAACGTTCGCGGCCGGCCCGACGATCTCGCAGCCCTCCTCTTCCAGAGTTGCCACCACGTCCATTGCAACAAGCGGCTCGTCTTCTACGACGAGAATTCGCTTGTTTCGAAGGCTTGGCTCGCCTGAGCCATCTTTTGACGTGGGACTTGGCGCGAAGGCGCTATAGGCGCCAGCGCTCGCACCATCGCCGAGCGGAAGTTTGATCTCGCAGGATATGCCATTGACTCCGAAGTCAACGAGGACCTCTCCACCATGTGCCTGCAGACTTTTCTCAATGAGGGTCGTCCCGAAACCGCGGCGCGAAGGTGCGCTGACCGGTGGCCCGTCCTGTTCCTTCCAGTGGAAGAGCAAGCTACGGCCGCCACCGGTGCGTATAGTCCAGCTAATCGAAAGTCGGCCATTCGGCACAGACAACGAGCCGTACTTGCGCGCATTGGTTCCCAACTCATGGAGGACCAAGGCAAGGTGGAGCGCTATTTGCGGATCAAGAGTGACGGACGGCCCCGAATATGAGATGCGATCATCTTCCGCGCTGCCCAACAGCAGCTGGTCGCGAACCAAGGACAAGAGGTCAGTACCTTGCCAGGAGTTGTCGGTCAGTAGCGAGTGGGCGTTAGCGAGCGCGCGCAGCCGGCCACTGAAACTGCCCACAAACTCGGTCGGGCTCCCGGCCATCCTCAGGGTCTGGTGGGCGATGGCTTGAACCGTTGCGAGCGTATTCTTCACGCGATGGTTAAGCTCGCCTATAAGCAGGTTCTGCGCACGCTCGGCCCGCTTCCGCTCGGTGATGTCGCGGCCGACCTTGGCTACGCCGACAACGTTGCCGGACTTGTCGCGCGCGAGCGAGACCGTCAGCGAGATATTGACGCGCCGGCCGTCCTTGGCAAGCCGTTCCGTTTCGTAGTGCTCGACACGTTCGCCGCGGCGAACTCTGTCCAGAACCTGTAATTCCTCGTCGTGAAGCTCGGGCGGGATGATCCGCATGATCGATTGTCCGACCATCTCCCCCGGCTCGTACCCGTATGCGTTCGCCGCCCCAGTGCTCCAGTAGGTGATCCGGCCATCGGTCGTAGTACTGATGATCGCGTCCTGCGAGGAAAGAACAAACGCCGCCAATCGCGCGGACTCCTGCTCCGCAGCGTGGCGCTCGGTAATGTCGACCAGCATGTTGATCGCGCCAGTCAAGCGGCCATCCTGGTCGAACAATGGCGTCGGGTACGGCACGAGGCGGGCGCGGCTGCCATCGGGTCGCTCGGCGATGAACTCTGCGCCTCTGACTGGCCTTTGCTCTTTCAGGGCGATCGCCATGGGGCGTTGGTCAAGCGGCAAAGGGGAGCCGTCTGGATGGTACAGGCGCGAACTCACGCACCAGTCATCCACGCCTAGCACCGGCTCACGACCGGCCAACTCGGCAGCGGCCCGGTTGTAGAACGTGATCTTGCCCCCGGCGTCCGTCGTGTAGATGGCTGTAGGCAGCGCCTGGAGCATTGCCTGGAACCGCTGCTCGCCCTCCCGGAGGCGCTCCTCTGCAGCTCGGGCCTCGGTCACATCAAAAGTGAAGCACCGGGTGTGAATGAAAGTGCCGTCGCGGAACAGCCCGCTGGATGTGATCAGGACATGCCGGATTGAACCGTCCTTCGCGCGCAGCCGCGCCGGGTATCTTTCCAATCGTTCGCCGCGAACTAGCCGAGCCAGGATATCGCTGATGATCGCCGCATCGGCATGGAACTCGGCGATATGGCGGCCGACATATTCCTCAGCGCTGTAGCCGAGCATCGCAAGCTCGGCCTTGTTGGCTCGCAGGATCGTCCCGTTGCCGGCGACGATGTGCAGCCCGACCGCCCCGTTCTCGAAGAAATCTTCCAGATCATCGGCGGCGGGGAGGCGTGGGCCCGCCCCCCCGACCACATGAACGGTATCCATGTCCGACCCTTCAGCTAATACCTCAACCACGATTAACGCCCAATATATGGATCGGTTCCACTCCGGAGCCTACCGAAAGGCGACCTGCTTAGCTGGATGGGTCCCTCCAATGCCTCTGCAATGTCGGATGGGGTGAACCCGGAAAGTTGCGACGTCAGCACACATGTCGTCCGGTTTGCCCAAAGCCGACAACCGGTCTGCGCGTTGATGAATACATGCCCTTGGCGCCTCCTTTTCAGGATCGGCGAGCAAAGATCGATCGCCTCTCGCGGAAGACTCTGGCTGAGCGAGCGGTTCAATGCATCACACGGTCTGGCCGCGGCTCGATACTTTTGCGGCGGACATTTGGTTGATTTCGGACAATACCCGACCTCTGTTCTCGCTATGTCTCGCCGCCACCGGGGGCTCGATAGCCTGACGCTATCGCCGATATAGCCGTCTTGATTGCCCAATTCGCTAGAATGCCTGCCAATTCCTGGAGGACGGACCCATGGAAATGCATCAGGTGCGCTATTTTTTGGCTGCCGCCCGGACATTGAATTTCACCCGGGCGGCCGAGGAATGTAACGTCTCGCAGCCCTCCCTGACCCGCGCGATCAAACAACTTGAGGCGGAGCTCGGAGGCGACCTGTTTCGGCGCGAACGGCCGGCAGCACAGCTCACTGAGCTGGGGCTGCGCATGCATCCGCTCCTGCAGCAATGCTATGCGGCCGCGGCTGGCGCCAAGTCGCTGGCGACCTCGTTCAAGACCGGCAAGGTCGGTACGCTCAGGATCGCGATTGCGGACGCCGTCGACCTGTCGTTGCTGATTCCCCATCTGGAGCAGTTGAGGCGGTTGTTCAGCGGGCTTGAGTTCAAGCTCCTGCGCGGCAGCAGCGAGCAAGTGGGCGAGTACCTGAAGAAGGGCGAGGCCGAGCTCGGGATTGCGGTCGAGGTGAGCAAGGATTGGGACCGGCTGGATTGCTGGCCCTTGTTCACCGAGAGCTTTCACCTCGTGGTGAACGGACAGCATCCGCTGGCGGAGCACGATTGCATCGAGTTCGAGGACTTGAAGCAGCAGCAACTGCTGTCGCGCGGCTATTGCGAATATGCCGATCGCTTGAACGAGTCACTCAACGCCTGTGAGGTCGATGCCGATCATAGCCACATGGTCTCGTCAGAGAGTGATCTCATCAAGCTTCTTGAAGCCAATATCGGCGTCGCGCTGATGCCGTGCAGCGCATCGACGCCGATCACACTCAAATGCGCCAAAGTTGTCGGGCTCGACGTGCGCCGAACCGTGCAGTTGTTTGGTGTTGCGGGCCGGGAGCGGACCGCCGTTGCATCGGCTGTCATGAAAATGTTGCGCAGCGCGGATTGGCGGCGGTTCCTGGCCCCGCCGTCGGCAGCGCCAAAGGATGACCAGGCGCCGCTCCTATCGATCGTGGCTTCCCGATAGAAATTGAAAAAAGAAAGAGTGAAAGCTATGGCTGAGAAGAGCTTCGCGGAAATTCTGGATGAGACGACCGAAAGCAGCCGGCTCATGGATGCCCCCCTGGCCGCTCGCCTGAAGGCGGTCGCGGACGAGGTGGACAGGCTCAGTCCCGAGTTTGCCGGCGTAGTCGCCCGCATGATCGTCCGGCTTGAGTCCAACCAGGTGGGCCAGAGCGCGCCGCAGATTGGCGAGCGCATGCCGGACTTCATCCTGCCCGACGAGTCGGGCCAGCTGGTCCGGCTCGGCGACCTGATCGAGAAGGGACCGGTGGTCGTCTCGTTCAATCGAGGCCATTGGTGCCCGTATTGCCGCCTGAACATCGATGGGCTTGCCAGGATCGCACCAGACGTCGATCGGCTGGGCGCGCAGATCGTTGCGATCTCGCCCGAAAGCCAGCGCTACGGAGGCGAGCTCAAGGACTATGCGAAGGCACCCTTTGCCATTCTGGCGGACACCGACAACGGCTACGCGCTCGCGCTCAATCTCTTGTTCTGGGTTGGGGACGAGAAACGCGAGGCGATGCAAGCGGGCGGTTTCGATATTACGCCGTTTCAAAACAACGACACCTGGATGTTGCCGATCCCGGCGACCTTCATTGTTGGCCGGGATGGGGTGGTCAAGGCGCGCTACATCGATCCCGACTATCGGCGCCGCATGGATCTCAACGCAATTGTGGGCGCACTGGAGCAATTGGACGCCGACACGTCGTCGGCTCCGGCTCGCAGACAGTGTGGCTAA
>Ga0209798_10001869_pt1 | contig 12477 bp, 5 predicted proteins | sample DOMMetBare3Fresh_FD_187475 | JGI IMG/M metagenome (GOLD analysis project Ga0209798, IMG submission 187475) | Wetland sediment microbial communities from St. Louis River estuary, USA, under dissolved organic matter induced mercury methylation -... | ecosystem: Environmental > Aquatic > Freshwater...
CGACGAGACGTTCACCCTCACGGCCACGCGCACCGCCGGCACCACCGCAAATGCCAGCGCCGTGGGCACGGCCATCATCACCGACGACGATGCGACACCGTCGCTGTCGATCGGCAATGTCAGCGTCAACGAGAGCGCCGGCACAATGACTTTCACGGTCACGCTGTCAGCCGCCTCTGGTCAGAACGTCACGGTCAACTACGGTACGAGCAACGGCACCGCCACCGCGGGCGCGGACTACACCGCCACCGGCGGCACGCTGACCTTCGCGCCCGGCGTCACCACGCAGATCGTCACCGTCAACATCGCCGAGGACGCCCTCACCGAAGCCAGCGAAACACTCAACGTCACGCTCAGCGCTGCCGGCAACGCCACCATCAGCGGAACAGGCGTCGGCGTCGGCACGATCGTCGACAACGACACGCCTCCGCAGGGCCGCGACGCAACGTTGACCACGCTCGAGGACACGGCGATCGTGTTCGGCCTGTCTGCCTTCCTGATGAACGACGCCGAGCAGGGCAACAACGTCAACCCGAGCGCGGTGCGCATCGATGCGCTGCCCTCCAACGGCAGCCTGTTCCTTGGCGGCGTCCTCGTCAGCGCCGGCCAGACCGTGAGTGCCGCCGCGATCCTCGCCGGCCAACTCACGTTCGTTCCGGCGTCCAATGCAAACGGCAGCAACTACGCGAACTTCAGCTTCAGCGTACAGGACGCGAGCGGCCGGTACGATCTGGTTCCGAACACGGTCACAGTCAACGTGACGCCGGTCAGCGACGGCGCGCCCGATGCGCGCAACGACCTGTTCCAGACCACCTTCGGCACGCCGATCACGCTGACCGCAGCTCAGCTGCTGGCCAACGACACGCTGCCGGACGGCGCGACCATTTCCGCCACGGGCGGCGCTTCCGGCGGCACGCTTGTCGACAACGGCAACGGCACCTACACCTGGACGCCGAGTGGCCCGGGCACCGGCACCTTCACCTACACGCTGACCGACCAGGACGGCCAGACCGACACCGCCACCGTGCGCATCGTCGCCACAGCCGCGGCAGACGACCTGGCCACGGTCAACGAAAGCGCACTGGTCGGCGGCACGGGCGCCGGCACGGTCACGGCCAGCGGCAGCTTGTTCACCAACGATACCGGCAACACCGCGATCAACAGCATCACGTTCAACGGCACCACGGTCACTGACGGCGGCGCCGGTGACACCGACGCACGCGCCGGATACATCGGCATCAGCAGCACCTTGGGCCGCGTGGTCGTGGATACCGCCGGAACGGGCGCCGGGGACTACACCTACACGCTGCTGCGCAATGCCAACAACAGCGCCGCGGCTGATGACACCAGCGTCACCGAGGTCTTCACCTACGACGCCAACACCACCGATGCCGCACTGCGCGTCACGGTGACGGACGATGCGCCACAGGCCGTCAGCCGCACGGTGCAGGTCTCCGAAGACCAGGTGCCGAGCTACCGCCTGGTGCTGGTACTCGACGTATCCGGCTCGATGGATACCGCGGGCGCCGGCGGCGAGGTACGACAGGTCAATGCCGACGGCAGCATCACGATCTCGACGCGGTTGGCACTTGCGCGCCAGGCGCTGGCGCAACTGGTCACGGAGTACTACAACCAGGCTCAGAACGTTTCGATCACGCTGATCACGTTCTCCGATACGGCCACGATCGTCAACAACACGCCGTACACCAGCAAGGACACCGCCGTGGCCGCGATCCTGACGGCAGACGGCAGTGGCGGCACGAACTACAGCAATGCACTGACTGCGGTGCAAACGGCCTACGGCGCGGTCGACCCGAACGTACGCAATGCGGTTTACTTCGTCTCCGACGGCGCGCCGTCCGGAGGCGACCTGACGACACCAGCCGCGAGCTCGGGCTACACCACCTTCATCACCAACAACAACATCGACTCGTACGCTGTTGGTGTAGGCAACGGCATCGCCAACACAGGCCCGCTCAACGGCATCCACAACGTCGATGCCAACGGCAACGGCATCAGCGACGGCGCGATCATCGTACCCGACCTCAACGACCTTGGCTCGGCGTTGCTGTCGACCGTGCCAGTGGCCTATGGCGGCAACGTCGTCAGCAACACCGCCTCCGGCAATGTGCTCGGTGCCGACGGCGGCTACATCCAGACGGTGACGATTGCGCTCGACACCGACAACAATTCCGCGACCGCGCCGGTCAACGCTATCTTCACTCGCAACCCGGCAACCAACCAGATCACCAGCTCGACACCCCTCACTGGCTTTCCGCTCACCGGCGACCTGCTGACGTTGAACGGCTCGCGCGGGTTCGGCCTGGGTACGTTGACTTTCAATTTCTCCACAGGCGAGTACACCTACTTCACCGGCGGCACGGCGGCCGAAGGCGATGCGTTCTCGTTCACCTTCGTCGCTCGCGACGGCGACGGCGATGTCACCGCACCGGCCACGCTGACGGTCGAGATCTCTGACGGCCATCCGATTGCGCGCCCAGATACCGACACGCTCACGGCCAACCAGACCAGCCTGTCGGGCAACGTCATCTCCGGCCTTGGCACCGACGCCGGTCTGGCGCTCGGCGGCACACTGACCAACTTCTCGCCGAGCGGCGCCGGCGTCGATGACGCCATCGACGGCGCTCAGGTCTCGAGCATCGTCTTCAAGGGCGTGACTTATGCGCTGGGCACCAATGCCGCGGGCAGTGGCGCGGGCTTCACTTGGAGCGTCTCCGGCGGCCAGCTCACCTGGACAGCGAGCAGCGGTGGTGAGCAGCTCGTGTTTGCGACCACCGGCTACTACCAGTATGTGCCCCCTGCCGCGGCGCTGCCAGTCGTATCGACCGGCGCGGCCGTGACGACGCAGTTCAACACATCGGCCAACGCCATCCTCAATGGGGTGGTCCTGAGCGGCATCAGCCGCACCGGCGCGACGCAGACCCTGAACTACAACAATCCGGGCGGCACCACCGACGACGGCGTGGGCGTCAGCGGTGGCAATGCCAACGGTACCGTCGACAACCTGGAGACCCTGGTCGTCGCCTTCAGCCAGGCCACGCATCCTCAAGGGGTGCAGGGCGTGAGCTTCGTCGTCAGCGCCAACATCAGCAACCTCGGCTCGGCCAGCGGCACCGTTCGCTCGCTCACCTACACGGTGTACGACGTGGCCGGCAACGAGCTCGGCCAGTTCTTCAGCACGGCCGAAGGCACGGTGACGATCCCGGCGCAGTACAGCAACATCGGCCGCATCGAGATCGAGGCCAACAGCGCCGCGGATGCGCGCATCACGAGCGTCAGCTTCGCGTCGATCTACGTCAACAGCGCGGCCACCGAAGTGGCGCCGGTCGAGGTGGGCTATACGCTGACTGACACCGACGGCGATACGAGCAGTTCGACGCTGACGCTGCGTACGATGACCAACAACCTGTTTGGCGACGGCACCGCCAACAGCATCACCGGCACCAATGCCAACGACCGCATTGACGGCGGCGCCGGCAACGACACTCTGAACGGCGGGGCCGGCAACGACCTGCTGATCGGCGGCGCCGGGGTGGACACATTGAACGGCGGCGACGGCCTCGACGAGCTGCGCGGCAGCAGCGGCAACGACATCCTCAATGGCGGCAACGGCAACGACATTGTCGTCGGTGGCATGGGCAACGACACATTGACCGGCGGCGCCGGTGCCGATGTCTTCCGCTGGGAACTCGCCGATCGCGGCGTGGCCGGCACGCCAGCCGCCGACACGGTCGCCGATTTCAGCGCGGCACAAGGCGATCGCCTCGACCTGCGCGACCTGTTGCAGGGCGAGACGCTCGACGGCGGCGCAATTGGCAACCTGTCGAATTACCTGTTTGTCGAGCGAAGCGGCAGCAACACCGTGGTCCACGTCTCCAGCAACGGCGGTTTCACGTCGGGCTACAACGCCGGCGCCGAAGACCAGACGATCGTCCTCACCGGCGTCGACTTGACAGCGTTGAGCACGTTGACGAGTCAGCAGGTGATCCAGGATCTCCTGAACAACAACCGACTCGCGGTCGACCCGTGACAGAGCCCCTTGAGATCGAAGAACGGCGGCCGGCGAGGCCGCCGTTCTTCAATCAGCCGTTCAAGAAACGCGTCCGCGAACATCCGCAAAGGAATCGTCGACGAGCAGCCGTCCGTCTTCGAACACGGCTCGCAGCGCTTAAAGCCATCCACTCTCCAGGTGCTCGGCATGGGCGGCACTGCCGATGCGCACCGTGGAGAAAGCAGCGTCCCTTTGCAGCAGCGTCAGGCGACCCGCCTTGCTGCGTTTTTCCGGGTCGGCGGCCGGGTCTTTGAAGACATCTCGCCACTAGCCGTTCACTTGCACGGCGGAACACTTCATCGCGAAACGCTGCGTGTCGCGATTGACCTGTTGCAAGAGCGCGCCGCCTTGCCCAAAGGCAATGTTATCGGCCGAATAGCCGTGCGCCTCCAGTGCAGCCAGGATGCTCTGGATCGACTCGCGCGTGATGCCGTCGCCCTGGATGCCGCGCACATGGCGCAGCACGCGAAATCCTTCGCCGTTGACGTCGGCGCCGTAGGACCTGTCGAGCGACTGCACCGTACTCAGCACGACCGACGTCGGGTCGCCGCTGTCGGGCCAGATGACGACGGTTGCACCCGAGTCGATGACGGCCTGGCGCAGCTCTCGGCCCCATAGTTCATCAACCGCGCGGTCGAGGTCGTAGGAGTCCGAGACCACGGCGACGAGCGCGCCCGGTTTTGCAAACTGGCGCAGCATGTTTCGGTAGGCGTCTGCCTCACCCTTGCGGCCCCAGGCGGTGATCGTGCTGTGCTCGGCGGCCGGGATCGAGAAGCCGGCCATTGGCTCGCTGTAGTACACGCGTGCGCCGAGCAGCGCGCTCATCGTGTCCGTGCCCTGGAAGTTCACCAGATGTGACATGCCACCTAGCATCGCCGACTCGAGCGACGACACGCCGCGGGCGCCGAAGTCGTGGAGCTTGAACGGCAACCCCGCCGGGTCGCCGGTGTTTTCGAGGTAGCGGGCGATGATCTGCTTGGTGGCCCAGCTGTTCGTGGCCACTGTGGTCGGGTACCAGATGCGCAGCAGTGCGGTCTCGAGGAAGCTCGTCAGCCAGGCAGAGGCCGGGTCGGTGTTCTCGATGGTGACCAGGACGTGGTGCACCGGTACCAGCGTACCCTCCGCGACCGCCCGGATGCGCACCGGCAGGCACCCGCCGTGATTGTCGACGACGTGCAGCCAGCCGTCGCGGTTGAACGGCACACAATGCGCCGCGCAGACTTCGGCCGCCAGCGCCACGTCGTCGCGCGCAACGGCCTTGGTGAAGTACTCCTTCAGGATCATGCAAGCCTCCGCGCGACTCGATGTAGCTGAAGACATGCGAGGTGCTGGGCGGGTATTGCAACCAGTGGCTGGCCTTGTAGCTGTCGGTATTGAGAACCGTGGGCCGGGCGATGTCGGCGAGCGAGGCGAGACGGGTGGTCATGGCAATCTCCTTGCAGACCGTTGAGGGCTGCGCACGTCTATCGCGCGCAGAGGCAATCAAACGCCGAGGAAGAAACTGACGATGCCGTAGTGGTCTTCGAATACCTGCGGTTCGAACTGGTCAAAGAACTCTGCGAGCGGCACCCAGCGCGCCCTGATGGCGTCGTCGCCTCCCTTGACCGGCGGCAGCTCGCCGCTCGGAAACTCGAAGAAGAAGCCGTGCGTGATCGTGCGACCGCGCGCCGAACGGTCCGGCTTGTCGAAGACGCGCGTCGCCTTGATCGAACCGCGCAAAACCGGCTCGGGCAACTTCAGTCGTGTCTCTTCGCGCAACTCGCGGATGCAGGCATCGACCAGGCGCTCGTCGCCGTTGACGAACCCGCCCGGCAACGCCCATAACCCCTTGCCAGGCTCGGCGCGGCGCTGCACGAGCAGCACATGGCCGGAGTGGACGACGACGGCATCGACGGTGACGAAGGTCGGCGCGTACGGGAGCGCGGCAAACTGGGCCTTGTAGCTGATGAGGGATTCATGCTCGCGCACCAGTTGCTTGAACGGCACGCCCCTCGCGAACTCGGCGAGGAAAGCATGCACGCCTTCGGGCACTGCCGATTGCACGAGCATCCACTTGCCATTGGCCGCGTCGGGCTCGCGCGCAGCGTCATACATCAGCATTCGCAGCTCGGCCGCTTTGCGCTGCTCGTGGTTCGGCGCCTCAATGAGTTCCCACTGCGGGAACATGCGCAGGTAGTCGGACGAGGCGTCCTTGAAGTGCCCGACAAGGCACACGGACTTCGGCGCGTTCATCACTGCGTTGTCGCCGACGATCAGCGACGCCACTTGTTGCTGCACTTCACGCATCCAGCGGTCATCGGAATACGGGAAGTCGCGCAGCGGCGCGAACATCAAACGCGAGGCAGCGGGCGCGTCGAACGCCGAGCGGATCATGACCTTGCGCTCGTCGAAGAAGAACGGATCCTTGGTCGAGCGCGGCTTGTTCGATGAGCCGACCAGCACGATGACCTTGCCCGCCAGTGTGAGGGCCTTGTCGATGACGCGGCGGTGGGCGTTGTGGAAAGGCTCGAAACGGCCGATGAAGACTGCGTAGTCGTAGCGCGTGGGCCGGGTGTTTGCCATCTTGTGCTCCCGGAATCCCCGAAGAGTGTTGACGCCGCCCCGTCTGTCGGGTTGGCTTGCATGGATTCTCCCTCGCGGCCCGTAACGCTGCAAACGAGGTTGGCTATCGCGCCACACCCCAATCAGGCTAGGGCCTGCGTGCAGTGGCCCAAGGCCCGGTGATCGCTTCGACACCGCATTCCCACAACGCGGCGGCATCGTCGGCGTCATCGACCCCTTCGGCACACACGGTCACCGGCAGCGCGCGCAGCAGCGCCACGCTTCCGGCGACGAAACGGCATGCCGCTTCATCGCTTGCGGCGCCACGCACCAGGGCCACATCGAGCTTCACGTAGTCCAGGCCGAGCTCATACAGCCGCGGTGCGCGGTAGAGATGGTGGCCGGCATGTTCGAGGCCGAAGCGCACGCCGAGGGGTCGCACCAGCGATGCGAACGCGCGCACGAGTTCGAAGTGGCCGAGCGCCGCGCTCTCGCCGATTTCGAGCCACAGGCCGCGCGCGCCGCGCGGCGAATCGACCAGCAATTGCCGAAGCTGCGCCGTGAAGGCGCCGTCTGACAATGAGGCCAACGCAAGGTTGACTGCACGTGCGCGGCCGTCATCGGCGATCGCCGTCAACGCCAGCCGCACCGCAAGCAGATCGATCGCGGGCAGCAGCCGGCTGCGCGAGGCCAGCGGCAACCAGCGAGCCGCCGATTCGAACGGACCGTCCTTGCCGAGCTGCACGCGCAGTGGGCATTCAAGGTGCGAAACCGCACCGCCACGGTCGAGCACAACGTATTCGGCCAAGCGAGCGCGACGCTCGGCCAGCGCTTCCTGCAAATGGCGATGCCAGCCCTGCTCGCCAGCTGGAGGCGCGGCGCCGGCATCGGCATCGACCTCGACAGCAAACGGATCCTGACCTTCGGCGCGTGCGAGCGCCATGTCGGCACGCGCGAGCAATGCGCCCGCGCTGGGCGCCGTGCCTTGTGACCACAACGCAGCGCCGAGGTGAACGACGAAGCGCTCGCTGGCTCCGGCCAGTGCGCGGCGCAATGCGGCAGCCACGGTGGCCGGGGCTTCACCGGCCAACGGCGTCGACCCCGGCAAGGCCAGGGCAAAGTCCGCGCCATTCAGCCGACCGGCCACGGCACCTTCATGCGTCGCGGTATTCGTCAACGAGTGCAACGCATCGGCGAGCATGCGCAACGCGCGATCTGTGGTCTCACGGCCCAGTTCGCGATTGACGTTGGCCAGATCGGCGACGCGGATCAGCAGCAGGCTGCCAATCCCGGCGTGGGCATCGTCGGCCAGCACGGCGGCAAAGCGCTGCATGAAGTGGGCGCGATGCGGCAAGCCCGTCAGGCGGTCTTCATGCGCTTCGCGCCGCAACTGCTCGACCTGTGCGGCCTGTGACTCGAACAATCGGCGCACGCGCTCGACCATACCGTTCATGGCCCGCGCAACGCGACGCAGCTCAGGCACCTCAGGCTCATCGACCAGCAGGTAGCGTCCTTCGACCAGCGCATTGGCCTGGGCCACCGTGTCGTCGAGTGGGCGGCGGATGCGGCGCACACCAGCGGCGGCGAGCAGCATCGCGGCGGTGCCGAGCGCGGCCAGCAGCAGCAGGGCGCGCGAGCCGCCGCGCCACAACTCATCGTGCGCATAGGCGATGTGGCTGACGACCTCGACACGGCCGAGTGCGCGCCAGCCGTCGCTGACCTGCGCGACGCCGGGCACCGACTCGATCGGCAACAGGCGCGCAAACCAGCCCGGCGCATCCTGCGGGCGAACCGTCGCTTCGCGATCGAAGGCCGGCGCGCCGTCGGCGCCGACGAAACGCATGCGACTGTAGAAGCCGGTGTCGGCCTGTGTGGCCAGCAGCAGGTTCATCAACTGCGCATCGCCCCGCTGCTGCGAAAGGGCCAAGGCGATGTTCTGCGCGTTGTCACTGTTCTTGATGCGCAGCTGCGTCTGCAACGCGTCTCGCGTAGAGGCCAGGTTGATCCCCACCGCGCCAGTCAGCGCCAGCAGCAGCACAGCGGCCAACAGCAAACCGATTTGTCGCATCAAGCTCATCGCATATTCCTCTCGAGAAGACACCGCCCTGCCCCATGAATGCGGACCTTGGGGGCACTCATATGAATCCCTCGGCGCGCGCCTTGGCCAGCACCAGACGCCATCGCGACAGCCGCGCCTGCGGATCGCCCGCGCTTTGCGCACCAACGCCTTGCCACAGACCTTCGCTGTTGAAACTGAACACCGGCGTCAGGTCGGGACGCCGCGACGCCGGCCGCACGCTCGTCACCAGGTTGTCGAGGATCAGCGGCTCGACGCCCGGCTGCGGGTAGTAGGCCAAGACCATGTGCGCCTGGGCATCGTTGCCGGCGACCTGGGCGCGCACGTACACCAGGCGCAGTCGCGCCACCGGCGTGCCGAGCGCGACGAGGCTGAAATACTTGGCAATGACGTAGTCCTCGCAGTCGCCATGCCCGGCTTGTAGCAACTCGAGCGGGCTGGCCCAGTAGTCGGCCTCGCCCCAGACCACGTCGTCCGTGCGAAAGGTCACACGCCGGTTGAACCAGGTGTTGATGGGTTCGAGCCGCGCCTCTTCGTCCATGCCAGCGGCGTCCTGCAGCATGTCCTGCAGCGGACCAAGTGCAGCCACCGCGTGCGCGCCCAGACGCTCCGCGGCGCTCCGCATCCGCGCTCGATCGTAGGCGCGCGGTGCGCTCGTGAGCACACAGGCCGCAGCCAGGCTCGCCAGCATGGCGCGGCGGGTCCAGCGGGCGGCAGGCAAGGCGTGACATGAGAGGTGGCGGTGTGGCGCAGGCACGGGCAAGAGGGCAGCGGACTCGCAAGCGGCTGCGAGCCATCCGTTGCTTCATCGGCCTGCGGCGGTCGGCGCTGCAGCGCTGTGTGACGGCGACGGCAAAACCGAGCCGCCGCTGCGTGGAAAACTGCCGATGACCCGCGGCATCGCGAGGCCCCAGCAGCTTCGACGCCAAAGTGCCCCACTTAAACTCCGCGCGCACTACAACTGACAACGTTCAGGCAGTGGCCTCACCACGCCTGAGAAAAATCGAAAGCTCGCCATGCACCGATCGATGCGAATCACGCTCCAGGCTGCGGCTGCGCTGCTGGCCTGCGCCGCATCGGCCCAGACGGTGGTGCCAGTGCCGGCCGCTGATGCGGTCCGTGCCGCGGCACAAAAGGCGATCGCCGCCAACCCCGAAGTGGCACAGCGCCTGAACGCGCTGCGCGCTGCCGACGCGGCGGTCGACGTCGTGCGCGGCGGCCTGCGCCCACGCGTCGATTTCGAGGCCAGCGCGGGCCGCACCACCGACCGCATCACAACGCGCAACCCGGAGGGCGAGAGCCTGTCGCGCGCAGGCGCGGCACTCAGCGTCAACCAGGTGCTCTGGGACGCGAATCTGATCCGCAGCGACATCGAGCGCGCCGGCCATGACCAACGGGCGCGCTGGTTCGAGTTTCTGGACGCCACCGAGGGAACAGCACTTGAAGCCGTGCGCGCGCACCACGACGTGATGCGCCAGCGTGCGCTGGTCGCGCTGGCCGAAGACAACTACGTGCAGCACAAGTACGCGGCCACGCAGATCGGCAGCCGCGTCGGTGCCGGCGTCGGCCGCGGCGTCGATCTGGAACAAGCCAAGGCGCGCCTGGCGCTGGCCGAGAGCAACCTGACCACCGAGACCGCGAACCTCCATGACGTGACGGCGCGCTACGCTCGCATCGTCGGCGAGTTGCCGCCGCAGCGGGTGACCAAGTCCGCGCCATCGAACGCCGGCTTGCCGGCCAGCGCCGGTGAAGCGGCAACGCAGGCTGTGCAGTCGAGTGCGGCGATCAGCGCGGCGATCGAAAACCTGCGCGCAGCGCGCTCGACGACCAAGGGCCGCGAAGGCCAGATGTGGCAGCCGCGCGTCGAAGGGCGACTGCGCACCGGCCTCGGCCGCAACCTCGACGGCGTGCCTGACCAGAAGCGCGACACCAGCGCCGAGGTCGTGCTGAACTGGAACCTCTACAACGGTGGCAGCGACCAGGCGCGCGTGCGCCAGGCTGTCGATACCGTCAACCAGGCCAGCGACATCCGTGACAAGACCTGCCGCGACACGCGACAGCAGGCGGCGATCGCATTCAACGACACGCAGAAGTACATGCAGACGCTCGAAGCCCTCGACCGCAACGTGCTCGCGATCGAAAAAGCGCGCGATGCGTACCGCCAGCAGTTCGACATTGGCCAGCGCAGCCTGCTCGACCTGCTCAATGCCGAGAACGAACTCTTCACCGCGAAACGTGCGTACGCCAACGCCGAGTTCGACCTGCTGATTGCGCAGACGCGGACGCTGGCCTGGAGCCAACGCCTGACGACGCAGCTCGGCCTGACGCGCATGGACGCGGGTGGCCTCGAAGCGAAGAACTGGTCCGCGGGCGAGGATGTGCCGTCGCGTTGCCCCGCATTGATGTACGAGCCGGTCGGCACGGTGGTCCGGAGCGACCTCGACAAGCGCGCAGCGCAGCTCGTGCAGGCTGCGCCGCCGACGGCGCCGGCCGCCTCGGCGCCTGCGCCTGCTGAGGCAGCGGCCAGCGCTCCGGAGCCTCCAGCGGCGCCGATTCACAAGCCGGTGCCGGTGCCGCGAAAGCCGCCGCCGAAGGCCAAGAAACAGTAGGCGATACGGGCGCGTCCGCGCCCGTTGTTCATGGGGTCACTTGCGTTGCGGCGGCAGGTCGGTGCACGACCCGTGCGCCACTTCCGCCGCCATGCCGATGCTCTCGCCGAGCGTCGGATGCGGGTGGATCGTCTTGCCGATGTCGACTGCATCGGCGCCCATCTCGATGGCCAGCGCGACCTCGCCGATCATGTCTCCGGCGTGCGTGCCAACGATGCCGCCGCCGACGATGCGGTGCGTCTCTTCATCGAACAGCAGCTTGGTGAAGCCTTCGTCGCGGCCGTTGGCGATGGCTCGGCCAGACGCCGTCCACGGGAAGAGGCCTTTCTTGACCTTCTGACCCTTGGCCTTGGCTTCGTCTTCGGTGAGGCCGACCCACGCCACCTCGGGATCGGTGTAGGCCACGCTTGGTATCACGCGCGCATCGAACGCGGCCTTGCTGTCGCCGCTGGCGACTTCGGCCGCGACATGCGCTTCGTGCACCGCCTTGTGCGCCAGCATCGGCTGTCCGACGATATCGCCGATGGCAAAGATGTGCGGCACGTTGGTGCGCATCTGGATGTCCACCGCGATGAAGCCGCGCTCGCCGACGATCACGCCGGCCTTCTCGGCGCCGATGCGCTTGCCGTTGGGCACGCGGCCCACGGCTTGCAGCACGAGGTCGTAGCGCACGGGATCCTTCGGCGCGCCCTCGCCTTCGAACCTGATGTGGATGCCGTCCTTCTTCGCTTCGCCGCCGACGGTCTTGGTCTTGAGCATGATGTTGTCGAAGCGCTTGGCATTCATCTTTTGCCAGACCTTCACGAGGTCGCGGTCGGCACCGAGCATCAGCGAGTCCATCATCTCGACGACGTCGAGCCGCGCACCGAGCGTGGAGTACACCGTGCCCATCTCGAGGCCGATGATGCCGCCGCCGATGACGAGCATCTTCTCTGGCTTCTGGCGCAGTTCGAGCGCGCCGGTACTGGTGACGATGCGCGGATCGTCCTTCGGCAGGAAGGGCAACTTAACGGCTTCCGAGCCGGCGGCAATGATGGCGTTGTTGAACTTGATGGTCTGCGACTTGCCGTCGGCCAGCGTGACCTTGAGGTGATGCGGGTCGGTGAACTCGCCGACGCCGGTCACTACGGTGACCTTGCGCATCTTGGCCATCGCGGCCAGTCCGCCCGTCAGCTTGC
>Ga0209798_10001870_pt1 | contig 12476 bp, 11 predicted proteins | sample DOMMetBare3Fresh_FD_187475 | JGI IMG/M metagenome (GOLD analysis project Ga0209798, IMG submission 187475) | Wetland sediment microbial communities from St. Louis River estuary, USA, under dissolved organic matter induced mercury methylation -... | ecosystem: Environmental > Aquatic >...
GGGAAGAGCTCCCGCACCGCCGTCGCCAGGATGTGCGCCGAGGAGTGCCGCAACACCTCCAGCGCGTCGGGGTCGCGGTCGGTGAGGATCGAGAGGGTCGTGTCGGCGTCGAGCGGGCGGTCGAGGTCCCATACCGCGCCGTTCACCCGCGCGGCGAGCGCCGCGCGCGCCAGGCCGGCGCCGATCGCCTCGGCGACTTGGCGGGCGGTGGTGCCCGCGGGCACCTCGCGGACGCTGCCATCCGGCAGCGTGACCCGGATGGTGGCGCTCATGGGCCCTCGTGCACCGCCGGGCGGGCCGGGGGCTCGCTGATCGGGGCGTAGACGAAGTACAGCGCCAGCCCGGCCAAGAGCAGCAGCGCCACGAGAATCCAGCGGCCCAGGCTGAGGCCGCGGGGGATCGTCGGTTCATCGTTCATGCGAAGACCTTGGCGTGGAAACCCTTTCCTGCGTTTGCCCGCGGAAAATGTTAAGTTAACGGCATTCGGAATCTTCACGTAAGAGGACGATGCCGTGCGCTCTCACGATCGGTTGAGCAGGACACAAGTGATCATCTGGACCGGCCTCGGCTTCGGCGCCGGCATCCTGGCCGGCTTCGCCGTGGGCGAGTGGGTCGGCGGAATGAACCGGGTGCGGGTGCGCGGCATCGCCCGCCGGCTGCGCCAGGGCGCGCCGACCCGGCTCACGACCTCGGCCTCGGCACGCGCCGCCGAGGCCGCGCTCCAGGCGGAGACCCGCCTCGCCGGCCTTCCGATCGAGGTACTGGCCGTGGCTCGCGGAGTCGTCGAGCTGCGTGGCTGGGTGCCGACCCGCGCCGCGCGCGCCGTTGCCGGCCGGACCGCGCTCGCCGCGCCCGGCATCGAGAGCGTCATCAACAGCCTCCTCGTGCGCGGCGAAGACGACCTCATGCGGGCCGGGGACGCTCGGACCACCGACCAGAGCGCATGACCGAGCCGCTCGCTCCCCAGTACAATCCGTCCGCCATCGAGTCCGCCCTCTACGCCTGGTGGCAGGAGCGCGGGCTGTTCTCCCCGGACGCCGGTCCCGGCGGACCGGCGGCCACCCCGTACGTGATCATGATGCCGCCGCCCAACGTGACGGCAGCGCTGCACATGGGCCACGGGCTCAACAACACGGTGCAGGACGTCCTGGTGCGGTTCGAGCGGATGCGCGGCCGCCGGGCGCTCTGGCTCCCGGGCACCGACCACGCCGGCATCGCCACCCAGAACGTGGTGGAGCGACTCCTGGCCAAGGAGGGGCTCACCCGCTTCGACGTCGGCCGCGAGGCGTTCGTCGAGCGCGTTTGGAGCTACGTCCACGAAACCGGCGCCGCCATCCTCGAGCAGCTCAAGGCCATCGGCAGCTCGGCCGACTGGTCGCGCACCTACTTCACGCTCGACGAGAGACTCTCGCGCGCGGTCCGCGAGGCGTTCGTCACCCTGTACGAGGCGGGGCTCGTCTATCGGGGCCACTACATCATCAACTGGTGCCCCCGCTGCCTCACCGCCCTCTCGAACGAGGAGGCGGAGAAGGTGGAGACCGACGGGAACATCTGGCACCTCCGCTACCCGCTGGCCGATGGCAGCGGCCACGTCACGGTCGCCACCACCCGTCCCGAGACGATGCTGGGCGACACCGCGGTCGCGGTGCACCCCGCGGACGAGCGATACCGGCACCTGGTCGGCCGGGAGCTGCGGCTGCCGGTGGTGGACCGCCCGATTCCGATCGTGGGGGACGAGGCGGTGGACCCGGCGTTCGGCTCGGGCGCGGTGAAGGTCACGCCGGCGCACGATCCGGCGGACTTCGAGATCGGCCGGCGCCACGACCTGCCGGCGATCGACGTGATGACGCCCGAGGCGCGGATCAGCCTGGCGGCGCCCGAGCGCTTCCAGGGACTGGACCGGTTCGACGCCCGCGCGCGGGTCGTCGCGGAGTTCGAGGCCGCCGGGCTGCTCGAGAAGGTGGAGCCGCACCGTCACGCCGTCGGCCATTGCTACCGCTGTGGCACGGTGGTCGAGCCGCGGCTCTCCGACCAGTGGTTCGTGCGGATGGCGCCGCTCGCCCGGCCCGCGCTCGAGGCCTACACCAACGGAACCCTGCACTTCATCCCCGAGCGCCGGGGCGACGATTACACCCAGTGGCTCGAAGGGATCCGCGACTGGTGCATCTCCCGCCAGCTCTGGTGGGGCCACCGCATCCCGGTCTGGTACTGCGAGGCCGACGGCTGCGGCCGCACCACGGTGAGCCGCACCGATCTCGACGCCTGCCCGGCCTGCGGCGGCCCCGCCCGGCAGGACGAGGACGTCCTCGACACCTGGTTCTCGTCGTGGCTGGTGCCGTTTTCCAGCTTGGGCTGGCCCGACCGCACGCCCGACCTGGCCACGTTCTACCCCGGCCACACGCTGGTCTCCGCCCCCGAGATCCTGTTCTTCTGGGTGGCGCGGATGATCATGTCCGGGCTCCACTTCATGGGCGACGTGCCGTACACCCACATCTACCTCCACGGCACCGTCCGCGACACCCAGCACCGCAAGATGTCGAAGTCGCTGGGCAACGGAATCGACCCGCTCGAGGTGGTCGAGCGCTACGGCGCCGACGCCCTGCGATATTCGCTCGTTTCCGGCATGTCGGTCGGGACCGACGTCATCCTCGACCCGAACGACCTCGAGGGATCGTTCGCGGCGGGCCGGAACTTCGCCAACAAGCTGTGGAATGCCGGGCGCTTCATCCTTTCGAATCTGGCCGGCCCGACGCGCCCGCTGGCGGGCACCCCGAGCGCCGTGCACCGCGAGGAGCTCACGCTGGCGGATCGCTGGATCCTCGCGCGCTGCGACGCCACCGTGCGGGAGGCCACCGAGGCGTACGAGAAGTTTCGCCTCAACGAGGCGGCCGGCGCGGTCTATCGCTTCCTCTGGAGCGACCTCGCGGACTGGTACATCGAGCAGATCAAGCCGCGGCTCTATGGCGACGTGCCCGGGGGCGACGTGGCCCGCGCGGTGGCGACGCAGACCTTCGACGTGGCGCTCCGCCTGCTCCACCCGGTCATGCCGTTCATCACCGAGGCACTCTGGCGCCGGTTTCCGGGTCGACCCGCGGACGCCTCCATTTCGGTGGCGCCATGGCCGCGTCCCGATGCCCGGGCCACCGACCCCCAGGCGCTGGCCGACTTCGAACTGGTGCAGCAGGTGGTGGGCGCGATCCGCGGCATCCGCGCCGAGTATGGCGTGCAGCCGGGCCAGACCGTCCGCGCGTTCGTGAGCCAGAACGGCGGCCCGCCGTCGCGCGCACTCGAGCGCGAACGCGGCACCATCGTCCGTCTCGCCAAGCTCGCCGACCTCGTGCTGGCCGAAGGCACCGAACGGGTCGGCGGCCACGCCGTGCTGCCGGATGGCACGGCCGTGTTCGTGCCGCTCGGCGATGCGATCGATGTCGGCCGCGAATGCGCCCGACTCGGGGCGGAGGCCGACCGGCTCGCGGGGCTGCTCGCCTCGCAGGCCAAGAAGCTCGGCAACGAGCAGTTCGTCTCCCGGGCGCCCGCGGAGGTCGTCACCCGCGAGCGGGAGAAGCTCGCCGCCTGGACCGAGCAGCGCGACGTGCTGGTGCGGAAGCGCGAGCTGCTGGGGTGCGGGTGAGAGCGATGGGAGCGGCGGGCCCCGGAGTCACCCTGAGCCCGTTCGCTACGTTCAGGGTGACTCACTCCATCATCAACCTCGTCGTGCCGCTTGCGGTTGCGGCCCTCGCGTGCGCGCGCATCGAGCCCCCGCCCGGCGGGCCGCCCGACACGGCGCCACCCCAGCTCGTCGCGACCCGGCCGGATTCGTTCGGGCGGATCCCGGGTTTCAAGGGCGAGGTGGAGTTCAAGTTCGACGAGGTGATCTCCGAGGGCGGCACCCCCAGTCAGGGAACCGGCACGGGCGACCTCGAGAAGCTCGTCATCGTCTCGCCGTCCACGCGGGTGCCGGAGGTGCACTGGCGGCGCGACCGGATCACGGTGCGGCCCGCCGAGGGCTGGCGGCCCGATCGGGTCTACCGGGTCGAGCTCCTGCCGGGAGTGACCGACCTCAGGCGGAACCGCAGCACCAAGGACACCGTGCTCACGTTCACCACCGGCGCACCGCTCCCCGCCACCACCATCGAGGGGACCGTGGTGGACTGGAGTACCGGCCGCCCCGCCCCTCGCGCGCTGGTCGAGGCGATCCTCCTGCCCGACAGCCTGGCGTACCTCGGCCTCGCCGACTCGAGCGGCCGCATCTCGCTCGGGCCGGTGCCGGCGGGCGAGTACCTCGTCCGCGGCGTCCTCGACCAGAATCGCAACCTCCGCGCGGACGGCCGCGAGGCGTTCGACAGCGTGCGGCTGGCCGCGGGCAAGACCTCGGCGGGCGAGCTGTGGGCATTCGTCCACGACACGGCGCCGGCGCGCATCCGTACCATCACCGTCGCCGACAGCACTTCGGCGACGATCGAGCTCAGCCAGAGCCTCGACCCCGGGCAGCGCCTGACACCGGACGCGGCGACCGTCCGACTCTTGCCCGACTCGACGCCGGTGCGCGTCATCTCCCTGCTGCCCAAACCGGTGGACGACAGCGTCCAGCGGCCCGCCGAGGTGGCACGGGACACAGCGGGTGCGGATACGGCCCGGGCCGGACGGCCGGGAATCGTGGAGCTCCAGGAACGCAGGCCCGCGGTCCCGCGCGGTCGCACGGCCGCCGAGCTCAAGCCGCTCACCAGCCGTCCGCCGCTCAGCGACCGGCTGGTCCTCCGGGTGCAACAGCCGTGGAAGCCGGAGGGCAAGTACGAGGTCGAGCTCCGCGGCGTCCGTAACGTGAGCGGCGTGGTCGGCGACGCCCGGGGCGCCCTGTCCGTTCCAAAGGCGCCCACCGGCGACGCCCTCCGGCACGGTCCGGACTCCCTCAAGCTGACCCCCGATACCCTGAAGCGGCGGCTCCCCAAGAAGACTCCATGAGCGACCGCCGGCGCGAGCTTCCCTCGGTGGACCGGCTGCTCCGGGAGCCCGGCGTGGAGGAGTTGCTGCGTGCCGCGCCCCGGGCCGCCGTGGTGGCCGCCGTCCGGGAGGCGCTCGCGGGCGCGCGCACCCGGCGGGCCGGCGCCCCCGAGGACTGGGCCGCCGAGGTCCGGGAGCGGCTCGCCGAGCGGCGGCGCCCCGCGCTCCGGCCCGTGCTCAACGCCACCGGCGTCGTGCTGCACACGAACCTCGGGCGCGCGCCACTCGCCGAGGCCGCCGTCCGCGCCATGACGGCCATCGCCGGCGGCTACGCCAACCTCGAGTTCGACCTCGATACCGGCACCCGTGGCAGCCGCACCGACCACTGCCGCGAGCTGCTGCGGCGCGTGACCGGGGCGGAGGACGCGCTGGTCGTCAACAACGCCGCGGGCGCGCTGGTCCTCGCGCTGAACGCGCTGGCCGCGGATCGCGACGTCCTCATCTCGCGAGGCGAGCTGATCGAGATCGGCGGCTCCTTCCGCATTCCCGACATCATGTCCCGGAGCGGGGCGCGGCTCCGCGAGGTCGGCACCACCAACCGCACCCATCTCGACGACTACCGGCGGGCACTCGGCGGCGGCGTGGCCGCGATCCTCACGGTGCACCGCTCCAACTTCGAGCAGCGCGGGTTCGTGGCGTCGGCCGACCCCGCCGCCCTGGCGTTGCTCGCCCAGCACGCCGGGCTCCCCTACCTGTTCGACGTCGGCAGCGGGTTGCTGGCCGATCTCTCGCCGTGGGGACTGTCATCGGAGCCGCGGGTGGCCGATGCGTTGGCGGTGGGCGCCGGACTCGTGCTGTTCTCCGGCGACAAGCTTCTGGGCGGGCCACAGGCAGGCTGCCTCGTCGGACGGGGCGACCTGGTGGCGCGGTGTCGCGAGAACCCGCTCGCGCGGGCGCTGCGCGCGGACAAGCTGACGCTCGCCGCCCTCGGCGCCACGCTCGACCTGTACCAGGATGCGCACGCCGCGGTGCGGGAGATCCCGGTGCTCCGCATGCTCACGCTCGAGCCCGCCGAGCTTGCAGCCCGCGCCGGACGACTGGCGGCACACTGCCCCGCCGAGTTGCGCGCGGAGCTCCGGCCGGGCGAGTCGGCGGTCGGTGGCGGGTCGTTTCCGGGCGCCGTCCTCCCGACCACCCTGGTGGCACTCGACGCCGGTCCCCTCGGCGCCGACGGCCTCGCGCTCCGGCTCCGGCTCGGCGAGCCGGCCGTCGTGGCACGGGTGGCTGCCGGGCGCGTGCTGCTCGACCCGCGGACCCTGCCTGAGGAGGCCGGTCCTGACGTCGGCCGCGCGCTGGCCGAGGCGATTCAGGCGTGAGCAGCCGGCCGGCGGTCTTCCTCGACCGCGACGGCACACTCATTGAGGAGCGGCACTACCTCGGCGACCCGGCCGGCGTGCGCCTGCTACCCGGAGTGGCCGATGCGGTGCGCCGGCTCAACGCGGCCGGGCTCCCCGCCGTGGTGGTCACCAATCAGTCGGGCATCGCGCGCGGGCTCTTCACCGAGGCCGACTATCAGGCCACGGCCCTCCGGCTCGAAGAGCTGCTCGCGCGCGAGGGCGCCCGCATCGACGCCCACTACCACTGCCCGCACCTGCCGGAGGTCTCTGGGCCCTGCGACTGCCGCAAGCCCGGTCCCCTGCTCTACCAGCTCGCCGCGCGCGACCTCGCACTCGACCTCGGGCGGAGCTGGTGGGTCGGTGACCGCCTGCGCGACATCGAAGCGGCGACGCGATTCGGGGGGGATGGCACTCTCGTGCTCACGGGGGCCGGACCGGAGGAATCCGGCCGCGCGGACGCCCGCCGCTGGACCACCGCCTCGGACGTCGCAGCCGCGGTGCGCATGATCCTGGCAGCGTGGGAGTCATCCTGAACGAAGTGAAGGGAGCCATGCCGGGTAATGGCCCCTTCGCTGCGCTCAGGGTGACTCCCGGCCGGCCCCGCGTTACTTTCCCCGGCCATGACGATGCGTGTGGCCGTGGCCGTCTCGGGGCGCGGCAGCAACCTCGAGGCGCTCCTGCAGTCCCTGGGAGAAGACGCCCCGGCACGGGTGGTGCTGGTGCTGAGCAACCGGCCGGATGCGGGGGCCCTCGAGCGTGCCCGCACCCACGGCGTGCCCACGGAGGTGCTGCCCGACCCCACCGACGCCGCCGACTGGCTGGACCGCCTCGAACATCACCGGGTCGACCTGCTGGTGCTGGCCGGCTACCTCAAGCTGGTTCCCGCCGCCGTCATCGCCCGCTACCGCGACCGCATCGTGAACGTCCACCCCGGGCTGCTTCCGGCATTCGGGGGCCGCGGCATGTACGGCCATCGCGTGCACGACGCCGTGCTGGCGAGTGGCGCGCGCGAGAGCGGGGCCACCGTCCACCTCGTGGACGAGGTCTACGACCGCGGCGCCATCCTGGCGCAGGGCCGCGTGCCGGTCCTGCCGGACGACACGCCGGACCGGCTGGCCGCGCGCGTGCTCCAGGTGGAGCACCGGCTGCTCCCCGCCGTCGTGCTCGCCGCCGCGGCCGCGGGACGACCCGTACCGCTTCCCGAAACCGTGGAGTCAGCTTCGTGACTCGTCCGTCATGCCGCGCGCGCTGATCTCGGTCAGCGACAAGCGCGGGATCGTCGCCTTCGCCCAGGGGTTGGCTCAGCTCGGGTGGGAGATCATCTCGACCGGCGGGACCGCGGCGACGCTCCGCACCGCGGGCCTCGCGGTGACCTCGGTGGACGAAGTCACCGGCTTCCCCGAGCTCCTCGATGGGCGGCTCAAGACCCTGCACCCCGCGATCCACGGCGCGCTCCTCGCGCGGCGGGACCGGCCCGAGCACCTCGGCGCCGTACGCGAGCACGGCATCGTGCCCATCGACCTCGTGGCCGTCAATCTCTATCCCTTCAAGATGACCATCTCGCAGGCGGGCGTCTCGTTCGAGGACGCGGTCGAGAACATCGACATCGGCGGGCCGTCCATGCTCCGCTCCGCCGCCAAGAACCACGAGTTCGTGCTGCCGGTCGTGGATCCGACCGACTATCCCAGGGTGCTCGAGCTGCTCCGGCGCGATGGGCTCACATCCGAGATCCGGCGCGACTTCGCGGCCAAGGTGTTCGCGCACACGGCCGACTACGACGCGGCGATCGCGGGCTACTTGACGCCGCAGGAGGACGGGCTGCCCGGCCGGCTGGGCATCGCGATGGAGCGGGCCCAGACGCTGCGCTACGGCGAGAATCCCGGCCAGCGCGCCGCGCTGTACGTGACCGAGGAGCCGCGCGGGATGCGGGACCTCACGCAACGCCAGGGAAAAGAGTTGTCCTTCAACAACCTGCTCGACATCGACGCCGCAATGTGGGCCGTCGCCTGCTGGAGCACGCGGCCGGCGTGCGGCGTCATCAAGCACACGACGCCGTGCGGGATCGCGATCGGTCCGTCCGCGGCCGAGGCGTTTCGCAAGGCGCGGGCGACCGATCCCGTCTCGGCGTTCGGCTCGGTCATCGCGTTCAACACGGTCGTGGATCGCGCCACCGCCGAGGCGATGGGCGATCTCTTCGTCGAGGTCGTGGTGGCGCCCTCGTTCCACGACGAGGCGCTCGGGGTGTTCGCCGCCAAGAAGGCGCTCCGCGTGGTGGAGCTGCCGGTGAGCCGGGGCGCCGGGGCACTCGACTTCAAGCGGGTGCGCGGCGGCTTCCTGGTGCAGGAACAGTTCCAGTACGACCCGTCCGACCGGGAGTGGTCGGTCGCCACCGACCGGCAGCCCACCGAGCGGGAGTGGAACGATCTCCGCTTCGCCTGGGCCGCGGTCGCGTCGGTCAAGTCGAACGCCATCCTGCTCGCGCGTGACGAGGCGGCGATCGGCATCGGCGCCGGGCAGATGAGCCGGGTGGACAGCGCCTTCCTCGCCGTCCACAAGGCCCGCCAGCAGGGGCACGACCCCGCCGGCAGTGTGCTCGCCTCGGACGGCTTCTTCCCCTTCGCCGACGGCGTCGAGCACGCGGCCGGCGCGGGGGTCACCGCGATCATCCAGCCGGGCGGCTCGGTCCGCGACGCCGAAGTGGTCGAGGCGGCCAACCGGCACGGTATCGCCATGGTCATGACCGGCCACCGCCAGTTCAGACACTAGCCACGGACCCCATGCCGCCGACCTCGCAGGAGCGCCCGCCCTACCTCTTCGCCCTCGGCACGTTCGTCGCCGTCCTCATGATCTACATCGCGACGCTGGCGCCGACCACCGCGTTCTGGGACACGTCGGAGTACATCGCGGCCGCCAAGGTGCTCGGGATCCCGCATCCGCCCGGGAATCCGCTGTTCGTCATTCTGGCCCACAGTTTCGGCCTGCTGCCGCTCGCGGCCTCGTACGCGGTGCGGATCAACCTGTTCGCGGCGCTCACCAGCGCCGCCGCAGCCGGGTTCTGGTTCCTGGTCGCCGAGCGGTGGCTGCGCGGCATCGTGCAGCCGCGCTGGGCGCGCTACGCGGCGGCGTTCGGCGGGGTGCTGGTGGGCGCCACCTCGTGGACCGTGTGGAACCAGAGCACGGTGAACGAGAAGGTATACACGGTCTCGCTGCTCGCGATCGCGCTCGTCATGTGGCTCGTGGTGCGCTGGGGTGACGACGAGCCCGGCCCCCATCGCGACCGCTGGCTCGTGCTCATCGCCTACGTGCTGGCGCTCTCCTCGACCAACCATCTGATGGGCGTGCTCGCCGTGCCGGCGCTGGTCGTGTACGTGCTGTGGACCGACTGGCGCGTCGTCACCCGCCCCACCGTGCTGGTGGGGATCCTCATCGCCGCGGTGGTCGGCATCTCGCTCAACTACCTCTGGCTCCCGATCCGCGCCGGGCAGTATCCGCCGATCAACGAGGGCGAGCCGGTCGGCTTCTTCAGCCAGGCGCTCAAGGACGTGCTCAACCGCGTCCAGTACGGGAAGCCGCCCCTGAGCGAGCGGCAGGCGAGCTTCACGGGGCAGCTCGCCAACTTCTGGCAGTACTACTCCTGGCAGTTCGCCCGGGATTGGGGGCGCCTGTCCGGCGTCGCCACCGCGATCTTCACCGTACTCGGCCTCAGCGGGCTCGGGGCGCTGTGGAAGTCGGACCGCCGGGCGGGGCTGGCCGGCCTGGCGCTGCTGGGGACGCTGTCGGTCGGGCTGGTCTACTACATGAACTTCAAGTACGGCTTCTCCCAGTACCTGGATCAGCCCTCCCTCCCGCGCGAGGTGCGCGAGCGCGACTACTTCTTCGTCGGCTCGTTCGCGGTCTACGGCGCGTTCGTGGCCTGCGGGCTGGGCGCGCTGATGCAGGCAATGGTGGACGGCCTCCGCGACCGCGGCTCCGCCGCGGGCCGGTGGGCGGCGGCCAGCCCGGTGCTCGCCCTGGCCTTCGTGCCGCTGCTCGGCAACCGGGCCACCGCGAGCCGCGCGCACGAGACCATGGCGCGCGACTTCGCCTACGACATGCTCAACAGCGTCGAGCCGTACGGCATCCTCATCACCGCCGGCGACAACGACACCTTCCCCCTCTGGTACGCGCAGGAAGTGGAGGGGATCCGGCCCGACGTGACGCTGGCGAACCTGTCGCTCATGAACACCGAGTGGCACCTCCGGCAGCTCGCCCGGCGCGAGACCCCGGCCTTCGACCCGTCGCGGGCCGACTCGATCTGGAGCTCCGTCCCCGTCCCGCCGCGGCCCGAGGCCCCTGCCCTCGCGCTCCGCCAGGCCGAGGTGGACAGCCTGCCGGAGGCGATGCAGGTGCCCGCCAGCGGGGGCATCGCGTTCGACAGCCTGCAGATCCGCTTCGGGCAGGAGGTGCTGCTCCGGCAGGACCTCGCGACCATCTTCCTGATCCGTGACAACCAGGGAAAGCGCCCGATCTACTTCAGCTGGAGCGACGGCGGCTATCCCGATCAGACGCTCGGCCTGAGTCCCTATCTCGTCTCCCACGGCTTCGTGCGGAAGCTGATGCCGGCACCGGTGAAGCCGACCGATACGGTCGTGCTGAGCCAGGGTCTGGGCTACGTGGACCTGCCACGCACCCGCACGCTGCTCTGGGACGTGTACCACTGGCAGACGGCCACCCGCAGGCGCCCCTTCGGCTGGGTGGACCCGCCGTCCGGGTCGATCCTCCAGCTGTACAGCGTCGTGTACGGAGGAGCGGCCCGGGTGTTCGAGGCCGCCGGCGACTCGACCGCCGCCACGAGCGGCGATGCGGTGGCACGCGACGTCAACCGGGAGCTGGTGGGCCGCGCGCTGTTCTAGCGGTTCCGAATGACCGTGCACCCGGCCGTGGGGAACGGCCATTGACGGCGTTCCCCGCACGCCGTAGCATGGGCGGCAATGCTCACCAGCCTCGGAGTGGCCGGGCTCCTCGGCATCGTCGGCACGTTCGCCGCCGTGCTCTGGACCGTCGTCCTGGGTGTCGCCGGCAGGCCCGGATCGGCGCTGGCGGTCCTCGGCACCCGCAATGGCAAACCGGCCCTGATCACCGTCGGCACCTTCCTGTCGTTCGCGGTCGAGTCCTACCTCCTGCTGGCGTTCGCCGGCCTCGTCATCCGGTTCGTGGACGGTTTCCTGGAGACCCGGCCCGACGCGCCGGCCTGGCCCCTCTGGATCGTCGGGTGGTACCTCGCCACCGCGCCCGTGCTGTTCGGGGGGCGGAGCCACTCGGGCGCCGCCGCGCGGGACGCCACCGACACCGCGTTCGCCTTCGCGCTGCCGGTGGCGGGGTTCGGCTTCTGGGTGTTCGTCCTCTGGCGCAGCGTGCTCGAATGGGGTTGGGGCTGGCTGCCCGAGCTCCGGCTCTAGCCGGCTCCGGCGGGGGCAGCCCTTGACACATCAAGATTACTTGATATATTCGGCTCCATGGCCACTCGCACCCAGCCCGACACCGACCGCGCCGCCCGCCTGTTCCATGCGCTTTCCGACGGCACTCGGCTCTCCATTCTCCGGCGCCTCCGCTTCGGCCAGCAGTGCGTGTGCAACCTGACGGACGCGCTGGACGCGGCGCAGTCGCGGCTGTCCTTTCATTTGAAGGTCCTGAAAGACGCGGGACTGGTCACCGACCACCGCGAAGGCCGATGGATGTACTACACCATGAACCCCGAGGCCTTCGGCGAGGTCGCCGAGCTGGTCGATCTGCTTGCCTCGCCGCCGTCCCCCGCTGAGCGCCGGGCCGGCTGCTGTTGAGGCGCCTTTTTTTTCCGAAATGCATCAAGTTTTCTTGATCAAGGAGGGCCGTATGAGCACGCAAGATCTGAAGGCGACGGTTCGCGAGAAGTACGGGGAGGCGGCGCGGCGGGTGACCGGCCGCGGCGGCATCTCATGCTGCGGGGGCAGCTGCGGCGAGGGGGCCGAGGATCCGATCACCTCGAACCTGTACAGCGCGGAACAGACTGCCGTGCTGCCGAAGGAGGCCGTGCTCGCCTCGCTGGGCTGCGGCAACCCGACTGCGCTGGCGGAGCTGCACGAGGGCGAGGTCGTGCTCGACCTGGGCTCCGGCGGCGGG
>Ga0209798_10001871_pt1 | contig 12475 bp, 9 predicted proteins | sample DOMMetBare3Fresh_FD_187475 | JGI IMG/M metagenome (GOLD analysis project Ga0209798, IMG submission 187475) | Wetland sediment microbial communities from St. Louis River estuary, USA, under dissolved organic matter induced mercury methylation -... | ecosystem: Environmental > Aquatic > Freshwater...
GCCACCCGAGGACCGCGCCGGCCATGTCGGCGCCGTCGAGCGGGTGACGGCGGAGCAGCTCCCACTCCTCCTGCGTCGGCTCCCCGGGGTTGTCGAGGATCTCGCGCGCGACGGTCAGCTTGCCGATGTCACACAGCAGGGCGGCCCACGCCAGCCTCGTCCGGCCGGCCTCGTCGACCCCGAGGCGGCGGGCGAGCACATCGGTCAGGGCGGCGACCCGACGGGCCCGTCGCAGGAGCGACCTGTCCGCCCCCCCGAGCGCGCTGAGCAACGTCACCAGAGACACCGCAGCGTCGGGCGCCGTGCCGTGCACGGCCACCCGGGTGCTCTCGACGACCCGGCTCCGGCGCAGCCCTCGGACGGTGACGAGGACCCTGTTCGGCGCGGGCCCCGGGAACGTCAGGGCCAGGTCGAGCAGGTCCGGCAGGCCGGCGAGCCGGCGGACGAGAATGCCCGCCGCCGCGGCCGTGACGGCCGCCGGAGTGACCGCCACCAGGGCTGAGAGCACGGGCGAGGTCCCGACCGGATCCATCCCGACGAGGGTCAGGTAGCCGACGAGCACCCCCGACAGGGGCGGCCCCACGAGGCCCGTGGTGCGCAACGTCGCCGACGTCAGGACGCGAGCCCGCCAGCGGCCCCGCTCCCTTGGTCCGGAGATCCCCACATCATTCGCTCGGCTCCTGGTGCCGGGTCCTTAACGAGTCCGCTCGATCTGCTTCCACCGGGCCGGACGGGCGCGACGGCGGGGACGGCCGCGACGGGCGCAGCCGGTCCGCCGCCGGACCGCCGAGCAGCCGTGCGCCGGTGTCGTGGAGGACCGCGCGGACGAACGAGCGCCCCAGCCCGGGGTCCGCGTCCGCCCAGCGCAGGACCGCGGCGACCTGCTCGGCGTACGGGTAGGGGATGTTGGGGAAGTCGCTGCCGAGCGCGACCCGGTCGGCGACGTCGGCGAGCCGCGCGGGCCAGTCGGGCGGCAGCGGCGCGAAGCGGTCGGTGTACGCCGTCCCGACCATCGTCGTGTCGAGGTGGATCCGGGGGAACCGGCGGACGAGGTCGAGCGTGCCGGCGTAGTCCGGCAGGCCGGCGTGCGCGATGACCGCGACCAGCATCGGGTGCCGGCGCAGCACCTCCTCGAAGACGGCGAGGCCGGTGAACGCACCGCGCCGCGGTCCGTCGCCGCAGTGCACGACGACCGGCGTACCGGCCTCGGCGAGCAGGCCCCAGACGGCGTCGAGGACGTCGTCCCGCGGGTCGAACCCGCCGACCTGGACGTGCACCTTGACGCAGCGCACCCCGTCGTCGACGGCCCGGCGCACGTACCCGGCCGCCTCCGGCTCGGCGAAGAACGTCGCGGTCGGGACGGCGTCCGGCGTCCGCGCGGTGAAGTCGGCCAGCCAGTGGTTGAGCCACGCCGCCATGCCCGGCCGGTGCGGGTACGCCAGCGGTGCGAACCGGGTGACCCCGAGCGCCCGGAGCGTCGCCAGCCGGGTGTCGGCGTCGAACCGGTACGTGATCGGCCACGGCAGCCCGGTCGCCGCGCCGACGCCGTCGAAGAACGCCCACACCTTGGCCAGGACGTTCTCCGGCATGAAGTGGGTGTGCACGTCGACGAGCCCGTCGATCCCGTGCGCGGCCAGCACTCCGGGCAGGTCCGCGTCGGTCAGCGGGTCGGTCGGCGAAGTCGTCGGCATCCGGCCAGCATCGCGCGCGGCCTGGTCAGGCCACGACCCAGGACGCCCGCGCCGGCTCTCCGGCCGCGCCGGTCGCCGGGTCGACGGAACGGACGGCGAACCGGTGCCGCCCGGGCTCGACGTCGATGTAGGTCGCGAACCATCTGCCGTCGCAGGGCAGCCAGCCGTGGTCGTCGAGGCTGCACTCGTAGTCCAGGCCCGGCCGGACGAGCCAGCCGAAGCCGGCCGCCCGCAGCGTCGTCTCGGCCGGCGTCCGGACGACGAACGTGGGTGCGGGTGCCGGCGTGGAGGCCGCGGTCGCGCCGGTGCCGGACGCCGGCGACGGCATCGCCGTCGTCGCAGCGGGGTCGGGTGCCGGCGACGGCGTGGAGGTCGCCGTCGTGGGCGCAGGCGACGGTGTCGACGTCGTCGGGCCCGGGGCCGACGTGCTGGAGGTCGTCGTGCTGGAGGTCGTCGTGCTGGTCGTCGCGCTCGGAGCCGTGCTGGACGTCGTCGTGCTGGGCGTCGTGCTGGTCGTCGCGCTCGGAGTCGGGCGAGGGACCGTACTCGTCATGGTGGGTCCCGGTGGGGTCGTCGTGGTCGCGGGGCGGGTCGTCGTCGCGCGCACCGTCGTCGCGCGCACCGTCGTCGGGTGCACCGTCGTCGGGTGCACCGTCGTCGGGTGCACCGTCGTCGGGTGCACGGTCGGGTGGCTCGTCGGGTCGGTGCCCGTCGGCGGGGCCGTGCTCGACGGGATGCGCCTCGGGGACGCCGCGGGCGCCGGGCCGGCCGCGGTCGCAGGCCCTGCGGCGGGGCCGGTCGCAGGCACGAGACCACCGGTCGCGGCGACTCCGCCGAGGACCACGGCGGTCGACGCGGCCACCATCGCCACCTGGGGAGCCGCGGACGCGAGGACCCCTTGCTGCCCGATGCGGGCGAGCGCCCCGAGCGTCGGGAGGTTCGCGAGCAGCGCGACGGGCCCGCTGGCCCGGAGTAGGCGGCGCAGCGGGATCGCGAGGAAGGCGTCGACCACGGCCGGGTCGAACTGGCTGCCGCGACCGCGGGTGACCTCCGCGTACGCGGCCCGGGTCGCCATCGGGGACCGGTACGGCCGGGCGGCAGTCATGCTCTCCCAGGCGTCGGCGAGCGCGACGATCCGCGCCGAGCGGGGGATCGCCTCACCGGCGAGACCGTCCGGGTAGCCCCCGCCGTCCCAGCGCTCGTGGTGGTGCCGGATGGCCGCGCCCCACTCGCCGAGCCAGGCCAGGAGCGGGCCGACCAGCTCGGCGCCGTCCGAGGGGTGGCGGCGCAGGACGTCCCACTGTGCGGGTGTCGGTCGGCCCGCCTTGTCGAGGATCCGCGTCGCCACCGTGAGCTTGCCGACGTCGTGGAGCAGGGCCGCCCACTCGAGCCGGTCGCGCTGCGGTCCGTCGATGCCGAGGCGGTCCGCGAGCAGCCGGGTCAGCGCCCGGACCCGCCGCGTCCGGTAGCGGCCGCGCCGGTCGTGGGCGCTGAGCGCGGCGATCAGGACGACGACGGCCTGCGCGGCGTCGGACGCCGACCCGGTGCGGCTGGTGCGGACCCGCTGCACCGCTGCCCTCGGCCGGACGTCCCGGGTCGCGAGCGCCCATCGGCGCGGGGCCTCGTCCGGGAACGTGAGGCCGAGGTCCAGCAGGGTCGCGATGGCGAGCAGCGGCCGCGCGGCGCGGCGTCCGAGAAGGGCGACCGCCACCCCGCCGGTGACCCCTAGCGCGGTCGCCGCGAGCCGGGGAGCCTGCGCGGCGGCCAGGCCAGCGACCGCCCACCGGCCGGCCACCGCGCCGACCAGCAGCGGGACGACGAGCGCGACCGCGCGCACGCCGGCCGCGGCAACGGGACGCGCCCGCCAGCGGTCAGCGGACCGAGCGCCGTCGCCACCCACCCGCTGGTGATCGGCGTCGGGGGCCGTCGGCTTGACGGCCTGGCCGGACGGTGCGCGGTCAGGAGGGCCAACCGGGCCACGCGCCCGGGCCCCAGTCCGCGCCGACGGGCTCCCACTGGTGTCCGTCCCATCGTGCGTGCCCGCGGGACCGGATCGCCGACGCAGCGGGTCGCGACGCCCCGGGGGACGGCAGCCCCGGCTCCAGGCAGGCCAGGCAGAGCACGGCCTCCCAGCGGCCGCCGTCGTTCTCGATGCTCCACAGCACGTCGCCCGGGTCGCAGCACGCCTCGCAGGGCAGCCGTCGGCCGGACAGCACGACGTCCGCGATGCGCTCCTGGCCCGAGCACCAGCGGCCCCACCGCAGCTCGAGCCGCTGCCGGCCGGGGCGGTGCCGGGACAGCGCGGACCGGTGCCGGCCGCACACCGCCTCGTCGGGCTCGTCGGGCTCGTCGGGGGTGCGGTACGCGATGACGGCAGGAGCGCCGCAGACGGCGCAGTCGAGGGTGTCGGGCGGGGGTGCCGGGACGTCGATCATCGCCCGTCGCCTCCCCTCGCGCGCGTGTCCCGTCCGGCCGCCGGTTCGGGCGGCCGCCGCCCCCCGGCGACGGCTCCCATCCTGGCCTGCCGCGCCGCCGAACGGGAGCGACCCGCCCGTGCACGCCGGCCCCGGGACCTCGGCGGCCGGTGGACCGGGGCGGATCTGGAAGGATTGCGGCCGGAGACGCTGCAGCGCTGCAGCGCGCAGGCGTCGTCCATGAGGCGGCGCCGGAAGACACCGCCGAGCGCGACCGCGGTCGGCGGACGATCAGCACAGGAGCGATCGAATGCCCATCGCAACCCCCGAGGTCTACCGCGAGATGCTCGACCGCGCGAAGGCGGGCGCCTTCGCCTACCCGGCCATCAACGTCACCTCGTCCCAGACCCTCAACGCCGCGATCCGGGGCTTCGCCGACGCGGGGAGCGACGGCATCGTCCAGGTGTCGACCGGTGGTGCCGAGTACCTGTCCGGCCCGACCGTCAAGGACATGGTCACCGGCTCCGTCGCGCTCGCCGCGTACGCCCACGAGGTCGCCAAGAGCTACGACGTCAACATCGCCCTCCACACCGACCACTGCCCGAAGAACAAGCTCGACGGGTTCGTCCGTCCGCTGCTCGCCATCAGCGCCGACCGGGTCAAGGCCGGCGGCACGCCGCTGTTCCAGTCGCACATGTGGGACGGCTCGGCCGTGCCGCTGGCCGAGAACCTGCTCATCGCCCAGGAGCTGCTCGCCCTCGCGTCCGCCGCGAACATCGTTCTCGAGGTCGAGATCGGGGTCGTCGGGGGCGAGGAGGACGGCGTCGCCAACGAGATCAACGAGAAGCTCTACACGACGGTCGACGACGGCCTGGCCACCGCCGCGGCGCTCGGTCTCGGCGAGAAGGGCCGTTACATGGCGGCGCTGACCTTCGGCAACGTGCACGGGGTCTACAAGCCGGGCAACGTCAAGCTGCGCCCGGAGATCCTCAAGGAGATCCAGGACGCCGTCGGCGCCCGGTACGGCAGGGACAAGCCGTTCGACCTCGTCTTCCACGGCGGGTCGGGCTCGCTGCCCGAGGAGATCGCGGCGGCCGTCGACTTCGGCGTCATCAAGATGAACGTCGACACCGACACCCAGTACGCGTTCTCCCGCCCGGTCGCCGACCACTTCTTCACGAACTACGACGGCGTCCTCAAGGTGGACGGCGAGGTCGGCAACAAGAAGGCCTACGACCCGCGGGCCTGGGGCAAGGCCGCCGAGGCCGGCCTGTCGGCCCGCGTCGTGGAGGCCTGCGAGAACCTGCGCTCGGCGGGCACCCGCATCACGTGACCGGCTGACCGCAGTGGCGGACCGTCGTCGCCGGGGCCGGGGTCGGGTCCCCTGGGTGGGGTCGGGCCCCGGAGGTGGGGTTGGATGGGTGCGTGAGCATCGGCGAGAACCTTCTCGGCATCCCCCCCACGAACCTCCCGGACGACGCCGGTCCCCGTGAGGCGCTCGAGGCCGGCACCGCGCCGACCGACGTCGCGGCCGCGCACCCGGCGACCAGCCTGCCGTGGGCCGTCCTCGCGGAGCAGGCGCTCGAGGCCGGTCGCCCCGTCGAGGGCTACGCCTACGCCCGGGTCGGCTACCACCGCGGCCTCGACGCGCTGCGCCGAGCGGGCTGGCGCGGCCAGGGCCCGGTCCCGTGGGCGCACGCGCCGAACCGTGGCTTCCTCCGTGCGCTCGCCGCGCTGGCCCGCGCGGCCGGGGCGATCGGCGAGGCAGCCGAGCACGAGCGCTGCCGGACCTTCCTGCGCGACTGCGACCCCGCCGCCGCCCGGGCTCTCGACCTCGCCTGACATACCCGACAAAGCGTCCGCCGCCCGCGTGCCCGGTGCGCCGGTGACGGGCGACGCCCGGATTCCGGGTCGCGCGCAGACGCCGAGTGTCAAAGGATGGGCCGGTGACCGACAGCAACGCACCCGTCGTCGTCGTGGGCGCCGGCATGGCCGGCATCTCCTGCGCCCGGACCCTGGTCGACGCCGGACACGGCGTCCGCGTCCTCGACCGCGGCCACCGGATCGGTGGCCGGGCGGCGGTCCGCACCGAAGACCTCCCCGAGGGCCGGCACGCGGTCGACATCGGCGCGTCGTACTTCACGGTCCGCGACGTGCGGTTCAAGGCCGTCGTCGACGGCTGGCGGGACGCCGGCCTGGCCCGGGTCTGGACCGACACCTTCCAGCTCGTGTCGCCCGAGGGCCGGGTCGGGACGACGACCGGCCTGCCGCGCTGGGCGGCCGTCGGCGGCCTGCGCAGCATCGTCGAGGACCTCGCTGCCGGCCTCGACGTGCGTGGTGCGACCGACGTCGAGGAGGTCGAGGTGAACGGCGACCGGCTGGCCGTGGACGGCGAGCCGGCCCGCGCCGTCGTCCTCGCGATGCCCGACCCGCAGGCCGCCGACCTGCTCCCCGAGCCGGTTGCGACGTGGCTCGAGCTCGACCGCGGACTCGAGTGGGCCCCGGCGATCGCCGTCTGGGGTGCCTGGGACACGCGCTGGTGGGGCGACCTCGACGGTGCGTTCATCGACGGCTCACCGGTCGTGTCGTGGCTCGCCGACGACGGACGACGGCGCGGTGACGGCGCGGCGGTCCTCGTCGCGCACACGACGTCCGTCTTCGCCGCCGGCCGGCTGGAGGACCCGGGCTCCGCCGTCACACCGGTCCTGCGTGAGCTCGCCGCGTTGCTCGGGGTCGCGCGCAGCCCCGAGCCGATGTTCGCCCGGGCGCACCGCTGGTCGCTCGCTGCGCCGCTGCACCAGCACTCCGCGCCGTTCGCGCTGCACCCGGCGCTCGTCGGGGTGTGCGGCGACGCGTGGGGGGAGCGGTCCCGGATCGAGCAGGCGTGGCTGTCGGGGCGGCTGCTCGGCGAGGAGCTGGTCGAGCGCCTCGCGTGACGACGTGCGGACGCCGTGCGCCCACCGGCCCGCGCAGGCGGCTGGGATACCCTCTCTGGGGTCCGCCCGGGCCGCGTCCGTGGTCCAGAAGCGGTGAGGTAGGTGGTCCGCGATGCCCGCGATCGTGCTCGTCGGGGCCCAGTGGGGTGACGAGGGCAAGGGCAAGGCGACCGATGCGCTCGGCCACCGGGTCGACTACGTGGTCAAGTACAACGGCGGCAACAACGCCGGCCACACCGTCGTCGTCGGCGACGAGAAGTACGCCCTCCACCTGCTGCCGTCGGGCATCCTCACCCCGGGCTGCACGCCGGTCATCGGCAACGGTGTCGTCGTCGACCTGTCGGTGCTCTTCGGTGAGATCGAGGACCTGACGGCGCGCGGCATCGACTGCAGCGCGCTGCGGGTCTCGGCGAACGCGCACGTGATCGCGCCCTACAACCGCACGATCGACAAGGTCACCGAGCGTTTCCTCGGCAAGCGCAAGATCGGGACGACCGGCCGCGGGATCGGCCCGACGTACGCCGACAAGATGAACCGCGTCGGGATCCGGGTGCAGGACCTGTTCGACGAGCACATCCTCGCGCAGAAGGTCGAGGGAGCCCTCGACCAGAAGAACCACCTGCTCGTCAAGGTCTACAACCGCCGCGCGATCACCGTGAACGAGGTCGTCGACGAGCTGCTGTCGTACACCGAGCGGCTGCGGCCGATGGTCGCCGACGTGTCGCTCGAGCTCGGCCGCGCCCTCGACCGCGGCGCGACCGTGCTCTTCGAGGGCGGCCAGGCGACCCTGCTCGACGTCGACCACGGCACCTACCCGTTCGTCACGTCGTCCAACCCGACGTCCGGCGGCGCGTGCACCGGCAGCGGTGTCCCGCCGACCCGGATCGACCGGGTCATCGGGGTCGTCAAGGCGTACGCGACCCGGGTCGGGGAGGGCCCCTTCCCGACCGAGCTGTTCGACGACGACGGCGCACGGCTGCGCGCCGTGGGTCACGAGTTCGGGACGACGACCGGCCGGCCCCGGCGCTGCGGCTGGTACGACGCCCCCGTCGCGCGGTTCGCCGCGCGGATCAACGGTGTCACCGACTTCGTCCTCACCAAGCTCGACGTCCTCACCGGCTTCGAGCGGCTGCCGGTCTGCGTCGCCTACGACGTCGACAGGGTCCGGATGCCCGAGATGCCGTTGACGCAGACCGACGTCCATCACGCGAAGCCGGTGTACGAGCTCTTCGACGGCTGGGACCAGGACATCAGCACCGCCCGCTCCTTCGACGACCTGCCGAAGAACGCCCAGCAGTACGTCCTCGCGCTCGAGGAGATGTCCGGCAGCCGGATCTCGGCCGTCGGTGTCGGCCCGGACCGCGACGCGACGATCGTGCGGCACGACCTGCTGCGCTGACCCCCCCAAGATCACCGTAGGCCGGCCCCCGGGTGGCTGTGTGCCCACCCGGGGGCCGCGCCACGGTGATCTCTAGAAGCGCTTCAGCGCGACAACGCGGTCCTCGGCGACGGCCTGCGCCGGTGTGAAGCCGAACTTGCTGTCGACGAGCAGCAGCCTGCCGCCCACCAGCTTGGCGGTCGTGAAGGTGCGGTCGGCCGGCGTGGCCACCACGTCCTGCGTCCGTGCCGTCCGCCAGCGCTCGCCCAGCCGCAGCTCGGTGATCTGCCGGCTGAAGTTCTGCACGACGTACAGCGTCCTGCCCGTGAGCACGATGCCGTCGGCGTTGACCAGCGGTGCGCCGTCGAGCGCCACCTCGGTGATCCGCCGGGTCCGCAGGTCGATCCGCCACAGCTGCCCGGTCGTGCCCTGCGTGGTGAGGAGCGCGTCGCCGTCCGGGGTCGTGACGATGCCGCCGAGGTCGAAGTCGGTGAGCGCCGGGGTGTACGTGATCGTGCCGCTCACGTCGCGCCACAGCTCGATCGTCCAGCCGGCGCGGGTCTGCCTCACCCGCCAGATCCGCGGCAGGCTCGAGTCGGTGACGTACACCGAGCCGTCGTCGGCGACCCGGACGTCGTTGAGGAACGAGCCGGGCTCACCCGTCGGCAGCTCGGCGAGGAGGCGGCCGGACCGGGAGAAGACCCGGACCTCGGCGCTCGGTCCGCCCGCGACGAAGACCCGGCCCCGGTCGTCGACGTCGATGCCGCGGCCGTTGTCGCCGGGCGTCGGGCCCTGCCAGACGTCGAGCCGGCCGGAGCCGACCTCGCCGCGGTAGATCGTGCCGCTGCGGTTCGTCGCGCTCACGTAGACGAGGCCCGCGCGGTCGTCCACGCCGATGCCCTCGAGGAAGACACCCGCCTCGGGCAGGTCGTAGTCGCGGGTCGCAGCATGCGCGGGGCCCGCTGTCAGGGCGGTCGTCATCGCGAGAGTCACGGTGGTCAGCAGGGCCAGGACGGTGCGCCTCATCGCGCCCTCCACGTCGTCGTGCGGGCCACCGGCGACCCGCGCTCACCCTGCGGAACGGCGCGAAGCGGTCACGGGTTCACCAACAGGACTCGAACGCCGGGGCCCGCGTCAGGGGCGCAGCGGCACGATCGGCGGCCGTCCCGGGCCGGACGCCGCGCCGGTCGTCGCACGGCCCGCCGTCCGCGACCGGGGGCCCGCGCCGAGGTCGCCGCCGTCGAGCTCGCCGCCGCCGTCCGCGTCGTCGAGCCGCGTCGCGAACGGCTGGACGTCCCCGACGCACCGGGCGCCGCGGGCCGGAACCACGCCGCGCAGCAGGTACGCGTCGACCGCGCGGGAGAGGCAGGCCGACGTGCCGAGCGCGGTGTGCCCCCAGCTGACGCTCGTCAGCAGGCGGCTGTTCGGCAGCAGCCGGGCCGTCGTGACGGCGCCGCCGTAGGGCGTCGCCGGGTCCCACGTCGCGCCCACGACGAGCACCGGCCGCACCGTCCGTCGGGTGAAGGGACCGCGGTAGGCGTCCTCGTCGCGGGCCGTCCACGTCGCGCTCGCGCACGGCGCGGACGCCCAGGTCCACAGCGGTCCGAAGCCCGGGGCACGACGGCCGGCCGTCAGGGCGTAGTCGGGCCACCGGCCGGCGAACGGCGGGTTCACGCCGTCCGTGCAGAGCACCGACTGGAAGGCCTCCGGACCGTTCGGGTACGGGAAGGCGAACCGGCCGAACGCGGCGCGGTGCCGGGCCGTCAGCCCGCCGGTCGTCCGGAACGCCTTGCGCTGCACCGTGATCCGGCGCAGTCCGGCGCGCGCCGCGGCCGTCCGGGCCGGTGACCGGGTGGGGCTGCGGAGGTCGTCGAGGAAGGAGAGGAAGCCGTCGACGTCGTCGCTGCCCTGCGGGGAGTAGAGCATGTCGAGCAGGGTCCCGACGACGACGGGGTAGGTGTACGTCATCGTGAAGTCGGGGTCCCGCAGGACGATCGGCGAGCGCCGGACGGAGGCCATGACCGCGGCATGCACCCGCCGCGGCTCGCCGCGGCGGGCGAGCAGGCAGAAGTCCGGCCCGGCGGCCGAGCAGCGGGCGAGGATCTCGCGCAGCGCCTTCGCCGACGCCTCGCCCGAGCGCAGCCGCGTCGTCTGCGGGACGGCGCGGTTCGAGGCGGTCCCGGCCCAGGCGAGCGGGTCGAGGACGCCGTCGAGCACCGCTGCACGGACCCGGTCGGGGAAGAGGTTGGCGTAGACCTGGCCGAGGTAGGTGCCGTAGGAGAACCCGAGGTAGCTGAGCTTGCGGTCACCGACGGCGCGGCGCAGGACGTCCATGTCGCGGGCGACCTGGGCGGTCGACATGGACGCCGCGAGCGGGCGCCCCCTCGCCGAGCACGCGCGGCCGAAGGCGCGGGCCGACCGGACCGCCGCCTGGTTCTGCGCGGCACCGGTCGGGAACGCCGTCCGCAGGCCGGTCAGGGCGCGGTCCTGGCGGTCCGCGTCCGGCCAGCACCGGACGTTGTCGCTGAGGTTCGTGCCGCGCGGGTCGAACCCGACGACGTCGAACCGGTCGAGCACGGACTGGTCGAGGTAGGTCGCCGCCGCTGCGGCGAACTCGACGCCCGACCCGCCGGGGCCGCCGGGGTTGACGAAGAGCGTCCCGATCCGCGCCGCCGGTCGGGCGGCCGGGATCTTGAGCAGCGCGATCTCGACCTGTGCGCCGCGCGGCCGGTCGTAGTCGAGCGGCAGCAGCACCGTGCCGCAGCGGGCACCGGGGACGAAGTAGCCGCCGCAGTCGAACCAGGCGGGTTTCGGGGTGCGGACCCGGTCGACCCGGCGGGCCTCGAGCCGGCTCGTCCGGTCGGGGGCCGGTCCCGGTCGGGCGTCGGCCGGGGCGGCGGTGCCGAGGACGGCGCAGATCACGACGCAGGTTGCCAGGACAGGCAGGAGGGCACGGTGCGCCCGGACGGCAGACAGCAAGCAAGTCACCCCAGGGAAGGCCGCCTCCGAGGGCGGGAAGGTTGCCACGGCGCCCCCCGGCGAGGATCACCCTTCCGGTTACGGTAGGTGACGCGCAACCCTTGTGGAGTAACTACATGGATGTGATTCGCGGACTTGCATCGGGGTCGTTCGGTGGCCGGTGCCCACGTGCGGGCCTTTCCGCGCGGTGGCCTGGTCCCTGGTGACCGACGTCCTACGCGCTCTTGCGCGGGGCTGTTTTCTTCGCCGCCGGCTTCTTGGCGGGGGTCTTCTTGGCCGGCTCCGGCGCAGCGGACTTCTTCGCGGCCGGCTTCTTCGCCGCCGCCGGCTTCGCGGCCGGGGCCGGCTTCGACGCGCCGTCGGCGACGTCGTCCGAGGGCGCCTCGCCGCGGGCCTGCCGCGCGCGCTCGACGCTGCGCTGCAGCGCGGTGAGCAGGTCGACGACCTCGCCGGTGTCGGTGTCGTCCTCGACCGGCGCCGGGGCCGGCTCGGCGCCCTCGAGCTTGGCCTCGACGAGGTCGCTGAGCGCCTTGGTGTAGCTGTCCTCGAACTGCTCCGGAGCGAAGTCCGCCGCGAGGCTCTCCACGAGCGACTGGGCCATGGCGAGCTCCTGCGGCCGCACCTCGACGTCGGAGTCGAGGACGTCGAACTCGGCCGCGCGCACCTCGTCCGGCCAGAGCAGGGTCTGCAGGACGATGACCTTGTCGCGCACCCGCAGGACGGCGAGCGTCTCGCGCTGGCGCAGCGCGACCTTGACGACGGCCATCCGGTCGCTGGCGGTCAGGGCCTCGCGCAGGAGCTGGTACGGCTTGGCCGCCCGCGCCTCGGGCTCGAGGTAGTAGGTCTTGTTGAACAGGATCGGGTCGACCTGCTCGGCGGGGACGAACTCGACGACGTCGATCTCCCGGCTCGTCGACAGCGGCAGGTTGTCGAAGTCCTCGTCGGTGAGGACGACGAGCCGCCCGTCGGGCGACTCGTAGCCCTTGGCGAGCTGGTCGTAGGCCACCTCCTCGCCGTCGATGCTGCACGTCCGCTTCATCTTGATCCGGCCGCCGTCCTCGGCGTGCACCTGATGGA
>Ga0209798_10001872_pt1 | contig 12475 bp, 9 predicted proteins | sample DOMMetBare3Fresh_FD_187475 | JGI IMG/M metagenome (GOLD analysis project Ga0209798, IMG submission 187475) | Wetland sediment microbial communities from St. Louis River estuary, USA, under dissolved organic matter induced mercury methylation -... | ecosystem: Environmental > Aquatic > Freshwater...
GTCGAGCAGGATCGCCTTCGCCCGTTCGGGGGGGAACGCGTAATCGAGGAGGATCTTGAGGTTGACCGGCGGGGGCCCGCCCGGAGGGCCCCCGATGGAGTGAACCACGTTCTGCGTCAGGAAATGGTTCGGGATGTGGACAAGGTGATCCTCGACGGTCCGGACCGTGGAGTACCTGAAGCCCACGTTTACGATCTCGCCCGTGATGTCCTTTTCCTTGATCCATATCCACCTGCCGCGCCGGAACGTCTCGTCGGCCTGGACCTGGAAGCCGGAGACGATGTTGGCCAGGGAGGTCTGCATCGCGAACGCGAGGACGGCGGTGAGCACCGTGGTCGTCGTGAGGATCGACGCCATGTTGATGTCGAAGATCACGCGCAGGGCCGTCGCGCCGAAAAACAGGTACACGCCCAGCAGGAGAAGGTCCCGGAGGAAGGACGGGACATTCCCCTTCATCCGGCGGTGGAGGTAGGTGTCCACGAGCAGATAGGCGACCAGGTTCGCCCAGCAGAGGAGCATGACCAGCCCGTGGAGCTCCAGGATGTACGGGGTGGATTCCAAGGGGACCTTGAAGAGTCCCATGACGGACGCAAGGAAGATCCCGAAAAGGGCCGCCTTGATCGTCAACCAGACCTTGGACATGGGCAGGTCTTTCCGGGTCACGGCGCGGATGGCGGCGACCAGGAGGAAGAACGCGAGGGGGACCAGCAGCAGGAGGGTCTCGTGGGACAGAAGGAATTTGAACGTCATGATCGGAAATTGTCCGTCAAAGGGATCCCCATCAGACCGAGATCGTCTCACCGTCCCGCAGCAGCCGCATTCCGGGGATCCGCAACTTCCGGATTTCCCCCACGATCGCCTTGCGATAGCGGGGCTTCGTGTGGGTGATAAACACCCGGTCGGGCGGAAGGACCATCTTCGAGAGTTCAATCCGGAGGAGCCGTGGCGTCAGGTGCCCCGTGCGAATCGCGAACTCCTCGAGCGCGTTCGGAAAGGAGACGTCGATGATCAAACAGTGGATCTTCCGCTTCCCGATCTTTTTCCATGTGCCGGGCGTCGGGCCCGTGTCGCCCGTGTAAAAGATCCTGCGCGCCTTCTCGTCCTCCACGAGGAACCCAACGGAGGGAACCGTGTGGCTGACCCGGTACGGCGTGACCTTGTACTTTCCGCTGCGGACCGGTATCCCCTCCCTCACCCTGACCAGGCGCAGGATGGCGTCGTCCGGATGGGGGATCACCGTGAAGTCGGGCCAGACCGCGTCGTTGAACAGATTTTTCCTGATCGTCCCCACCACCGACGGGATGCTGAACACCTCGACGCGACGCCGATCCCGGGCCGTGACGGCGTTATCCGCCAGGGACGGGATTCCCCGGATGTGATCGAGGTGGGCGTGCGTTACGAAGATCTTCCGGATCCGCGTCTGCTGCTTTTCCCCGAGGACGGAGGTGATCGTGCCGGCGTCGAGGAGGATCTCCCCGTCGACGAGAAAGGCCGGAGAATATCGTCCGGGGTACTCCGCACCCGAACATCCGAGGACCTTGACTCTCACGCCCCCCCCTTTCAGACGACGGATTGCACGTATGTTACCTCAAACACTTCCTGCTTCCCCCTCTTCCCCTTCACTTCCGCCGGCGGGAGTTCCCGGACCCGGAACTCCGTCCCGAGGTGCGCGAGAGTCCCCTTCGTCATGAGGATCTGCCCCGGCTTCGCGAGCCCCGAGAAGCGCGACGCCACGTTCACCGCGTCCCCGATGACGGTGAACTCCATCCGCTCGGGCGACCCGATGTTCCCGAGGAACACCTCCCCGGTATTGATCCCGATTCCGATGTTCATGGAGAAGCCGTAGCGCGTCTCCCACCGCCGGTTGAGCTCCGGGAGGCGCTTCATCATCGTCACCGCCGCCGCGACGGCGTTTCTCGCGGGGTTCTCGAGGGGGATCAGCGAGCCGAACACGGCCACGATCGCGTCCCCGATGTACTTGTCCAGGGACCCCTTGTTCTCGAATACGGCCCCCGCCATCTCGGTGAAATATTCGTTCAGGATGTGGATCAACTGGTCCGGGGGGCGGGACTCCGTGATCGCGGTGAAGTTCCGGATGTCCGAGAACAGGATCGTCACGACCTTCCGGTCTCCCCCGAGGTTCACTTCCACGTCGTGGTGGATGATCTTCTCCACGATCTGGGGAGAGAGGTAGCGGGAGAAATTCACGCGCGCCACCTCCTCGCGCTTCATCCTCTCCAGCAGCTTCGCGTTCTCGACGGCCACCGCACCCTGGGCGGCAAGGGTCGCCAGCAACTCCACGTCGTCCGCCGAGTACGGGCCCCCGGAGAGTTTCTCCCCCAGCCCGATCCCTCCGCGGAGAATTTCGTTCACGCGGAACGGAATCCAGGCGTTCAGGCCGACGGAAGAAAGCAAGCGCGCCACACCGCCGTCACCGTTCCCCACAGGATCCGCCGCGCCGTCGGGGACAATCGGCCTGGAGACGCCGCCGAGCACCTCGAAATAGTCCCTCCCGAATCCCGGCCCCTCCCCCGAAATGAAGTCTTCCCCCATCCCCCGCCACTCCAGGACCTCGATCTTCCCTTTTTCGACATCGACAAGGACGGACACGCCCGACACCGTCCCGAACGTACCCATCACCGTCATCAGCAAGGCCCGCAGGATCTCCCTCGGTTCTTTGAGGAAGACGAACTCCTGGCTGAGATCGTACAGGGTCCGCAGGTGGAAGACCCGCCTTTCGAGCTGATGAAGAAGCCGGACGTTCCGCACCCTCGACTCGCCATGGGCAGCGAGGGTGCCCAACAATTCCATATCCTCCTCGGTGTAAGGCTCCCCCGTGATCCGCTCCCCCAGGCCGATGACTCCTTTCACCTCTTCGCTCACGGTCAGCGGCCTGAGAAGGAAAACCCCGAAGGAGGAGAGAAGCGAGGGATCCGGCGGGGAGCCTGTGTCGAAAAACCCCATGAATTTCCCCGCAGACAGGAGGGCGCCGAGGCGGGGGCCGGGATCCTCGTCGAACCCGCGGTGCAGGATCGTTTCGATCCCGCCCGACGGGGAATCGGCCAGGAAAACGAACCCCTTCGCGGCGCCGAACCCCCCGATCGCGTTCAGCAGGAGGTTGTCGAGGATATCCCGTTGGTCCCGAAAGCCCCCTCCCTCCTGGCTTGCATCGAAGAGGGTCTTTAGCCGATAGAGACGCTTCTCGAGTTCCGATTCCGCGAAAGCGGCATTTTCCGTCGATCGGTTTATGGAACGCTCCATTCCCTACGCGAAGTGATTACCGGATTCCCGTCAGAAATCCTTGAGCGCCTCCTCCTCCGTGGGGAAGATGGCCACGTATTTCGTCAACCCCATCATGTGGAAGATCTTCCGGAAGTGCTCGGAGAGGCCCGCGATCCGGATCGCCTGCCCGCTTTTCCGGCTTGCGGAAGCGATGCCGATCAGGATGGCGATGCCGCCGCTGTTGATGTAGCAATCCTTGCCGAAGAGGAGCAGGATCTTCCGGACCCCGTCCCGGGTCATCCCCTGATACACCTCCTCAACCGATCCGCCGCTGACCGCGGTCAAGTCCCCCTGGATCGCGACCACGGAAACGTCTCCCTTGGTTGCGATCTCGAGCTGCAGTTCCTTGGTCATGACAGGTTCGTAAATCCTCCTTGGAGAGTCTGCGTCCCTCGTTACCTGTCCAGGTGGATGATCATCCGGACAACGCCTCCCCCTTCCGGGGAGGATCCGAACTGCACTTCATCCATCAGTCCCCGTATGAGAAAGATGCCCCACCCCCGGGACTTCTCCTTCCCCTCCATCTTCTCGTCGATGTCAGGCGTCGCAACCTCCCCCACGCCCTTCCCCTGATCCCGGACGTCGACCTGCAGATTCTTTTCCGTCACCGTGAGGGTCACACCCACCTTGGTGTTTGCATCCATCTTGTTGCCGTGCTCCATGGCATTGATGCACGCCTCGGCAACCGCGGTCTTCAGGTCCTCGACCCGGTCGTCGGAAAAACCCATGGTACGCGCAACCTCGGCGGCGCGTTCCATCGCCACCTTCTCCGCCCCCGGTACGCTGTGGATGTGGAACTCTCTCTTCCCGGACTCAACCATCGGAGCCTCTCCGGTCGCTCAGAAATACGCGGTCAGGACAAACCCTATGGCTTGCTGCTTGAGAAAATAGTTCTTCCCGTCGAACACGTTCTCATAGTGCAGCGTCGCCGTGAAGGGCGCAAAGAACTTCTTCTCCCGGAACAGGGGGATCGTGGAGTAGGTGAGGTCGAGCATCACCTGCTGATAGGACCAGTCGGTGTTTTCCTCCAGCGCGCCGTAATTCAGGCCCTTGCTCCCGGATACCTTGTTCTTGCTTCTCCAGGAATAAACATAAACCGGTGCGATGTTCCACCCCTTGGCGAACCCGTACGTACCCCCCAGATCGATTTCATACGTTGTACCAATGGTTATATCCACCTTTTCCAGGTTGGCCGTAGTGGTCAGCGGATGCTGCACGTCCGTCACGCGTTTCTCCACCTTGCCGGGGAGGTAATAGTCTACCTTGAACGTGGCGTCCAGCACGAGATCCTTGATCCCCTTGTAATCGTTGTTCAATCGGAATAGAAGCGCATAACATCCTGTGCCGAATCCGAGATCGATCAGGTTGTTCGGGTCGTCCGTCTTGCCCGTCGGCAACTGGATGCCTCCTGTGAACGCGAGTTGCCAGACCTCCGTGGAGAAATACTGGTACCTTCCGCCGAGTTGGATATCCCCGAACCCGTTTTCCTCCCACGTCTGGATCGGCTTGTAGCCCAGCCCCGTCCCGGGTACGAGGATCCCGTTGATCGTCAGGCCCGGCCCGAGGAGCCCCTGCGCGTCCGCCGTCGTCAAGGGAACGCCGCCGGCGGCGATCGGGATGAGGGGCACCCCCCCCAAAGGACCCGGTCCGCCGAAACCGGGATTGGTACCCACCGTGGCATTGGCGGTATTGAGGTTTACCTTCTTTACATTGGTTTTCAGCCACTGGTACGGAATGAGAATTCCGGCGGTGAATCGATCGGTGACTCCGTACTGGATGGAAAGCTTCGCCTCCTGTGCCTCGTACTCGAACGACACCTCGCTGGTCCCGATCGTCGCCGCTCCAGGGGTTCCCCCGAAAAACGCCTGGTCCAGCGCCGACAGCTGCGGGAACACGTTGCTGTTCAGGTTCGCATTGAAATATTTCGCCACATCTTCCGCGTCACCGTCCGGGTTGAACCGCTCCTTGATCGGGAAGTAGTAGTTCCCCGTAAGAACCGCGTTCCACACCCCCTTCGGCAGCACCTGCGCGCTCTCGATGGCGAATCCGCTGGTGCACGTCACCATGAGAAAAATCCCCCCCGCTAATACGGCGCTTCCCGTTTTCAACCGATGCATCCGATGCCTCCTTTCCCCCGGTTATTGGACCTTGGCGACCACGACCGTGATGTCGTCGTGCTGCTCCGCCCCCCCCGCGAAGCGCGACACGTCCTCCAGCAGCGTTTCCAGGAGCGCGTCGGCGGAGAGGTGCCTGCCGCTTCCGACGGTTTCCAGGAACCGATCGAATCCGTACATCTCCCCGGCCGCATTGATGGCCTCCACCACACCGTCGGTGTACAGGATGACGACATCCCCGCTGTTCAACGGCACGCGGGCTTCCTCGTAGGAGCATTCTTCGATGATGCCGAGGGGGAAGCGGTCCCCATCGTTCTCGATCAGCATCGGCGGACCGCCGTCGGCGGGGCACAGGACCGGCGACGTCTGCCCCGCGTTCGAAAGCGTCATGGTCCTCCCCGGGACATCCAGGAGCGCGTACAATGCGGCGACGAACATCCCCTTCCGGACGTCCCGGTGGAGCCGGACGTTCATCCGGTTCATCACCTCCCCCACCGGGGCGCCGGCCTCCGACAGGACCCGGAACACGCTCCGCGAGGCCGCCATCACCAGGGCGCCGGACACCGCCTTCCCGGAAACGTCTCCCACGACGACCGCCACCCTTCCTCTCGCCCCTTCGCCATCCATTACGACGAAGTCGTAGAAATCCCCCCCCACTTCCCGGGCCGGGATCGACCGTGCCGCGATCCGCAGCCCCTCCACCTCGGGCGCCCGCTCCGGGAGCATGCTCATCTGGATGTCGTGGGCGATCTTGAGCTCCTCCTCCATCCGGCTCTTCTGGAGGGATACCTGGAACAGGCGGGCGTTCTCCAGCGACACCGCCCCCTGGCTTGCCACGGTCTTCAGCAGATCGACATCCTCCGCGGTGAAAAGCTTCCCCGACTTCTTCCGTCCCAGGGCGACGACCCCCCGCAGGGCATCCTTGTACTTCAGCGGAACCATCGACTCGGCCTGAAATTCCCGGAACGTCCCCTGGAGTCCCGCAAGCTGCTGCCGGTAGGCGGGCTCGAGCTCCAGGTCGTACAGGAAAAGGGGACCGCTTCTTTTGTCGAGAATGCCGATCAGCGGATCGTCCGCCCGGATGCGGCGACCCTCCATGGATTCCCCCAAGTCTCCCTCGACGTATCCCGCTTCGAAGTCCCCACTGGCCGGGGAGCACAGGAGCAGCGCGCCGCCCTCGAGGGACATCTCCCCGACGACGGATCCGACCAGCATCTTCTGGACCTGCGCCGGTTCGAAGAGGGTCGTCATCGCCTCGCTGATCGACTGGATGGTCTTTCGGTAGTCGTACTGCTGGCGATAGAAGAGCCGGTCCACGAAGCCCTGGATCCTGGCGTGGAGCGGACGGAACGTAAAGAAGACGCCGAGGGCGAACGCGATGGAAAACGCCGGCGAACGCGAAATCTCCTCGGACCGGAACGTCGCGTTGAACACCGACACGAATGCGGCGTAGATCCCGACGATCGCCGCGGTGGACAGGACGTACCCGTACGTCCGGCGGACGATGGTGTCGATCGCGAAGAGGTCGTGCTTGACGATCGTGTACCCGATCGACACGGGGAAGACCGTGACGAAGATGGCGTACAGGACCGTCGGGTTCGGGAACAGGGACACATTGAGCAGCAGGCGAAGCAGCATCTCCAGGACCGGCACGAAGATGCCGAGAAGGAAACCGACGAGAATCACCCTCGACTGGAGCCGGATGACGGGCGACGGGTCCCGGAAGAGGTTCCATGTCAGCGACCCCAGGAGTACGACCAGGGCCGACAGCAGGAACAGGGAGTTCGCCAGGTCGAGCGCGGGCGGAATGCTCCAGAAGGCGGGCGTGAAGGCCTTATAGAGGACGAAGAGACCCAATCCTACGAGGTAGGGGATCGCCCAGGCCCGCGGGAAGCGGTCGAGCAAGGCGCGGCGCTTGGGAAACCGGAGCGCCATGTGGAAGATCGGGGCCGGAAGGAGGATCTCCGCGAGGCGCCGCACGTCGTAGAGAACCCGGGGGTGCATGAGGTCGCTCGGCGCGCCGTAGGCGATGACCGTCCCCATCAATGCGGTCATGGCGAGGAAAAGCCAGCTCTCCCCACCGTGAGGCTGCATCAGGAAGACCAGCACCCCGATGAGGGCGTAGATGACGCCGAGGACCAGGAACGGGCCGCTACGACGGAGGACCCTTGATAACCCGATACGCCCCGTCGGAACGGAGACCGTCAGGTCCTCCCCGTCGCGGACCACCGAGTAGACGTTGACCGAACCCGGCCGGGGATCCCGCACCCGGAAGAAGAGCTCGTCGAACGTGGAGTACGGAATCCCGTTGATGGCACGGATCCGGTCTCCGACGCGAAGCCCCGCCGACTCCCCCTCCTCCCAGACCTCCGCGACGACGTTCGGGCCGGAGTTGTAGATCGTCCTCCACCCGTAATCGGGGCTCTCTGTCCAGGACACCAGGTTGGCCGCATACGAGCCGAGGACGGCCAGGATCAGCAACACCGAGACCGCGAAGGGGGACCATCGCAGGAAACGGGACCCGCCGACGGCGGAGGACGCGATCATCCCCTTCGCCCCCTCTCACGACGGCTGCTGCGGACCGCTAGCAGCGAAAACGCAAGGGCGATCCCAGCGAAGACCGAGGACAGGGCCGCAAAGACGTCTCCATACCGGGTATAGAAACTGCGGCGCGTCGCAAGGGGGATGTCCCGGACGAGGATGCCGGGAACGAAGAGGTCTCCCCCGGAGACGCCGCGGACCCGGGACAAGATCTCCCCGTCGGGGCCGACGAACGCGGATATGCCCGTCGGCGCGGAGCGGACCACGGCCACCCGGTTCTCCACCGCGCGGAACACGTACGTCGCCAGCGTCTGGTACGGTCCTTTGGTCCTTCCCAGGAACCCCTCGTTTGTGACGCCCACCATGAAGTCCGCCCCGTTAAGGACGAACCGGCGGAAATTCTCCGGGAACATGTTTTCCCAGCAGATCGGGGTCCCGAACCTCGCCCCGCCCGCGGAGAACAGGGTGTACTCCGTCCCCGGGATGAAGCTGCTCTTAAGGTTCGTGATCCACCCGGGCCACCCGATCCTGCGCTCGAGCGGCAGGTATTCGTTGAAGGGAAGCAGCCGGATCTTGTGATAAGTCCCCTCCACCCTCCCGGACGGCGACAGGAGGAACTCGCTGTTCGAATGGACGGGGTCCCCGGGACGGCGTGCGCCGTCCTTCTCCCGCCCGCTCCCGCCCACCAGGAGGGGGATGCCGACCATCCGCTGGATCTCGATCAGGGAGACCTTCACCAACCAGTTGTTGAGGGGCGCAGGCAACGACGAGGCGGGCCAGACGATCAGGTCCGGCTTCTGCTCCGCCACCTCCCGGGTCATGACCTTGTACTGCTCCAGGTGCCGTTTGAACTCCGCGTACGGCATGTCGTCCTTCGGGATGATGTTTGCCTGCACCAGGGCCACCCGGACCCGGCGTTCCCCTGCAGGCGCAGACCGCCGGGATGCCCCATACGCCAGGGTCGCCGCGATCACTCCCAGCACGACGAGGAGGCGAAGCCACACCCCGACAAGCCGAGGGTCGCCGTGGAGCGAACCGCGCCAGGACCCCTTCCACCCCGAAAGGAGGTCGGGAAGTTCGCTCAGGAACTGGTTGGACAGGGCGAGGACGAAGGAGACCCCGTATACCCCCGAGAAATCCGCGATCTGGATGATGCGGGTCTCCAGGTACTGGGTGTGGCCGAGCAGGTTCCACGGCAGGGACAGGAAGGAGATGTTCGATCGGAGGAACTCGAAGGCGACCCAGAGCGCCGGTCCCCCGAGGAAAGGGAGGATCCCGCCCTGCCGACCCAGGAGGTTGTACATCACGCCAAAGAGAAGGAAGAAGAGGCTGAAGGCGCAAATGGCCGCGAGATAGTTCGGAATGTGCACGTCCGCGACCTGGAAAAACCAGCGGAAGCCGGTAAGGGCGAAAACGGCGCCGAACAGGAATCCGAAACCGGCCGCCAGCCCCACCCCCCCTTGCCGCAGGGCGTGGAAGAACGGGGCGATCCCGAACCAGGCGAGAAAACCGAGGCCGAAGCCCGGACAACCGAACCCGTACGCTGCGGCGGAGGCGGCCACGAGCAGGAAGAGTCCCACCGGACCCATCGCCGCCCCCGCGACGTATATCCGGATGCGGCTTACCCTATTTCACCGCGTACTCGAAATCCAACATCAGCCAGATCATGTTGCTGGGGTTGTTATCCCCGAAGAGCGGCGGATCGGCCACGTTCGTCACCGACTTGAGCACCGCGGTGCCCGACAGGCCCAGGGCCGGGACGACCACCGAGTTTACATTCCCGTTGATGTCGTTCACCGCGGTCTCTACATCGGTCAGGCACAGGGCACCAACAATGTCAGAGAAGGTGTAGATGGACTTCTTGAAGTTGACCCTCACCGTGTAGTGAAGGTCGTACTGCGCACCGCAAGAGCCGGAGCCCACCGGCCCGATCCACTCCATATCGATGGTCCCGGGGACCATGATGCCTTTCGCATTGGGCGTGAGGAAAGGGTCGAAGGGGCTTCCCGTGCATCCCGCGCAGTTGCTGCCCAGGGTCGCCTGCGCGGCCCCCGGTGCGAGCAGGCACGCCGCGGCGACCAGCGCCAGGAACCACATCGTTCGAGTCGTTTTCATGCTGTCTCCTCCTTTTCGTTCGGGTTGCAGGAAATTGGCCTCGCCGTCATTTCAACTTCATGTTCGTCACATCGGTGGAGTTGAAGGAACCCGGCATGTACCAGATGACGTCCACTTTGGTTATTTTTTTCGATGCCGTCGTATAGTTCCTCTTGTAATACACGCTGCTCTCCATGATGCTGCCCGTCTGCGAGGACGCGTAATGTGGGGGTGTGGTCGTCGCATTCGTGTTCTGGATGAGGTTCATCATGTGCCCGGTCTCGTGCTCTGCGTTCTGGCCCTGGTACAGGTCGATAAGCGGGGTAAGTGTCGCGTTGGATGCATCGGTTCCTAACGAGGATTTTATGACGTTGCTATTTACCGTCCGCCCCAATCCCGTGCCGTAGTCATAGCAGGTGAAGGGGACGGGGGTTGTTGCATAACTGGTATTTGTATAACACGTTTTGCCATCGCAGAAATTGGTGTTGTCGCAGACGGTTTTCAGGGTGAAATTTTTCGTCCGGAGAGTGTACAAGGTCGCACTGACCGAAAGGATGGTCGGGGGGCCGACCGGCGTGAACCCGAGGATATTCCCCGTGCTGGCGGTGTTTTCCTCCGCGACCCGCGCCGCCCACTGGCCGAAAAAGGAAGAGAGCTGTCTGGACATGAGGCAGGACGTATCCGCGAGTTGAGTGCAGTCGGCGAGGTAATGGATCGTCGTCCCCAGTCCCCCGGAGCCAGTGGGCTCCACGATGTCCTGGAACAGGATGTCGTTCGTGGTATTCCCGGAGTCGGGGATCAATGAACCCGTGGCCCGGGACACCACGAGGAACAGGTCCTTGCTGTCGGGGTCCAGGTACGCTGAGCGGGACAGGCTCCCCCTTTGCCCGAAACCGGGGAAACTTTGCCCCCCGCTGTAGAAGGGGAACCCGTTGCATTCATAGTAGTCGGGAATCCCGTCGCCGTCGGTGTCCGTCGCATCGTTCGTCACGCTGGTGCAGTTCACCGCGGCGGAGGCTGTCCCTGACCACAGCCCCGGAACTCCGATCAGAACCGCCGCCAGGAGCCACACCATCACACTCCATCTCCATCCCTTCGCGCTCTTCATGGGTGTCCTCCCCGCTTTTTTTCTCTGTTCCGGGCTACCGGGCAAGTGCCGCCGGAGGTTCCTGGCCGAATTCCCCTAGACCCTTCTCTTTGGACAATTTCGGGGCGATCTTGATCCCGATCTTGCTGTCGATGGTCTCGGTCTTCTTATTGTGGGTAACCTTGTGTTTGACCTTCGTGGAGACCCAGGCGCTGCCGACGTCGGTCACCGTGAACTGGACGGCCTGAACGGTACTGTTCAGCGCCGCATCCAGGGCTTTGAAGTCGGCGACGAATCCCTCCGGCGGCGCGACGGCCGTCGTCACGCCCCAGACCCCGGCGCTCTCGAAGATGAACGGATACAGCTCCTGCGTGGAGGACCACTCCATGTACTCCGGCTCGATGATGCGCAGTTCCGACCCGGTCCGGACGATGTATTTGCCTGGGACGATCTTCCCGGCGCCGTTCTGGATCACCTGGAGGTATTTCTGGTTGATCTTGCCCGGGGTGACCGTGCCCGTGCTGATGCCCGGGTAGATGTAATTGTTTGCGCCTTCAGCGGGTACCGGGTATCGGGTGATGACCACGTAATCCCCTGAGGGGAGGTCGAAGCCGGCTTGCCCGTCCTCGCCCGTGTACCGTATGTCCGCCGCCCCGGCCGCCCCGCAGTGATCCCAGATCTCCGTGTAGTACTGCCAGGACGCTGGGTAGGATCCCGCGCAACCTCCCGCGGCCCTGCTGTACACTCGGATCTCGAGCCCGGATATGGGGCTCTTCTTGGTCGCGGGCTTATTCCCCGTCCCGACGACGTGCAGTTCGGCGTTGACGATCAGGTCCCTCGTACTGGACCCCCCGATGCGGAAACTGGCTTTCGAGGATTTCAGTGCCCCGGCGAAGATGTCGTAACACTGGCCGGTCTCATCTCCGTTCAAGTCAGGCTGGAATCGGCACGTCCCATCCGGCAATATATCCGGATCCTGGATGTAGTTGACAATCTCCGCATACGCCTCGAACTGCTGGGTGGCGCCGGGCGGCGGGATGAAGGTCCCCTCGGCATACATCGGGACCACGTCGCACGTAAGGGTGAACGTGTTACTCCCCGCGAGGGCCGGTATGGTGATCAGGCTGTCGGGGATCCCCGGAGCCGAACAGAGGCGGCAGTTTGGCGTCGGGGAGACGCTGGTGGTCAGGTTCGTCACGTAGAAATTGGTGTTACAGCAGTTCGGCCGGAACGTCTGGATTTCGCTGCCCGTGTTGTTGGTGAATGTCGCGGTCAGATAGATCGGCTGATTCGGGACGAACGATGGCGCGCCCGTGTTGAGCACGAATTGTGAAGTGTTTCCGATGCAGGCCACTCC
>Ga0209798_10001873_pt1 | contig 12472 bp, 9 predicted proteins | sample DOMMetBare3Fresh_FD_187475 | JGI IMG/M metagenome (GOLD analysis project Ga0209798, IMG submission 187475) | Wetland sediment microbial communities from St. Louis River estuary, USA, under dissolved organic matter induced mercury methylation -... | ecosystem: Environmental > Aquatic > Freshwater...
TGTCGCGGGCGATCTGCAGGTTGCGCTGCATCGACCGGCCGAGCGTGGTGATCTTGCGGCCCGACGCGATGCCGGCGTCGATGACCTGCTGCACCCGGTGGATGTGCGAGGCAAAGCACGCCACGACGACGCGGCGTCCGTCCTGGTCGCGGATGATGTCGCGCAGCTGCTTGCCGATGACGCGTTCGGACTCGGTGTGACCGTCGACCTCGGCATTGGTCGAGTCGCCCATCAGCAGGCGGATGCCGTGGGCGGCGAGCCCCTGGGCCACGTAATCGGCGACGCGGATCATCGGGTCGCCAGCCGGAGCACGGGGTTCGGGGCGCCCAGCTCGCGCAGGCGCGCCTCGATCGCGTCGGCGTGCAGCAGGGTGCCGATCAGCACCGGCTCCGGGTACCGGGCCAGCGCCTCGGGCGGAACGATCGGCGCCCCGCGGAGCGTCATCCCGTGGTAGGTCGGGGCCGTGTCCACGAACGCACGGATGGGGACGTCGGCGAGTCGCGTCATGGCCAGCAGTTTGAAGGTGAGCTGGCCGACGCCCCAGACGAGGATCGGCGTCGGCGGGTCGAGCAGCGGCGCGAGGCCGCCGTCAATGGTTCGCATGAGCGCCGCGGACCGGCGGACGTAGTCGTGAATCGCCGGGAGGAGCTCGTCATCGCGCGGCGGGGTCCGTGGCGCGGGCGTCCCGGCCGCCGCGCGGCCGATCGCGTATACGGCGGGATAGGGAACCCCGGCCGAGGCGGCGATGGTCTTACGCCGCACGGCGAGCACCTCGAACCCCTCGAGCGCCAGCAGGCTCGCCAGGGACACCGGCCCGAAGTGGTTCACGTGCTCGGTGTTGAAGTCCTGGAACGGCGCGGCCAGACAGTCCGCGTAACGCGTCGCGTCGGGAACCTCCACGTAGATGATACCGCCCGGGCGCAGCAGCCGGCGGGCGGCGACGAGGCCTCGACGCAGCTCCTCCACATGTTCCAGCACGTGAGACAGGACCACGGCGTCGGCACCGCAGGCATCGCGCGGAAGCGAGAAGAGGGAACCCACCAGTCCGGTGGCCCCCGGAATGGATCCGACGGCCGCCGCGCACCTTGCCGACGGGTCCACACCCAGCAGCTGCCGGAATCCGAGCCGGGACAGGTGCCGCAGGACCCCGCCGTTGGCGCACCCGACGTCCACGATCTTCGCCTTCGGGTCGGGGAGCTGCCCGGCGAGCGTCCGCGCCGTCTCCTCGAGGCGCGCGTCGTCCCACGGCTGGTCGCCGCCGCCGGTCGCGGTGCGCGGATCCTCGTACTTCGAGAGCCGGGCGTAGTAGGCGTCGTAGGCCGCCTGGGTCACGTTGCTGTCGGCGTAGACGAACCCGCACGCCTCGCAGCCGAGGACGTCGTAGCCGCCGCCGAGCGGGTGCCCCTCCGGCAGGACGAACGGCTGCGTGTGCACCGGCTCGGCCCGCCGGCCGAGGCAGAGCGGGCATGCCCTCACGCGCAACCGGCCCATCGCAGGGTGCGCCGCACGCCCTCCTCGAACCCTATCCACTCCTCGAGACCCAGTTCGGAGCGCGCGCGCGACGTGTCGGGAACGTAGCGTGCCGGTGGCACGCCGGGCACGGGCGTCCGCGCCCGGGTCGCGGAGACCGCCGGCGGCAGCACCTCCGCCACGGTGCGCGCTACCTCCTCGATCGATCGCGCGTGCTCCGAGCCCACGTTGTAGGGGCGGCAGGACTCGCCCCTGACCAGGATGGTCCACAGCCACACCGCCAGGTCGGCTCCGTAGAGGTAGGACCGGAGCGGCGTCCCGTCGCCGCTGATGGCGACCGGTCCGCCTGCGAGCCGATCGCGGATGAAGTTGCCGACGGCGAAATGGCGGTCGAGCGGCAGGTACGGGCCGACGAACGCGAACAGCCGGGCGATGGTGACCGGGAGCTCCGACGCGCGCGCGTGGCTCACGCCGAGCAATTCGGCGACTCGCTTCCCCTCGGCGTACACCTGGCCCGGGTCCAGCGGATCGGGCGCGCCGGGGAACCCTTCGCCGACCCGCTCGAGGTCCGCGGGCTGCGGTCCGTAGACCGCCCCCGAGCTCACCAGTAGCACGGGCGCGCCGTCGCGGGCGGCGCGCTCGAGCACCCGCCGGGCGCCCCGGACGATGGTGTCGAACATCTCCAGCGGCTCGCGCGCGTACAGCGCGGCGTCGGCCGAGGCGGCGCCGTGAATGATGTGGGAGAACGCGGCCGCCGGTGCCTCGAACGTGCGCACGTCCCCGGCATGAAGGCTGATCCCGCGGCCCGCCGCCAGGTGGGGCCGCCGCCGGGCGAAGCCCTCGGGGTCCCGCGTCAGCACCAGCGCGTCCACCCCCGCGTCGAGCCGCTCGTTGGCCCAGCGGACGCTCTCGAGCAGCCACGAGCCGACGAAGCCGGTCCCGCCAGTGACGAGGAGCCGGGCGCCGCGGAGCGCCCGCCAGAGGTCCTCGGTGCGGGCCAGCACGTGTGCGCGGTCCGCCTCGAGCGCCTCGTCCGCCGCGTTCAGCGCCGGCAGCATGACCGGATCGAGTCCACCATGTAGTCGAGCATCGCTGGCGTGAGCCCCGGATAGACCCCGATCCAGAAGGCGTCGCGCATCACCCGGTCGGTCGTGCTCAGGTCGCCCACGACGCGATAGGTCGCCTCGGCGTAGGCCGGCTGCCGGGTGAGGTTGCCCGCGAACACGAGCCGGGTGCCGATCTTCCGGGACTCCAGGTGGCGGACCAACTCCTGCCGCGTGAACGGCGCGCCGGGCCGCACCAGCATCGGGAAGCCGAACCAGCTCGGCTCGGAGCAGGCGGTGGCCTCGGGCAGCTCCAGCACGTCCTCCAGCTCGCGCAGCCCCTCGTGCAGCCGGGCGAAGTTCCCGCGCCGCGCCGCGATGAACCCCGGTAGCTTGTCGAGCTGCGCCACGCCCACCGCAGCCTGCATATCGGTGGCCTTCAGGTTGTAGCCGATGTGGGAGTAGATGTACTTGTGGTCGTAGCCGTGCGGCAGGCCGCCGAGCTGCCAGTCGAACCGCTTGCCGCAGGTGTTCTCCTTGCCGGGGTCGCACCAGCAGTCGCGGCCCCAGTCGCGGAGCGACTCCACGATCTTCTCGAGTGCGGGCGAGCCGGTGAGCACCGAGCCGCCCTCGCCCATGGTGATGTGGTGCGCCGGGTAGAAGCTGACCGTGGCGAGGTCGCCGAACGTCCCGACCGGGCGCCCATCGTACGTCGCCCCGACCGCGTCGCAGCAGTCCTCGATCAGCCACAGGCCGTGCGCTTCGGCGAAGGCGCGGACCCGGCCGAGGTCGAACGGGTTGCCGAGCGTATGGGCGAGCATGACCGCGCGGGTGCGCGGGCCGAGGGCGGCCTCGAGCTGGCCGGCGTCCACGTTGAAGGTGGGGACGGTCACATCGAGGAAGACTGGCACCAGCCCGTTCTGCAGGATCGGGTTCACGGTCGTCGGAAAGCCGGCGGCGACGGTGATGACCTCGTCGCCGGGGCGAAGCCGGCGCTCGCCCAGGGACGGCGAGGTGAGCGCGGTCAATGCGAGGAGATTGGCCGAGGACCCCGAGTTCACCAGGATGGCGTGGCGGACGCCGAAGACCTTGGCGAACCGGCGCTCGAACTCATGGGCGAAACGGCCGGTGGTGAGCCAGAAGTCGAGCGACGCGTCAACGAGGGACTGGAGTTCCGCCGCGTCGAACACGCGGCCCGACACCGGCACGGGGGTCTCGCCCGGCACGAAGCTCCGGCCGCCGAACGCGGCCGAGTAGTATTCGGCCACCAGCTCCGCGATCCGGCCGCGCAGCTGGTCGGCCTCAGCGCTCACGGAAGAAGTCCCGGTACCAGCCGATGGTCCGGTCGAGTCCCTGCTCGAGCGTGAACGCCGGCGCCCACCCGAGACGCTGGCGCGCCTTGCCGGCCAGGAGCGACTGCTGCGGGATCTCGTGGCGGGCGTCGTTCAGGACCACCGGCTCGAGCCCGCTCCGCATGGCAGCCAGCACCCGGCGGGTGAGGTCGAGGACGCTGATCCGCTGCTCGTTGGAGAAGTTGAACGCCTCGCCGGTGAGCGACGGGTCCTCGCTCAGCCGCTGCGCCAGCAGCAGGTAGGCGGCGACGCCGTCCTCGATGTAGAAGTAGTCCCGCACCAGCGAGCCGTCGGAGCGGATGACCGGCCGCTCGTTGCGGAGCACCGAGCGGATGGTGCCGGGGATGAGCCGGTTCCAGTTGAGGTCGCCGCCGCCATAGAGGTTGCCGCAGCGGGTCACGGCCACCGGCAGCTCGAACGTCGCGGCGTACGACTGCGCGATGAGGTCGGCGCATGCCTTGCTGGCGTCGTACGGGTGCCGCCCGGCGAGCGGCGTGCGCTCGTCGTAGGCCTCGCTGCCGTTGTCGCCGTAGGCCTTGTCGGACGAGGCGACGACCACGGCGCGCACCGTCGAACTGCGCCGGCACGCCTCCAGCAGCGCCCAGGTGCCCCCGACGTTCGACTCGAAGGTGGAAAGCGGGTTCCGGTTGGCTACGCCGACGATGGTCTGGGCCGCCAGGTGGAACACCGTACTGACCTCGTACTCGCCGAGGGTGCGCTCGAGCAGCGGCTCGTCGCGGACGTCGCCGCGCACCACGCGGACCCGCTCGAGCGTGCCCGAGCGGACCAGCTCGCTCCCCGGCACCCAGTCGCGCAGCAGGCAGACCACCTCCGCTCCCGCCTCCACCAGCCGCCGGACGAGCCAGCTCCCGAGGAGCCCGGAGCCGCCGGTCACGAACGTGGGCCGGTCCCGCCAGAAGGGATCGCTCACGTCCACACCTTCCACGGTGCCTCGCCCGAGCTCCACAGCCGCTCCAGGTAATTCACGTCGCGGATCGTGTCCATCGGCTGCCAGAAGCCGTCGTGGCGGTACGCCATGAGCTGGCCGGTGGAGGCCAGCCGCTCGAGCGGTCCGCGCTCCCACAGCGTTTGGTCGTCGGAGATGAGGTCGAAGACGGCGGGGGACAGGACGAAGAAGCCGCCGTTGATCCAGCCCTCACCGATCTGCGGCTTCTCCTCGAACTCGACGACCTGGTCGCCGTCCAGCCGGAGGCCGCCGAAGCGGGAGGGCGGGCGTACCGCAGTGATGGTGGCGAGCTTGCCATGGGCCTGGTGAAAGGCGACCAGCTTGCGGATGTCCAGGTTGGCGACGCCGTCGCCGTACGTCATCATGAACGGGGCGGCGCCGAGAAACGGCCGCAGCCGGCGCAGCCGCCCGCCGGTCTCGGTCTCCAGTCCGGTGTCCACCAGGTGCACCCGCCAGTCGTCGCATGCATCGTCGTGGAAGATGGCGGAGCCGTCCTTCAGATCGATCGAGACGTTCCGGTTCAGGCGGTGGAAGTTGAAGAAGTACTCCTGCACCATCTCGGCCTTGTAGCCCAGCGCGAGGACGAACTCCCTGAACCCGTAAGCCGCGTAGATCTTCATGATGTGCCATAGCATCGGCCGGTGGCCGATCTCCACCATCGGCTTCGGCCGGACGCTGGTCTGCTCCTGCAGCCGCGAGCCGATGCCGCCCGCGAGGATGACGACTCTCATTATGCGCGCCCGGATGGGAGGGGGATGCCGCGCCCGGTGCCGGGGCCGGCACCTACAAGGTACTGCCCGGGCGGCCCTTTACGCACGGGGTGGCACGCTACCACTATACGAACCTCCCCACAGCTGACCCTTCCCCTGGAGGTGCGGTGACGCCTGGCACGCGGAATGGCCGCAGTGCACCGCCGAGGCCGCCATGGGCGGAGCTGCCGATCCTGCTGCTGCTGATCGGGATCGGCATGCTGCGCATCACCGACACCTACCACACCCTGAGCCAGACGATTGACGAGCCGGCGCATCTCGCCTCCGGCCTCCAGTGGCTCGATACCGGCGAATACACCTATAACCGGATGCATCCGCCGTTGTCGCGGGCGTTCGTGGCGCTCGGTCCGTACCTGGACGGCGTGCGGTCGCTCAGCAGGCCCCACCCCATCACCGCGGGCAACGACGAGCTGCACTCCCGGGGCAACTACTGGCGCACGCTGACCTTGGCGAGGCTTGGGATCCTGCCGTTCTTCCTGCTCGGCGTCCTGGCGACCTGGTCGCTGACCCGTGCGCTGTACGGCCCCGCACCCGCCCTCGTGGCCGCCGGAGTCTTCACCTTGCTGCCCCCCGTCCTGGCCCACGCCGGGCTGGCGACGACCGACCTGGCGGTGACGGCCATGATGCCGGTCGTGCTGCTGGCGGGAATGCGCTGGCTGGACCGGCCCGACCGTGACGCGACCGTGGTGCTGGGGGTCGCCTGCGGTGTGGCGGTGCTCCTGAAATTCTCGGTGCTCGTGTTCGTCCCGGCGTGCCTCCTGGTCATGCTCGCGGCCAAACTGGTCATCGAGCCCGGCTCGTCCGGCGCCAAGCTCGAACGCTGGCGCCGGCTCGAGCTCCCGACGCTCGGCGTGATCGGGATCGCCTTCCTCGTGGTCTGGGCGGGTTATCGCTTCTCGGTGGGATCGCTCGATTCCATCGAGATGGGTGGCTTGGTCTCGCCGGCCCTGGCGCGCGTGCGCATCCTGCCAGCGCCTGAGTTCTGGCACGGGATCGCAATCCTCACGGTGTACCGCGAGGGCAACCTTCCCTCGTACGCGCTCGGCGAGGTGACGCCCGGCGGGGCCTGGTATTTCTTCCTGCTGGCGCTCGGCGTGAAGACGCCACTGGCTTTCATTCCCGTGGCCTTGTTGGGTGCCGTGGTGACGGTGCAGCAGGCATGGAAGCACCGCCTCTGGCAGCTCGCGGCCCCGATGGCCTGCGCGCTCGCGATGCTCGGCTCGGTCATGATCAGCAAGATGGCCTTCGGGAGCCGGCACATCCTCCCCATCTACCCCGTGCTGTCCGCCATGGCGTCCGTGGGCGCCCTGACGCTGTGGTACCTCGACCGTCGGCGGATCGGGCGGGCGATCGTCGCCGCTCTGGGGGCGTGGCTTCTGTTCGCCTCGCTCAGGGCCCATCCCGACTACCTGTCGGACTTCAACGAGGTCGCGGCCGGGCGGCCCGAATACTTCCTGGTAAACAGCGACCTGGACTGGGGCCAGGACATCGGCCGCCTCGGTGACACGCTGAGGGCCCGCCGCATCGACTCGGTGACGGTCTACCTGGCCGGCTTCCATGATGTGAGGGTTCTCGGACCGATCAAGCACGTCAACCGGCAGGTCTGGTTCCCCGTCGCGCACCCGGCCACCGGGTGGGTCGCGGTCAGCGCCTTTCCCCTGTACCAGATCCCGCGCATCGCCTGGCTGGAGAACCTTCGGCCGGTGACGCGCATTGGGAGGTCCATCTACCTGTACTACATCCCTCCATCGCCCGGGAACCCATCCGATTCCGCGAACGCGCCAGCGCCCCGCGGCGTGGGGGGGCAGTGATGCCAACGGCACTGCGGGTTATGCGGGACCGCGGTACGTACCTGAGCATCGCCATCGCGTTGATCCTGCTCGCCGTCGTCCCCCAGCTCGGCCTCCGCGCGAGGACGGACTCCTCCTGGCTCCTGTACCTGGCCGGGCGGATCCTCGATGGCGACCGGCTGTATGTGGATGTCGTGGAGGCGAATCCCCCGCTGATCGTCTGGCTGAACCTCGTTCCCGCCTACGTGGCGCGCGTTCTCGGGATGCCGGCCGCCCTGGTGTACGCCATCCTGGTCTACCTCCTGGCGCTGCTCTCGGTGGCCGTCTGCCACGCCTTGCTGCGGCGGCTTCTCGGCCGGGAGCTCGAGCTCAGGCGGTACTTGACCCTCCTGATTCTCTTCTGCCTGTTCCCCCTGATCGGCCCGGACTATGGGGAACGCGAGCACCTGATGCTCGCCGCTGTGCTGCCATACGTCCTGCTCACGCTCCTGCGGGCTGAGGGCGGGACCCCTTCCCGGTGGCCGGCGCTGGCGATCGGTGTGGTGGCGGGGATCGGATTCGCGCTCAAGCCATATTTCCTCCTCGCCTGGCTGGGGCTCGAGGCCTGGCTGTGGCTCACGACGGGGGGCCGCGGGCCGAAGGGCCGGCCCGAGAGCGTGGCCGTCGTCGTGGTCGGACTGCTGTACGCGGTTGCCGTGGCGCGGCTCGCGCCCGAATACCTGGCGCTTGCTCCCCTCGTGGGCCGGGCCTACTACGACTACCTCCGGAACTCGGTCGGGGTGACCGCGCTGCTCGGCGAGGGATCGCTCGTCCCCGTGGCGGCGATGGTGGGCTTCGTCGCCCTGCGGCACGTGGCGATTCACCGGAGCCTGTGGGGCGTGCTGCTCACCGGCACGGCCTGCTTCTATCTCGCGGCCGTCCTGCAGCACAAGGGGTGGAACTACCATTACTACCCTGCGGTCGCCAGCGCCGTGCTCCTCGCCGGCCTCATGGCTCTCGACCTGCGCCGGCCGCTGGTGTCGCTGGTGCACCGCCTGTACGCCTCGGTGACGGTCGCCGCCGTGGTATCCCTAACGCTCGTGGTGGCTGCGGGTTGCGTTCATCAGGCGCGCGATCCGCGCGACCCGCGCTACGAGCCCGATCCCGACCTTCCGAAACTGATCCCGCTCGTGCGAGAGCGGGGCGCTGGGGCGAGCATCATGGTCCTATCCTGGAGCAGCTCGTCGGCGTTCCCGCTGGTGCCTTCCACGGGAACGTCGTCCGCGCTCCGGTTCCTCTGCCTCTGGATCCTGGCCGGACTGTACCGGGACGAGGTGCGAGGCTCCGCGCCGATTCGCTACCGGTCGATCGAGGAGATGGGGGTGCTGGAGCGGTACCTGAACCAATCGGTGGTGGAGGATCTGGAGCGTCGGAGGCCGAGGCTTCTCCTTGTGCTCACGCCCGGGCCCGACCGTCCCAAGTGGGGGCTCCGGAGGCTGGATTATCTGGCGTACTTCGGCCAGAACCCGGAGTTCGTTCGGGGCTTTCAGCGCTACCGTTACGTGCAGCCCGTCGGCCAGTACTGGATGTTCGAGCGGATCCCCGACGCGGCACCGCCGGAGCAGCCGAGGATCGGGCCGAGGGCACCCGTCGGGGCCGCCGCATCGGCGGCCGGGGAGCCGAAGGCCGGCGCCGAGCCGGAGGTTCTGCTGACGATTCTCGTGTTCGCGATCGCCATTGCGCTCGCCTGGCGGAAGGAAGAGTCGGCCGCCGCCGCCGCGTTTCGGCGGGAGCCGGCGTCGTGACGACGTCCCCCCGCCTCTCCGTGATCATCCCGGCCTTCAACGAGGAGCGGACGATCGCCGCTCTCGTGCAGCGGGTGCGCCAGGTCCCGCTCTCGATCGAGATCGTGGCGGTAAACGACGCCTCGTCGGACGGGACCGGCCGGATCCTGGATGCGCTCCGGGCGTCGGGCCAGGTGGATGTCGTCGTGCACCACCCGGTGAACCGGGGGAAGGGGTGCGCGCTGCGGTCGGGCATCGCCCACGCGACCGGCGACTTCGTCGTCGTCCAGGACGCCGACCTGGAATACGACCCTGCCGAGTTCCCCACGCTGCTCGACCCCATTCTGCGTGACAAGGCGGACGCGGTATTCGGCTCGCGATTTCTGGGCGGGCCGCACCGGGTGCTCTATTTCTGGCACTCGGTCGGCAACCGGTTCCTGACGCTCTTGTCGAACATGTTCACCGACCTGAACCTGACCGACATGGAGACCTGTTACAAGATGGTCCGTGCGCCGCTGCTGAAGTCGCTGCCGCTCACCAGCGATCGGTTCGGCTTCGAGCCGGAGATCACGGCGCGTCTGGCCCAGGCCGGAGCGCGCATCTGGGAAGTGCCCATCTCGTACGCGGGGCGGACCTACGCCGAGGGGAAGAAAATCGGCTGGCGGGACGGCCTGGCGGCGGTGTTTCACATCGTGCGATTCAATCTCAACCGGCCGCAAATTCCGGGTAGACCTGACGCCTGAGGGTTGTCGGCGTTCCGGTTCTCAGGGAGGAGACCTCATCAGCCGCGCGGCTCGGGTGGCGGGGGTGGAGGGGAGCTCCTCCTGGTTCATCACGCGCCGATAAGCCCACCGGCTGCACGACCAGATGCACACCGTACCGATCAAGCTCACGTACCCGTCCACGGCGTAGTGCCAGCCCAGCTGGACCGATCCCAGGAAGATCAGGATTGCATAGCCGGCGAGCGCGAGGCTGAGCCGAGGGGTGGCGCGCCGGGCGGCGAGAGCGAAGAGCACGGGCATGGCCACGTGAATGCTCGGCATCGCCGAGATTCCCGTGTACGGGGTGGCGGAGCCGCCGATGTAGTTGTGCCAGAGCATCCCCTGCACGAACAGCGCGGTCAGGGGATGCTGGGCATCCACCCCCTGGAGGTATGCCATCAATGGGGCGTAGGGGTCCGGGGCGCCCGTCACCGCGCTGAAGTAGCACGGCCCCGCCGCCGGCAGCAGCGTCGGCACGACGGTCCCGAGCACGATCCACACGAGGGCGTAGCTCACGAAGAACCGGAGTCGGGCCTTGCGCTCTACGCTCCACGCCTGCCAGATCACCATCCCGATGTTGACCGGCAGCCAGAGGTAGTACAGGAAGTCCAGTCCATGCGTGATCGGCGGATGCCCCAGCACCGGTTGAAGCAGGCGCCACGGGTCGTAGCCGAAGTGCAGCACCCGGTCGAGCTCCATCAGCCGCGTGTCCCAGGTGAACGGGCGGATGCGTGGCAGCGCCGCCTTCCAGCTCCCGAAGGCGTTGATGAGGAGCGGCAGCGACAGGGCGACCACCGCCAGGCTGGCCGGGCGCTCGAGGGAGAAGGCGCCGAGGTGGGCGTTTCGGAAGGCCATCCGCCACCCCGCGAGGCCCTGGATGCGGTGCCCCTCGCCGTCCAGGGCCCGCCACCGGCGGAAGGTGAGGACCGCGGCCGCAGTGTAGACGGCGGCGCCCCAGAACATCAGAAACGACGGCTGGAAGAATAGGTCGGACCTCAAGCGCCCCACGCCGAGGAACAGCCCGAGGGCGTACACGGCGGCGGCAAACGCGCAGGTGATGACGAGCAGCAGCGCATGCTGCCGGGTGGCCTGCAGCAGCGATCTCCGGAGGGCGGACCGCACCACTTGCTTCATGAACTCGTGCCCTCCCGCACCAGCACCATCGCCGTCGCGTCCCGATGCCAGACGCGCCACTCGTTCGTTGCCAGCGCGGCCGCCGCAAGCGCGCTGCTGGACGGAAGCAGCAGCAGGTCGATCTTCCAGCGGTCGAGCTCCTCCCGCCAGCCGGGTTCCTGTCCGCGGATGCGAGTGTACGAGCGCGTGATCGCCTCGCCGTAGAAGTCGGTCTGGCCGTCGATGAACACCTTCTGTTCGGGCCAGGCGTACAGCAGGTAGCCGCCCCACGCGAACTCGTTGAAGATCCGCCCCTGCAGCCGGGCGGTCCGGGCCTCGCGTACCGCCTCGACCGGGAACACCGCGGGGTCGAAGGCAGCCGGGAGCAGCGCCCGGCCGGCGATCGAGCCGTGCCCCGCGGCGAGCGCCAGCATCGCGCAGGCGGCCGCGGCGCTCCACGGACCGGTGGCCGCGACCTCCGAGGCCCGGGCGAAGGCCGAGCGCATGCGCGCGACGGTGCCGAGCCGGACCCTGCGCCACGCGGGATCGAGATGCATCGCGACCAGCGGGACGGCGGTCACCGCGAACAGCGGAATGTTGCGGGCGGAGTTGAGGGCGAAGGCCGTGTTCGCGAGCAGCACGCCGAGCCAGGGGAGCGGGAGCCGCCGCCGGCTCCATGCCAGGGCGCCCAGCATCGCGACCAGCAAGGCCAGGAACACCCGGCCGTACCACTCATGGAAATCCGGCGATTGGTACTCCGCCGTGCGGTCCACCAGGTAGCTCTTCCCGAGATAGCCAATCACATGGGGGAAGAGGGCCAGCCCGCTCGGGGTCAGGCACGCGGCGGCGAGCGCGGCCCCAAGCGCGAGCGCGTGGCGCCGGAGCTCCCGGGCCGGCGCCTCCCGTGCTCCCGCCCCCAGCGGCGCCATGGCGTCGGCCACGACGTACACCACGATCAGCACGAGGCCGTACAGGAAGCCCCCGTGCAGATTGGCCCACACGAGAAACAGGGCGCCGGTCAGGAGCGGCGTCCGGCGGCCTCCCCGTTCGAGGATCCACAGCAGGAGCACGGCGCCGAGGATGGTGAAGACGTGGGGCCGTGCCAGCCAGTGGAAGGCGCCGCTCACTCCGGCGACGATCGCCGTGAAGAAGGCCAGCGCCGGATCCACCCCCGAGCGGTTCAGGAACAGGGCGAGGGCTGCGTATGTCGCCGCGACCACCAGCGCGACGAGCACGAGCACCCCGGCCAGGCCGCCCACGTCGTGCGTGCCCGCGAACAGGACCTCGCTGAGCCACTCGTAGGGCACGAACGGTCGTCCCGCCGCGGTGAAGGAGAACCGATCGGTGTGGAACAGTTCGCGCTCCGCGATCATCGCCTGGCCGACGCGAAGATGCCGGCCCAAATCGCCGTCGGTGTTCAGCGCCTGCCACCCGCGGGCCAGC
>Ga0209798_10001874_pt1 | contig 12470 bp, 15 predicted proteins | sample DOMMetBare3Fresh_FD_187475 | JGI IMG/M metagenome (GOLD analysis project Ga0209798, IMG submission 187475) | Wetland sediment microbial communities from St. Louis River estuary, USA, under dissolved organic matter induced mercury methylation -... | ecosystem: Environmental > Aquatic >...
CCCGCCTCCGCGGCGAGCGCCACCGTCGTGTCGAGCCCGAGCGCCTGGTAGCAGACCTGGTTCACCATCTCGGCGATCGACGGGTTCACCTTGCCCGGCATGATGCTCGACCCCGGCTGCACCGCCGGCAGCACGATCTCTGCTAGGCCCGTGCGCGGTCCCGAGGCGAGCAGCCGGATGTCGTTGGCGATCTTGTTGAGGTCGAGCACGTACGCGCGGAACGCCCCGCTCAGCGTGGCCACGTCGCCCATGGACTGCATGAGCTGGATCCGGTCCTGCCCCTCGCGCAGCTCGAGCCCGCTCACCTGGCGCAGGTACTTCACCATGAGCGCGGGATACTCGCGCTCCGCGTTGATGCCCGTGCCCACGGCGGTGCCGCCGATGTTCATCTCCCGGAGCCAGTCGGCCGCCTGCGCCAGCTTCTGCCGGTGGCGCTGCACGGTGTGGCCGTACGCCGTGAATTCCTGGCCGAGCCGGATGGGGGTGGCATCCTGGAGATGGGTGCGGCCGGACTTGATGATGTCGTCGAACTCGGTGCCCTTGGCCAGCAGCGAAGCGGCCAGCGCGTCGAGCGCGGCGAGTGCGGCAGGGAGGGTGGCCAGCACCGCGAGCCGCATCGCCGTCGGGATCACGTCGTTGGTGCTCTGCGCCATGTTCACGTGATCGTTGGGATGCACGGGGGCGTAGCCGCCGCGCGGCGACCCGAGGATCTCGTTGGCGCGGTTGGCGAGCACCTCGTTAACGTTCATGTTGTGGCTGGTGCCCGCGCCCGCCTGATACACGTCCACGATGAACTGATCGCGATGCCGCCCGCCGAGCACCTCGTCCGCGGCCTGCACGATGGCGTCGGCCAGCCGCGGCTCGAGCCGTCCGGTTTCCTTGTGGGTCAGGGCCGCGGCGCGCTTGATCCAGACGACGGCGTCCACGAAGGCCGGCAAGGGCCGGAGTCCCGAGATCGGGAAGTTCTCCGCCGCGCGCAGGGTCTGGATGCCGTACAGCGCATCGGCGGGCACGGCCTTCTCGCCGAGGGGATCGCGTTCGAGGCGGGTGGTGGTCATGGTCTGGTAATGATACCGGCCCTCGAGGAGACCGACAACCGATGAGCGACTACTTCCGGCAGATCGCGGCGGCCGCGAGCTTCGGCGCCGACAAGCCCGGCAAGGCCGACCTGTTCACCGGCCGACATCTGTTCGTGGGGATCAACTGCTTCGAGCCTGGGCAGACCCAGCGGGTGCACACCCACGCCGGCGCCGACAAGTTCTACCTGGTCGTGAGCGGCCGGGCGCGCATGACGGTCGGCGAGGAAACCCGGGAGGCCGGACCGGGGACGGTGGTGTGGGCGCCGGCCGACGTGCCGCACGGCGTGGCCGAGGCGCTAGAGCGGACCGTGCTGCTCGTGGGGATTGCTCCAGCGCCCCACTAGGTGGCGGAGCGCCGGCCAGCCGTAGATCCGCGCGGCGAGCACGACGCCGAGCAGCACGCCGATCCCGTTGGTGTAGATCCGCCAGACCAGCAGCAGCCACCCTTCCCCGCCACCCAGATCGCCGGCGGCCCCGCCGAGGAACCCCAGCTCCACCGCGCCTGCGCCCGAGGGGGTGGGCAGCACCAGCTGGCTATAGAGCAGCGCGAACGAGCCGACGGCGAGGGGGCCGAGCGCCGGCGGGCTCGGCAGGGTGAGCGCCAGCACCGGGAGTATCGCCACGCGGGTGGCCAGGTTGATGAAGCTGAGCGGGACGCTCGCGACCAGCGGCCATACCGGCATGCGCCGCCAGTAGACCCGCGCGCGCTTGACCGGACGCCTGAGCTGCCGCACCGCGGGCGAGGCGACCCGCCGCGCGGCGTGCCACGCCACCACGCTCGCCACCACGACCGCCACCACCCACGGCCAGGCCGACGCAGCCGCGGCGCTCAGCCTGGGCCCCGCCACCAGCCACCATGCCGGCGCGTAGCGCCAGACGAGCCACCCGGCCGCGACGATGATGACCGGCCAGGCGGCGAGCACCTCGAGACTGATCGCCACGAACGCCGCGGTGGCCGGGACGCGGGTCCGGAGCATGCCGGCGAGCCGCGCCGGCTCCCCGCCGATCCGGAGCGGCGTGAGCGCGCACGCCGCGTCGCCGAAGGCGTTGAGCACGAACGAGTCCCACAGGGTCATGCGGTGGCCGAGCCCCTGCACGATCCACTGGATGCGCCAGGCGCGCGCCAGGAGATCGGCCGCCACCAGCCCGACGCACAGCAGATGCGCCTGAACCGGTGTCATCCCACGAGCGCGGTGTAGGTGATGGGGCGATGCCGGGCCAGCCAGCGGTCGAGCGTGGGACCGAGCGCCGCCGCCGTCGCGGGGTGGCCGAGGTCCTGCGGGTGGAGGGCGATGCGCGGGAGGCGGGCCCCGCCCTGCAGCGCCCAGCGTGCCCGGGCGACGGCCAGCGAGCCCCACGCCCGGACCGCTCCGCGCGCGCTCCAGCGCACGACGGGTGACGGGACGCGCCTTCCCGACGGGAACAGATGGATGGCGCGATCATCCTCGCTGAACCCGAGCCCGGTCCCGCCGGCGGCCCGGTGTCCCTCGTCGCGCGCCAGCCAGGCGGGCGGCACGAACCCGACCGGATCGAGCCCCAGTGCCCGCAGCCGCGCGCGGCCGCGTTCGATCCGCTCGCGCGCGGCGGCTGCGTCGAGGGTGAGGAACTCGCCCTCTCGCGCGGTGCGGCCCCAGGCGCGGAGCTCGTCGGCGAAGCGCCGGGGCAGCCCCACCTCGTCGTGCCGCTCGCCGTGCAGCACGATCTCGGCGCCCTCGCCAGCGCGGGCACGGAGCCAGGCCACGAAGGCGGGGTGCGCCTCGAGCGGCCACTCGCCGTGCCAGTCGGGGACCACCAGCAGCGCCGGCCGCACGCCGCGCTCGGCGCAGAGCGCCCACAGACGCGCGACGCCCTCCGCGAGTGCCGGGGTGACGTCGTGAATCGAGACGAGCAGGCTCACGACCGCAGGATTCCGCGGTAGACGTCGAAGATGCGGTCGAGCACCGCGTCCCAGCCGTGGTGGACCACGGCGTACCGTCGGCCGGCGGCGCCGAGCTCCGCGAGATCGCCGCGCAGGAGCTGCTCCGCCTGGTCGGCCAGCGCGACCGGATCGCCCGAGCGGAACACCGCCCCGGCGCCCGAGCGTCCCACCGTCTCGGCAACGCCGCCCCGGTCGGCGGAAAGCAGCGGCGTCCCGCTGGCCATCGCCTCGAGCGCCGACAGCCCGAAGGTCTCGATCGAGCACGGCGCGACCGCCAGGTCCACCGCCGCGAGCAGATCGGCCAGCCCATCGCGGTCCCGCTGGAAGGGCAGCCAGTGGAACCGCTCGCTGCCGGGCCGGCGCTGCAGCCTCCGGCGGGCGGGCCCCTCGCCCACGAGGACCAGCCGTGCTCCGGTCCGCCGCTGGACCTCGGGCCACGCGGTGAGCAGGAGGTCGACTTCCTTCTCGACCGCCAGCCGTCCCACGTACATCGCGAGCGGCCCCTCCGGCAGACCGTGGCGGCGCCGGGTCTCCGCGGCCGCCTCGCGCCGCGCGGGATGGAACCGCTCGAGATCCACGCCCAGCGACACGCGGACCACCCGATCCACGCCGGCCCGCTCGAGCTCGCGGGCCACGAAGTCGGACGGGGCGAGCGTCGCCCGGACCATCCGGCCCAGGCGGCGGACGTAGCCCCAGGCCAGCCGGGCGGCCTCGCGCCGCAGGCGCCCAGCGTGCTCCGGCCACGGCGCAATGACCCGCGGAAAGTTGCTGTGGTAGAACCACACCACCGGCACGTCCATCCGGCGCGTGGCCAAGTGCACCAGCCACGGCGCGAACCAGGTGCTGCCCACCTCGATCAGGTCGGGCCGCTCGTGCGCCACGATGCGGCTGGTGGAGCGGGTCGCGAGCATGAAGCGGTAGGGCTTCTGGGTGGGGACGGAGGGCCCGTGGAGCCGGTAGCAGCGGACGCCGCTCGCCTCGAGCACCTCGTCGCGGGCGCCGGGGACGACGATCGTCTGGCGCAGGTCGGCCCGGCGCTGCACGTAGCGCGCCTTCTGAAGCAGGTAGGTCCGGACGCCGCCGGTGGTGTCGCCGAAGAATTCCGTGATGTCGAGGACGCCGAGCCCGGCGGCGGGCCGGAGGCGGGGAGGCAGCTCGAGGCGGGAGATGTCCACCGAGGCGCGCACCCCCGCGGAGGCGATCGCCTCGAGGTCGAGCATCCCTCCCGCGGTGGTCTCAGTCAGAGCAGTCCCCGAGTGGGTAGACGGTGCCGCAGTTGGGGCACGGATTCTTGCAGCCCCACGCCCGGGCGAGCACAGGGAAGCCGCAGCGGTTGCAGGCGGGCGGACGCCCGTCCGCCGGCGCGCTAGCCAACGGGGAACGCCCCCCTCAGGAACGGATTGGTGAGCCGCTCGATCCCGATCGTCGTGTCGCGACCGTGGCCGCTGTGGACCACGGTGGAATCGGGGAGCGAAAGGAATTGCGACTGAATGCTGGCCATCAGCGTGGCGTAGTCGCCGCCGGGCAGATCGGTCCGCCCGATCGAGCCGTTGAACAGCACGTCGCCGCCGAACACCATGTCGTGGCCGACGAAGCTCACGCTGCCGGGGGTGTGGCCCGGCGTGAAGCGCACGTCGAACGTGAGCCGGCCGACCTGAAGCGCCATCCCCGGCTCCAGCGCGACGTCGGGCGGCGGCGGCGGCTCGAGCTGCATCCCCATCCAGGCACCGAACTGCGGCAGCGCGTCGTAGATCGGCCGGTCGAGCGGGTGGAGGTGGATCGGGGCCCCGGTGGCGCGCCGGACGGCGCCCACGCCCAGGATGTGGTCGATGTGCGCGTGGGTCAGCCAGATGGCGCGAAGCGTCCAGGCCCGGGTATCGAGCTCGGCGAGAAACATCGCCGGCTCCTCCCCGGGATCGATGATGACCGCCTCCCGGGTCCGCCGGTCCGCCACCAGGTAGCAGTTTTCGGCGAACTGCCCATTGGGCAGCGCGACTACTTCCAGCTCAGACACCGACCTTGGCCCCCAGCACGCCGCTCCGGCGATCCTTCAGGAACTTCTCCACCGCGATCGCCGCCGTGGTCGCGTCGCCGACGGCCGTCGTCACCTGCCGGGTGAGCTGCACCCGCAGGTCGCCGGCGGCGAAGAGGCCCGGGATCGAGGTCATCATGCGGTCGTCAGTGATGATATAGCCGCCCGCGTCGTGCGCGAAGTGCTGCTTCACCAGCCCGGTGTTGGGCCGGAAGCCGATGAAGACGAAACAGCCGGTCACGGGCAGCGTGAGCCGGCCGCCGGTGATCGTGTCCTCCAGCAGCAGGGACTGCAGGCCGGCGGGCCCGCCCTTGAGCTCCAGCACCCGCTTGTTCCAGATCACCTCGATCTTCGGATTGGCGAACAGCCGCTCCTGCAGCATCCTCGAGGCACGGAACTCGTCCCGCCGGTGAATGACGTACACCTTCTCGGCGTACCGCGTCAGGTAGTCCGCCTCCTCCACCGCCGCGTCGCCTCCACCCACCACCGCGATCGTCTCGCCCTTGAAGAAGGCGCCGTCGCACACCGCGCAGTAGGATACCCCGCGTCCGGCGTATTCCAGCTCGCCCGGCACCTCGAGCTTGGTGGGCGTGCCGCCGGCCGTCAGGATCACGGCGGGCGCCTCGTAGGTGGTCCCACTCGTGGTGGCGACCTCGAAGATTCCGTCTTCCCGCCGGACGATAGACTCGACGGTCTCCTGCCGGATGTCGGCGCCGAACCGGACGGCGTGCGCGGCCATCTTCTGCGCCAGCTCCCGCCCCAGGACGTGGTCGAAGCCGGGATAGTCGTCGATCCATTCGGTGTTGAGCAGCTCACCGCCGGGCACGCCACGCTCGAGCAGGACGGCCTTCAGCATGCCCCGGCCCGCATACATCGCGGCGCAGAGGCCGGCCGGCCCCCCGCCCACGATGATCAGCTCGAACTCCTCGGTACGGCTCATCCCGCTCCCCGTCGTCAGGTTCCGTCAAATATAGAACAGGCAAGGGTTCCCGCGCCTCGAGCCCTAGGCGGCCGGGGACCCGAGGTGGAGCAGGCTGGCGGCGCCGTGGCAGGCCGAAATGGTGGCGACGAGAACGTCGGTCGGGTGGCCGGCGGCGCCGGCCTCGGACACGAGCGCGTCGCCGGCGAGGACGGTCTCGACGTCGAACATGCCCACTCCGTAGACCCGGTGCCTGCAGGTGAAGAGCACGGGTCCTGCCGTCGGGTTGGTGGCAGCCAGCCGGCTGGCCAGCCGGTGCATGGCCTCGGTCATGTCCCACGTGCGCGGGGCGCGGATCACCGGGCAGGTCGCGGGCTCGATGCAGTGAATGGGGCAGAGCCAGTCGGCGAAGGATACGAGGCGCGTCCCGTCCGGGGCCTCGCTGTCGTAGGGCGTGCCGGGCCCCACCGGAACGGCGCGCCGCTCGATGGTCCGGCCGGGCCAGCGCTGCCGGGCCCGGCGCAGCAACCACTCGTACATGAGATGCGGCATGAGGGGGGACGGGACGATGGCGTCGGGCGGGTCGCTGCGCGGCGGGGCGGCGGCCAGGTAGCCGTCGAAGAATGCGCCCCACTCCTCGATCATCAGCGAAGCGCCGGTTGAGCCCGGCAGCTCGCGGGTGAAGCGGCACGCGGGGTCCCGATCCACCACCAGCAGGCGCCGCCACTGCGCCGCTCCCTCGGCGCGCGCCCGAAGCAGCTGGCCGGCGTAGAAGGTGCCGTAGCACCCGCCGCCGACGATTACGACGTCGCCGAGCGCGATGCTAGCCGAGCAGCCGGCCGCCATCCACCACCAGCACCTCGCCCGTCACGAAGTCGCCGCCCTCGAGCAGGTACAGCAGCGCCGCCGTGGCGTCCTCGGGACCACCCAGACGCCGGAGCGGCGTGGTCCGAGCCAGGCGGTCCCGCTCCTCCGCGTCGTACTCGTCGGGCACCAGCACCGCCCCCGGCGCGATGGCATTGACCGTGACCTCGGGGGCCAGGGCGCGCGCGAGCACCCGGGTGAGCATCACCACGCCGGCTTTGCTCACCGAGTGCGCGGCGAAGCCGGGCCACGGCTGCAGCCCGCTCAGGTCGGCGAGGTTGACCACCTTGCCGCGGGCGGCGCGGAGCGCCGGGGCGGCGCCCTGGGTGCAGAAGAACACCGACCGCAGGTTGAGGTCGAACACCGCGTCGTACTGGGCCGGTGTGGTCTCCTCGAACGGGAGCCGGTGCATGGAGGCGGCCGAATTGACCAGGACGTCGAGTCCGCCCAGCTCGGTGGCGACCCGGCGCGGGAGCTCGGCGGCGGCCTCCGCGTCGGTCAGGTCGGCGGCAAAGCAGGCGGCCTGCCCGCCCGCGGCGACGATCTCGTCCCGCAACGCGACGGCGCCCGAGGTGGAGCTGTTGTGGTGGATGGCGACGGCCATCCCGCGGCCGGCCAGCGCGCGCGCCATGGCCGCGCCGAGCCGTCGGCCGGCGCCGGTCACGAGGGCGACCCGGCCGCGGAGCTCCATCAGCTCCGGTCGCGCGGCGCGATCGGCAGGATCTCGCCCGTCGGCGCGTTCGGCCCCGAGACCGCCAGCGAGAGCACGCCGTGCGTCAGGTCGTCCATCTCCACGTACGCCGCGTCCGCCCCCACGGCCGCCACGTTGTCGGCGGTGCGGGCCATGCCCGGCGCTACCGCGTTCACCCGCACCTTCCGGTCGGCCAACTCGAGCGCCAGGCTCCGGGTGAACCCGGCCACCGCCGCTTTCGCCGCCGAATAGACGGCCATCGGGCTCTGCGGCTCGAAGTAGGCGATCGACGCGAAATTCACGATGCAGCCCCGGCTCTGCGTCAGCGCGGGGATGGCGGCCTGCGAGACGAGCACCGTGGTCTTGAGGTTGATGGCCAGCTCGCGCTCGAGGTCCGTCGCGGTGAGCCGCTCGATCGGCCCGTACGTCGTGAGGCCCCCCGCCACGTTCACCACGACGTCGAGCCGCCCGAAGTGCCGGAGCGCCGTCTCGACCGCGAGCGCGGCGATGTCGGGCTCGGTCAGGTCCCCCGCACAGGGCCGGGCGTCCACGCCCTGCGCGCCGAACTCGCGCACCCGCTCGGTGACGCCGACGGCGTTCTGGTCGCAGGCCACGATCTGGCCGCCTGCCCGCCCGAACGCGAGCGCCACCGCGTTGCCGATCTGGCCGGCGCGGCCGACACCGGTCACCAGCACCACCTTGCCGCTGAAGTCGAACCTTGCCGCGATCATGCTCACCTCAGGGCTTCGAGAACGATCTCCGCGCCGGGGGCCCCGGCCTGGCTGTATACGACGGTGCTGTCCTGGTCTATCAGGACGACCGACCGGGCAATCGTCCCCCCGTCCGGACGCACCGCCCCGTAGGCCCGGGCGACGGCGAGGCCCGGATCCGAGAGCAGCAGAAACGTCAGCCGCAATCGCTCGGCGTACCCGGCGTGGCTCGCGGCCGATGCGGGGTTGACGCCGAAGGGTCGGATCCGATGACGCTCATAGAGGGGCAGGTCGTCGCGCACGGCGGACAGTTGGCGGTTTCAGCCGGGCGTGTCGTTCCCGGGATAGAACGCGAGGAGCACGCGGGAATCGGCGAGCAGCTCGCGCAGCACATACGTGCGACCGTCGGACGCCGCGGCCGAAAAGTCGGGCGCCATGCTCCCGGGCTCGAGAAGACCGGTCACGGCCCGACGGGGGCGGGCGGTCCCGCGCGCAGCTGCTCCAGGCGCTCGAGCCATTCGAGCGGCACCTCCTGCGAGCCCAGGGCCCCGTGGGTCTCGCCCGGCTCGGGGTCCCCGTGCCAGTCGCTGCCACCGGTCCGCAGGAGTCCGAGCCGCATCGCGATGCCCGTCAGGCGCGCGCGGAGGTCGGGGTCGTGGCCCGGATGGCGGATCTCCACGGCGTCGAGCCCTTCGCGCTTGAGCCGCTCGAGGAAGGACCGGGTGCCCCGCTCCTTCAGGTGCGCGACCGATACCAGCCCCCGCACCGAATGCACGACATCGGTGATCTCGCGGAACGTCGGCAGGTTCTTGTCCACGAAGGCGGGCCGCCCGCGGCCGATGTACCGGTCGAAGGCGTCGGAGACGTCGCTGGCGCTCCCGTGCCGGACGATCGCGCGGGCCACGTGGGGGCGCCCGACGGCGCCGCCCTTCGACTGGCGAAGCACGTCGTCGAACTCGAGTCCGACGCCCAGGCCCTGGAGCCGGGTGACCATCTCGCGGCCACGGCGCACCCGGTCGGCGCGGCACCGCTCGAGGAAGGACTCCAGCTCGGGCGAGTGCGACGGCAGGAAGTAGCCGAGCACGTGCATCTCGCCCCACGGCGCGGCCGAGCTGAACTCGCAGCCGCCCACCACGCGAAGCCCCAGTCGGTCTCCGGCCGCGACCGCCGCGGGCACGCCCGCGACGGTGTCGTGGTCGGTGAGGGCGATGGCCGAGAGCCCGGCGGCCCTGGCGCGCTCGACTACGACCTCCGGCGGCAGGCTGCCGTCGGACGCCGTGGAGTGAACGTGGAGGTCCACCAGACCGGCCGCAGAGGGCGCGCCGGCGGAGGTCAGCGGCGGTACCCCAGCTCGGGCGCGGTCCAGGACGGCTGCGAGTGCGCCAGGAGCTCCCGCAGCTCCTGGTCGCTCAGCTGGCTCAGCGACAGCTCGCGGCTCTTGGCGCCGAGCGGGGTGTAGCGCGAGACGCGCTGCTCCCGGTCCGGCCCCGTGCCCCGGCTGAACACCAGCCCGAACTCGTCCTTGGTGTACTGGGTGACCCGGCCGCTCACCGCCACCTGCCACGGCTCGCCGTTCACCTCGATGATTCGATTCGGCATCTACGGTTCGCTCCTCACTTCCTCCCACAGGTCCCAGGCGCCGGGCTCGTACTCGGCGACGGCCCGGAGCCGCCCTTCCAACCGCTGTTCGTCGTCGGGCGCATTCCCTGTCGCGCGATGAGTCTCGGCACTCCGGCTCTCGCTGAACTCGAGGAACACTCCGGGGGTGCCCGCGCGGCGGAACACCCACAGGTGCCGCCCCCGCGCCTCGTGCAGCGCCGCCAGTTCCCGCACCGCCGCGAGGTACTCCGCCTCGCGTCCCGCCGGCACTCTCACCCGGGAGACGGTGAGCGTGCGGGGCATGTCAGACCGCGCTTTCCGGGAACTCCTGCAGCGCCTGCTTCACCTCGGCCATGAAACGGTCGGCGTCGGCCCCGTCCACGATCCGGTGATCGAAGGCGAGCGACAGCATTCCCTTGGTGCGGATCGCCAGGGCGTCGGTCCCGTCCACGCTGACGACGGCCGGCTGCTTCTCGATCGCCCCGACGCAGAGAATCGCCGCCTGCGGCTGGTTGATGATCGGCGTACCGATGACCGACCCGAACACGCCGGGGTTGGTGATGGTGAACGTGCCGCGCTGGACGTCGTCCGGGTTCAGCTTCTTGGTGCGGGCCCGCTCGCCCAGGTCATTGATGGCCCGGGCAACGCCGAGCAGCGACAGCTCGTCGGCGTGCCGGATGACGGGGACGATGAGGCCCCAATCGAGCGCCACCGCGATCCCCAGATTGATGTCGCGCCGGACGACGGTGCTCTCGCCGCTCACGGCCGCGTTGACCATCGGATGCTTCCGGAGGCTCTCGGCGACGGCCTTCGCGATGAACGCGAGATAGGTCAGGCTGACGCCCCGGTCCGCGTACTCCTGCTTCTTCTGCGCGCGCAGCTGCGCCACCCGGGTGTAGTCGACTTCGAAGATCGTGTTCACGTGCGGCGACACGCGGCGCGACATCACCATGTGCTCGGCCGTGAGCTTGCGGATGCGGGACCAGGGCTCGACCCGGTCGCCCGGCCACGGCTCGACCGCCGGAGCGTGAGCGGGTGCGGGTGCGGCCGCCGGCCTGGGTGCGACAGCCGCGGCGGGGACGGACGCGGGAGCGGGCGCGGCAGCAGGCGCGGCAGCGGGCGCGGCCCCGGCCCCGGTATCGAGGAACGACAGGACGTCGTGCTTCGTTACCCGGCCCGCGAGCCCGGTGCCGGGGATCGCGCTCAGGTCGAGGTTGTGCTCCGCCGCCATCTTCCGGACGAGCGGCGTGGACCTCCGCCGGAGGCGCTCCTCCGCGGTCTCGCCGCCGCCGTTGCCCACGGCCGCAACCGTGACCGGGGCCGGCGGTGGCGCGGGCCGGGCCGGTGCGGCCGGCACGGAGGCCTGAGGCGGCGGCGCGGACGGCACGGGGGCGGGCGCCCGAATGATCGGTGCCGGCGCTGGCGTCGGCGGGGGGGCCGGCGGGGGGGGCGGCACGGGTTTCGGAGCGGGCGCCGGCGGCGGAGGCGCCGCCGCGACCGCCGCACCGGCCTCGGTCTCGATTCTGGCCACCACCGTCTGGACGGCAACCGTCTGCCCCTCGGCCACCAGGATCTCCGCCAGCACGCCGGCGGCGGGCGCGGGAATCTCGGCGTCCACCTTGTCGGTGGAGATCTCGAAGATCGGCTCGTCGCGCTTGACCGCCTCGCCCACCTGCTTCATCCAGCGCGAGAGCGTCCCCTCGGCGATGGACTCGCCCATCTGCGGCATGATCACGTCGATTTTGGCCATACTCGGTCTCCGGTCAGTACGCCGCGAGCCAGCGGGCGGCCCGGACGATGTCCGGGGTCTGCGGCAGGACGAAATCCTCGAGCTGCGGTGCGTACGGCAGCGGCACGTCGTGCGCGGCGACGCGCCTCACCGGCGCGTCCAGCCACTCGAAGGCGTGCTCGTTGATGCGGGCCGTGATCTCGCCCGCGATCCCGCCGGTCACGGTGTCCTCGTGCACGATCAGCACCCGGTTGGTCTTCCTCACGGTCGCGACGATCGCCGCGTCGTCCAGCGGGAGCAGCGAGCGCAGGTCCAGCACCTCGACCGAGAGCCCGTCCTCCTTCTGCAACTGCTCCGCCGCCTCGAGCGCCTTCCACACCGTCGCCGCGTAGGTGATGATGCTCAGGTCCGTCCCCTCCCGCGCCACTCGCGCCTGGCCGATCGGGACGACGTGATCGCCTTGGGGCAGCTCTTCCTTGATCCGGCGGTAGAGGTACTTGTGCTCGAAGAAGAGCACGCAGTCGTCGTCGCGGATGGCGGCCTTGAGCAACCCCTTCGCGTCGGAGGCCGTGGCCGGATAGACCACCTTGAGCCCCGGCGTGTGCAGGAACGCCGCCTCGGGATTCTGCGAGTGGAACGGCCCGCCGCGCACGTAGCCGCCGCTCGGCCCCCGTACCACCATGGGGCAGGGCAGGAAGGCGCGATAGCGTGCCGTGGCGACGTAGTTGGTCAGGATGCTGTAGGCGTTGGAGACGAAGTCGATGAACTGCATCTCGCACACCGGACGCATCCCCATGTGGGCCGCGCCGGCGGCCGCGCCCACGAAGCCGGTCTCGCTGATCGGCGTGTCGATCACGCGGTCGGCGCCGAAGCGCTCAAGCAGCCCCTCGGTGGCCTTGAACGCGCCGCCGTACGCGCCGATGTCCTCG
>Ga0209798_10001875_pt1 | contig 12469 bp, 9 predicted proteins | sample DOMMetBare3Fresh_FD_187475 | JGI IMG/M metagenome (GOLD analysis project Ga0209798, IMG submission 187475) | Wetland sediment microbial communities from St. Louis River estuary, USA, under dissolved organic matter induced mercury methylation -... | ecosystem: Environmental > Aquatic > Freshwater...
CCCGGCAAATTCATGCCTTTATGATTTTTTAATTCCCCTCCAAAAATCACCTGGCAAGTAATGTCCTGGCCTTCAATAGCCTCTACTTTCAATTCAAATTTTCCGTCATCCAGCAGTATCCGGTCACCTGGTTTGACATCATTGGATAAGGCGGCATATTGACAAGGTATTATATTTTTTTCACCTGGCATATCACGGGTCGTAACAATAACGCGTTCGCCACTGTTAAGCATGATGCTGCCATTGTTAAATTGCCCGGTTCTGATTTTGGGACCACACAGATCAGCGAAAATAGCGATTGGTTCATTTAATTCTGCGGCGGATTGTCTGATTAATTGGTAGAGTTTACGGTGTCCTTGGTGTTCACCATGAGACATGTTCAGTCTAAAAATATTGACTCCAGCTTTAATTAGAGCATAAATGATTTCCTGATTGTTTGACGCAGGCCCCAATGTCGCAATAATTTTGGTTTTCCGGCTGGAAAGATGGGGCATATTGATTTTTATTGACATTATTATGTGTCCATGGCGAGTTGATGAAACCATAAAGGCGACTGTACGCGTTGAGAAATGAATTGCATTAACTTGGGCCGAAAGATTTCCTGATCAGCTATAGTATTTGCAACAAAGGTTTTTAACAGGATAAAATTTCACATCAGCCCGAATACGCTTCAGTCATTTACTAGTGTAAAGATAGATGCAAATGATTTGACTTGCTTAAAAATCCTTTTTTATTTTTGTGGGCAAAAATTTATAAAATTTCGGAAGAACAGGAAAAATGTTAACTATTTTAATTTTGTGTACTGGAAATTCTTGCCGGAGTATTTTAGGCGAGGCATTGATTAATCACCTGGCCGGTAAAAGGTTTCATGCGTTTTCTGCGGGCAGTCATCCGACGGGAAAAGTCAATCCCAATGCGCTGGCCATCTTAAAACGCAATGGTATTGAGACTGAGGGATTTTCTAGCAAATCCTGGACTGAATTCGACGGTAAAGATATTGATATTACTATAACTGTTTGTGATCAGGCCGCCGGCGAAGTGTGCCCTGCCTACTTAAAAAATACCATTAAGGCACAATGGAGCTTGCCCGATCCGGCTCAGGTAACCGGTACGGAAGAAGAAATACAGCATGCATTCCAGGCGACTTACGATTCATTAACAGACCGGATTAATAAAATGCTGGCCCTGCCGCTGGAGGATATGACGCACGCCGAAATTTCCAACGCATTGAATGCTATTGGCAGACAGGTAACAGAAACTGAGAAGTTGGGTAAACGACGCTGAGTCAGCCGAACGATAAACCGCCATTGCCAGCTGTCAGACAAAAAAATGCAGCCATGAAGGCTGCATAATAGAGAAGGAAATAAAACTCTGATTTACTAGGAGGAAAGTTTGCATCTCAAGAGTCATTTATATGATAGATCAGATTCTAACTTATGGAATGTGGCAAATTGTCGCGCGTCAGATTGTCGCACTTACGTGATCGTTCTGTAAAAGATTGCTTAGCTTTGCAAAATCATTGAGCGATAGCCCCTCACTTCTCATCGTGGGGTCAATATTAAGCTTAACAAAGTCTTTTTCATCGATCAGTTTCTTCAATGAATTCCTTAATGTTTTCCGGCGCTGCGAGAAAGCCTGAGTGACTACCTGATTGAAACTGTTCATATTATTAACCTGAACAGGCGGATGTTGAAGCGGCACTAACCTTACGATTGCCGACATTACTTTGGGTACCGGATCGAAACTTTCCGGAGGCACATCCAGTAACGCCTCTACTGCACAATGATAGTGCATCATAACACTCAGGCGTCCATATTTTTTGCTGCCTGGGCCTGCGCAAATTCTGTCGACTACTTCTTTTTGCAACATAAAATGCATGTCTTTAATAAAGGAAGCATACGATAGCAAATGAAACATCAGCGGCGTGGAAATATTGTAGGGTAAGTTTCCAATGATACGAAGCTTTTCATTACCTTCAACAAGCGACGAAAAATCAAAATTCAGGGCATCGGCGCTGTAAATGCGTAAATGGGCTTGTTGTTTGAATTTGTCTTTCAGCAAAACGACCAAATCTCTGTCGAGTTCAACCACATCAAGGCGGCTCACCTGTTTTAATAAAGGCCCGGTTAATGCGCCCTGACCAGGACCAATTTCAACCCAGTGCTCATCGGAGGATGCCTGAATGCTGGACAAGATACTGTGGATGATGTTGTGGTCATGCAAAAAATTCTGGCCAAAACGTTTGCGTGGAATATGCGTCATATTATTCGGATTGATTGTCTGACATTATAAGCGCTGTCTGAAAGGCAAAAAGTAAACTGCCAATATCCGCCTTACCGGTACCTGCCAGATCCAGGGCTGTTCCATGATCGACAGAGGTTCGAATAATCGGTAGCCCAAGCGTGATATTAACGGCTTTTCCGAACCCCAGGTGTTTAAGCACCGGTAATCCTTGGTCGTGATACATTGCCAGCACGGCATCGGCTGAAGCGAGGTATTTTGTCGTGAACAGGGTATCAGCCGGTAAGGGGCCATGCAAATTCAGTCCCTGTTTGCGCAAACCTTCAACCACGGGTTCAATAATTTCGATTTCTTCCCTGCCTAAGTGACCGGTTTCTCCAGCATGGGGATTTAGTCCACACACCAGTATTTTGGGGTGATCAAGCTTGAAACGAGAACGCAGATCGTGATCTAGCACGCGTATGACCGTTCTTAACCGCGTATGCGTGATAGCCATGCTAACTTCAGAGAGCGGCAAATGATTGGTAACCAAAGCTACGCGCAACCCGGGCGTGGCCAACATCATCACCGGCTGTCCCCCTGTGATGCCGGCAATAAATTCGGTGTGGCCGCTAAAGGCAAAGCCGGCATCGTTAACAATGCCTTTATGGACAGGAGCAGTCACCATGGCATCAAACAGCCCCTCTAAGCAGCCTTTTGCCGCTTTGCTAATTGTTTTTAAAACATAACGGCTGTTTACGCTATTTAATTGGCCGCATCGTGCTGGTTCTGTCAGGTCAACGGGTAAAACCGTCAAACAGCCTGCCTGATGAGGACTTGCGGGCAATGAACTGTCAAAAGGTTTTAACCGAATTGAAAGACCGAGTTGCCTGGCGCGCTGTTCCAACAAATCAGGACTGGCTATCACGATCAATTGCGAAGATAAATCTTGCTGGGCCATTTGAACACAGAGATCTGGGCCGATACCAGCCGGTTCCCCCGGCGTTAAAGCGATACGTCTAACTAGTTGACTGTTTGTTATCATCTTGGGAATTCTAAAGGAATTGTTTTTGGGGTAGCGTACGGCTGGTGTCAAGCAAGCCAGTTAAATCAATACCTGCTCGGCCTCCGGATGGCTTAAGAACTGGTGAGGACTGGCGCTATAGCCATAAGCGCCGGACTGATAAATGACTACCAAATCTCCGATTTCAGCGGCAGGCAACTCAATGCTGTTAGCAAGGATATCCAGCGGGGTACAAAGTGGTCCGACTATATTCACTATTTCTTTTTCGTGAGAGTCCATTTTGTTTCCAATAGCAATTGGATAGTTTTTCCGGATAACCTGCCCAAAGTTACCGGAAGCAGCAAGGTGATGATGCAATCCTCCGTTTACTATCAGAAAAATTTGTCCTCGCGAAATCTTTTTGTCCAGCACCTGGCAGACATAGATGCCTGCTTCACCAACCAAATAGCGCCCCAGCTCAATGATTAATTCGGTATCTGGATGGATTGTCTTGAGTTTATCCATGGCTTTATCCAACTCCTCACCTATTCGCCGGGTATCTAATGATGTTTCTCCAGGAAAATAAGGAATACCGAAACCGCCGCCAATATTGAGTTGCTTAATCGGTGTCGGACAATAATTTGCCAGACTCATAGCCAATGCTATGCTTTTTTGTTGAGCATCGATGATGGCTTCGGCTTTTAGATTCTGCGAACCACTATAAATATGGAAACCCTGAAAGTCCAGATCAAGTTGTTTAATTCGATGTAATACGTTTGGTAGCAATTCCTCATCAATGCCAAATTGTTTGGGCCCACCTCCCATTTTCATTCCGGACGCTTTAAGTTCGAAAGCAGGATTGATGCGAACTGCCACGTGGGCTTGCATACTGTTTTGTCCGGATATAGACGCAACAGTTTCAAGTTCATGTAACGATTCCAGAATAACTGTGATACCCGCAGCAATGGCTTGCAGTAATTCTTGCGGGCGTTTCCCCGGGCCGGCCATGCTGATATTTTCTGGCGGCATGGTTGTGTCAAGGGCAACCTTCATTTCTCCTGCTGAAGCAAGATCGAAGCCATCGGCCAGGCCTGCGATATGCTGAACAACAGCAGGCATCGGATTGGCTTTCATCGCATAATGGATTTTCAAACCGGCGGGCATTTGCTGGCGCAACTCGGTAACCCGGTCTGTGATTAATCGGCGATCATAGGCATAAAAGGGTGTTTTTCCTACTCGCGCCGTTAACCGGGTCAGCTCGACACCGCCGATGAGTAGTTCATTTCCCTTGACCGGGAATTGCGTTATCGGCTGATGCTGCGTCATTTTTTTTATCATGATTCACGTTTAAATAAACTTGCAAATTGTTGGGCGAGAGCCTTACGGTCTATTTTGCCGTTCGGGTTTTTGGGTAGAGTATTTAAGACCATGATTTTGGCAGGTATCATGAAATTGGGTAATTGCGTTTTGCACCAATTGATCAGCACCTGTTCATGAAATTGGTCATCATTTTCTACACTAATAACAACGACAACAGCCTGTCCTAGTTCTTCATGCTCAATACCAACTGCTGCTGCCTCTTTGACCAGGCCAGATGCATAAATCACTTCCTCAATTTCAGTCGGACTGACACGGTAACCCGAGGTTTTAATCATGTCGTCCTTGCGCCCGATAAAATACAGATAACCTTCTTCATCCATCGTCACCGTGTCGCCGGACCAGACGGCGATTTCTGTCAGAGGTAATTCCCTTAATTGTCCCGGCATCGGTTTAAAGCGTTCTGCGGTTTTGGCCGGATCGTTCCAGTAACCCATTGACACCAAGGAGCCGCGATGCACCAGCTCGCCCGGTTCATGGGCTGCACAAGGCGTTCCATCCTCCCGGACAACCAGAATTTGTGCATTTGGTATCGCTTTGCCGATGGAATCAGGCCTTATATCAATCTGTTCGGGCGGTAAATATGTCGAGCGAAAGGCCTCTGTCAGGCCATACATCAGGAAAAATCGGCTGTCAGGAACCTTTTTTTGAATCGCTGTTAACACTGATTTAGGCATTTTTCCGCCGGAATTCGTCATGTAACGCAGATGGGCGTTGATGGTTTCAGGCCATTCCAGCTTGGCGAGCTGAGCCCAAATAGCCGGGACAGCGGCAAGCCCGGTAATGGTTTCCATTGCGAGCAAATTGATCACATCGCGCGGCAGAAGGTAATCCAGTAAAACGCAGCAACCGCCTTTAAACAGCGAGGTTGTTAATTGGTTTAAGCCATAATCGAAGCTAAATGGCAGCACTGCCAATAATCGATCTGATGAACAAATAGCTAGATAGTCGCTAACGATTTTTGTGCCGGCAACAATATTACGATGAGACAGTATTACCCCTTTGGGTTTACCGGTACTACCCGAGGTATATAGAATGGCGGCCATATCCGTATCGATGGTTGCCGGTTTTATGGGCTTCCGGATCGTAGCGGAAAGAAAGTCCTGCCAGCATAAAACAGTTTGGGCAATATTAAATTCCCCCGGAAAAATTTCATTCTCAACCAGAATGATCGTGTGCAGATCTGGGCAATTTTCAAGCACGGAGGACAAAATACGTAATCGGCTTTTGGAAGTGATTAAAATTTGTACATTACAATCGATCAGAATATGGCTAGCCTGGGCTGCTTTTAAAGCCGGATTGACCGGTACAAAAACGCCTCCGGCTTGAGCAATGGATAAGAAACTGGTGACTGCTTCAATCTGTTTGGGTAAATAAACCGCAACCCGTTGTTGCGGTTTTAAATGAATCCCACGCAGCGCCTGCGCCTGATGTTGTACAAGCTGCTCAAGTTGTTGATACGTCCAGGTGTTATTTTTGTGTACAATGGCTGGAGAATTTCCATGTTGGTTGACGGATTCAGAAAATAAATGATGGAGTAATATCGGCATGGTTAGTTAATTTGATTTTGAGAGCTTCAAGCTGAAAAATATAGGCCAGTTTTTATGATGAAAGGTTGAGTGGCATGTCATTGATAATAAGCTGAAATTAAGTTACCAGACCAAAGCTGCTCTGTCTGACCATCCTCTTTATATTTCTGTGTTTTGAACAGGTAAGAAAGCAGTAAAATATTGGCTGAAAATCGGCTTGGCGTCACAGAATAACAATATCTTTCAAAATAATGCAAAATTTGCCCATAAAACTTTATCGGACTGCACAAGTTAGAGAGCTTGATCGTCTTGCAATAGAAAAAGTCGGCATTTCGGGTTTCGAGTTGATGAGAAGGGCCGGTAATGAAGTTTTTCAATTGATACTTCGTCAATGGCCGGATGCACGGACTTTAGCAATTTTTTGTGGTGCAGGCAATAATGCTGGCGATGGCTACATCATTGCTGGGTTGGCACTACAGGCAGGTTTCCAGGTTAAAGTTTACAGTCTTTCCGACCCCGGAAAACTGAAAGGGGATGCTTGGTCAGCCTATAGCGATTATGTTGAAAAGGGTGGAAAAGCGATTCCATTTCTGGCTGATGAAGCAATCTGTGGGGACGTTATTGTTGATGCACTATTAGGCACAGGCTTGGATCGGCCGGTTTCAGGATTTTATGCCGAGGCCATTGAAACCATTAACCGGCAGACTTCCAGGATTGTTGCTGTGGATATTCCGTCAGGCTTGAATGCAGATACCGGCAATGTCATGGGATATGCAGTGAAAGCCGACTATACAGTTACATTCATAGGGCTTAAACAGGGATTATTTACAGGAGTTGCTTCCGAGTATTGTGGCGAAGTTATTTACACCTCTTTAGCAGTGCCGGATGAGGTTTTTGCAATGGTTTCTGCTTCGGCAGTTCGTGTCGTCAAAACTGTTTGGCCGCGCCGTAAGCGCTACTCGCATAAAGGCGATTTCGGTCATGTGCTGGTGGTGGGTGGCGATCTGGGTTATTCCGGTGCGGCAAGACTTGCCGGTGAAGCGGCTTTGCGGGTGGGCGCCGGTTTGGTCAGCGTGGCAACACATTGGCGCCATGCCGGGGCATTGAATCTGGTTAGGCCCGAGCTGATGTGTCACGGCGTCAAAAATGCTGATCAATTGGCTGGTCTATTGAACAAAGCCGATGTAATTGTGTTGGGGCCTGGATTGGGCCAGAGTGACTGGGCAAAAGCATTGTTTGAGGTTACGCTGGAAGCCCAAAAAACAATAGTCATCGACGCGGACGGGCTAAATCTATTGGCTCATTCACCGAAAAAAAACGCGAATTGGATTTTAACCCCACATCCCGGCGAAGCAGCGCGGTTATTAAACTGTACAACGGCAGATATTCAACAAGACAGATTTTCTGCAGTCTTAGCCATTCAGTCTAATTACGCAGGTATTGCGATCCTCAAAGGTGCGGGAACATTGATTGCTTCGAAAGATGAGCTGGCTGTTTCTTCGACAGGTAATCCCGGAATGGCATCGGGTGGTATGGGCGATGTTCTGGCCGGCATCATTGCAGGATTATCGGCGCAAGGGTTTTCATTGCAAAATGCTGCTCAACAAAGCGTTTATGTTCATGGCTTAGCCGCGGATTTAGCAGCAAAAAAATCCGGAGAAAGAGGGTTGCTCGCCAGTGATTTAATGCCCTATCTGAGGCAGTGGGTTAATGAATGAAGCGGTATCTTGATACTGAAGAGGAAACGGAGCATTTTGGCGCCGAACTCTGGACATCGTTACCTGAAAAATGCCTGATTTTTTTACAGGGGCCATTAGGCGCCGGTAAGACGACTCTAGTTAGGGGGGTTCTTAGAGCGGCCGGTTTTACCGGAGCCGTTAAAAGCCCTACTTATACCTTAGTCGAAGAATATCTGATCGATCATCGAAAAATAGTTCATCTCGATTTGTACCGGCTTAGCGATCCTGAAGAACTGGAGTGGATGGGAATAAGAGATTATTTTGACGGGAATTGCCTGTGCTTTATTGAGTGGCCTGACCGCGGAAAAGGTTTCTTGCCCGAACCGGATCGAATAATAAACCTGAGTTATGAAGGACTTGGACGTTTGCTGACCATGGAAATCTGTAGATATATCTAAAAATTTTTCTAGCCTCTATATAAAAACAATAACATACTGCTATAATCTAAACAGAATTATCACTAAGGAGCGATGGCGATGTCTAGTTATGGGAAAATTTTACTGGCTATAATTTTTCAGCTAATGTCTGTGGCTTGTTTTGCGCGACAAACCACCATCAGTTCATTGCGTTATTCAACCACAACCAATCTGGTGCGAATGACGTTTGATGTCTCATCCTCACCCAAACACAGGGTTTTCGTGCTCGATAATCCTGCGCGATTAGTAATTGATATTACCGATGCCCGTCTGGGGCATTCGATCAATCAGCCATCGTCTTCACATCCTTTGTTTTTTAGGGTACGCGCGGCAGGCAAAAATGACTCCGATTTAAGGATTGTTGTCGATTTAAAAAAAACACTCACGGCAGAGAATTTCTCGCTCAGTTCTAATAACAGCGATGAGCATCGCTTAATTGTTGATTTATCTGGCAAAAACACAGTCGGCATTAACAAGGCTGAAGAGCTAATCAAGGTCAAATCCGATGTTAACAGTCCACGGATTGAAAGACTTGTCACTAACCAGACGACATTGGCAAAAACAAGTGAGCCCAAAAAAAGCACGAAAAGAGCTAAGCATGTTGTCATTGCCGTGGATGCTGGACACGGTGGTGATGATCCCGGCGCCCGGGGACCCAAGGGAACTCAGGAAAAAACCGTGACATTTGCAATTGCCAAAAAGCTTGTCGAATTTATCAACGGTCAGCCTGGCATGAAAGCGGTCATGGTCCGTAAAGGTGACTATTTCGTCGGACTTAGAAACAGAATGCAAATTGCAAGGGCAGCCAAAGCCGATCTGTTTATCTCGATACATGCCGATGCCTATCAAAATGCAGGCGTGAAAGGTGCTTCGGTCTATACCCTGTCAAGAAATGGCGCTTCCAGTGAGGCGGCACGCTGGCTGGCAAATAGTGAAAACGCCGCCGATTTGATGGGTGGTGTAAGTCTTGATGACAAGGAAGACGTATTGAAATCAGTATTACTGGATTTATCCCAATCCGCCACGCAGGAGGCCAGTGTTAATGTAGCCGGCCATGTCTTGAAAAATTTTCAAGACATCTGTGAATTGCATAAAGGTTCAGTCCAGAAAGCCGGTTTTTTGGTATTAAAATCCCCTGATATTCCATCGATATTAGTGGAAACCGCTTTTATCTCAAATCCCCTGGAAGAGCGCAATTTGCTCAGCGCATCGTATCAATCGAAAATTGCTAAGGCGATTTTTAAAGGGGTACGCAATTACTTTGAACAAGTGGCGCCTGTTGATAGCCGGATAGCTGCATTATAGTAGTTTATGACCCAGATCTAGACTTTTAGTTACTGCGGATAATCAGCTAATCTACCCCGGCCTTAAACAGTCGTATAAAATAAGCCTTTTGCTTTAGGTTCGGCAAATGCGCATTCATTCTCTTCCTCTTCAACTTGTCAATCAGATTGCCGCCGGTGAAGTAGTAGAAAGACCTTCGTCGGTGGTCAAGGAACTGATAGAAAACTGTTTTGATGCCGGTGCTAAGCAAATCATTATCGATATCGAACAGGGTGGCGCCCGTCTCATTAAAGTCAGGGATGATGGCTGCGGCATCCTCAAGGAAGATTTGGCGCTGGCGCTATCGCGTCATGCGACCAGCAAAATAGCCACGTTAAAAGATCTGGAACAGGTTGCCAGCATGGGTTTCCGCGGTGAGGCTTTGCCCAGCATCAGTTCCGTGTCCAGACTTACCTTAATCTCACGCATTGTTGATGCCGCATGCGCCTGGCGGATTAATGCTGATGGTTCGGAACAGGATTTTGATGTGCAGCCTGATCCTCATCCACAAGGCACAACGGTTGATGTACGCGATTTATTCTATAATACTCCGGCCAGGCGTAAGTTTCTGAAAACCGAAAAAACCGAATTCGCCCACATCGAAGCATTAGTAAGAAAAATGGCATTGAGCCGCTTCGATACGGGTTTTATCCTGTCTCACAATCAAAGGGAAATATTCAATTTAAAATCTGCGGCATCGGTAAACGAGCAAGAACATCGAATTGCCGATATTTGCGGATCAGCCTTTATTGAAAATTCGGTAAGAATAGACTTTGAAGCATCCGGTTTAAAACTAACCGGCTGGGTGGGTTTGCCCACTTTTTCCCGCAGTCAGCAAGATATGCAGTTTTTTTATGTCAATGGCAGGCTGGTCAAGGACAAGCTGATTTCACATGCCGTAAAACAGGCGTATCAGGATGTTCTGTTTCACGGTCGGCACCCGGTGTTTGTTTTATATCTGACCCTTGATCCGGCGCTGGTGGATGTGAATGCACATCCGGCAAAACTTGAAGTCCGGTTCCGGGAAGGGCGTTTAGTGCATGATTTTTTATTTTCAGCACTACACCGATCTTTGGCTGATTTGCGGCCAGGGCAATATAATCAGGATCTGCACGAACAACAGCAAGAAGCCACAACCTTTTCACCACGGGCGCAGGCGCAGACCCCTCCGCCATTCGAAGCGAAACCGGCATATCGTCAATGGCAACCTCAGCAAACAGCATTACCCTTAACGATAGAAGAGGAAATCAAGGCTTATGCCTCGCTGTACCCTGTTCCCGAGCAGAAGCGGGAACCTTTCGTGCAACAAACTCAGGAAATACCGCCGCTGGGCCATGCCATCGCGCATTTGCACGATATTTATATTTTAGCCGAGTCAAAAAAAGGAATGATTCTGGTGGATGCCCATGCTGCCCACGAGCGGGTATGTTATGAACGACTAAAGCAGCAATACCAAACCAGCACATTGATTCGTCAACCGCTATTATTGCCAGTAAAGCTCAAGGTCAGTTCAAAAGATGCCGATTTGGCAGAGCAGGAACAGGATTATTTTGCTACATTCGGATTCGAACTCAACCGGTCAGGCCCTGAAAGTCTGATGCTGCGTTCCATACCGGCTTTACTGGCCCATACTGATGTAGAGACCCTGATTCTCGACGTTCTGGCCGATATCGCTGAACATGGCTTGAGTCAAAGAATACAGGAACAAACCAATCAGATTCTGGCAACCATGGCCTGCCATGGTGCTGTCCGGGCGCATCGGCGTTTGACCGTGGTTGAAATGAATGCCTTGCTGCGGGATATGGAACAAACGGAAAGAATAGGGCAGTGCAATCACGGCCGTCCAACATGGGTTGAATTATCGATCCAGGATCTTGATAAATTTTTTCTGCGCGGGCAATGAAGGGGGCTTCACTTCGAAGAACGCGAAGTTGATCAATTTGCCCCCGCTCAAAATCAGCTTACGTCTACATCGTCAGCATTGTTTTTTCATGATTGTTGTGTTGATTGGATATAAGCAGCGCAATTGGATTGCGATATCTTAATTTCTTCTCGTTGCTGATACCATAGAGCTGAAGAGAGTTAAAAAAAACGTAATTTGAAGAATGCAAGGTATTTTAAAGTTTCAACGCGATAAGACCTTAAATTGATGCCAAAACTAAATAACCCTCCGGCAATTTTTCTAATGGGGCCTACGGCATCAGGTAAAACGGCTTTGTCAGTACAACTGGCGCAAGCGCTGAATGGAGAAATTATCAGTGTGGATTCAGTCCAGGTGTTTAAAGGTATGGATATCGGCACGGCAAAGCCTACGCTGAATGAAAGAGATGGAATACCTCATTATTTACTCGATATTCTGGATCCGGCTGAGTCGTTCTCAACCGGACAATTCAGAAATCGGGCGCTGGCATTAATGCAAGAGATTGCCGCCCGCGGAAAAATTCCGATACTGGCGGGCGGCACCATGCTTTATTTCAATGCGCTTAATAGGGGGCTTGCGGCTCTGCCGCAAGCCGATCTAGACATCCGGGCCAAGCTTGCCCGCGATTTGGCACAACTGGGCAAAGAAGCGTTGCATCAGCGCTTGGCTAAAATCGATCCCGAATCGGCGGCAAGAATCCATCCTAACGATCCCCAACGTATACAACGAGCCCTGGAAGTCTACGAAATCAGCGGCAGGTCGTTAACGTCCTTTTTCAAGGATACTCAATCTTTCGGCATGCCCTTTCATACAATTAAACTGATTCTTACTCCGCAAGACCGGAAAAGCCTGCATCATCTAATAGCCCAGCGGTTCCAGCAAATGCTGGAACAAGGTTTTGTCAAAGAAGTTGAAGCACTGTATTCACGCGGTGATTTATC
>Ga0209798_10001876_pt1 | contig 12467 bp, 12 predicted proteins | sample DOMMetBare3Fresh_FD_187475 | JGI IMG/M metagenome (GOLD analysis project Ga0209798, IMG submission 187475) | Wetland sediment microbial communities from St. Louis River estuary, USA, under dissolved organic matter induced mercury methylation -... | ecosystem: Environmental > Aquatic >...
CCGGGGCATCCATGGTTTCGAGGAAGAAGGCCGTCGAGCTGCTCCAGCGGGCATCCCGGCTGCGCGAGTCCGGGCAGCCCGCGGAGGCCGCAGCGATGTACAGGAAGGTGCTTCGCGCCAACCCGGCCAGCGTTGATGCACTTTACTTGCTCGGCACGCTGCTCGCCGAGTCGGGCGACCTGGCGGGCGCTCAGGGCTACCTTCGCCAAGCGCACCGCCTGCACCCCACCAGTGACCTCATCATGGGCAACTTGGGCACGCTGTCGCGGCTCAACGGCGATCTGAGGGCCGGGATCGAGTGGTACGAGCGCGCGCTGGCCGTCGCCTCCGACAACGCCGTCATCACCGCCAATCTGGGATCGGCGTACCTCACCGCGGGGCGCGACGCGGATGCAGAGCCGCATCTGCGCCGGTACTTGGCGCGGCACCCGGACCACTTCGCGGCGCTGTGCCTGCTCGGTGACGCACTGCGTGGGCAGAAGCGGCTCGATGAGGCGGCCGCGCAGTACCGCCTCGCACTTGCGATAGATCCCGGCTCCATCGAGGTGCGGCATGCGCTCGCCGCGTGCACCGGGGAAGCCCCGGAGCTTGCGCCGGCGTCATACGCGCGCAAGGTGTTCGACACTTACGCGCCGAGCTATGACGAGCACTACGGTGCCGCGTTGGAGTCGAACGGGCCGCGCATGGTGCGCGAGACGGTCGAGCGACGGTTCGCCGGACGCAAGGATGTGCGGGCGCTGGACCTCGGCTGCGGTACCGGCCTGGCCGTCGACGCGCTGCGCCCGATGTGCGCGCGCGTCGTCGGCGTTGACGTGTCGCCGGCGATGCTCGCCGTTGCGCAGCGCAAGGCGCTCTATGACGAGCTGGTCGCGCGCGACGTGCTCGAATACCTGCGCAATGCGGCCGAGACGTTCGACCTGATCGTCGCCCAGGACGTCTTTCCGTACGTTGGCGCCCTCACACAACCGTTGCACGCTGCCCGGCGCATCGGCGCGCCCGGCGCGGTCCTGGTGTTCACGCTCGAATGCGCCAGCACCGGCGATTGGCGTCTCGGCGCCGGCGTTCGCTATGCGCATTCGGAAACGTACGTGCGCCGCGAGGCAGCGCAGACCGGCTGGAACGTCATCACCGTGGAGGGCTTCCCGTTCCGGCGCGAGCAGGAAAGCTGGACGCCGGGCTGGCTTGTTGAACTCAGCCAGTGAATCACGCCCGCCACGCTCGGGGCTCCTGCGTTCAAGTCACAGCGTCAGCTTGCCGGCGAACACCACCGGCCCGGTGGGCGCGCCGGTCGGCGACCCGCCCGCGGGCTCCACGCTGACGGCCAGCGCCGACGTAGCCCGCGCATCGAGCACGCCCCTGGGCAGGCGGTCGCGCGCGATCACCGACACACCACTGGCCGACACCAGCCCGAGCGAGCGCGGCGCGCCCTGCGGCGGCACGGCCCACAGCTCGAGCACGCGGTCCGGCTGGATGGACACCGGTGTCAACGGCCGCGCCACCAGCGCGCGCCCGTCGGCATTGAAGCTGGCCACGAACGTGCCGCCGCCTTGTGGCGCGTCGCCGGTGGCTTGCAGCACCACGACGATCGGCGGCGCCTGCTCGCCCGGCATCGTGGCCAGCAGCGCGAAGGCCAGCGCTGCGGTCGTGGTCACGCCCGACAGCGCTCGCCAGACGGACAGCCGCTGCCACCACGATGGCACGCGCTGAGCCTGCTGCTGCGGCCACAGGCGCTGCTCGATGCGTTGCCACACCTGCGGCGGCGGCGCCTCGGAGACGACCGCGGCCGTCAGCGGCAGCAATCGGTCCTGCCAGCGCCGCACGGCCTGCTGCAACTCGGCATGGGCCGGCAGTAGCGCCTCGAAACGCCGCCGCGCGCGGCCGCGCAGCGTGCCGGCAACGTATTCGGCGGCCAGCGCATCGGCACGATCGGGGCGGGCGTAGTCCATGTCAGCTTTGCGCAGTGGCGTCGCGCTGCGCAGCGCGTTCGAGGCATTCCTTCAGGGCCGACAAGGCGCGGCGCACCCAGCTCTTCACGGTGCCCAGGGGTTGCCTCAGGTGCTCGGCGACCTCGGCGTGCGACAGGCCGTCGTAGAACGCCAGCGCGAGGCTTTGCCGCTGCACCGGGCTCAGGCCCTTCATGCACGCGCCGAGCCGCCGGGCGTCGCTCGCCTGCTCGAGCAACTGGGCCGGACCCGGTGCCTCGTCGGTGAGCAGCTGATCGAGGCCCGGGCGGTCGTCGTCGTCATCGTCCCGGTGCACGCTTTCGAGCCGCGGCTGCGTCTGCGCGCGCCGCAGGCTGTCGATGGCCTTGTTGCGCGCGATGCTGGTCAGCCAGGTCAGTGGTTGCGATTGCGCGGCATCGAAGCTGCCGATCGCCCTCCAGGCGCTCACGTAGACCTCCTGCAGCAGGTCCTCGGCCAGCGCGCGGTCGCGCTGGATGCGCAGCACCACGGCGTACAGGTGGCCGCTGGTCAGGTCGTACAGCTGCGCGAAGGCGCTGCGATCGCCGAGCGCCGCGCGCGCGATCAGCTGCGCCAGATCGCGGCTGCGCTCGCTCCACTGGCTGCGGTCGGTGCGGATCATCGTTCGAACGGCTCCCGTCGTTGGCCTGCCTACAATGCGCGCCCATGCAGCGCGCTCACGAGTACATCCTCACGCTGTCGTGCCGCGACACGACCGGCATCGTTCATGCCGTCTCGGGGTTGTTGTACCAGGCCGGCTGCAACATCGTCGATTCGCAGCAGTTTGGCGATGTCGATGACGACGACGCCACCGGATTGTTCTTCATGCGCGTGCATTTCCGTGCGCCGCCGCAGCTGAGCGACGTGGCCACTCTGGACCGACTGTTCGGCCACGCGCGACAGCAGTTCGGCATGACGCTGGCATTGCACGCGCTGGCGATGCGCCCGCGGCTGCTGCTGATGGTAAGCCAGCACGGTCATTGCCTGAACGATCTGCTGTACCGCTGGAAGAGCGGGCAGCTCGCGGTCGACATGGCGGCCGTGGTGTCGAACCACCCGACGCTGCGCGATCTGGTGCTCGGCTACGGCGCGCCGTTTCATTGCCTGCCGTTGCCGCCGGGCAGCGACGCCGCTGCCAGGCACGCGCAGGAACGGCAGGTGGCCGCGTTGATCGAGCGCGAGCGTGTGGACCTGGTGGTGCTGGCGCGCTACATGCAGATCCTGTCGAGCGGGTTCTGCGCACAGCTGGCCGGCCGCGCGATCAACATCCACCACAGCTTCCTGCCCAGCTTCAAGGGCGCGCGTCCGTATGCCCAGGCGCACGCGCGAGGCGTTAAGCTGATCGGGGCGACCGCCCACTACGTGACGCCCGAACTCGACGAGGGCCCGATCATCGAGCAGGACGTGGCCCGCGTGGACCACACCCACTCGGCCGACGAGATGACGGCGGCGGGCCGCGACGTGGAGTGCCTGGTGCTCGCCCGCGCGGTGCGCTGGCACACCGAGCACCGCGTGCTGCCCAACGGCCACAAGACGGTCGTCTTCCGCTAGCGCGAGACCATGCCGCACGCCAAGCCGCGCACCGCCCACCTCGTCGCCTCGCCCGACGACGTGGAGGCGCAGTTCTACGACGCGCTGCGCGAAGGCGATCTCGACAAGCTGATGGCGATCTGGTCCGACGACGACGAGATCGTCTGCGTGCACCCCGGCGGCCCGCGGGTGGTCGGCGCGCGGGCGATCCGCGCCTCGTTCGAGGCGATCTTCGCCAACGGTGGCGTGCCCGTGCAGACCGAGAACGTGCGCCGCGTGCGCTCGCTGGACGCGGCGATCCACAACCTGATCGAGTCGGTGCTGGTGACGTCGACCGACGGCGCCGAGCGCGCCAGCATCATCGCCACCAACGTGTTCGTGAAGACGGCTCAAGGCTGGCGCCTCGTGGCGCACCACGCCAGCCCGGGCGACGCGAACGAGGCGATCGACTCGACCGATCCGCCTTCCACACTGCATTGATGGCTGCCGACTCGGCGCACCCGATGGCCGGCGGGCGCTACCGCGCGCCGTGGTGGCTGCCCGGCGGGCAGGCCCAGACGATCTGGCCCGCGCTCGTGTCACGCGGCCCTCCGGGGCCAGCGCCCGCGCTGCGGCGCGAGCGCTGGACGGCACCCGACGGCGACTTCGTCGACGTCGACTTCCTCGACGGGGGCGACGCCACGGCACCGATGCTGGTGCTGTTTCACGGGCTGGAAGGTTCGTCGCAGAGCCACTATGCCCAGGCGTTCGCCCATTGGGCGCAGCACGCAGGCTGGCGCATGGCGCTGCCGCACTTTCGCGGCTGCTCGGGCGAGCTGAACCTCGGCCCGCGCGCCTACCACTCGGGCGACTTCGAGGAGGTGGGCTGGTTGCTGGCGCGTCTGCGCGAGCGCGCCGGCGTTGCGCTGCACGTGGTGGGCGTTTCGCTCGGCGGCAACGCGCTGCTGCGCTGGGCCGAGGAGGCCGGCGACACCGCCGCCGCGACGGCGCGCGCGGTGGCCGCGGTCTGCTCGCCGGTCGACCTCGCCGCCGGCGGATACGCGATCGGACGCGGCTTCAACCGGCAGGTGTACACGCGCATGTTCCTGCGCACGATGAAGCCCAAGGCGCTGGCCAAGCTGGCCCAGCACCCGGGCCTGTTCGACCGCGAGCGGCTGTTGGCCGCGCGCGATCTCTACGAGTTCGACAACATCTTCACCGCGCCGCTGCACGGCTTTCGCGATACCGACGACTATTGGGCGCGCGCATCGGCCAAGCCGCACCTGCACCGCATCCGCATTCCGGCGCTGCTGCTGAACGCCCGCAACGACCCGTTCGTGCCGGCCAGCAGCCTGCCCGGGCCGCATGAGGTGGGCCGCCACGTCACGTTGTGGCAGCCGGCGCATGGCGGGCACGTGGGATTCCCGCAGGGCGTGTTCCCGGGCCACCTGATGAGCCTGCCCGAGGCCGTGATGGGCTGGATGCGCGGGGCTGTCTGAGCTAAGGTCGGCCGCATGGACGAGATCGTCAAGGCCGCGTTGAAGAAGTGGCCCACCGTGCCGCACTGCCTGGGCTGGCTGGCGCTGGACGCACGCGGCGACTGGTACATGCGCGACGACCGCGTGCAGCGCGCGGGCGGCTTTCCGCAGGTGAAGGGCAGCCGCATCCGGCACGACAAGCTGATCGACTTCATCCAGCGCAACTACGAAAGCGACGCCGCAGGCTGCTGGTTCTTCCAGAACGGGCCGCAGCGCGTCTACGTGGAGCTCGAGGCCGCACCGCTGGTGTGGCGCGTGATGTGGCAGGGCGATCGTCTGATCGTCGTGGCGCACGACGGCCGCGCCGCCGGCAGCGTGGTGCCGTGGCTCGACGAGCAGGGACGCCTGTTCCTGCAGGCCGACACGGGCTTCGGCATCGTGCACACGCAGGACATGGTGGACGCCGCGCAGGCGGTGGAATCGGGCCAGTGGCTGCCGCGCGAGCTGCCATTCGCCGGCATGCCGGCACAGTTCGGCTACGTGCTCAGCCCGCAGCAGCGCCTCTCGCCGCCTGCCTGACTGCAACGCAGCGGCCTGCCGGCCCTGCCGGCCCATCACCACTTGGCGCTGACGCACCCGACCTCCCCGCGGCACGCGCGATGGCCGCTGTGGCGGGGTATACGCAGCGCTCGCGCGGGCGGATGCGCCCGAGTGACCGCGTCGAGGCCCGGCATACAAAACGGCCGACCCGGTGGGTCGGCCGCTGGCAAACCGTGCCGGCTTGCGCTACTTGGCAGCAGTGACGGCCGGAGCCGGTGCCTTGGGCTCGTCGAGCTTGCCGCCGCCCTTGTTGGCCAGGTAGACCACGGCGCGGCCGATTTCGAAGTCGCTGAAATCGCCACCGCCTTGCGGTGCCATGTTGCCCTTGCCCTTCAGCGCCGAAGTCAGCAACGCGTCGTAGCCGGTCTTGACGCGTGGTGCCCAGGCGGCCTCGTCGCCGACCTTCGGCGCACCGGCGGCGCCGGTCAGGTGGCAGGCCGAACACTGCGCCTGGAACACCTGCTCGCCGGACTTCATCGACTTCACGTCGTTCACGTCCTTGTATTCGGCCGTGCCGACCTTCTGGATGCGGCGCGCCACCGCCTCGGCGTTCAGGCCGTCGCTGCCGGCGGCGGGCTTGCGGTCCCAGGCGACGAAGTTGATCAGCATGATGATGATGACCACCGGCACCACGAACGACGCGACGACGGTCGCGACCAGTTGCTTGGGCGTCTTGATGAAGCCTTCGTGCGATTCGTCGTATTCGGAATGCGTGGCGTCGCTCATGAATCGGGACCTCGGGCTGGATGCGAGAAGCTCTTGCTTGTTGTGCAGGGCTTTGCGCGCGCAAAGCCGGGCAATTATAGCGAGCGCCCTGTGTCCGACCGCGGCGCACACAGGGTGCGCTGATAGAATCGCCGGCTCCATTCAAGCGCCCGTAGCTCAGTGGATAGAGTACTGGCCTCCGAAGCCAGGGGTCGCGCGTTCGATCCGCGCCGGGCGCGCCAGATCAGTGTCTCGCCGCTGACGCTGCTTGCCCGACAGCCGCGCAGGCGAACGCTGCGTCAGGTCTGCGCAGCCCTCCGCCCTCCCGCAGCCAGCCGCGCGCGCCCGTAGGTCAGCCACACCCACAGGGCCAGCGCCCAGGACCTGAGCCAGCGGCGGCCCGGTTCGGTGTGAGCCAGCCGCACGATGAGCAGCACGTAGAACAGCATCAACGACACGCGCGGGAGGCCGTGTGCAGGCGGTTGAACTCGAAGATCACCGTGAACGCGACGCCGCATGCACGCAGGCGATCGTCTGCGCCGTCGACTTGCCGCCACCTTCGCGACGCCGGCGCTTCGGCGATCGATGGTCGACGCGACCAAGTCAGTAGGTCTCCAGGTGCAGCCGGCCGTCGCGCTTCAGCGCCACGCCGGCGGCATCCCAATCCAGCCCGGCCTGCTTGGCGATGTCGTGCAACGCCAGCACGACACCGTCTTCCATGCTCTTCAGTCCGCAAACAAAGAAGTAGCTGTTGGCGTCGGCCAGCAGCTTGCCCAAGTCCGCGGCGCGTTCACGCATCGCGTCCTGCACGTACTTCTTCGGCTGGCCCGGCGTGCGGGAGAAGGCGAAGTTGATGTCGATGAAGTCCTTGGGCAGGCTTTGCAGCGGGCCGAAATAGGGCAGCTCCTCTTTGGTTCGCGCACCGAAGAACAGCATCAGCTTGCCGCCTTCGAACTTGCCCGATTGACGCAACCTGCGGCGCCACTCGGTCATCGCCCGCATCGGCGCCGAGCCGGTGCCGGTGCAGATCATCACGATGTGGCTCCTGGGGTGGTTGGGCATCAAGAAGCTCGCGCCGAACGGCCCGATCACCTGCACCTTGTCGCCGACCAACAAGTCGCACATGTAGTTGCTCGCCACTCCGCGGACCGGCCGGCCCTGGTGATCCTCGAGCACGCGCTTGATGGTCAGCGAGATGTTGTTATAGCCTGGCCGCTCGCCATTGCGTGGGCTGGCGATGGAATACTGCCGCGGATGATGCGCACGCCCGTTGGCGTCGGTGCCCGGCGGCACGATGCCGATCGACTGGCCCTCCAGCACAGGAAACGGCGTGCTGCCGAAGTCGAGCACGATGTGGTGGGTGTCGTACTCCTTGCCGACCTCGGTGACACGTACGTTACCCGCCACCGTGGCCACGATGAACTTCTCGGCGGCCTTGGGGCCGTAGAGATTGGTGTATGCATGAGCGGCCGACCACGGCGGGAGCGTCGCGCCGTATTGCGCGCTGGTGAACGCGGCCTCGCCCGACGCTGCGGCGGGCAGGCTCGGCGCCGCCGGTTCGATCTCGGGCGCTGAACCTTCCCCGACGCCGGCCTCGGCGAGCTGCTCGCTGCTGAGTTCGGCTGGAAGCGAGTCCCACAGCAGCTGCTCGGCCGTGCTGTAGGCGCGCAACTTGGGCATCGTGCGCCAGTTGTCGATGGATCCGGTAGGGCACGGTGAGATGCAGTCCATGCACAGGTTGCACTTGGCGGCATCGACCACGTAGTTGCGCGAGTCGTGGGTGATCGCCTTCACGGGGCAGATCGACTCGCAGGTGTTGCAACGGATGCAGATTTCCGGGTCGATCAAGTGCTGCTTGATCACCGTGATCTCGCTCTGGTCCACAGCTCGTCTCCGTTGTGCCTTGTCAAGTGACCGCCGCGCAACCGGCCGCGCCGGGCCGCTGGCGGTGCCGGCCGGCAAGCATGCCGTTCGGCCTTCGCGGGCGAGGAACATTCCGCAGGGACTGTTCCTCGTCGCCGCTCAGCCCGATCGAGGGGTGCGACGCAGCTGCTCGGGGGTGGGTCATCCGAACCGCACGTACGCGAAGTCCACCGGCTGGCGGTTGATGCCGAGCGCCGGCGGCGCGATCCAGTTGGCGAACTTGCCCGGCTCGACGACGCGGCCCATCAGGCCCGCCACGAACGCACGGTCCGAGCCGCTCGGCAGCCATTGGTCGACGTTGGCGTTCCACTCGGCTTGGCTGATCACGCGGCCGTCGGGTGCCACCCTCACGCCGGCCAGCGCACCGATGTTGCGGTGGAAAGCCTTGTGCGGCGTCTTCAGCCGGAACGCAATACCGGCCTTCTCGATCACCTTGTTCCAGCGTTCGACGCCGCCGACGCTGTCCTTGATGTAGTCGTCGCGCAGCACTTCATTGAGCGCGTTGAGCATCGGTACCTGCTTCTCGACGAGCTGCCCGCCCTGCACGACCAGCACCGGATAGGTCTGGCCGCGCAGCTGGTGGTCGTCGGTGCGCTTGCCTTCTTCGTAACGGCCCTTCAGGCCGGTGCTGTAGAAGGTGGCGGCATTGCTGCTCTCGTCGGCACCGAACAGGTCGATGGTGACGCTGAAGTGGAAGTTGAGGTAACGCTGCAGCGTCGGCAGATCGACCACGCCGGCGGCGCGCAGTTTGGCCGGGTCGTCGGTCTTCAGCTCGTTCATCATCTGGCAGGTGCGCTGGATGACGCGGCTGACGCCGGACTCGCCGACGAACATGTGGTGCGCCTCTTCGGTCAGCATGAATTTGGTGGTGCGCGCCAGCGGGTCGAAACTGCTCTCGGCCAGCGCACAAAGCTGGAACTTGCCGTCGCGGTCGGTGAAGTAGGTGAACATGAAGAACGAGAGCCAGTCCGGCGTCTTCTCGTTGAAGGCCTGCAGGATGCGCGGGTTGTCGGCGTTGCCGCTGCGGCGCTGCAGCAGCGCCTCGCCCTCCTCGCGACCGTCGCGGCCGAAGAACTTGTGCAGCAGGTACACCATCGCCCACAGGTGGCGACCTTCCTCGACGTTCACCTGGAACAGGTTGCGCAGGTCGTACAGGCTCGGCGCCGTGAGGCCGAGGTGGCGCTGCTGCTCCACCGACGCCGGCTCGGTGTCGCCCTGCGTGACGATGATGCGACGCAGGTTGGCGCGGTATTCGCCGGGCACGTCCTGCCACGCGGCTTCGCCCAAGTGGTCACCGAAGTGAATCTTGCGATCCTTCTCGCCGGGATTCAGAAAGATGCCCCAGCGGTAGTCGGGCATCTTCACGTGGCCGAACTGGGCCCAACCCTGCGGATCGACGCTCACCGCGGTGCGCAGGTAGACGTCGAAGTTCTGCGAGCCCTCGGGGCCCATGTCGTTCCACCAGTTCAGGTAGTTCGGCTGCCACTGCTCGAGCGCGCGCTGCAGCGTGCGGTCTTCGCTCAGGTTGACGTTGTTGGGGATCTTCTCGCTGTAGTTGATGGTGCTCATCTCGAATCCGATCGTTGAAGTGCGGTGGCCTCACCGAGCGGGCGCCGCGGAACCGGCATTGCCGGCCGTTGGTGCCGCCCATCGAGGGGAGGCGGCCTCGGGGCCGCTACGGAGTGGTCGTCAAACCCTGTTCCAGTCGAAGGCGGCCTTGTCGCCCTTGCCGTAGACCTTGAGCGCGCCCTTCTCGCCGACGGCGTTCGGGCGCTGGAAGATCCAGTTCTGCCAGGCCGTCAGGCGACCGAAGACGCGCGTGAACATGTTTTCCGGGCCGTTGAAGCGCAGGTTGGCCTCCATGCCGGTCAACGCATCGGGGCTCATCGCGACGCGCTCCTCGATCGCGATGCGCGTCTCGTCGGGCCAGTCGATGTCGTCGGGATTGCTCGTCACCAGGCCGAGGGCGAACGCCGCGTCGGCGTCGAGCGCCTGGCCCGCCTTTGCGCGGACCGCATCGAGCGCCGGCTGCTCGTTGTAGAAGCGGCGCTGCAGGCGGCTTTGCTCGGTGACCATCGGGTACAGGCCGAAGTTGACCTCGCCCACCGTGAGCCTGGGCGCCTTGCCGGCGTCGTCGGGCAGTGCCAGGTGGTAGCTGCGATCACACGCCAGTGCCAGCTCGAGGAACGACCCGGCGAAGCAGGAGCCGGGCTCGATCAGCGCGAACAGGCTGCGCGAAGAAACGTCGAGGCGGCTGAAGGTGCGGCGCAGCAGCCCGATGGTCTCGCGGACGAGCCAGTGGTTCCGGTTCGCCAGCAGCGTGGCGTCCATCGCGAGCACCGCGGCAGCGTCGCCCTCGGTCTTGATCAGCCAGGTGCCGATGTCGAGCTCATTGGTGCGCATCGACAGGATGGCGTCTTCGAGCTCACGTGCCAGTGCGAGCGGGTACCAGGCGGCACCGGCCGCCTCGATCGCCGCCACGTCGGTCGGCTGCTCGCCGCGTGGGCCTTTCACGGTGAAGGTGGCGACTCGCTTGGCGCGGTCGATCTCGACCGACAGATTGGGATAACGCAGCGCGTCGGCCTCGATCGTGCGCTCGAGCGGCGTCAACTTCGCGCCCCTGCCATCGGCCGGGCGGTCGCTCTTGCGCGCCAGCTGCAGCGCGCGCTCCTGAACCCTCTGCGCGAACACCTGCGGCTTGGCGATGTCGTCCACCAGGCGCCAATCCTTGGCCTTCTGTCCGCGCACGCCTTCGGTGGTGGTGCAGAAGATGTCGGCCAGGTCATGGCGGACATGGCGCTTGTCGGTCACGCGGGTCAGGCCCCCCGTGCCGGGCAGAACACCCAGCAGCGGCACTTCCGGCAGGCTGACCGCACTGCTGCGGTCGTCGACCAGGATGATCTCGTCGCAGGCCAGCGCGAGCTCGTAGCCGCCGCCGGCGCAGGCGCCGTTCACCGCGGCCAGGAACTTCAGCCCGCTGTGCTGCGACGAATCTTCCAGGCCATTGCGGGTCTCGTTGGTGAACTTGCAGAAGTTCACCTTCCAGGCGTGACTCGAGACGCCCAGCATGAAAATGTTGGCGCCCGAGCAGAACACCTTGTCCTTCAGGCTCGTCACGACCACGGTGCGGACCTCGGGGTGCTCGAATCGAATTCGATTGATGGCGTCGTTGAGCTCGATGTCGACGCCCAGGTCGTAGCTGTTCAGCTTGAGCTTGTAGCCGGGGCGCAGGCCGGCGTTCTCGTCGAAGTCCGCGGCCAGCGTGGCCACCGGTCCCTCGAACTTCAGCTTCCAGTGCTTGTACCGCGAAGGATCGGTCTGGTAGTCGACGCGGGACGGATGGCTCATCGGGGTCTCCTGAATCAGCAGTAAAGTGCGTTGATGCGGAATTGATGATAGGCATCATAATGCTTATCATCGATCCGATCAAGCAGGTTCATGCATCTCCGAAGGGTTATCTATTTGGATACGCCGAGTGCCTCCCGCACCATGGCACGCAGTTTCTGGAAAGTCTCGTCGAGCGGCTGATCGCTGGTGTCGAGGCGCATCTCAGCTTTCGAATAGAAGGCGGCGCGTCCGGCGAGGATGCCCTTGAGGTCTTCCATGGCCTCCTTGCTGGCGGCCATCGGACGCATATCGCCTTGCGCCGCGACGCGTTTCATGTGGTCCTGCGGGTCGGCGTACAGCCACACCGTGGTGCAGTGGGCGAGCAACAGGTTGAAGGTGGCCGGGTCGGAAACCAGCCCGCCCGGGATGGCGATCACGGCCTCGGGGTAGATCTGGATCGACTCCTCGAGGGCTCGTCGCTCATAGCGACGATAGGCGTTTTGCCCGTAGAGCGCCTGGATTTCGCTGATTGTGCAGCCGGCGAACTGCTCGATCTGGCGGCTCAATTCGACAAACGGAAAGTCGAGGTCCTCGGCCAGCATCCTGCCCAGCGTGGACTTTCCTGCGCCTCGCAAGCCGATCAATGCCACGCGAGAGCTTCGCGTCGAGGCGCCGCGCCCATGGGCACCACCGGTGCCCAGCAGTTCGCCGATCGACTCGCGGACCCGGCGCAGCGTGGCTTCGTCGCGCTGCTCGAGCATCTCGCGAATCATCAGCCATTCCGGCGATGACGCGGTGGCATCACCCAGCAGTTCGGCGAGCGTGCATTGCAGCGCCTGGGCCACCTGAAGCAATACCAGGATCGACGCGTTGCCGACTCCGTACTCCAGGTTTGCCAGGTGGCGCTCGGACACATCGGCGCTGCGCGACAAGGCCTTGCGGGTCATGCCTCGACGTGATCGCA
>Ga0209798_10001878_pt1 | contig 12465 bp, 12 predicted proteins | sample DOMMetBare3Fresh_FD_187475 | JGI IMG/M metagenome (GOLD analysis project Ga0209798, IMG submission 187475) | Wetland sediment microbial communities from St. Louis River estuary, USA, under dissolved organic matter induced mercury methylation -... | ecosystem: Environmental > Aquatic >...
CTTACCAGGCCGGCAGCCCGATCGCCAAGGCCAACGCGATCCAGGGCCCGATCCATCCGACGCTGGGCATCGCGATGGACATGAGCATCCAGTTGAAGGCCGCCAGCGGCGCGATCTGCACGCTGAGCCTGTCGTTCAACAACGACGGGCCGCTCGGCACCTTCTTTCGCTACATCGGCGACAGCGGCACGTACATCGCACGCTACGACGACCTGTTCAACGGCAAGGACGAGAAGATCGACGTGTCGAAGGTGGCGGTGTCGATGAACGGCATCGAGTTGCAGGACCGCGAGTTCTTCACCGCGATCAAGGAAGGCCGCGAGCCCAACGCCAGCGTGGCGCAGGTGCTGCCGTGCTACCAGGTGCTGCACCGGCTCGAACAGCAGCTCGCGGCATGACGATCGTGAACATCACCGGCACCACCCGCGTCTTCTACATCCTCGGCGATCCGGTGGCGCAGGTGCGCGCGCCCGAGGTCTACAACCACCTGTTCCAGCGCCACGGCATCGACGCGGTCATGGTGCCGCTCAAGCTGCCCGCCGCGGCGCTGCCGGGCTTCCTCGATCATGGTCTGAAGGCCGAGAACATCGGCGGCTTCCTGGCGACGATTCCGCACAAGGCGGCGCTGTGCGAGCGATTGCAGCCGACCGATCCGGTGGCCCGCATCGCGCACGCCGTCAACGCGGTCAGGCGCCACGCCGATGGCCGGCTCGAGGCCGCGCTGTTCGACGGCATCGGCTTCGCCAAGGGACTGGATCACTTCGGCATCGAGGTGAAGGGCCGGAGGGTGCTGGTGGTGGGCGCCGGTGGCGGTGGCCATGCGGTGGCCGCCGCGATCGCGCTGCGCAAGCCGGCCTTGCTCGCGGTGTCCAACCGTTCGCGCGAGCGCGCGACGTCGTTGGTCGATCGGCTGCGACCGCTGGTCGGTGACGCGGCGCGCGCGGCCTCGGGCAACGACCCCGCCGGCTTCGACCTCGTCGTGAACTGCACCTCGCAGGGCCTCAAGCCCGGCGATCCGCTGCCGTTCGATGCAGCGCGTGTCGATGCCGGCGCGGCGGTGGTGGACATCATCATGAGCAAGCAGCCCACGCCGCTGTTGCGCGCCTGCCGTGTGCGCGGCCTGCAGGCCGAGGCCGGCTTCGAGATGCTGGTGCAGCAGATCCCCGAGGTCGTGCGCTTCTTCGGCTTCGACGCGATCGCCGGCGCGCTGCAGGCCGACATGGGCGAGGTGCGCTCGCTCCTCTACCCGAAGTAGGCCGCGTTCGGTGAGTGTCTTCGACGAGCCGAAGATCGACACGCACTGCCACGTGCTCGATCCGGCGCGCTTTGCCTACGCGCCCGAGGTGACTTATCGCCCCGCAGGGCAGGAGATCGCGCCGCTCGAACAGTACCTGCAGGTGATGGACGCCTACGCCATCCGCCACTCGCTGTTCGTCGGGCCGAACTCGGGCTACGGCCTGGACAACCGCTGCCTGCTCGACGCGCTCGCGCGCGGACAGGGGCGCTTCAAGGGCATCGCGGTGGTGCGCAACGACACCGGTCGCGATGCCTTGCTTCGCCTGCGCGAGGCGGGCGTGATCGGCGTGGCGTTCAACGCCACCGTGATGGGCGTGGGCCACTACCGCGACGCCGGGCCGCTGCTGCGCACGCTGGCCGAGATGGACATGCTGCTGTCGCTGCAGGTCGAACACGACCAGCTCGTGGCCCTGCGTGCACTGGTCGAGGCCAGCGGCGTGCGCGTGATGGTCGACCACGGCGGCCGACCCGCCGCCGGGCGCGGCGTCGACCAGCCCGGATTCCAGGCGCTGCTGGCAATGGCGCGCAACGGCCGCACGGCCGTCAAGCTCTCGGGCTACCAGAAGTTCTCCGCGCTGCCGCCGCCCTACGTCGACACGCGCCCCTTCATCGATGCGCTGCTCGACGCCTTCACGCTCGACGCCTGCCTGTGGGCCAGCGACTGGCCGTTCCTCAAGGCGCCGCAACGGCTGGACGTGGGCCCGTTGCTGCGCCATGTCGAACGGCTGTTGCCGCTCGCGGCCGATCGGCGCCAGCTGTTCTGGGACACGCCGCGCCGCTGGCTTGGGTTCGACGGGTCACGGCTGTAGGCCGACTGTCGGCTTTCGGGAGTCGCGTCGAATAGTCCTTCACGACCTATTCTGTTGAAAAACTCGAAGGTGCTCGGACTCACAAAGCAAATCGCGCCTATACGGCGGCGGCACTTCGTTCGCGTCCCGCGGGACCAATCGCGATCGAAATCGCGCTTGCGGGCCTCTGCGTGGCTTTGAGGGCGATCGATGCGGCGCGCGCGACTTGCAACGCGCAATCAGACCTCCGGCGGCGCCACGTCTGAATCGAGTTTTCCAACAGAATAGACCCCAAGCGGTCACTGGAGGTTACCTGAAGCAGGCAATCAGTCACCGCGATCTGAAAATGGCGAATGTGCTGACAACGATTGCTCAATGGACACAACGACCGTCATGCCGTTTATCGCCGCGGAGCTGCCACTCGGGGTTCACCTTTTTGACCATCGCCCGTCCGCCAATGCAGTCGTTGCAGACGACGACCTTGCGTTTTCAGTGCGACACCCAGCTCTCGGGATTCGTATTCAATTTTTCTCACGCCAGGCTGTGCGCAGACGATCGGCCATGTGCTGCCGCCAACTGCCTACGCAAACCTCGGATGCCTTGCAATTGTCAGGTCTTACAGCGATCGGATATCCCGATGGCCGTCAATTCGCGGACTCAATAGTCTCGCAGTGAGATGTCACTTGCGACGTGAGACGAGTCGAGCGTCGAAGAACCACATCGAGTACCGCGACCCTCTCCTGCCGCGGTGATGGTTCCACTTTGGGAGTATCCAGCATGAGGATCAAACAGACTCTTGGTGCTTGCTGTTCTTAGCCTGTAGTGTTTTGGCGGCGCCGCTGACTCCTGGCAACAGACCCCCGCCGCTCGGGTCCACCGAGCTCTTTGTCATGCGGTTCGATCCCATCGACTTGCCAGCGGTCGAGATCATTGGCAAGAAGAGTGGTTGGGTGACAGTTTGTCGTGGCGACGAATGCGCGGACTACTTGGGAGATCTCGTTCCGTCGACGACGGACTCCAGTCTGAGCAAGGTTGGCTTCGATCCGGTCGAGATCGCCAAGCTGGACAAGCAGCAGGATGTTCGTTGCGCTCCGATCAGCGAGGATTTCCGAAACACGAAGTCCACCGCCAACGCCGACGACCGCAAGATGGCGACGCAAGCGGCATTCGACTCCACTTTTCAGCGGAACAGGATTGCCAGCAGCACCTGGCAGATCATCGTCTTTGGGATCAAGATGCGGGTCGGCCTGAACTCTTCGTACACCTTCACCATGACGTTCGCCGATGGAGGCAAGGAGGACTACATCGTTAAGAACATCACCGTGAGCCAGAACCTCGAGGCCAAGGAAGGAACCCTTAAAGTTGGCAGCGGGCAGGTCGAACCCAAGAGCTGCGGAGCCGGCTAAAGTGAGGCAACTCCTTTCCAGGCAATTGACGGCTGTGAGATTCAAGGGACCGGTGGCCTACTTCTTCGCTGCGGCCATCTGTGTTGTTGCAGTTGGGCTTTGGTTCACAACGGAGAAGCGCGCGCCGGAGGAAGTGCCTCGTACGTTCGTGGGGAATTCAGATCCGCTGACCGCAACTCCACCGGCTGCGCCCGTGGCGGCACCGCTGCGGGCAGGAGCAAACCCGCCTGAGATGGTCGCGAGCGCGGTCGCGCGCCCAGCTGCTGTGGCGCGCCGTTTCTTATGGGAGCAGCTGGCTGGTTCCGGCAACGCCATGACGTTCGCGATGAACGCCAAGCAGCGTCCGGAGGCCGGCGGATACTATTACGCCACTACTGTTGCGAGGGAGTGCCTGCTTTACTCGAAGCAGCGGGCTCAGATCCTCGGTGACGCGGGATCTGTGCCCTATGACCAAACCACAGATCAGAGAGTGTGGCAACTGCGCCAGCGCGCTCTTGAAGAGGCCGATCGCTATTGCCAAGGCTTCACTTTCGAGATGTATGCCGACTACCTGTCTCCGACAGTGAGCAATGAGGGCAAGCGGCTGAATGATCCATTGCTGCTCGCGCGAGCCGGGTTGGCCAACGCGGATGTTGCCCAACGCAAAGCCGCCATTGAACAGGCCATGTCGTTTGGAGATCCTTACCTCCTCTACAGCAACCCAGAGGTCTTCTTTGCAGGAGACAAGGACGGTAAGACCTACTTCGACGGCACTTGGCAATCGGAGCGAGGGTCGCAGCTCCTCACAGCTGCGCAGCTCGCAGCTTGCGATCTCGGCATGGCATGCAGCTCGAACTTGATGCTGCTGAAATGGAAGTGCGCATTCGAGTCCGACTGCCATGGCTCTCTGCAGGAGCAGATGGCCCATACGTGGAGCGCCGAAGAGGTGGCGTTCATCAACGCAGCCAGGGCGAGGATCGGTGATGCCTACCGCGCGCGCGATCCCGGCGTGTTCCTTCCCGCCACCAGCGCCGGGGTCAAGTCCCCGAAATTGCCCCCTTGATGCTTTCTGCCACCTTGCCAGGGCCAACCGTGCGTGGCGCAGCGCGCGCCAGGCGCGCGCGCTTGTCGATTACGAAGACTGATCCCGCGCGCAAGTCGAGCAGTCGAGTGTCGATCGGGGGGGGGCAGGAGTTCCAAACGCCCTACGTCCAGACCATGGCCCCGAGCGCGGTACCCGACGCTAATTGGGTCGGGCGGAGAGTCAGCTGCAACGCGTTGCGGCTCGACGGCCGCGCCGAGAGTCTGGCCTGCCCCCAAATGGGTGCCCTGGTTCTTTGCTAGCAAAGCCCACGCACCTCACTTGTGCCGATTCGCCAGTGTCGGCTCTGGACTCCTATGACGAATGTCGCCAAATGGCCGAAAGCACGCGAGCACTGTTCACTTCACGGAACGTGTGGTTACGCGTAAGGGGAAGAACGAGTCGTCGTCGCCGACTCAACAGCGGTCATTGCCGCCACGCCAGAGCCGCGACGACCCTGGTATCTTGTGCGTCGCCGTGCTGGTCGACCGTATGGCAACTGCGCCCCGCACGGACTTCAACAACGCGAGCAAGGAAATCCTATGTTCAAACTGTCCCAGGGCAAGAGCGGCAAGTTCCACTTCACGCTGCATGCAAAGAACCGGCAGGTCGTGTTGACCAGCGAGGCGTACAACACACGCACCGCCGCGGTCAACGGCATCGCCTCAGTCAAGAAGAACGCAGCCACACGCGACCGCTTCGAGACGCGTACCGCCAAGAACGGCAAGAGCTACTTTGTACTACTGGCAAAGAATGGCGAAGTCATCGGCCAGAGTCAGATGTACGCGCACCGCAGCTCGGCATACACCGGCATCAAGTCTGTGATGGCCAATGCGCCGGGTGCGACAACAGCCCGCGACTAGCCGAACGCGTCACGGCCCTTGCGTCCAACGGCGCTCGACATCAGCGAGGCGCCGCAAGGGTCTCTCGTCCACTTTCGCTCAGGCCGCTTCGAGCTCCACGCTCACGCGCCTGCCGAGCGCCGTCGCGATGTTCACCAGCGCATCGAGCGAGAACCGCGACACGCGCCCGCGTAGCAGATCGTTGATGCGCGGCTGCGTGACTCCGCAACGCTCAGCCGCCTCGACCTGCTTCCAGCCTTCGGCCCGGATCAGCTCGGCGATCTGGCGCATCAAGTCCGCCCTCGCCTGCAGGTTGGCCGCCTGCTCGGGGGTATCGGCCAGGGCGTCCCAGACGCTGGCGTAGGTCTTGTCGCGCTTCTTCATCAACGTCCTCGCATCAGTTCGGTGTATCGACTTCTCGCAATCTCGATGTCCTGCTTGCTGGTGGCCCGGGTCTTCTTCTGGAACGCGTGCAGCACGTACACGGCGTCCTTCAGTCGCGCCAGATAGATCACGCGGTAGGTCCCCGCGTCGTCCCACACCCGCAACTCGTCGACGCCCTTGCCGACCAAGGCCATCGGCTTGAAGTCGCTCGGCTGCTTGCCGCGCTGCACCTGGTCGAGTGCGTAGCCGGCATCCTGCCTCGCGTCCTCGGGGAACTCGCGCAAGCACTCCAGCGAGTTGCCCAGGAAGGTGATGGCCTTCATGGCGTGACTATACTGAAATGGATATACGTCTGCAACAGGACTGGGCATGCGCTGCCCGCTCGGGCGGCGCGCAACCGCGGCGCTCCCGCGCTGCCTTCTCCGAAGGAGGTCCTCTATGGACGCAATCCCGTCGTCTCGCTCTCACCATCGTGTGCCTTGGAACAAGGGCAAGTTGGTCGGCCAGAAGGCGCCGTTCAAGCCCAAGGATGTTTGGGCGATGCGCGTGCGCTTGCAGCAACAGCATCGCTCGCGCGAGCTGGCGCTGCTCAACCTGGGCATCGACAGCAAGTTGCGCGGCTGTGATCTGGTATCGCTGAAGGTGCGGGACATCCTGCACGGCAGTCAGGTCGCGCCACGGGCAATCGTGATGCAGCACAAGACGAATCGGCCGGTGCAGTTCGAGATCACGCCCGCCACGCGAGTCGCCGTCGAGGCCTGGATTCAAGAGGCACGACTGAAGTCCGACGACCACCTGTTCCCGAGCCGCATCCACAGCTCACCGCACATCTGCACGCGGCAGTACGCGCGCATGCTGCGGGAGCTGGTCAAGGGCATCGGGCTCGACTGGACCGAGTACGGCACGCACTCGATGCGACGGACCAAGGCGTCGTTGATCTACCAGAAGACGAAGAACCTGCGCGCCGTTCAACTGCTACTGGGACACTCGAAGCTCGAGAGCACGGTCCGCTATCTGGGCGTCGATGTGCATGACGCGCTGGAGATCTCTGAGCAGACGGAGATCTGACATCGCATGGTCACCCGTCGCGAAAAGATGGTTGCGACGGGTGGCCATTGTCGGGTTTGGATTTGGAGCAGATTCGATTCTGCCGAGCTACGCGCGACGTTCGGGCCGCAAAGGGAGCGGTGTCGGAGTACTTTCGACCCAATAGAGCCCTTCGCTGCGCCGAACTCGAAGCCGGAAAGCGGCCGGTTGTGCAGGCACGGTCACCTGGGGCCTGAGCGCGGCCGCCGCCCAGGAGCCGAGCGACGTGCCGGAGCCGCACTTCGCATCCAGCCGAGCCGGTGCAAACGACACCCAGTGGGGTCTGGCGTAGCGGGTTGGCAGTCAAGACGGCGATGGCAAGACTGAGTCCTACACACCCCAATCAGGGTGTATTGCCACGTCGCGTCGCGTCACCTACGATTTGCACAGGTCCATCGCCGCCGCTCTCGCTGGCATCGTCATCGGCATCGCTGACGGCGACACCTTGGCCGCGCGCTGCGACGCACGCGAGGGCGGCTGATATGGAGCCTCGATCGGCCTTCCCGTGATGGGAGCGCGTCGCTTCTCTTGTTCTGATGGGGTCGAAGGAGGCAGGCCCGATGGCTGAGGAACGCAACATGCGCCATGGTCGCCCCCCGCACCCCGCTCGGGGGGCATGGCGTATCGCGCGCTTCCTCGCGATCGCGGCGGTCGTGTCGGCGTGCGGGACCCCCGCGTTGCGACCGACCGGGGTGCCGCTTGGCCAGATCCGCGTAGTGGCAGGTCCAGAGCCCGGTGCTGAGAAAGGCGCGGCTGACAAGGGAACAACCGCTGCGGTCGGCGCGGTGGCTGGGGGTCTAGGCGTCGGGGTCCTCAGCGCCATTCCGTGTCTTCTCCTCGGGCCTTTTGCCGCACCTTGTGTGGCCGCAGTGCCGGCAGCGATGGCGGTCGGCGCTGTTGCTGGAAGCGTCACTGGCGCCGTAATGGCGGATGATGAAGAGACACTGCAGGCCAAGCGCAAGCTCCTTGGCGAGCATCTCGAGGCAGTTCAACCCTCGGCCACGCTGGCGGCGGCACTGCGCACCTCACTCGGTGCCGAGCCGGGCTCGATGGACGAGGCCACGTCCTGGCGGGCGCAAGTCGACGTGGTGTACCTGACCGCTGACGCCGGGGCGCTCGACAAGCCGTTCCGGCTCTTGCTTGGCAGCACCTTGACCCTGAAGGCGCCCGCGTCGGCCGCCTCTCCGGCGCCGCGCCATTACGCTGCCAAGTCGGTCCAGGCCGAGACGCTGGAAGGCTGGCAGGCCGACGGGGGCCACGCGCTCCGGGCGGCGATGCAATCCATGCTCGGCGAAGCGGCGACTCGCATGTCCGCGGACCTGCGTCGCTAGGTGTTCCGTGAGCGCCCAGCGACCTCTCCTCATCTGATCGCCAGAAAGGTGTCGGCGACCGTCGACCGCTCCTGGCTGACCGCCGACGACCGACTTTCGGAACTGCTCGCTCCAAACCGGCCGGTCAGGACATGGGCCTAAACGTCAGCAAAGTGGCGTCGATTTCGTCCACCGGAGCACCCGGCATCGGCCACATCCGGTCAGCAGACGTTGCCTGCCAACTCGGAACTCCAAGCGGAAACGCACGTCCTCGAATAACGCACGGAGCTGTGATCAGAAGCGGACGATCGACTCCAGGTATTGTCGCTGGTAGGGCCGGCACCCTCCCTCATGGCAGCCCTAGCTCTCGAAGGCTGTCGACAAGACGCTGGCGGCCTTCGACGTAGCGCGGCTCGGTGCCGATCATCAACCGTTCGATCTGAGCCGTCTGGTACTCAGGATTGTGCGCGCGGTAGTCGGCGACGATCTTGCGCGCCTCGTCGACCTTGCCATCGCGCTGCAACGCAGCCGCCAACGTTAGCGGCGGCGCCGGCAGACGAGGACTCGATTGCCGCGCGGCGCGCGCCGACTCCGCCGCCTGCGGGTACTCGGCACGCATGAAGTGGCAGATAGCGATGTTCAAGTGCCAAACCCCAACCTGCGGATCCCGTGGCCCGATTCGGAGAGCTTGGTGGAGCGGTTCGAGGCACTCATCGAAGCGGCCCAGGCCGATCAGTGCTTGTCCGCGTGTGCCATGGCTCGGCGCATGGCTCGGATACCGCTCGAGCATGGCGTTTGAAACGGTCAGCGCCGTCTGCCAGTCTCCGCTTCGGTTCGCGAGATTGATCTTCGCGAGCATCGTGAAGAACGCGTTGTCGTCGATGCGGCGTAGTTGGTCCGTCGCTTGCTCCAGGCGCCGCAGCGCCGCGTCACGGTCAGGCATCCAGCCCGTTCCTGCGCCGACGCTGTTGGTGAAGGCCACTCCACCCCACGCCCGCGTCGATCGCGGATCTCGCTGCACCGCTTGCTCAAAGACCTTGGCGGCGTCGCGAATGTTCTCCGGTGTTAAGCCACGGAGATACATCGCCCAGCCCTGCATGGCGAGATCGTCGGCCTGCACTTCGTTGGGCGTGAGCGCAGCGACCTTGTCGCCGGACGACAGATACGTCTGCACGTTCAGCGTTCGTGCCAGTTGCAGCCCGACCTCACCGAGTCCAGCTGCCAGGCGTGCACGCTCGAGTTCTATCCGCTGGGACCAGGTCTGCAGCCCGGTGCTGCCGTCAACCATCTCCAAGTCAAGCCGGACGCGCTCTTCGGAGCGCCGCGCACTTCCGCGGATGACATAGCGCACACCGAGTTCCTTCGCGGCCACTCGCGGGTCGACCGGCTTGCCCTTGTAGGTGCGCGCCGTGCCGAGGGAGATCACCAGTGCACCTGGCATCCGCCCAATCTCTGCCGTCAGGTCGCTGGTGATCGAGTCAACGAACCAGTCACCCTCCGGCTTCTCGCTCTCGTCGACCAACGGCAGGACGACCAGCGACTGGACGTCGGCTCGCGCACCTGGCGCTTTGTCCGGTCGGCGCGCCTGTTCCGTCTTGTGGTTGCCGAAGGTGATCTCGTATGCGTGCCACCAGCCGATCATCCCGCCGATGAAGTGTCCGGTCGCGGCGACGGCGCCGATCGCGACCGTCGCCATGGCGAGCTGCTTTGCAAATCGTGACCGCAGGAATCGCCACGCGCGCATCCACCACGGTCCAGGCGCTGCCGCAGCAATGGGAGCGTTCCGTTCGCCTTCAGACTCGGCGTGACTCATCCATTCTCGTGCGGCCGCTTTCGGCAAATTGTGACGGTCACCGTGCGGGACTGCAATTGGCCGTCTGCCGCCGGTTGCCGTCGGCAAGTAAAGCAGCCATTCCCTCGGGTCACGGCATCGGCGCGCCGCGTGGGCCGCAAAGCCTCCGGTCAACACTACGATTGCCACCATGCCCCGGCCCGCGCATCGCCGCACTCATGCGACACCCAGCACCGCCCAGACTCCTGGGCCGGGGCCTTGCGTCTCTGCCCGCCTTCAAACGTGGGGGCTGCATTGCCGCAAGCCACGCATCAGCCTAAGCTGCTCCCGCAGTTGGCCCTATTGGTCTGGCCCAACGAAGGGCAGTGAATTTGTGTCAGTTCGTGCAACGTTTGGACCGGAGGGCTTATGAGAGACAAAGCATCTGTACTTTTCGCGGGAATAGCTCTCGCACTCGGAATGGCTGGGGTTTCATTTGCGGTTAGTGCTGCTGATGGCGAAAGAACAAAAGAAAAAAAAGGTGGCGTCCTGAGGTGTGGTGGCACGAGTTCTCTCAGACTGGGCGGGACCGAAGCCCAGTTCACAGCCTGGGATCTAAGAAATCTAAGCTCGACAACGCCCATCACTATTGAGCGCGTGACGTTCTTCGCCGCTACCGGGACCGTGCTCTTCGACTCAACAGTTTCAGGACTCCCTCCATTTAACGCGGGAGTTCCTGTTGGGGCTGCGTACAACAACAACATACTGGGGCCGAACCAAACCACGGGACTGACTTCCTTTGACGTGGTGGGATTTGTTCTCGATCCGACTCTGCTACCGTTGCAAGTGGAGTTCGTGTGGTCCGCGACGGCCCAAGTTCCTCCGCTAGATGTGCGTACGATCAGGCTTTCGCGCGAACGGAATCCATCGACCGGTGCACTGGGTGCCGATCGGGCTCGTGGGGACTTCAACTGCGTTCCGATCGGCTAGCCGTAGAGACGATTTTCCACCGGCCGGAAGCCGGACGTTGCGATCAGAGACGATGGCAGTCGTCCCCTCGGAGGCATCGCAGCGCGCAGTCAGTGAACTCCAACTTCAGGCCTGCCGCGTTCATGCCTGAGCTACTAACCTTGCCTGCCCGTGAACGATGCGACCACTGTGGGCCGATGTCGACCCATTGCACCATGCAGTCACTGGTCAACTTCGCCAAAGGCACCGTCAAGGGCCTGGACGCGCGCACGCTGAGGATTGCGTCGTGCGCCACCATCGCACTACTGGTCGGCGCCTGTGCAGGCGAATCGCGGCTCCTGCACCCGCCTGCCGCCGACGCCAAGACCGCGCTCGACTGGAGTGTCGAAGCGCCCGACGGTGTAAAGCTCAACGTGCAGCGCGTTATCGTCCGCAATGACGGCGCCAGCTGGGTGCGCGAGGCCGACTGGGACGAGTACGCGCTGGCAGTCCGCAACGACGGCGGCGTGCCGGTCGAACTGCGCTCGATCGAACTTGCCAACGAGATCCTCGACAACGTGAGGCACACCACCGCGCCGGATCAACTCAAGAGCGAGACGACGCGAAACGTCGAAACCATGAAGACGGCCGGGCGCATCGTGGTGATCGGGTATACGGGGCTCGTGACCGGGGTCCTGGTCCTGGCGACCGCGGCGGGCTACACCGTGATGGCGCCGATCCTGCCTCTGGCCTTGATCGTTGGCGGCATCTCCGCCTACCGCGGCCAGAGCCAGACGAATGCCGAGGCAATGGTGATCGAGTACGAAATCAAGCGGCGCGGCTTTCAGCTGCCGGCGCAATTGGCTCCCGGCGCCGAACTGCAGCGCAGTGCGTTCTTCCCCGTCACGCCGGCCCCGCAGCGCCTGCGCCTGCGCTATGCCGCAGGAGGTGAGCAGCGCGAACTCGTGCTTGCGCTGCCGGCACTGGCGGGTTTGCATATCAAGCCTGCCGACAAGTAGTGCCGCCACGCCGCGATTTGGTGGCGCGGCCCGTGTCGATGTGCGTGTGACTGGGCCAACTCAGGCAGGAGAGTCTTGCCCCGCCTCGCGCGCTCGGCCCCTGGGCGGCGGCTGTGGATCCAGCCCCGGGTGAGTCAGGATCTTCTCGATCGCCGCATGCTCCAGGATGGCCGCATGCTCCAGGATGGCCGCGAAGATCTTGAGCTCGCCGTTGCCGCAGTTCGGGCAGTGCTACATGTCGATGTCGAACACGCGCTTGGGCAAGTCGGCCCTGTTCATCAACTATTGAGCCGGCCGTATGAAGTTTGAACTTCTTGGGGCCGATAGAGTCAGAGCGTGGTGGATAAAGAAGACGCTCGATTTCAGAAGCTGGAGCAATTGCACGAGAGGCGCAAGCAGGTCGTGCGGCTGCATCTGCGGGGGATTGCGGTGATGCAGATCCCTGCTTTGACGGGACTGAGCTACCCGACGGTGCGCAAGGCGATCGATCTGTTCGTCGCTGGCGGCTGGTCGGCGATCAAGCCTGCCGCGCGCGGCCGCAGTGCCGGTGATGGG
>Ga0209798_10001879_pt1 | contig 12464 bp, 10 predicted proteins | sample DOMMetBare3Fresh_FD_187475 | JGI IMG/M metagenome (GOLD analysis project Ga0209798, IMG submission 187475) | Wetland sediment microbial communities from St. Louis River estuary, USA, under dissolved organic matter induced mercury methylation -... | ecosystem: Environmental > Aquatic >...
CGGCCGCAGATAGGCCTGGCGGTCCGACCGGCGCTCCGGCGCCACCGGGGCCGGGGCCAGGCCGTCCGGGTTGATCACCTCGGTCGTGAAGCCCTGCGCGAGCTTCGGCGTCAGCAACGGATCGTCGAACGAGACGAGGGCCGAGTGGGTGTGCAGGTCGATGAACCCTGGGCAGAGCATCAGCCCGAGGCCGTCGACGACCTCGCGCGCCGCTGCCGAGACCTCGTGACAGCGTGTCACGAGCTCGATCGTGCCGCCGCGCACGCCGACCTCTCCCTCGAACGGCGGTGCGTCCCCGGGGTAGACGGTGGCGCCGCGGATGAGGACGTCGAGCACCGGCGCTACGCGGCGACGAGCGATCGACGGAACCCGACGGCGGTCGCCGCCATGCCGGCCCCGGTCAGCACGAGCACCGCACTGAAGCCGAGCGGGCCGAGCAAGCCGGCCACGAGCACGATGCCGACGAGGAAGCCCACCAGCCCGATGGTGCCCACCGTGAGGTTGAGCATCCCCTGGTGCTCGTGCGCGACCGTGGCGGCGCGCGCGCCGCCGAGCGAGGCCGCGGCGGTGCTGTTCGTGAGGAGGAAGATGCAGTAGAGGAGCGGCGCCACGATCGCGGTGCGCGCCTCCGCGAGGAAGAGGACGCTGACCCCCTGGACGACGGTCGCGGCGACGAAGGTCGTGATCGCTCCAAGGCGGCGCTGCATGGCCCGGACGACGGGCAGCGTCAGGGTGACGACGGCCACGGCTCCCGCGATGAACGTCGCGCTCGCCTGCAGCTCGCCCATGCCCATGTGCTCGCGGAGCACGGCGGGCATCAGCCCGACGGCCGCGCCGCCGAAGAGGCTCCACGTGAGAGTCACCCAGCCGATCTTGCGGAGCCGGCCGTTCGCCTTCAGCGAGGCGATCCCGTCCGCCATGCGCTGTCGCACGAGCGTGTCGGGGTCGTGCTCGTGCCCGAGCTCCGGCACGACCGCCAGGATCGCGAGGGCGGCGACGTAGAGGGCGCAGATGCCCCCCATCACTGCCTCGGCGCCACCCGCACGGAAGAGGAGGAGCCCCACGAATGCGCTTCCGAACAGCGCTGCCTGATTGGTCGTCGTCCGGATGGCGTGGGCCCGCAGAAGCCCACGCTCCCTGGTCGTGTCGGCGAGCGCGCGGAAGACCGCACCCTCGGTGAAGTTGCGCATCGCGCCGACGACGACGGCTGCCACGAGGACGAGCACGAACCAGTCCCTGCCGGTCAGGGCCGCCAGGGGGTAGAGCGAGCAGGCGGCGAGCGAGACGGCAGTGACCCAGCGGATCAGCCGCAACGGGTCGACCGCATCCGACCACGCGCCCGCCGGGATGGCGGTGATGAGCAGCGGCACGTAGATGAACGCTCCGGCGAGCGCGGCGGCCTGGGGGCTGCTGCCGCGGGCAAGGAGGATCCAGGGGAGCACGAACATGAACTGCCCCTGCACCGCAGCGGTGAGGCTGTTGGCGCTGATGAGCGCCAGCGTGCGCAGGGGCGTGTTGCGCTTCGTCGGGATCGCGATCCTCATGCGACCGCGTGCGCGGCCCAGCGGCCGAGCGCGTCGGTGAGGTCTGCCTGAGCCCGGGCGGCGCCGCCGAACGGGAGGCGCGCGTAGCCGGGAGCCTGGAAGCAGACACCGTCGACGACTGGGAGGCCCACCGCGGCGAGCTCGGCAGCGACGTCGCCGCCGAGCTCGGAGCGGACGAAGAGGAAGGGCGCCGCGGCGGGAGGCATGGCGGACAGCCCCGGTGTTGCGGCGACGGCCGCGAGGGCGGCGGCGCGGTCGGCGACCAGGTCGCGGTGCAGCGCCTCGAGCCAGTCCCGCGGCCCGCCGAGCACGGCGCGCGCCGCCTCCTGGGCCGCCAGGCCGACGCGAAGGCAGTCCCACTCGAGCGTGCGAGCGCAGGCATCGATCCGCCCGGCCGTCCCGGAAACGATTCCAAGGCGCAGCTGCGGCAGCGAGAGGCTCTTGCCGAGGCTGCGAATCACCACGACGTCCTCGGCGAGACCGAACGCCGAGGCAAGCACGGCATCGCCCCAGAGAGCCGCCTCGTACGCCTCGTCGGTGACGACGAGGAGGCCGTGGCGCGAGGCGACCGCGACGACGGCGGCCACCTCCTCCCGGGTCGGGACGTGGCCCGTCGGGTTGCCGGGGTTGCACAGCAGCAGCGCTCTCGTCCTCGGGCCGACGGCGCGCTCCACCGCTTCGGCATGCCAGCGCCAGCCGTCGCGTTCGGCGCCGATCACGTAGACGGGCTCCGCGCCCGCCGAGCGGATCGGCGCTGCGAAGAAGAAGGAGGGGGTAGGCACGATCACCTCGTCGCCCGCGCCGACGAGCGAGCGCATGCAGATGCCGAGCGCGTGCATGGCGCCGTTCGTGACGAGCAGCTCGCGCTGGGGGTCCACGCTGCGGCCGGTCGTCCGCTCGAGCTCGGGGGCGTACGCCTCGCGGAGCGCCATCAGTCCGCGCGGAGGCGGTGCCGTCATGGGGCGGCCGAGGACGCCCGCCACCGCCTCGACGACGTGTGAGGGCAGCCCGGGGGACGGCGTCCCGACCAGGGCGACGGGCTCCACACCTGCCGCGCGCAGAGCCTGCAGACGCCTCTCGGCCTCGAAGGTCGGGAAGCCGCCGGCGTCGCTCACGACGGAATGACGGGCAAGATCACGTGCGAGGGGTAGCGGGCCGTGTGGAGGATGCTCTGGCGAGCGACCTCCATCCGGGTGCCCGTGCCGACGTCTTCGCCCGTGTTCAGGTTCCGCGAGAACCGGGGGAAGCTCGAGCTCGTGACGTCGACTCGCACGCGGTGCCCGGGCCGGAACACGTTGGCTGCCGGATAGCAGCGGATGCGATACTCGGCGACCTCGCCGGGCTCGAGCAGTTCGACCGACTCGCCTTCGATGCTGCCACGGTAGCGCGCGCGGATGACGCCTTCGGTGAGCAGGATCGACGCGCCGTCCGGGTACACGTCGCAGAGCCGTACGAGGAAGTCGGTGTCCTTCGCCGACGAGGCGGCGTAGAGCACCAGCTCGACAGGCCCGATCACCTCGAGGTTCGCGTCGAGCGGCGCGGAGGTGTAGACGAGGACGTCGTCTCGCCGCTCGAGCACGCGCTGGTCGAGCGGCCCGGGACGGATCGGCGTCTCCGCACCCTGGGTCATCGTCAGCACCGAGTTGACGCCGCCGACCGTCGGCACCGGATCCGCCGGGTCGTAGTCGAAGTGGTCGGCGGGCTCGTCCGGGCGCGGCTCGTCGACCGACAGGCCTCCGCCTTGACGCAGGTAGAAGGGCGTGAAGCCGGTGTCGGCCAGCGGCCACGTCGACTCTCCGCGCCACTCGTTCGCTCCGAGCACGTAGAGCTCTGCCGCCGGCCGCTCGTCCCAGCCGTTCGCGACGTCCTTGAGGTAGCGGTCGAAGAACGCGAGCTCGTGCTCGCGGATCACCGTGTGGGCCGGTGTGAGGTCGATGTCGCCGGTGAACGTCTCGATCTCCTCCTCGTGCGACCACGGGCCGATTAAGACCCGGTTCGGCACCCTGTCGCCGATCGCGGCGAAGGACCTGAGGTGCGAGCCGGAGTACGGGTCGAACCAGCCGCCCTGCTGGAAGATCGGTACGTTCACCTTCTCGGGCCGGTGCCGGAACGCCTGCCAGTACTCGTCGTTCACCTGGTGCTCCCACCAGAGCCGCCAGTAATCGACTTTGCGCCCGATCGTCACCTCGTCGAGCTCGATCAGGGGGAGGTGGCCGAAGATCCGGTCGTTGAGCACGATGTCGCGTGCGCTCGGCCCGGTGATCAGCGCCATGGCGCTCGTCCAGAGCGCGGCCGCGCCGAGCGTCAGCGCGAGCTGAAAGGCGCCGCCCGTCCAGTAGCCGTCCCAGAAGTAGTCGTCGTGGATCACCTGGGGCGCGATGCACTGCAGGTTCGGGTGGCCGAGGTGTGCGAGCTGCCACTGCACGAGGCCGCCGTAGCTGCGCCCCCACGTGCCGATGCGGCCGTTCGACCACTGCTGCGCGGCGGCCCAGGTGAGCGTGTCGTGCGCGTCCTGCCCGTCGTGCGTCCAGGCCGTGAACCGCCCCTCCGACTCGTAGCGCCCGCGGACGTCGACCACCACCGCCGCGTAGCCCCGCCGGGCGAACCAGACGCCCCACGAGACGAACCTCTCCCTTGTCGACTCGTACGGCGTCCACTGCACGATCGTCGGGAGCCCCTGCGCACCGATCGGCAGGTAGACGTCCGCCGAGATCGTGATGCCGTCGCGCATGGGCACGCGACAGTCGTGCAGCAGCCTCACGTCCTGGTAGGACCGTGCCGCGCTCGGGCTCATGGGTTGGCGGAAGACGACCCGGAGATCGGCTTGCCCGGGAAGTGGCACGCCGCGCTGTGGTCGTGCCCGTGATCGCGCAGGGCCGGGTCGACCTCCGCGCAGATCTGCTCGGCGATCGGGCAGCGCGTGCGGAAACGGCAGCCGGACGGTGGGTCGATCGGGCTCGGCACGTCCCCGGTGAGGACGATCCGGGTGCTCTTCCGCCCTGGCACGGGCTCGGGGTTGGCGGAGAGAAGCGCCATCGTGTACGGGTGCAGCGGGCGCCGGAAGAGCTCGTCCGACGGCGCGAGCTCGACGATCCGCCCGAGGTACATCACCGCGACGCGGTCGGAGATGTAGCCCACGACGGCCAGGTCGTGTGCGACGAAGACGTAGGTGAGGTCGAACTCGCGCTTCAGCTCGACGAGCAGGTTCAGCACCTGCGACTGGATCGACACGTCGAGTGCCGAGACCGGCTCGTCGGCGACGACGAGCTTGGGCTGCAGCACGAGCGCACGCGCGAGCCCGATCCGCTGCCGCTGCCCGCCGCTGAACTGATGCGGATACCGGTCGGCGGCCTCGGGCGGCATCCCGACCCGCTCGAGCATCTCGTGGACGACGGCGTCACGCCCCTTGCGGGCTGCGATGCCGTGGATGGCGAGCCCCTCTGCGATGAGGTCGCCGACCTTCATTCGCGGGTCGAGCGAGCCGACGGAGTCCTGGAAGACGATCTGCATGTGCCGCCGCATCTCCTTCAGCTCTCTCGCGCCCAGCCCGACGAGGTCGACGCCGTCGAAGGTGATCGCGCCGGCCGTTGGCTCGAGCAGCCGGAGGAGCGTGCGCCCGAGTGTCGACTTGCCGCAGCCCGACTCGCCGACGAGGCCGACGGTCTCGCCGCGCCTGACGTCGAGGTCGACGCCGTCCACTGCCTGGAGGTAGCCGGACGTGCGGCGGAGCAGCCCCTGCCTGACGGGGAAGTGCTTCTTCAGGCCGCGCAGGCTCAGCAGGACGTCGTCGCCGGCGGGCGCCACCGTCGTTCCCTCCTCGACAGTGCCGTCGGCCGTCACGACGGCACTCCGATCGGCGGCACCGCGCGCGCGCCGGCCTCGCACAGCCAGCAGGCGGACTCCTGCCGCTCGACCCTGAAGAGCGGCGGCAGCTCGGTCGCGCACCGCTCGAACGCGTAGTCGCAGCGGGGCGCGAACCGGCACCCGGCGGGCCAGTCGAGCGGGCTCGGCACCATGCCGCGGATCGCCTTCAGCGGTGCCGTGTAGCGCATCCCGAGGAGCGGGATCGACTGGAGCAGCGCCTCCGTGTAGGGGTGTTGGGGGTTGGTGAAGATGTCCTTTACCGGGCCTCGCTCGACGATCCTGCCGCCGTACATGACGGCCACCTCGTCGACCATCTCCGCCACCACCCCGAGGTCGTGTGTGATCAGGAGGATGGCCATGCCGAGCTTCTCGCGCAGCTCCTTCATCAGCTCCAGGATTTGCGCCTGCACCGTCACGTCGAGCGCGGTGGTCGGCTCGTCGGCGATCAGCAGCTTGGGGTTGCAGCTCAGTGCCATCCCGATCATCACCCGCTGGCGCATGCCGCCCGACATCTGATGCGGGTAGTCGTGCACCCGCTTTTCGGCCGACGGGATGCCGACGAGCCTCATCATCTCGACCGCGCGCGCCTCCGCCTCCTTGCGGCCGACGCCTTGGTGCAGCCGCACCGACTCGGCGATCTGCTCTCCCACCGTGAAGACCGGGTTGAGCGACGTCATGGGCTCCTGGAAGATCATGGAGATCTCGTTGCCGCGGATCTCGGCCATCTCCTCCTCGGCGAGCGTCGCCAGGTCACGGCCTTCGAAGAGGATGTTCGAGCTCGGCTCGACGTGGCCCGGAGCGTCGACCAGCCGCATGATCGAGAGCGCGGTCACCGACTTGCCACTGCCCGACTCGCCGACGACGCCGAGCGCTCCGCTCTTCTCGATCGTGAAGTCGACGCCGTCGACCGCCCGGATCACGCCTCCATGGGTGTGGAAGCCGGTGCGCAGGTTTGCCACCTGCAGGAGGGCGCTCATGCGCCTCCCCCTCCTGCGCGCTCCTGCGACCGTCCCTCGCGGGAGGTCGCCTTGTGCCCATCGGGCGCAGGCTGACCCGGAACGGGCGCGGGGACGGCGATATGGCGGTCGAGCTGGGCCAGCATGCGCTTCGGGTCGCGCGCCTGGAGTGCCCCGATCAGGTCACGGTGCTCGTCCACCATCGCCCCGAGGTCCTTGCCGCGGCCGTAGCGGTAGAAGTAGGCGCGAATGCGGGGCCAGATCGTCCTCCAGATCTGGACCGTGTGCGTCTGCCCCGACGCCGAGATCACGACCTCGTGGAAGCGAAGGTCGGCCTCGACGTGGCGGGCGAGGTCGCCGGCCTCAGCCGCCTGCTCCATCAGCCACACCTGTTTGCCGAGCTCCGCGAAGTCGTCCTCCGTCATCCGGTCGAGGGCGTGCAGGAAGCTATAGCGCTCGAGAGTGAGGCGGATCGGGATCAGCACCTCCTGCACCTCCTCGTCCGAGACGCCCAGCACGACGGCGCCCCGGTACGGGAAGGACATCACGAGCCCCTCGTTCTCGAGCTGCCTCAGAGCCTCCCTCACGGGACCGCGGCTCGTGCCAAGCTCCGTCGAGAGCGTCGCCTCGATCAGGCGCTCGCCGGGCTCGTAGGTGCCCATGATGATCGCGCTGCGCAGGATCTCCACGACCTGCTGCCCGCGCGGTCCACCCTTGCCGGCACCGCCTTCGACGATGGCGGCCGCTGCGCGGTCACTGGCCATGGGGTGCTCCCATCACGTGTGATTGTTGACAATAACTAAATGGTTGACAATCGTGCAACGTGGGCCTAGTGTAGCCCTCCACTGGTGAGGATCACGAGCATCCATACCACTGCGGTGCGGACGCCCATGCGCGAGCCGCTCAAGTGGCCCGGCGGGACGCGTCAGTCCGCCTCCGGGCTCGTCGTCGAGATGCACACGGACGAGGGTATCGTCGGTGTCGGCGAGGCTCCGGGCCCGACGCTGCCGACGATCCGCACGATCATCGAGGCGGAGCTGTCCCAGTTCCTGGTCGGCCAGGACCCCCTGCGCACCGAATGGCTCGTGCACCGGATGGAGGAGTTCTCGCGCAACTGGAGCGGGATCGCCGCCTACGCCATCGCCGGCCTCGAGATGGCGCTGCTCGACATCAAGGGCAAGGCGCTGGGGGTGCCGGTGGCCGAGCTGCTCGGGGGCTTCTGCCGCGACGAGGTGTCTATGGTCGGCTACCTCTTCATCGACGAGCCGGAGGCGAACGCGCAGAAAGCAGCTGACTTCGTCGAGGCCGGCTTCACCGAGCTGAAGCTCAAGGTGGGACGCGACTTCGGCGAGGATCACGACACGATCGCAGCGATCCGCGACCGCGTCGGCACCGACGTGAAGCTTCGGATCGACGCCAACATGATCTGGAGCGTCCCCGCGGCGATCAAGTGGATCCGCGGTCTCGAGCGCTTCGACCTACAGTACGTCGAGCAGCCCGTGCCCGACTTCGACGTGCAAGGGCTGGCGCAGGTACGACGCGCCGTCGGCGTCCCGATCGCCGCGGACGAGGCGTGCACGAGCGTCCGCTCGGCGCTCGAGCTGATCAAGGCGGACGCGTGCGACGTTCTCGTCGTCTACCCGTCGGAGGCCGGTGGCCTCATGCGCGCCTGCCACATCGCGGCCCTCGCCGACGCGGCGGGCAAGTGGTGCGCGATCGGCAGCTGGGCCGAGCTCGGCGTCGCGACGACGGCGAACGCCCACGTGGTCGCGGCCTCGCCGAACTTCGTCTTCGCGAGCGACACGCACTACCCCCTGCAGACCGACGACGTGCTCGCCGAGCGGCTCGACATGGAGCACGGCAGGCTCGCCGTTCCGCGCGACGCCGGCCTCGGCGTCGAGCTCGACCCGCGCGAGGTCGAGCGTCTCTCACAACTTCAGGTCAGAGAAAGCGTCTTCTACGACGACATCCACGGAGAGGCTCCCCGCGTCGGCCAGATCCTCTGACCGACCGCCACGAAAGGAGGGACGTGCCGTGTCCGACAACGAAGCACCCGATACCCCGCGAAAGGGCGAGCTCAGTCGCCGAGACCTGCTCGTCAAGGCGGGCGCGGTCGGCGTCGGCGCGATTGCCGCCGGGTCGGTGGCAGGCGGCGCCGGGGCCGCGACGAGGCGCTCGTTCGCGACGCCGAAGATCCGCTACGGCGGGCGGATCATCTGGGCGCTCGAGCAGGATCCCGTCCACGTTGCCCCCTACGGGGCGATCCTGACGGCGAACCACTGGGGCAAGCAGGCCGCCTACGACTCGCTCGTGGAGTGGGACAAGGACCTGAACCTGAAGCCTGCGCTCGCGACGTCCTGGACGATCGCACCCGACCAGAAGTCCATCACCTTCAACCTGCGCAAGGGTGTGAAGTTCCACAACGGCAAGGAGCTCGACGGCGACGACGTGAAGTACTCGGTCGAGAAGATGCTGAACCCGCCGCTGCCCGGGAGCATCACCACGGTCAGCCAGGTGCCGGGCTTCCTCGGAGTCGATGTCCTGTCGAAGTACGTGGTACGGCTCAACCTGAAGACGCGAGACGCCCGTGTCTTCGGGTTCCTCGCCTGGGGTCGGTATTCACCGATCGTCCCCGCCGGGCTCTACGACCAGATCAACGTCGCCCGCAACGCGATCGGCACCGGCCCCTACCGGATGGTCGGCTTCAACCCGAACGACCGCGTCGAGTACCTGGCCAACCAGAGCTTCTGGAAGAAGGGCCAGCCGTACATGGACGCCATGACGCTGAAGACGCTCCCCGACGAGCAGGCGCGCATCGCGGCCCTGCGCGCCGGAGCGATCGACGGGGCCACCGTCTCGAGCGACGGTGCGAACGCCCTCAAGAGCGACGGCAACCTCGTCGTGCTCAAGGGTGGTACGGCCGCGTTCCGCGAGCTGCAGTTCACGATCAAGGGCGATCCGAAGCCATGGCACGACGTTCGCGTCCGGCAAGCCGTCAACTTCGCGATCAACCGTCAGGCGATCATCGACACCGTCTACAACGGCAACGGCAACTACTCCGGCATCGTTCCGCCCGGGTACGGCCCGTGGCCGCTGACGCAGGCCGAGCTGAAGACGAAGCACCAGAAGTTCGACCTGACGAAGGCGAAGGCCCTGATGGCCGCGGCCGGGCAGTCGAAGGGCTTCTCGGTCAAGCTGTCGACGTTCTCGACGCCGCTCGACTTCCAGCAGGTCGCCTCGGTGATCAAGTCGCAGCTGAAGGCGATCAACATCGACGTCGAGATCGTCGCGCAGGAGCCGGGCACGTTCGCCGCGAACAACGGCACCGGCAACTTCGAGTGGGACCTGACCGCCCGCGGCATGCGCGGCGACGTCGACGGGTACCTGGGCGAGTACAACCCGAGCAACACGATCTACCAGCGGTGGTACCCGCTCTACAAGAACGTCAAGGTCTGGCGGGCGATCGGCAACGGCAAGATCACGCTCGATCCGGCCAAGCGCAGCCCGATCTACAAGCAGGCGCAGCTCCTCCTGCAGAACGACCTGCCCCAGCTCGGGCTCGTCCAGGTCAACAAGTACCAGGTCGTCAACAAGCGCGTGCAGGGGATGTACGTCGCCTTCGACGACTTCAACACGGGGCTCCGCAACAGCGTGTGGCTGAGCTCGTGACCGCAGCTGTTCGGGTCGAACGGGAGGGGCGCCGCGTCGGCGCCCCTCCCATCCCGGTTCCTCGGTAGGCCGTGGGCGGCTACGTCCTCAAGCGCATCCTCGTCACGATCCCGACGCTGTTCGGGATCTCGGTCGTGATCTTCTTCATGGTGCGCCTGCTCCCGGGCGACATCGTCGCCGTCCTGTCGGGTGCCGACATCGGGAACGATCCCGAGCTCGTGGCGCAGGCTCGTGAGAACCTGGGCCTCAACGGCTCCTACCCCGAGCAGTACTGGCGCTGGATCAGCGGCGTGGTCCAGGGTGACCTCGGAGACTCGCTGCGCAACACCCAGCCGGTCTCGGAGGTCCTCCTCAACGCTCTGCCCATCACGTTCGAGCTGGTCTTCCTCGGCCTGCTGATCGCTGTCGTCGTCGGGCTCCCGCTCGGCGTCCTCTCGGCCGTGAAGCGCGACAGCAGGCACGACTATGCGGCGCGCGTCGGCGGCCTGATCGGCGTCAGCATCCCGAACTTCTGGCTCGCCACGCTTCTCCTCCTCTTCACGTCACGGGTGTTCGGCTGGGTGCCGCCCCTCACGTACGTCCCCTTCTACGAGGACCCGATCGAGAACCTGAGCCAGTTCATCCTCCCCGCCATCGCGATCTCGGTGTTCACGCTCGCGATCGTGATGCGGATGGTGCGCGCCACCATGCTCGAGGTGCTCGGGCAGGACTACGTCCGCACAGCGCGCGCTAAGGGCGTGAGGCGAAAGGTCGTGATCTCGCGGCACGCGCTGCGGAACGCGCTCATCCCGGTCGTCACCGTCGTCGGCTTCGAGGTCGGGATCCTGATGGGCGGCTCGGCGATCGTCGAGATCATCTTCGGCCTGCCCGGCGTCGGCAACACCCTCATCAACGCGATCTTCAATCGCGACTACCCGGTCGTCCAGGGCGCGACGCTGCTCCTCGCCTTCATCTTCATCTTCGCCAACCTGCTCGTCGATCTCCTCTACGGCGTGCTCGACCCGAGGATCTCCCAGGAGTGAGCGACTTCAACAACGAATCGCCCGTGCTCGCGCCCGAAGGCCCGAGCGAGATCGGCAAGGACGCGTGGGTCTACACCCCGGCGCGCCGGGCCGGCCGCTTCGCCAAGTGGCGCAACCCGATCGGGATCGCCGGAGCGGCGATCGTCGGGTTCAACGTGCTCCTCGCCCTGTTCGGCCGCTTCGTTTGGACGACCGACCCCAACGAGCTCGTCGCGATACGGCTCCAGCCCCCGAGCTGGGCGCACCCGATGGGCACCGACGAGCTCGGGCGCGACACACTGGCGCGCATCATCCACGGCGCCCAGGTGTCGCTGCAGGTGGGGATGATCTCGGTCAGCATCGCTTTCGTCCTCGGTGTCACGCTCGGCCTGCTCGCAGGCTTCTTCGGGGGGTGGCTCGACAGCCTGCTGATGCGCTTCGTCGACCTCATGTTCGCGCTGCCCGGGCTCGTGCTGGCGATCGTGATCGCCGGCATGCTGGGGCCCAACAGGCGGAACGCGATGATCGCGATCGGCATCGTGATCGCCCCCGCCTTCGCGCGGGTCGTCCGGGGCGCGGTGCTCGAGGTGATGGGCTTTCCGTTCGTCGAGTCGTCGCGCGCCCTCGGTGCGTCTCATCTCCGGATCATCGTCCGCCACGTGTTCCCGAACATCGTGGCGCCGCTGATCGTCCTCGTCACGGTGTACCTGTCGACCGCCATCCTCAGCGAGGCGGCGCTGAGCTTCCTCGGGCTCGGCACACAGCCGCCGGAGGCATCGTGGGGCGGCATGCTGAACAGCGCCCGCTCGTATCTCGACATCGACCCGTGGCTGTCCATCTTCCCGGGCCTCGCGATCATGGTCGTCGTGCTCGGGTTCAACTTCCTCGGCGACGGCCTGCGGGACATTCTCGACCCGCGCCTCGGGCCGCATGTCGCCGGGGCAGGCAAGAAGTGAGGCTGCCATGCTCGACGTGCTGATCAGGAACGGCTGGGTCGCGGACGGCGCGGGTAGCCCGCCGTTTCTCGGGGACGTCGCGATCGAGGGCGGGAAGATCGTGGAGGTCGGCCGGCTCGGCGAGGAGGCGACGGCCGCGCGGGTGGTCGACGCGTCGGGCAAGGTGGTCTGTCCCGGCTTCGTCGACCCGCACAGCCACAGCGACTTCTCGCTGCTCGCGAACCCGACCGCCGAGAGCACGATCCGGCAGGGCGTCACCACGGAGGTCGTCGGCAACTGCGGCTCGAGCTACGCGCCGGTGACCGACTTCTCGCGCGTCTACCAGACCGAGCGCCTGCACACCTTCGGCTTCGACGGGCCGCTGATCCCGTGGAGCACCTTCGGCGAGCACCTCGACTTCATCGCGAAGGTCGGCCACTCGCCGAACCTCGCGTGGTTCGTCGGCCACAACGCGATCAGGATGGCTGCGGGAGT
>Ga0209798_10001880_pt1 | contig 12454 bp, 12 predicted proteins | sample DOMMetBare3Fresh_FD_187475 | JGI IMG/M metagenome (GOLD analysis project Ga0209798, IMG submission 187475) | Wetland sediment microbial communities from St. Louis River estuary, USA, under dissolved organic matter induced mercury methylation -... | ecosystem: Environmental > Aquatic >...
ACGACAGCCGGCGCTTCGCGTCCACGGCGACCTCGCCGTCCGGTGATACCGTCAGGCTCAGCCGCGCGCGTAGCGTCTCGCCCCCGTCCCACTGCGAAGCGGTCTCGACCGCGACCTCCTCCACATGCCCGAGGAACGGTCCCGTGCAGCCGCCCGATTCGAGGCGCGCACGGTGGAAGCCCCACAGGGGGATCCGGCCCGCCACGATCCGACACGTCTCGCGAAGCGCGACCTCGGGAGCCCCCGGCACATGGAAGCGAGTGCTCACGCGCCGGCCTTCTCCAGGATGCGCACGCGGCGTCCCTCGACGAGGATGCGCCCTTCGGCCAGCAGCTGCAGAGCGGCGGGGTAGATGCGGTGCTCGACGCTGTGGATCTTCGCCTCGACGGTCTCCACGGTGTCGTCCTCCTCGATGCGGACGACCTCCTGGGCGATGATCGGCCCCTCGTCGAAGTTCTCGGATGCGAAGTGCACGGTGACCCCGGTGACCTTCACGCCGTACACGAAGGCCTCCTGGATGCCGGATGCGCCCGGGAAGGCCGGGAGCAGCGCCGGGTGGATGTTGAGCACGCGGCTCGGGAACTTCTCAAGGACCTCGCGGCCCAGCAGGCGCATGTAGCCGGCCATGACGACGACTTCGGCCCAGTACTGGTCGAGCGCCTCACAGATGGCGTGGTTGTACTCCTTCATGGTCGCGTAGCGGGTCCGGTCGATGTAGATCGCGGGGATGCCCGCCTTGCGGGCGCGCTCGAGGCCGTACGCCTCCTCGTGGCTGCTGACCACCACCACGACCTCCGCATCGAGCTCGCCGAGCTCCGCGGCGTCGATGATTGCCTGCAGGTTCGTCCCGCCGCCCGAGATGAGCACCCCGACCCGCAGCTTGTGCTTGTCGTCCGACACCGCGTCCCCCTCACCCGTCGCGCCCCTCACGGCGGCGTCCTCATGTCACCCGCATGGTAACCCAGCCGACCACGACCGGTGGCGCACCGCTTGCTCGGCGACTATAGTCCGCACGTGGCCGACATGGAGCGTGCAGTGAGGACATACCCGCCAGAGGTAGAGGCACACCGTGCCGCGCGCCGCGAACGCGAGCGGCGCAGGCGCATGCGCGCGCGCAGGCGTGCCGTGGCGCTTCTCGGTGCCCTGGTGCTTGTCGCCGCCGTGGCCACGGCATGGGCCCTGTGGCCGAAGGCCGCCGAGGCCGAGGCGACGCCCCGCACGCTCGGCGCGCACCCCGTGCTGCCCGTGCGAGCGAAGGCGGTCGTGATCGACGGTGCCGCCGCGCGCATGAAGGCGCTGTCTGCCGAGCTGTCGAAGCCCGCCGGACCGCCGCCGCCCGCCCCCCTCGTGCCGGCGCCCGGCGTGAAGACCATCCTCCTCGACAAGAGCGAGCAGATGGTCACGCTCTACACCGCCGACGGCAAGCCGCTCGACCGCTTCCAGTGCGCGAGCGGCCACACCTACCCAAGGGTCGGCACGTACAAAGTCAGCAGCCGCAAGCCCTCATCGATGTACCTGGGCGACGGATCGACGTTCAAGCACTTCGTCATCTTCACGAAGGCCGACACGGGCACGAACATCGGCTTCCACTCGATCCCGCACGACAAGGCGGGCAACGACATCGGGGGGCTGGGCGTGCCGGAGTCACACGGATGCGTGCGGCTGGCCGACGAGAAGGCGGCGTTCATCTACGACTGGGCGCCGAACGGCACGAAGGTGGTCGTCCAGAAGTAGGTGGGGGCCCGGCAGTGGCGGGTGCCCGGCCGCGGCGGCCTCCCGGCCCCGCGACCTACGCGTAGCGGACGGTGCCGGTCCCGATTTCGATGTCCGCGATCTCGTAGACCGTCTCGCCTGCCGCGCGCAGGCGCACTGCGACGTCGGCGGCGTGCTTGGCGTCGACCACTATGCACAGGCCGATGCCCATGTTGAACGTCTTCAGCATCTCGTCGTCGCCCAACCGGGCAGCGTCCGCGATGACGCCGAAGATCGGCGGCACCTTCCAGGCGCGCGTGTGGACCACGGCGTCGACGCTCTTCGGCAGGCACCGGTCGAGGTTCTCCGTGATGCCGCCGCCGGTGATGTGCGCCATGCCCTTGACCTGCGCGCCCGCCGCGAGCACCTCGAGCACCGGCTTCACGTAGATCCGCGTCGGCGTCATGAGCGCGTCGGCGAGGGTGGTTCCGCCGAGTTCGATGCGCGGCAGGTCGAGCTCTGCCTCATGGCCTTCGACCAAAGCGCGGCGGATGAGCGAGAAACCGTTGCTGTGGACCCCGCTGGACGCCAGGCCCAGGACGACATCACCGGGGGCTATGGTCTCGCCGGTGATCATCTTCGGGCGGTCGACCACACCGACGCAGAAGCCGGACATGTCGTAGTCGTCGGCGTCCATCGTGCCGGGGTGTTCGGCCATCTCGCCGCCGACGAGCGCGCAGCCCGCCTGGCGGCAGCCCTCGGCGATCCCGCCGACGATGCGCGACATGCGATCCGCTTCGAGCTTGCCCACCGCCACGTAGTCCAAGAAGAAGAGTGGCTCCGCGCCGGTCACGAGGATGTCGTTCACGCACATCGCCACGAGGTCGATGCCGACCGTGTCGTGGCGGTCGAGCATCTGAGCCAGCTTGAGCTTCGTGCCGACGCCGTCGGTGCCCGAGACCATGACCGGATCCGCCATCTGCTTGAACGCGGCCGCGGAGAACATCCCGCCGAAGCCCCCGATGTCGCCGATGACCTCGGGCCGATACGTGGAGCGCACCGCAGCGCGGATCGACTCGACGGCCCTGGCGCCCTCGCCCGTATCTACACCGGCGTCGCGGTAGGAGATCGGCTTCTCGTCGTCGCGGTCGGCCATGTTCGGCGGCTCCAAGTCGGGGTCGGCGGCGCTACGCGTGCATTGTCGCACAGGGCGGCCTCGGCAAGCCGAGTGCGTCAGGCGCCCGCGCCCAGCCCCGCGATCACGTCGGCCATGAACCGCGCGACGTCGGCCACGATGACCGGGTCCACGAGTTCCGGGCGGTCGTTCGGCGTGTGGGTGATCGTGCGGAACGTCTCCATGAAGTCCTCGGCGGTGAACGCGATGGCCGGCACACCGTTGAACGCGAAGAGCGAATGGTCGCCCTGCGGCCACTGCGGCCCCTCGGCGAAGCCCGGATAGCGGGCGAAGAGCCCGCGCACGATCGCGTCCGTCGCCTCCGGCACGCCGTAGAACGACACGGAGGTGCCGTGGCCGACATGTCCCGCATCGTCCGTGTTCATCCCCAGCACGATGTCGCCCAGTCGTTCCCGGTTGTCCCGCATCCAGATGACCTGGCCGTTCGCGCCGTAGTAGTCCTCGCCGTTGAGTGGGACGATCTCGACCGTGAGCGGCCCGGCGTAGTCGGCGAGCAGCTCGGTCAGCACCAGGAGGCTCGCGGCTCCGGACGCGTTGTCCAGAGCCGCCGGGATGCCCTTGCGCCCATCGATGTGGGCGAACACGACCACGCGGCCTTCGCCGGTACCGGGCTTGCGGGCGACGATGTGGCGCGCGGTGGCCGGGATGCGCCGCGAGTCGATGTGGACCCGGACCTCCGCGCCCGCGCGGGAGGCGAGGTCACCTGCGTACCAGTCGCTCATGTACGAGTTCGGGATGTCGAAGTCGCCGTCCTCGATGAGCGGGAACGGGTAGACAGCGCCGGCCGCCTCCGGGTTGCTGGCGGTGATCGCGATGACCGCTGCGGGGGCCTGCCTCTCAAGAGCGGCATAGACGCGCTTGTGCGAGTCCGGGTTGTAGAACGCGAAGTTCTTCGGGAACAGCTGCTCCCGGGCGATGTCACCGTGCAGGACGAGCACGGTGCCGGCGAAGTCGCCCTCCTCGAGCTGCTCGATGCTCGAGACCGCCGAGAGCGGCGCGGTCACGTCGCACGGCAGTGAATAGGGGCCGGGATGCAGGCTCCAGCGGTCGTCGCCCACCGCGATCCAGCACGGCCCGGAATCCCACTCAAGGCACACGAAGGTCTCCGACGCCACGTCCCAACCGAAAGAGCGCGCCACCGCTTCGAAGTGGTCGACCGCCTCGTTGTTACCGGGAGAACCCGGGTGGCGGTCGGGAACGACGCCGCAGAGCCTGGTCATGTGCTCGGCGGCAGCCGTCACCAATGGGTCCAAAGCCATGAGCATCGCCCCCTCTTGAGCCGCCCCGAGGGCGTCTATCGGCCCTGACCTGTGCCATTCGCGACTTGATGAACCCGCTGATGCGAAAGGCCGAGCAACTCACCTGCGTCGCGCATGGACAGGCCGTACTGCTCGGTGAGTACCCGCACGGCGTGATCGGCGCTCGAGCGCAGAGATTCCTGCTGCCGTTCAGCCCTGTCGCGCTCCGCGGAGTAGGCGGTGACGGCGCGCCGAGCCTCGGCCGGCAAGTGGATCTCCGGCGTGAGATCGACCAGGCGGGTTTCGACCCCGCAGACCATCAAGGCCTCGCGAGCACGGCGCATGACCTGGCCGATGCTGCGCCCCTGTGTGTGACAGCCCTGAACCCCCCTCGCGGTGGCGATCCAGGCGCCAGTCTCGTCCATCTCCAGATCGATGATGTGACTCACCCGCGCAGCCATCCCTTCCCGAGCACGGACTCCAGATCGCGCTCGATCGCCCGCAGCATGCCGGGCGGCAGATCCCGTCCGCGGTGCACCGGCACCGTCGTCGCGCGCTCGCCGCAGCGGACGCGCACGTGCGAGCCGCGCCGACGCACTTCGACCGCACCCAACCGCCGCAGCGTGTCGAGCACCTGTTCCCCCGTCACCCAATCCTACCTCCCGCCCGACTTTGTGTCTAGTAGCCTAGACACTTCGCCAGCAATGATCGACGATGTCGATTCTCGGGGAGGTGTCACAACCGGTCCCGAACGGGAACTTCCTAGAACCTTGCCAGCACCGTCTGACCGCCGTACGTCTGCTGGCCGAACTCCGCGACCCACTCGATCTCGTCGGCGAAGATGATGACGTCGACCTGGCTGCCGCGCTTGATGAAGCCGAGCTTGTCACCCACGGCAAGGTCGTCGCCCTCGTGCGCCAGGATGTCGATCTTGTTCACGAACTTGTCGGCGATCTCCACCACCGCGATGTCGGGCTGGCCCTCGGCCGACGCCGAGGTCGGCTCGATCAGCACCGTGTTGCGCTCGTTCTCGAGGTGGAACGCCGCCGCAAAGTTGTCGAAGGGCCTGCGCAGGAACGCTATCCGGATGTACTCGGAGAGGTCGACCATGGGCAGGTTCGCGTCCGCCTTCGTGTAGCGCTGGGCCGTGACCTTGCCGGCCACGGGCGCGTAGTTGAAGTGCACGTCGAACGGCGACATGTACATGCCGATGATCCAGCCGCTGCGGCCCGCGGTCTGGGGCAGCTCGGCGATCTCGGTGAGGTCGATGCGGCGGCCGAGCTTCTCGGAGTACACGCCGCCCTCTTCGAACCTCTTGATGTAGACGACCTGGCCGTCAGCCGGGCTGATGATTACGCGGCCGGTCGCCTCGGGCGTGCGCGCCGGGTCGCGGTAGAACCACACGAAGCGGTTGAGGCAATACAGGACGGTCAGCACGACGGCCACCCCGAGGGCGACGTAGAGGGCGATCTGCACGGGGCGGCTCACTTCTCTTTGAGGTATTTCCAGGTCACGTACGGGAACTTCGGGACGTAGTATCCCGCAAAGCCGAGCACGGAACGCAGCTTCGACGCCCGCATCGGCGGCACCTCACGGGCCTCGAAGACACCCTCGCGCCACGCGTGGTCGAGCGCGCTGTAGGTGGGCACGAGGCCGTGGGCCTCGAAGTGTTCCCAGACGTCATCGGCCGCTGTGCGCTGCAGCAGGGGCTCGGGGAACTCGCACAGCTCCGCCAGCTCTCGCTGCAGCGGCGCCAACTCCTCGATGTAGCCGTCCCTGGCCACGCGGTCGCGCAGGGCGTTGTAGCGCTCTCGCCCGGCCACTCCCCCGGGACCCACCCGCGCGGGTAGCGCCGCAACGGCCGCGACCGCACCCGCGAGCATGCGCACGCGCTCGAGGTCCCAGACCGGGTCCAGCACGCGCACCTCGATGGTCCCCAGCCGCTTGCTGACGATGAGGTCCTGGAAGCGCACCGTGGGGTCGTCGCCCAGCGCTCCGACGGCGAAACCCTTCGCCGTGCGATAGGACTGGCCGAACCGCTTCCCGCCCGCGGCCGGCGAGTCCGCACAGAGCACGGCCAGCAGTGGCAGGAAGTGCGTGAGGTTGTCGTAGGCGAGCTCGCGGTCGGGCGCGCCCACGTGCATCTGGAGTGCCGCGGTGTTGGTCGGCGCGTCGTACTGCAGCAGGTGGCCGAGCGGTACGACGAGGCCGTCCGCGCCGACGGCCTTCGCCAGGTCACGCCGCCTGCCGACGAGGTCCGCCAGCAGCCCGTCCACCGCGTCGTGCACACCGGTGGACACCTCGACGCAGCTCATGAGGCCCTGCGGCAAGTCGTCGCCGCGTGCGAAGTTGGAGGCCGTTCGCGCATAGTGCCGCTTCGGATCGCTCCACGTGAGGCGTGCGAGGTACTGGAGCGAAGCCGTCGACGGACGCTCGGGCTCGCAGACGAAGACCTCTTCCTCGATGCCGAGGGTCACACGCGGGCTCATGCTCGTCCCATCGAGAGGGGCCGGGACCGGGGCGCTGGCGGCCCCGGGCGAAGGTCAGGATAGCACGCGCAACGGAGCAGGACGGCCCACCTCAGCCGCCCGCGAACCTCGTGACGCCGTCGGCCAGCACGGGCGCGATGACGACGAGCGCGCCCGCGACCGCCAGGGCGACTGCCCCCGCGGAGAGCCACCCCGTTCCGCGCGTCACGCGTCGGCCCACGAGCGCTCCCGCAGCCGCGGGGACCACGTAGCCCACGAGCGCACCCACAAGCGCCCAGAGCACGACGGCGGTCCAGTCCGTTGGGGCCTTCGGCGGATCCGCGGCAATGCTGCGCCCGATCGCGACGCCGTCACCGGCAAGCCACGCTACCGCCAGCACGGCCACGGCAAGCGGGCGACGCGCGGCGGAAGCCCTCGGCGTGCCGAAGACGACTGCGGCGACGAGCGAACCGACCAGCGACGTCACAGGGTTGAACTGCAGCCCGAGTCCCACGCCCAGCGCCACGACCGTCGCGAGCCCTTCGACCGGGTTCACCGAGCGGGCGTCGCCGGCTCGAGGGCCATCTTGCCGCGGCGGATCGAGTCGGGGATCTCCACCGGGTAGTCGCCGTTGAAGCACGCCAGGCAGTACTCGTCGGCGCCGCGTCCGGTGGAGGCGACCATGTCCTCGACCGACAGGTACGCGAGCGAGTCGGCCCCGATGTGCTCGCGGATCTCCTCGACCGACTTGGCCGACCCGATGAGCTGCTCCTGCGTGTCGGTGTCGATGCCATAGAAGCACGGCCACTTCACCGGCGGCGACGTGATGCGCATATGCACTTCGACGGCACCCGCCTCGCGCAGCAGCGCGATGAGCTTCCGCGTCGTGTTGCCGCGCACGATGGAGTCGTCCACGACCACGAGCCGCTTGCCCTTGAGCGCGTGCTTGAGCGGGTTGAGCTTGAGGCGGATGCCCTGCTGGCGCAGCGTCTGGCTCGGCGAGATGAACGTTCGGCCCACATAGCGGTTCTTCACGAGGCCTTCGCCGAAGGGGATGCCGCTCTCGCGGGCATAGCCGACCGCCGCCGGGACGCCCGTGTCCGGCACGCCCATGACCATGTCGGCCTCGACACGGTACGTTCGCGCCATCGCCGCGCCCATGTTCTCCCGCGCCTCATAGAGCGCGCAGTCGTTCATCACGGAGTCCGGCCTGGCGAAGTACACGAACTCGAAGATGCACAAGGAAGGCTTGCGGGTCGGCACGGCCTGCTCCGATTCCAGCCCGTTCTCGGAGATCTTGATGAGTTCCCCGGGCGCGATGTCGCGCACGAACTCGGCGCCGACGATGTCGAGCCCGCACGTCTCGGAAGAGACAACCCAGCCGATGCCGTCCAGCTTGCCCAATGCCAGCGGCCGGACCCCGTAGGGGTCGCGGAACGCGTAGAGCGCGTCCTCGGTCATCATCACGACGGAGTACGCGCCCTCGATGAGTTTCATGGTCTCGCGGATGCCGCCGCGGATGGCGTTGTGCTGCTGCGTGAAGTGGTCCACCAGCGTGGCCATGACCTCGGAGTCCGTCGTCGAGCGGAAGCGGATTCCGTGACTCTTCATCCGGTCGCGCAGAAGGAGCGTGTTCACCAGGTTGCCGTTGTGCGCGAGCGCGATGGTGTTCGGCCCGATGCTCGAGAGCATCGGCTGCGCGTTCTCCCACGAGGTGGAGGACCCGGTGGTGGAGTAGCGCGTGTGGCCGATGCCGATGTGGCCGTCGAGTGTCGCGAGGTCCGACTCCTTGAAGACCTGGGGCACGAGACCGAGCTCCTTGCGGAGCGTCATGGTGTGGCCGTCGGCTACCGCGATCCCGGCAGACTCCTGGCCGCGGTGCTGCAGCGCGTGGAGGCCGAAGTAGATGAGGCGCCCGACTTGCTCGCCCGGCGCGTAGACGCCGAAGACGCCGCACGCTTCCTCGGGCTTGTCCGGGGCTTCGGAAGTGTTCCAGGGTTCCATGTCCGGTGGGGGACCGGCCTTCCTAGGGGCGCCTGATGGAGAGGTCATGATAGCACGCTCGAACGTGGCTGCCGGGCGCCGGTGAGTGGGGGCGCTCAGACCCCGGCCGGCTCCGGTCGGGCGCGGCGCTTGCGCCGCCACAGCAGCCAGAAGAGGGCCCCGATCCCGGCCACCAGCACGGCGATCAGGTACGGCGCGACGAACGCCACGAAAGTGGTCAGGGTGGCGGCGACGTCCTCGATGACGCTCACCACGGGCGCGCCGAACCCGGCGGTGGTGGTGTTCACGGCGGGGCGCGTCGTGGCCTTCGCCGCATGGACCGTGCCGGCTACCAGGACGCCCGCCACGACGAGCAGGGCCGGGTGCGTCTGGAGGTTCTGCGGCGACATGGCCACCATGAGAAGCCCGCCCGCGGCGGGCCGGATGACCGTCTGGATGACATCGTTGACGTGATCGACGGCGGGCACCTTGTCGGCCACGATCTCCACGATCAGCAGCACGGCGATGAGCGCGATGGCCCACCACTCACCGAGCAGATCGTACGGCGCGCGCAGGTGGATCCAACCGACCTTCTGCGACACCGCGACCGCTATCAGCGGGATGTAGGCGTTCAGTCCCGCGGGGATCGCGAGCCCGATCGCAGTCAGCAGTTCCATCGCCCCTCCTAGCGAACGACGCTCACCGATATGGTACGCGAGAGCGAGCCGTATCGCTCCGGGGAGCCGTAGTAGCGGGCCCGGAAGTAGTAGGTGCCGCGCAGACGCGGCGTGTACCGGTACCACCAGGCCGCGCCGCCCGACGGCGCCGCCGTGTAGCAGAGCCGCGCCGAGGAGTACGACCACCGGGCGCTGCCCGGCTTGCGCACCTCGGCCACCACCGGGTCTCCGACCCAGCCGGGACGCAGGATGCCGCTCAGCACGAAGGAGCGCGGATAGCGCACGCGAGACGCGCTCGAGCCGATCGTGACCGAGGTGGCGACCGGGTCCACGACCGGCAGGGACGGCACGGTCGGACCAGGAAGCCGGTACGTCGGGTCGTAGGCGAAACGCAGCCCGGCCTCGTCGTCATCCGACAGTTCGGGATGCGCGCCCTGGACGGTCTGGTAGTACATCAACTTCGGCACGTCCAAGTCCCCGTACTGGTCGAGCAGCGCGATCGCGTGACCCATCTCGTGGGCGGCGACGTTCGCGATGTCGAAGGTGTCGTTCTCGCCGTCGCTCCAACGGATGGGCACGCCTGCCGACGTGGGATAGAACACGATGTCGCTGTCGATGATCCGACCGGTCAGGCTGCTGTACCAGTACTGGTTCTCGGCGATGCGGAGGGGGTCCGTGCTGGCGGCGGTCGACCAGTAGATGCTGTTCACGCCGTTGTTGATGTAGTCGGCCGTGCCGCCGTCAGCGACGGTGAACACGAAGTACGAAGGCGCCACTTCGTTCCAGACAGCCGCTCCCGCCTGCACGCGCGCGAGCGCGCCTGGGGGCGCACTGCCATCGGCCTTGACCCGGTATCGCACCACGGTGGGGCCGGGGACGGTGGCCGCCCACCTGACCCCCGCGTAGCCGAAGCCGACGCGATAGAGGAACTTCGTGACGGCGCCGCTGGCCGTCGTGACCGAGACGAGGCCGCTGCTGGCGGCCTTGCGCGTGGTTGCGGTGGCCTCCACCGGCACGACGCACACGACCTGGGTCTCGGTCCACGAGACGATGGGGGCTGCGATGGCCGTGGAACCCGTCGGGAAGCGGACCGTGCCCTTCGACGCGCCGAAGCCCGAGCCGGTGATGGTCACGGTGCTCAGGGTGCCCGCCGGCTGACCTGAAGGCGACACTGCGGTGATGGCCGTCGCGGTTAGGCCGCTCGGGAGGACCGCGGTGAGACCGCTGGTCCAGAGCGTCGACGAGAGCGGCACGCCTGTTACCCGCGCCTCGAGCTGCGCGAGCGTCAGGCCTACGGCGGGCACGTCGCTCCCGGCGATCTCCAGAGCGCCGGCAAGGCCGCCGATGATGCGACCCTGTGCGTCGAGGAAGAGCACGAGCCGCTGACCGGGCGCGAGCTGCGGGCTCTCGCTGGCGACCATGACGACGCCGCCCGCTTGGCCCCCCAGGACAGTGAGGCGAAACGACGCCGGGCGGGCGCCCTTGAGCGCCCGCTCCAGTTGCAGGTCCGCGTCGGTGACGATGGACCCGGGCGACTCCGGCGACGTGGCGTCGAGCTGCCGCGAGGACGCGGCAGTCACTCGCGCGATCACGACGGCGTCGGCGGACGCCGCGAGCCCCTCTATGGAGGTGGGAACAGTGGCGGCGTGGGCCGCGGCTGCGGGCGCGAGCAGCACAAGCAGCAGGAGCGTCACCGCGACGCGGGCGACACGTGTGGTGTGGTGCGAACGCTCAGGTGCCACCAGGCTGGCCCTTCATGGCTTCGATGTCCGGCAGCCAACAGATAGCATACGCCACGCCACACGGCGACGGCCCCGGGTGCACCGGGGCCGTCGGGTGGATCACGGGCGCTCGAAGAGGCTCTACGGGTTCTGGCCCAGATGGGTCTCGATGCGGTCGACCACGGCCGGGGTGATACTCGCGGGGCCGCCCAGTATCCATGCGTCCGGGCTCAGCCCGGCGCTGCGGTGAGCGGTGAGCCACTCGGCGTTCACGCCGGTAGGACGGCCGCCGTAGATCACCGTCATGACGATCGGATCCAGATAGTCGGCGCTGGCGGTGAACATGAGCCCGCCGTTGAGCCGGCCCATGAAAGCCCCGCCGACGAGCGCGTCTGCCAGCCGGTTGGCGTAGCCCACCTGGTGGACCGAATACCAGTCACCGTTCCCGATCCACTCTCGCCCGTCCTCGGCAGCGAACTCGGTGACCCGCCGGGCGACCTTCGTACGGTCATACGTGCCGCCGTCCGCGGCGGCCCACCCGATGCGCGTGGCGCTGAGCGACGACACGGCGGAATCGTACGTGTCGCTGGGCGTCCCGACCAGGTACCTCGTCGTGTAGTAGCCCTTCTGGCCGTTCGTGGCGGCCGGAGCGCCGTACTTGTTGATGAGAAGGATCGGGAAGTGCTGCCGATAGGCGACCGGCCCGGCGGACAGCGCGTTCCAGAAGTAGACGGCGTCGCGGCCGTTCACGAACAGCGCCGTCTTCGGGTAGGACGCGCCGAGCACGGAGCGCATGCGGGCGGCGATGCCCGCCGAGACGGCGTAGCGGTCCACGCCGCCGATGCGGTCGATCACGCCGTCCTTGTCGTAGGCCTTGAGAACGTTGAGCTGACCCGTGGTGACGGAAGCGGGGCCGCCCACGATGTGGATCTGGGGCTTCTGCCCCGTCGCCGTCTTGATCGCGCTCAGCGCGGTCTTCGTGGGCGCTGGCACGACCACGCGCGTCGGATCGGTCTGGACCAGCAGGATCGGTGCGTTGTACACGCCCGCAAGACCCGCGGCCGAGAGCGGATCTGCCGCCGCGCGATCCGCACCGCATGCGATGATGACGTCGGTCACGCCCGCCCAGCCCGGCCATCCGGCAAGGGCCAGGTTCGCCGCCAGCTGGTAGCGGTCGGGTGCATCGGGACGCGTCACCGGCCAGGGGGCGATGCCGCCGCGGAGGTTGATCTGGAAGCGGTACTCGGCGCCGGTGCTCGGCCCCCACCAGTCGATGGCCCGAGCGAAGTACGTGCCTGTGGCGGGGCACGTCCAAGCGACGAACGAGTTCGGCGAGCCCATCACCGCGTCGTCGGACACGGCCAGCACGTTTATGCCGTTGGGCGCGTAGATGTATACGACGGGGTTGGCCGACGAACCGCCGAACGGGTAGGCCTGGATGTCGTAGACGGAACCGGCGATGGCGTCGAAGTGGACCCAG
>Ga0209798_10001881_pt1 | contig 12454 bp, 11 predicted proteins | sample DOMMetBare3Fresh_FD_187475 | JGI IMG/M metagenome (GOLD analysis project Ga0209798, IMG submission 187475) | Wetland sediment microbial communities from St. Louis River estuary, USA, under dissolved organic matter induced mercury methylation -... | ecosystem: Environmental > Aquatic >...
GGCCAGCGCGCGGGCGAACCGCTCCCCCACCGAGCCGCTCCAGTAGACGAAGGTCAGCAGGTCGATGGTCTGCTCGGCGTGGTCGATCGCGTCGAGCATCGCGGGGAGGATCTCGTCCCCGTTGCGCAGCACCTCGATCGCGTTGCCCTCCGTCGCGGGGACGCCGAGGACGCCCTCGAGGATCCGCCAAGTGTCGAGGCCACGCTCCGGGCGGGTCAGCGGCATGACCGCCGTCAGGGGATCGGTTCGGGGACGCACACCGTGACCGCCGCCGGCTGCACCCGGATCTTCAGCCGCTTCGTCGGCTTGCGGTCACCGCCGTCCAGCTCGTAGGGCAGCGGGCGCTTCAGCCACACGTCGAAGCGTCGCCCGCGCGTCGTCTGCACGAATGGCGAGCGTTCGGCCTTGCCGACCGCGGTGCGGGTCAGCGCGCGGGTCCACTGCAGCGGCGTCCCGGCCGTGACGACCCCCAGCTCCAGCAGCCCGTCGTCCGGCCGGGCTCCCTCGAATGCCTCCGCGCCGCCCAGGATCTTGCCCACGTTGCCCACCAGGACGCACGCCGTACGCCCCTTGAACCAGGTCTCGCCGTCGACCGTGATCCGCGCCTTGGTCCGGCCGGTGTTCAGGTTCTTCGCCCCGGTCCACACGTAGGCGAGCCGCCCGACCCGGTCCTTGAGCCCCCGGTCGGCGTCCTTGATCATCATCGCGTCGAACCCGGCGCCGGCCATCACGGCGAAGCGCTCCCCGTTCACCGACCCGACGTCGAGAGGACGGCGCTGGCCGTGCAGACCGATCCGGACGGCTTCGGTCAGGTCCTTGGGCACACCGAGGTTGGTGGCTAACAGGTTGGCGGTGCCCGCGGGCAGGATCGCCAGGGTCGCCCCACTCCCGGCGATGACGTCGACGCAGCGCTGCACCGTGCCGTCGCCACCCCACACGAAGACCAGGTCGGCGCCTTCACGCAGGCCCTGACGGACGCGGGCCGGGGCCTTGCGGCTCTTGGGCACCTCGAACCAGATCGGGTCGGTGACTCCCTCCCGGGCGAGGACCTCACGCAGCTCGCCGAGGCCACCGCCCAGCGACTTGGCCCCGTGCGCGACGACGGCGACGGTGGTCATGCGAGCACTCCTGACCGGCGACTGACGCTCATGGTCGAGGGTCATTCCCCGGGCTGTCCTGAGGCAAACCGTCAGTCAGTGCCCTTCGGTGCCTACATCTCCCACGACAGGCCACCGATACCGAGAACATGGCCCGGCACCCGCGCGAGCGGTCGATGACCCGCCGCGAGCTCCTCGTGCGCGGGGCGCTTCTGGCCATGGCCGCGGGAGGGGCTGGCGACCTGCTGACAGCCTGCTCCGCCGGCGACCAAGGGACTGCCCCCTCGCGCATCCCGCTGGCCAGCCCGAGCCGGCCCGTGCGGCTGCTCGACCACGCGAAGGTCGACCCCATCAAGGATGGCCTCGGGCCCGAGCGCGGACCCCTGCGCGTCTTCACCTACGCCGAGTACCTGTCGCCCGACGTCGTCGCCGCCTTCGCCAAGGACGTCGGCACGACCGTCGAGGTCACCACGTTCGAGACCATGGACGAGGCCGTCGCTCGGCTGGAGAAGGGGGACCTGAACGTCGACGTGGTGTTCCCGACGCCAGATGTCCTCACGCGGCTCGTCCAGGCGAACCTGCTCCAGCCTCTCAACCACTCCTACGTGGGCAACCTGATCAACGTGTGGGACCAGTTCCAGAGCCCCTTCTACGACCTGGGCGCCGGGTTCACCGTCCCGTACACGGTCTACTCAACAGGGATCCTCTACCGTGCCGACCTCGTCGGGGAGGTTCCCGCGAACGGCTACGACCTGCTCTGGGACGAGACCTACCGCGACAGGGTCTACATGCTCAACGAGGGTCGTGAGGTGCTCGGCATGACCGTGCTCCGCAATGGGGACGGGGACGTCAACACCGAGGACCCGGACACCCTGCAGGCGGCGGTCGCGGCTCTGTCGGCCATGGCGCGGGCGACCAGGCCGAAGCTCAACGGGCTGGCCACCCAGCCGATCGTGGACGGTCGCGCCCTCGTGCACCAGGCTTGGTCGGGGGACGCGATCGGGGCGCAGGTGTACCTGCCCGAAGGACTGACTCCGGAAGCCCTTGGCTACTGGTTCCCGGCCAGCCGGGACGGCATGGTCGCCAACGACGTCATCGCCGTGACCCGGACGGCCCAGCACCCCGTGCTGGCGCACGCGTTCATCGACTTCCTGCTCGACCCGCGCCGGGCCTTGGCCAACTTCGAGTGGGTGGGGTACCAGCCACCGCAGAAGACGATCACGCCGGGAACGTTGGCTCTCGGCGGTTACGTCGCCCCGAACCTCCAAGCCGCTGTCCTGTTGCCCAAGGACTTCGACCGGTCACAGCCCCTCCTCCCGCTGAGCGAGCCCGGCGAGCATGCCTGGGCCCAGGCGTGGCGACGCGCGCAAGCGGAACTCGGCGTGCCGGTCTGAACAGGTGGGTGGTCCACGCCCGCCTCAGTGGGGGCCGTTGAACACGCCGATCGTCTCGTCCATCCCGGCAGCCAGCCGAGCCAGCTCGACGGCCGTGCGTGCGGTGTGCTGGGAGTCGGCGCTCACCGCACGCGCCACCTGGGAGATCTGGCTCATCGCCTCCGCCACCTCCTCCGAGGCGACCCTCTGCTGGCGGGTAGCCGACGAGATCTCAGCGGCGGACTGCGTGGCGCCCTCGACCATCACCGCGATGCTCTCCAGGGCGTGCAGGACCTCACGCGCCTTGGCGGCGCCCGTCGCCGAACGACGTACGCCCTGCTCGGTCGCGAGGATCGTCGAGTGGGCATGCTGACGGATCTCGAGGATGATCCCTTGGATCTGGGCGGTCGACTCCTTGGCCCGCTCAGCGAGCTTGCGGATCTCTGCCGCGACGACCGCGAAGCCTCTCCCCTGCTCACCCGCTCGCGCAGCCTCGATGGCGGCGTTCAGCGCGAGCAGATTCGTCTGCTCGGACAACTCGTCGAGCAGGCTCAGGATGCTCCCCACGTCGGTGATCCGCCGACCGAGTGCCTGGCTGCGCTCGGAGATCGACTCGACCACCTCGGCCACGCCGTCCATCACCTGCACGGACTCGTCGACCGCGTTCCGCCCGCGCTCGGTCAGCGAGAGTGCCTCGCGCGCCGCGCGCTCGACCTCCGCGGCGTTGTCCGCGATGGAGGCCGCCGTCGCGGCGAGCTCTCGCACCGTGGCAGTGGTCTGCTCGACCGATCCAGCCTGCTGGATGGCTGACCCCGCCTGTCGCCCAGCGGTCGACTCCAGGTCCGCGGCCGCGCCGGCCAGGCTGGACCTGCTCTGCTGAGCCGAGGAGACGAGTCGGCGCAGCTGCGACAGCGTCGAGTCGAACGAGGCGGCGAGGTTCGTCATGGTCTCGTCACCGAGGTCGACGTCGAGGCGCACGTCGAGGTCTCCGCCCGAGGCTCGTTCAAGAGCGTCGTTTAGCTCGGCGAGCCGCTCCGAGAACTGATCCCGCTCGAGCGCCACCGCGGCCTGGAGGCGGCGCCGGCGTGACCGGGCCCGGGCGAGGGCGACCAAAGCACCCAGGAGCGTGAACAGCCCCGCGGCCCCTACTATGCCTCCGGACAGGCCCATGGCGCTGCGTTCCGCGCCGGCCGGGCGCAGACCCGAGGCCACCACGAACCAGCGGTTGCTCGAGATGGTCGGTACGTCCGTGTTCGTGGGGACCGCGAAGTAGGCGAACCGGCGGTTGCCCGCGTCGAGCACGCCGGCACCGGCCGTGGCGGGCCGGAACTCGTTGCGGGCGAGGTGCTGCGCTCCCACGAGGACGACGCCATCCCCGTCGACGAGACTCACCCCGCTGGCGAGGGCGGCGCTGGCACGCTCCGCGAGGTCCTGCACCGGCACCGTCAGGAGTAGCACGCCGACACGGTCACCAGAGACGAGCGGCGTGGCGAACACGACGACACGGGCGCCGAGCGTCGAGGACTCGAAGGGGGCGGACACGCTCACGGACCCGGGGTCGACCGCGGCGGCGCTGGCGACGATCGTCGCCCACTCCTTCGGCGGTCGCATCGTGGCCGCCTCCAGGGTGCGCCCCTGGCGCACCACGACGAGTGGGCGCACGCCGTCCGCCTCGACGAATGCCGCCTCCGGCAGGCTTCCGGGCAGCAGGGCCTGCAGGGTCTGCAGCTCCCGCGCGACGGGAGTCGTCCGCCCCGGGACCGGATCGGCCAGCGCCGCGGTGAGTCTGGGGTCCACGGCCGTGGCCAGGCCGATCGCACTGATGCGTGCCGACTGCTCGCTGACCAGGACGCCGGTCTCCCGGGTCTGCGCGATCAGTCGGTCGTCCAGACGGCGCTGTTCGGCGTCGGACACGGTCGTGGCCTGGTAGGCCATGCCGGCGCCGGTCACCATCAGGGCGGCCCCGACGACGAAGACGGGCAGGCGCACAGACGCCATCGCCCCTCCCGTTCGCGCCGTCGTGCCGTGGTCCCCCTCAGGAGTTCGGCCAGCCGACGCTCGGGGTTAACCGCCAAGCCGGTCCGACTGTCGGACCCACCGCGGAGCTCAACCCCGGCGGTAGCCCATCGCCTCGTCCACCCGCTCCGCGGCGAGCCGCTCGGCGGCCTCCCGAGGCTCGATGCCCTCACGGGCGGCCAACTGGAGCACCGCGCGGGTGTTGGTCCTGACCTTGTCCTCGATCGCAGCGAAGGCGTCCGACCGGCTGCCACCCGCGTACTCGATCGCCCCGCAGATCACCCCGCCGGCGTTGGCAATGAAGTCCGGGACGCTGATGACACCGTGCCCGTGCATCCACGTCTCCGCGGCCGGCGTGGCCGGGATGTTCGCCCCCTGCAGGACGAGCCGAGCCCTGAGCCGCCCGACGTTGGCCTCGGTGAGCACGTCCGGGCGCGCGGCCGGGATCCAGATCTCGCAGTCCACGCCCACCAGGTCCCCCGGGTCGAGCGGGCTGCCGCCGGGGAACGTGTGGACGGGCTCACCGTCGGCCTTGTGCGCGACCAGCTTGTCGACGTCCAGCCCCCCCGGGTCCACCACCGCGCCACGGCTGTCCGACGCGGCGACGAGGAGCGCGCCACGCTCGGCCAGGAACCGGGCGGCGTGCGCCCCCACCGAGCCGAAGCCTTGGACGGCGACCCGGGAGCCGCGCAGCGGCAGGACCCCGAGCTCCTCGGCCACCTCGGCGGCGACGGCAACACCGAAGCCGGTTGCCCCGAGCACGTCCAACGGAATGCCACCCAGGACGGCCGGCAGCCCGACGACCCGCCCGGTCTCCGCGTGCAGGTGGGCCATCATCGCCTCGTCCAGGCCCATGTCCGGCCCAGGGATGTAGCAGGTGAGCTCGCGGATCGCCCGGCCGAACGCCCGCACCAGCCGGGCCTTGTCCGCCGCCGGCATGGACGGGTCGGCGACGATGCCCGACTTGGCGCCGCCGTGCGGCAACCCCGCTGCCGCGTTCTTGAAGGTCATCGCCCGGGCCAGCCGGGCCACCTCGTCGACGGTGACGTCCAGCGCCATCCGCACGCCCCCGATGGCCGGTCCGGCGGCCGTGTTGTCGACGACGACCACGGCCTTCAACCCGGCCTCCGGGTCGGCGACGAACACCACCTGCTCGGGCCCGAAGCGGTCGGTCGTGGGGAAACCGAGGGTCTGCATCGTGTCCTCCTCGTGTCGCTCCACGAGTACCGCGGCAGGAGCGCGGCTGGCCAGTGCCGGACGGCCCACGCGGCCGGTAGCGTCGCCCGCATGCAATGGGGAGTGATCGGGACGGGGTTGATCGCGTCGGTGTTCACCGAGGACCTGCGCCTGCTGCCCGGTCACGAGGTGGTGGCCGTCGGCTCGCGGCGCCAGGAGACGGCCGATGCCTTCGGTGAGCGCTTCGGTGTGCCGCACCGGCACGCCACCTACGAGTCCCTGGCGGCCGATCCCGACGTCGAGGCGGTCTACGTCTCGACGCCGCACCCCGGGCACCACGCGGCGGCCGGGCTCGCGATCGACGCGGGCCAGGCCGTGCTCGTCGAGAAGGCCTTCACCGTCAACGCCCGCGAGGCGCGCGACCTGGTCGCGGCGGCCCGGGCCAGGGGCACGTTCCTCATGGAGGCCATGTGGATGCGCTTCCTGCCGCACATGGTCCGGGTGCGCGAGCTGATCGCCGAGGGCGCCGTCGGCGACGTCCGGATGGTGACGGCCGACCACGGCCAGTGGTTCGCCAAGGACCCGGCGCACCGGCTGTTCGCCCCCGAGCTGGGCGGTGGAGCGCTGCTCGACCTGGGCGTCTACGTCGTCTCGCTCGCGTCGATGGTGCTGGGCCGGCCCCAGCGGATCACTGCGGTCAGCGATCCGGCGTTCACTGGCGTCGACGCGCAGACCGTGGTGGTGCTGCAGCACGAGGGAGGCCGGCAGGCCGTGCTCTCCTCGACGCTCGAGGCCCGCACGCCCACCCGGGCGACGATCGTGGGCACCGACGGCTACCTCGAGCTGGACCGGGTCTGGATGGCGCCGTCCGGCTTCGACCTGGTGCGCCGCGACGGAGCCGACCTGCGCTACGACGAGCCGCACGAGGGTCACGGCCTGCGGCACGAGGCGGCCGAGGTGGGGCGCTGCGTGGCCGCCGGGCTCACCGAGAGCCAGGTCATGCCGCTGGACGAGACGGTGTCGATCATGGAGACGATGGACGAGGTGCGCCGGCAGATCGGGCTGCGCTACCCCGGCGAGTAGGCTCCCCGCATGTCCGAAGTGGACCCGGAGATCGTCGAGACGGTCCGGGACGTCCGGAACCGGTTCGGAGTCGTCGGACTGCGCGACCTGATCGCGCTAGCCCAGCAGGAGCTCGTCGCCACCCAGGCCGCCATCGCCGAGCTCCACCCGGACGACGACTCAGGCTGACGGCTACGGGCGGACGAGAGCCAGTCAGCCCCGCAACGGGTTGTAGATCGGGTGCCCCGCAGCGACGTAGGCGTCGAGCACGGCCGACGCCTCGTCGCGGAGAACATCACGGACGACCTCGATGCCGCGCCGCTGCAGGGCCGCCGCCCAGTCGGCCGGCTTGGGACCTTCGTCGAACCCGATCCGCCGGGCGTCCTCGTCCCTGGCGCCGCAGACCAGGCGACTGACCCCGGACCACACGACGGCGCCCAGGCACATCACGCACGGCTCCGCGCTGGTCACCAGCTCGTGGGTGGGCTGCCCCGCTGCGCCCAGGTCGTAGCTGCCCGCCGCTTGCTCCGCGAAGGCGAGGGCCAGCATCTCGGCGTGCGCCGTCGAGTTGCCCGACCGGACGACGTCGTTGACCCCGGCGCCGACCAGTCGGCCGGTGGACGTCTCGAAGACGGCGGCCCCGAACGGCCCCCCTGTCGCCCGGGCGACGTTCTCGGCGGCCAGCTCGACAGCGAACCGCATCCGGTCGGTGGGGTCGAGGACGATGACCGGCCGGGCCAGCCGGTCAGCCAACCACGCCGGCAGCTCGATGGTCAGCCCGTGGGCGAGCCCGCTCATCCCCCCAGCCTGCTCCGGGCCGGCCCCTCCCGCGCAGGGGCCGTTGGCCCCGGTCTTTACAGCGTCGTGGCGGGGGAGGAGGCTGCGGCCGTTCAGGCATCTCCGCCGATCTGGAGGAAAAGTCCTCATGATCATGAACATGACCACCACCCGCTCTCGATGGCTAGCCGCCGGCCTCCCCGTGCTGGCGCTGCTGATCGCGGCCCCGCTCGCTCCCGCCAGCGCCCAGCCGACGGCCGACCGCGCGCCCCGAGCGCACTTCAGCGACGCGGTCGCGCATGACGTCTCGGCTCCCCTCAGCAGCCTCGCCGCCGCACAGCGGCCGAGCACCGCCCGCGCTCCGGCGGACATCCGTGAGGTGCGACCCGACAGGGCGCCGGCCGTCACGAGGCGCGACTTCGCCGGTGACGCCGCAGCGCAGACGTCAGTCACCGCTCAGGCGGCGACCCTGTCCGGACCGATCGCGAACTTCGAGGGTCTGAGCAACCAGGACAACTTCAACCTGTTCGGGTTCAGGGTGAACCCACCCGACCCGGTGGGTGACGTCGGGCCGAACCACTACGTCGAGATGGTCAACCTGGCCTTCGCGGTCTACAGCAAGACCGGGGCCCTGCTGCTCGGCCCGGTGGACACGGGGACGCTGTGGTCGGACTTCCCCGTCCCGGACTGCACCGACCCCTCGGGCGACCCGATCGTCGTCTACGACCAGCTGGCCGACCGGTGGCTGCTCTCGCAGTTCACCACCAGGGACCCGGTCTACTACAACTGCGTGGCGGTCTCGACGACCGGTGACCCCACCGGCTCGTACTACCGCTACGCGTTCACGAGTGGAGTGAACTTCCCGGACTACCCGAAGTACGGCGTCTGGACCGACTCCTACGTCATCACGACCCGCGAGTTCGGGCCCACGGTCGAGTACGGGATCGGCGTGTACGGGCTGGAGAAGAACAAGATGCTCAACGGCCAGCCGGCCCGTGCGGTGCGGTACTTCCTCGACGGCAACGACCCGGCGATCCTGCCGCTGGTGGGTGACGGGCTGCTGCCCGCCGACATCGACGGCAAGCAGAAGCCCAAGCTGGACGCCGCGATCCCGCTCGTCGGCACGCAGGACGACGGCGGCGGGTACGGCGCCACCTTCGACGCGGTCAACGTCTGGGACTTCAGTGTCAAGTGGCGGTCGACGCCGCTGTCGTCGCTGTCGTTGGCTGCCCAGCTACCCGTCGCGGGATTCGACTCGGTCTTCCCGTGCGGGACGGTGGCAGGGACTCTGCCGCCCAGCGCCCGAGACTGCCTCCCCCAGCCAGGCGTGACCAACGGGAGCCAGTTCCTGGACATCCTGTCCTACCGGCAGCGACCCACCTGGCGGCTGGCCTATCGCAACTTCAAGAGCTTCGAGACGCTGGTGACCAACCAGTCGGTCGAGGCTGCTCCGGGTGTGGCCGGCGTGCGGTGGTACGAGATCCGTCGTTCGGGCTCGACGTACTCGATCCGGCAGCAGGGCACCTACGCGCCGTCGGACGGCGTCCACCGTTGGATGGGCAGCATCGCCCAGGACCGCAAGGGCAACATGGGCCTCGGGTACAGCGTGGTCAACGGCGTGGACGTCTACCCGGGAATCCGCTACACCGGTCGGCTGGCCGGCGACCCTGCCGGGCAGATGACCCTCGGCGAGCAGGTCATCGTCAATGGGACGGGCGTGCAGACCACCACGAACTCGCGGTGGGGTGACTACACGTCGATGAACATCGACCCGGTCGACGACTGCACGTTCTGGTACGTCAACGAGTACTACACCGCTGCCGGTCAGGCCTCCAGCCCGGCCGGTTGGCAGACCCGGATTGCCAGCTTCCGGCTGCCGGGCTGCTAGCGGCTGCCACGCCCGGTCGGTGCGGCGGGTCCCCGGGGACCCGCCGCACCGACACGCATGGGGTGGCGTACCGGCACCGGCTAGCTCAAGGTCACCAGGTCGTAGCCCTCGGCCAGCTGGGTGTGCTTGACCGGCCCGGTGTAGTCGGCCAGCACCACCTCCAGGACTCGCCCACGTACCGCCTCGGGCTGCACGTGCAGCTGCAGCGTCAGGGCGGCGTTGACATCGAGCACACGCGCGCTGTCGTCCACGAGGGCGGCCGGTAGCGGCTCGGCGGCGAAGGCGGCACGGTACGGCCAGTCATCCAACGCCCAGCCCATCGGGGCGGGGCCCATAGCCGGGGCGGTCACGCCTTCGGGCTGCTCGGGCTTGGCGGGGCGGAGCCTCCAGGCCAGGCCGGCACCGGCGAGGATCGCCAGGCCGACGAACAGCAGCGCCAGGGTCGTCCCCGCGCCGTGCGTGTAGTGCGTGATCACGCGGATGAGCAGGAAGAACGTGCTCAGCAGACCGCCGACGATGAACGGCCAGTCACGCAGTCGCACGTACGAGGCGAAGCAGACCGCGGCGAGGATACCGAGCAAGAGGTACGCGGGCCACTCCGACTGAGGCCCGTCGACGCGCACCACCGCCGCCGCGTTGGCCAGCTGGAACGCCACCAGCAGGCCGACGGCGATCGACGTGAGCCGGTGCCGCAGCAGGCCGAACGTCGCCGCGGCCACCCACAGCAGCCCGAGGACGAAGAACGTGACGCTCGGCCACGGCTCATCGACGCTCACGTAGGCGCCGAGGCTCGCGACCGACACGATGGCCCCGGCGCCGAGGGCCAGTTCGGTCACCACGGTGCCGGTCAGCCACCAGGCCACCGCCACCAGCACAGTCCCGAACAGCGCGCTGGGCAACAGGTAGTGGTCGTTGTCGACGCCGAGGCCGACGAAGAGCGCGCCCCCCGCCGCCACCGCCCCGCCGGTCAGCAGCACGCCGGACAGCCGCCGACGCGCCCCCTCAGACGCAGAGGTCAGGCTGAGCCGCCGTGCCGCCCAGGCGTGGGTCATGAGCCCGCCCACCGCGAGGCCCGCGACGAGGAGCAGGGCTGCGATCGACGCGACGAGCGCGGTCTGGCCGGCCACGCTCAGGGTGTCCCAGACATCGAAGACCAGCGTCGCCGCCGCGGCGACGACGAGCGCCGCCCCGACATAGGCGAGCCCTTCGAGCACGCGTGCGCGCCATCCGACCGGCGGTGGACCGTCCGGGGGCTTCACCGCGACGGGCGGCCGAACCACTGCGCTGCTCATGACGACCTCCCTTCGGGTCACCTCCACTCTCCACGCCGTCCAGGGCCGAAAGACAGGGTCTTTGGAACCGAGCGTGGGCCGTTGCGTCCCAGCCTGAAGTGGAGGGCGTGTGGGCCCCAGCCAGGACGGCACGGTCGTCCATCCCCGACCTCCCCACAGACACGTTCAGGCGACTGGCTCGCACAGCCGGCCCGCCGAAGCGGCTGCTCGACCTGTAGACCCATCTGGCAAAGCCTTGCCATCCGAGAGCAAGCCGCGTGATAGTCGCAACCACGGGGGACCCGATGGAGGGCCGGCCGCGAAGGAGCCAGTGCCAGATCGGCATCCGGCGCCAGTGGAAGGACCGACATCATGACCGTCAAGATCCCGGGTCACGCCGTCCAGACCAGCCCACCTGACGACGCCGACATCCTGGCGCCAACCGAGACTCTCCTGCGCGCCCTCAGCCTTCTGCCGCAGGAGGGCGATCTGACACGCGCGGGCGGAGTGGGGGCCGCCTTCGCAGGGCCGCCGGAAAGCGTCTCGCTCATCGAAGCCGGCGCAACTGCAGCGTCCAAGTGGTGGGCGGCCGGCATCGCTGGCAGCGCGACCGTCGTGGCGGCTCGCATTGCCCAGGGCTGGGACAGCCTCGGCAGGTCCGGGCCATGGAATCAGCCCTTCGCACTACTCGCGGTGGGAGTCGTGCTGGCGGCAGCGGTGGGCGGCGTCGCCTACCTGCTGGGATCGGATCTGAGGGGACGCGCTGCGGCAACGGTCGCGACCATCGAGGCGCGCAGGACCGTAGCCATCGCGATGGTGCGTCAGGCGGGCCTGTCGTATCGCGACGTTGACGACGCCGCGCCGGCTGAGAACGCTTGGTCGGGCCTCCCGATCGGGCTGCCAGGCTTGGGGGCCAGCAATGGCACCAAGCAGGGCCAGGTCGCCGAGAGCGGCTGGAAGGCGATCGCGACCCGCGAGAGGGACGACAAGACCGAGTTCCTGCTCGTCAAGGGGACGGAGTCGGAGTGGGTCGCGTCGGCTGACGTGCTGTTCTCCTGACCGCGACAGCGTGGAGGCGCGAGCCCTCGTCCGACGGACGAGCGTGGTGGCGGGGGAGATTCGGCGGGGCTTCGTGCGCCCCTGGCCGTTCCACTCCTGCGGACGACCACTACCGTCGGAACATGGGTCATCGCGCCGCGTTCGCCGTCCCGGCGGTCGTGCTCGTGAGCGCCGGTGCGATCGCCTACCGGCGGTGGCACCTCGCTTGGGGGGCGACCGAGGCCGAGGTGCACGGGCCGATGCCCGGGGACGAACTGCTCCCGTCGGCGGCCTTCGTCGCCACCCGTGCGGTGACGGTGGACGCGGAACCGGCCGACGTGTGGCCGTGGCTGGTGCAGGTGGGGTTCGGCCGTGCCGGCTTCTACTCCTACGACTGGGCCGACAACCTCGGCCGGCCGAGTGCGCGCTCGCTGCTCCCGGAGTTCCAGCACCCTGAGGTGGGCGGTCTCGCCGCTCCCATGGCATCGCCTCCCGACGAGCGCAACGCCTTCCGCGTCGCCGCCGTCAACGCGCCGACGACGCTGGTCTGGGCCAAGCCGGACTCCACATGGGCGTGGGAACTGACCCCCCTCGATGGCAGGCGAACCCGCGTGGTCACGCGGCTCAAGGCTCGCTACGAGCGCAGCGCTCTCCTCCCGGTGACCATGTTGCTCATGGAGGTCGGGGACTTCCCGATGATGCGGCGGATGCTGCTCGGCATCAAGGAGCGGGCCCAGTCGACGCCGTGACCTCGTC
>Ga0209798_10001884_pt1 | contig 12441 bp, 12 predicted proteins | sample DOMMetBare3Fresh_FD_187475 | JGI IMG/M metagenome (GOLD analysis project Ga0209798, IMG submission 187475) | Wetland sediment microbial communities from St. Louis River estuary, USA, under dissolved organic matter induced mercury methylation -... | ecosystem: Environmental > Aquatic >...
CAGGAAAGCCAGGCCTGCACCGTGGGCCGATCATGCGCCCAGTCCATCTGCGCCATCGCCTCCGCCATCGAAGTTATCTCGATACCGCGGCGCTGGACCCGACGCTGCGCAGCGACGCAGCAGTCTGCTCGGATTGAACCTGCCGATGCGCCGGCCGGTGCAGGGCGGTTGCTTGAACACAATGCCATGACTGCCGCGGTCTTCTACAAGCTGCTGGCGATCTTCATCACCGCGGCGCTGGGCTGGCTGGCGGGGCGCATGCGCTGGCTCGGCACCGGCACCGACAGCAGCGATCCGGCGCGCGTGCTCAGCAACGCGGCGTTCTACATCTTCGTGCCGGCGCTGCTGTTTCGCACCACCGTGCGGCTGGACTTCGCCACCCTGCCCTGGCGCAGTGTGGCGGCCTACTTCGTGCCGACGCTGGTGCTGCTGCTCGCGGTGGTGGTCTGGCAGCGCGCGCGCGGCGCGCGACAGCGCCACGGTGCGGCAGCGCCGGCAGTGCGCGGGTTGGCGGCCAGCTTCGGCAATTCGGTGCAACTCGGCATCCCGATCGCCGCCGCCCTCTTCGGCGAGGCCGGGCTGGCGATCCACATTCCGTTGGTCTCGCTGCACGCGTTGGTGCTGCTGTCGCTGTCGACCGCCCTGGCCGAACTGGATCTGGCACACATGCCCGGGCCGGGCCGGCCGCCATCGTCGCTGGCTGCGACGCTCAAGGCCACCGTGCGCAACACCGTGATCCACCCCGTGGTACTGCCGGTCCTGGCCGGCCTGTTGTGGAACGCCAGCGGCCTGGGCCTGCACGCGGTGGTCGACGAGGCGCTGGTGATCATCGGCTCGGCGGCAGTGCCGATCTGCCTGGTGCTGATCGGCCTGTCGCTGGCCTACGAAGGCGTGCAGGGTCACCTGCGCGGCGCCCTGGGCCTGTCGCTGGCCAAGCTGCTGCTGCTGCCTGCGCTGGTGCTGGTCACCGCACGCTGGGGCTTCGGCTTGCACGGCGTACCGTTGTCGGTGCTGGTGATGATGGCCGCGCTGCCGGTGGGCAGCAATCCGCTGATCTTCGCCCAGCGTTACGCCACGCTGCCGGCCGAGGCCACCGCGGCGATCGTGTTCTCGACCCTGGCCTTCGTCGGCACGGCGGCCGGCTGGCTGGCGCTGCTGGCCTGGATCGGCTGAGGGACAATCGCGGCATGGATTCGAGCGACGTCACTGCCTACATGGCCCAGGTCGGTGCGGCGGCGCGCGCGGCGTCGCGCGCGATGGCCGCGGCCCCGACGGCGGCCCGGAACGCCGCGCTGCTGGCGCTGGCCCGGCGCCTGCGCGCGGGCGCCGCCGCCTTGCAGGCCGCCAATGCCCGAGACATTGCCGCGGCGGTGACTGCGGGGCTGGCCGCGCCGCTGGTCGATCGGCTCAAACTCACGCCGCAGATCATCGACACCGTGGCCGAGGGCTGCGAACAGCTCGCCGCGATGCCCGATCCGGTCGGCGAGATCAGTGGCGTGCAGCGCCGGCCCAGCGGCATCAGCGTCGGCCGCATGCGCGTGCCGCTCGGCGTCTTCGGCATGGTCTTCGAGAGCCGGCCCAACGTGACCATCGAAGCCGCGTCGCTGGCCATCAAGAGCGGCAACGCGGCGATCCTGCGCGGCGGCTCCGAGGCCATCCACAGCAACCTGGCGCTGGCCCAGGTAGTGCAGGCCGCGTTGCTCGAAGCCGGCCTGCCGGCCGACGCGGTGCAATTGGTGGCCACCACGGATCGCGCGGCGGTCGGCCGGCTGATCGCGATGCCCGAGTTCGTCGACGTGATCATCCCGCGCGGCGGCAAGAGCCTGATCGCGCGCATCAGCGCCGAGGCCAAGGTGCCGGTGATCAAGCACCTCGACGGCAACTGCCATGTCTACGTCGATGCCGGCGCCGACATCGAGCAGGCCGTGCGCGTCACCGACAACGCCAAGACGCAGAAGGTCAGCCCGTGCAATGCCGCCGAGTCGCTGCTGGTGCACCGCGACGTGGCGGCGGCCTTCCTGCCGAAGATCGGTGCGGTGTTCGCGGCCAAGGGCGTCGAGATGCGCTGCGGCCCGCGTGCCAAGGCGATCCTCGCTGCGGTGCCCGGCGCGCACCTGGTCGATGCGACCGAGGCCGATTGGTCCGAGGAATACCTGGCCCCGGTCATCAGCATCAAGCTGGTCGACTCCCTCGATGAAGCCATCGAGCGCATCAACCGCTACGGCTCGCACCACACCGACGCGATCCTGACCTCCGACCACGCCCACGCGATGCGTTTCCTGCGCGAAGTCGATTCAGCCAGCGTGATGGTCAACGCCAGCACGCGATTCGCCGACGGCTTCGAGTACGGCCTGGGCGCCGAGATCGGCATCAGCACCGACAAGCTGCATGCCCGTGGCCCGGTCGGCCTGGAGGGCCTGACTTCGCTCAAGTGGGTCGTGCTGGGCGACGGACAGATCCGTTCCTGAGCGGCAACGCCTTTGCCGCGATGACCGACCCGCGCACGGCCCTGGTGCTTTTTTCCGGCGGCCAGGACTCGACGGTCTGCCTGGCCTGGGCACTGCAGCACTTTGCCCGCGTCGAAACCCTGGGCTTCGACTACCGCCAGCGCCACCGCATCGAGCTCGACTGCCGCCTGGCCGTGCTGCGCGAACTGCGCGGCCGGTTCCTGCACTGGGCAGCGCGCCTGGGCGACGATCACCTGATCGACGCCGGCGTGCTGGCCCAGCTCGGCGACAGCGCCCTGACCACCGAGCGTGCCATCGCGATGCAGGCGGATGGACTGCCGAACACCTTCGTGCCCGGCCGCAACCTGTTGTTCCTGACCCTGGCGGCCGCATTGGCGTACCGGCGCGGCGCCTCGGTGCTGGTGGCGGGGATGTGCGAGACCGACTACTCGGGCTACCCGGATTGCCGCGACAACACCCTCAAGGCCTTGCAAGTCGCGCTGAGCCTGGGCCTGGAGCGGCCGATGACCCTGGAGACGCCGCTGATGTTCATCGACAAGGCGGCCACCTGGGCCCTGGCCGAGCAACTCGGCGGCCCGGCGCTGAGCACCTTGATCGTCGAACACACCCACACCTGTTACCTCGGCCAGCGCGGGCAGCGCCACGCCTGGGGCCACGGCTGCGGTGATTGCCCGGCCTGCACCCTGCGGCGCAGCGGCTTCGAGCGCTGGCGCGCGGCCGACGCCTGAACAGCCGACCCCTTCAAACCCGGGTCCCTGCCGGCTCCTCAAGTGCCGCGGTTCGTGTTGCAATCGCCCGCATGTCGACCTCGCCTTCGACCCTGCCGCGCTCCGTCAACCTGGTTCACGTGCGGGCGCCGCGCCCTGACCGCAACGACCCGGCGTTGCGTGAGTGCATTGCGCGCCTGCGGGCCTTGCACGATCCTGCGCAGTGGCAGGCCGCGGTGCTGGCCCTGATGCTCACACGCGGCAGCCGCAGCGAGCTCGAGGTGTGGGCCGAAGAAGCCTACGGCGCGCCCGACGCCGAGCGCGTGCTCGACGACGTGCTGTTGCTGCCGCCAGCGCATCGGCTGCCCTGGTTCGAGACCTTCGCGCGCATGCTCGCACCCGGGCCGGTCGAGTTGCGCCACGACTTGATCGGCGCGGCGCGGCGCCTGATGACCGCCGATGGCATGGTCACGCAAATGGATCAGTTGCGCTGGATCGCGCTGCGCCACCTGCTGGGCGGCAGCGCCGTTGCGGCGCCCGCCGCGGCCGAGACCGACCTGGCCCAACTCGACGACGCGCAGGCGCTCAAGGTGTGCATGTTCAGCGCCTTCCTGTCACACATGGTGCCGTCGCCCGAGCTGACGCTGGACCTGAGCGGCCAGGAGTCGACGGCCCAGACCTGGTACGACACCGTCATCGCGCCGTGGCACGCGCGGTTCGAATTGCCACCGCGCGAACACCACGACATCGACGCCACCATGCGCGCGCTGCGCGTGTTGCAATCGATGCCCTGGCTGCTGCGGCCCGTGCTGGCGCGCAGCTGGTTCGACGCCGCGCGCGCCCTGACCGACGGCCCGGCCCTGCACCCGGTGGCCGCCGACGCGCTGCGCCTGACCTGCGCGCTGCTTGATTCCCCGGTTCCGCCGGAGCTCGGACAGCAGTACATTGAGGTCGAGCCGCCGCGCCACTGAACACCGGCGAGCGGCGCCACCCGATCAGGAGAAGAGCCCCATGCGATTGCCTTCGTCGTCGATCATCTGGCGGCTCGCCGCCGCCAGCTTGGTGCTGTCCGCCTGGCCGGCCGCTGCGCAGGACGTTGCCGCGCTGCGCCAGCAGGCGCTGGCGGCCACCTGTGCCAACTGCCACGGCACGCAGGGGCGCGCGGTCGACGGCGCGGCGGTGCCCGGCCTGGCTGGCATGCCGGCAAGCTACATGGTCGAGCAGTTGAAGGCCTTCAAGGCCGGCACCCGCCCGGCCACCGTGATGCACCAGCTGGCCAAAGGCTTCAGCGAGGCACAGATCGACCAGGTCGCCGCGTATTTCGCGGCGCAGAAGAAGTGAAGGGGCGCGCGATGATGCAACGACGACACCTGCTGCGCGGCACCGGCTCGCTGGGCCTGCTTGCGTTGGCCGGCTGCGCCAGCGACACCGGTGCGATGCTGACGTCCACCGCCGGCGGCCGCGTGCCGGCCAAGACGCGTGTGCTGGTGGTCGGTGGCGGCTACGGCGGCGCGACGGCGGCCAAGTACGTGCGTCTGTTCTCCGGCCAGCAGATCGACGTGACCTTGATCGAGCCCAACGAGGCCTTCGTCTCCTGCCCGATCAGCAACCTCGTGCTCGGCGGCAGCAAGACCCTGGCCGACATCACGACCCCGTACACGTCGCTGTCGAGGAACCACGGCGTGCGGGTGATCAAGGACATGGTCGCCAGCATCGACCCGGTGAAGAAGGTGGCGGTGCTGGCCTCGGGCCCGAGCATCGCCTACGACAAGCTGATCCTGTCGCCCGGCGTCGATCTGATGTGGGACAGCATCGCCGGCTCGCGCGCTGCGAACGGCGAGGGCCGCATCCTGCAGGCCTGGCAGGCAGGCCCCGAGACGCTGGCCTTGCGGCGCCAGCTGGAAGCCATGCCCGATGGCGGTGTGTACGCGATCACGATCCCCGAGGCGCCGTACCGCTGCCCGCCCGGGCCCTATGAGCGGGCCTGCCAGGTGGCGAGCTACTTCAAGGCCGCCAAGCCGAAATCGAAGGTGCTGATCCTCGACGCCAACCAGGACGTGACCAGCAAGGGCCCGCTGTTCAAGAAGGTCTGGGCCGAGCAGTACAAGGGCATCGTCGAGTACCGCAGTCAACACAAGGCGACTGCCGTCGACGCGAAGACCGGCACCGTCAAGTTCGAGATCCAGGACGACGTCAAGGCCGACGTGCTCAACGTGCTGCCGACGATGCGCGCCGGCGCGATCGCAGTGCAGACCGGCCTGGCCAATGCCAACGCGCGCTGGTGCAATGTCAATTACCTGTCGTTCGAGAGCACGGTCGCCAAGGACATCCATGTGCTCGGCGACTCGATCCAGGTCGCGCCCGGCATGCCCAAGAGCGGGCACATGGCCAACAGCCACGCCAAGGTCGCGGCGGCGGCGATCGTGGCCGAGCTGTCGGGCTGGGAGATCAACCCCGCGCCGATGTTGACCAACACCTGCTACAGCTTCACCGACGCCAAGAACGTGATCCACGTGGCCAGCGTGCACGAGTACGTGGCCGCGGAGAAGACCTTCAAGACGGTGGCCGGCTCGGGCGGCGTGTCGGCCGCGCCGACCGAGCTGGAAGGCAATTACGCCTGGAACTGGGCGCGCACGATTTGGGCCGACGCGCTCGCCTGATCGGTTTTGTTGCGGCGCTGGTCGTCGCGGTGCTTGGCTGGGGCTGGTGGCATGCGCACACCCATGCCAGCGTGCACGTCGCCATCAACGACGTGGCGCTGAAGACCTCGCAGCAGTTGTGGGGCGAGCTCCGGTCCGGCGACGTCGTACTGCGCGACCGCACCGGCCGCGCGCTGGCCCATGGCCGCATCCGGGAGCCGCTGAGCATCGTCGATTTCACCGACGATGCCGCCGGCCACTGCGAGCGATTCGAAAGCGGTACGCCGCACGGGAACGCCGGGCGCGTCGGCTGGGCGACCTGTTTCGAGGATCGCTCGCGTTGGCAGGCCGGCTGGGCCCGCGAGGTGGCGAGCGCCAGCGTCTCGAGCGGCGCCTGCCGCATCGACAGCGTGCCCGTGCGCACGCGCCGCGATGACGACTGGTGGCTGTGGTGGGTGCCGCTGCCGCATGTGGGCGGCACGCCCTACGCGAACTACTCGTTCGCGCTGTTCATCGATAGCACGAAGTGCGCCGCCGTCAGCCCTGGCCCATGACGGACGCGGTGGCCACCAGTTCGTCGAACAGCGCTACCGAAACCTTGCCGCTGACCGCAAACGGATCGAGCTTGGCGCATTCGGAGTACTTCAGCAGCAGGGCCGGGTTCAGACGCGCCATGTTGACCTGGCCCATCGACCAGCCGGCGAAGCGCCGCTCACTGATCTCTTCGTAGGACAGCAGCTCCACGTCGGTGTGGCGCGGGTCGTTGGCGATGCGGTTGTAGAGCCGGTTGACCGCCGAGCGGCCGCCTTCGAGCACTTGCATGAAGACGCGCGAATCGAAACACGCACACAGCACGCCGGTCACGCCGAGCTTCGGGTTGTTGGCCTTGCTCTTCTTCAGTATGGCGAGCAGCTCTTCCTGGTCGACCGCGGGCACCGCGCGGCTGGCGTACATGAGTCTTACAAGCATGTCAGTTCCCGTTCTTCTTGGACAGCAGCGAAAGGAATTCGCGCCGCAGGTTGGAATCCTTGAGGAAGGCGCCGCGCATCACCGAGTTGGTCATCATCGACTCGTCGTCCTTCACGCCGCGCCAGTGCATGCAGAAATGGTCGGCCTCCATCACGATGGCCAGGCCGTCGGGCTTGACCCGGTCCAGCAGCTCGTCGGCCAGCATGATCACCGCCTCTTCCTGGATCTGCGGCCGGCTCATGATCCAGTCGCAGATGCGAGCGTACTTGCTCAAGCCGATCAGGTTCGAGTGTTCGTTGGGCATGATGCCGATCCAGACCTTGCCCAGGATCGGGCACAGGTGGTGCGAGCAGGCACTGCGCACCTTGATCGGGCCGACGATCATCAGCTCATTCAGGCGCGAGGCGTTGGGAAACTCGGTCACCGTCGGCGGTTTCACGTAGCGGCCGCGAAAGACCTCGTCGATGAACATCTTGGCGACGCGCTTGGCAGTGTCGCCGGTGTTGTGGTCGCTGTCGGTGTCGATCACCAGCGCCTCGAGCACGCCCTGCATCTGCTGCTGCACCTCGGCCTTGAGCTCGTCGATTTCGCCGTCGCGGATGAATGCCGCGATGTTGTCGTTGGCGTGGTAGCGGCAGTCGGCGCCGACCAGCCGGTAGCGGATGCGCTCGGATGCCGGCAGTTGTGCCAGGTCGTCCTCGCTGCGGAAAATCGGCATCGTGGGGGTGGGCATCGCGCGTTCCTGGCAACCGCTGGGCTGGCGATTGTGCCGCGTCGGGCAAAGCCATGCTGGCCCTAGACTGTTCTCGTGACCTCCGCCGCACCGCCGCCACCGATCGCGTTGTCGCACCTGCTGGGGCATGCGGCCGACATGGTTCAGGGTGTGCGCGAGGGCCGCTCGCTGACCGATCTGCTGGCGCGTGTACCGCTTACGGCGCGCGCCGGCACGCAGGCGCTGGCCTTTCAGGTCCTGCGCCGGCTGGGCGGTGCCGAAGCGGTGCGCAATGTGATGGCCCCCAAGTCGCCGCCGCCGGCCGTCGATGCCTTGCTGGTCTGCGCGCTCGCGCTGCTGTGGCCGGCGGCTGGCGGCGAGCGGCCGGCGTACCCCGACCACACGCTGGTCGATCAAGCCGTCCACGCGGCGCACCAGCGCACGCCTGCCGCCGTGGGCTTCGTCAACGCCGTGCTGCGCCGTTTCGTGCGCGAGCGCGATGCGCTGGTCGCGGCGGCCGAGCATCAGCCGGTGGGGGCCTTCAACCACCCGTTGTGGTGGATCGAGCGCATCAAGCACGACTGGCCTGGGCAATGGCAGGCCTTGCTGCGCGAAGCCAATCGCCATCCGCCGATGACGCTGCGCGTCAACGCCCGCAGGACCAACCCCGCCTCATACGTGCAGCGCTTGGCGGCGCTCGGCCGTTCGGCGCAGGCGGTCAGCAGCCACGCCGTGGTGTTGGGCGAGCCGTGCCCGGTGGTGCAGTTACCCGGCTTCGCAGAGGGCGACGTCTCGGTGCAGGACGCCGCCGCGCAGCGCGCCGCGCCGCTGCTGCTCGGCCCGGGAGGCCTGGCACCGCGGGCGCGTGTGCTCGATGCCTGCGCCGCACCGGGCGGCAAGGCGGCGCACCTGCTCGAGCTTGCAGACCTGGATTTGCTGGCCCTGGACAACGACCCGCAGCGCCTGATGAGAGTTCAGGACACACTCAACCGCCTGCACCTGGCCGCCACGCTCAAGGCCGGTGACGCCCGCCAGCCCGCAGCGTGGTGGGACGGCCGGCCCTTCGACGCGATCCTGCTCGACGCGCCCTGCAGTGCCTCGGGCATCGTGCGTCGCCACCCCGACATCCGCTGGCTGCGCCGCCCCGACGACATCGCGGCGCTGGCGCGCATCCAGGCGCAGATGCTGGATGCGCTGTGGCCGCTGCTGGCAGCCGGGGGGCGCCTGCTCTACGCGACCTGCTCGGTGTTCAAGGCCGAGGGTCAGCAGCAGATCGACGCTTTTTTGCAACGGCTGGGGTCGGGCGCCGCCCGCATGGACCCCGCCTCACCCGGCCACCTGCTGCCCCTGCCGGACAATGCCAGCGCAGCAGCCGTCACGTCCGACGGCTTCTTCTACGCCCTGATCCACAAACCCTGAGCGCCTCCATGCCCTGCTTTGACGCGGTGTGCCAAGTCCTCAGGCACCGCGCAGCGCGGCGCCCGGGGTGGGTGCTCGCTTTCGCGTTTCTGCTGTGCCTGCCGTTCGCCGGTGCACCCTTGTCTGCGCAGGCCCAGGTCGTCGAGGTGCTCGAGCTCAGGGCGCACCGCGACGAGGTGGCCGTGAGCCTGGACTACCAACTGCGCGTCACGCTGCCGCCAGCAGTAGAAGACGCCGCGCTGCGCGGCGTGCCGATCTACTTCACGGCGCAGGCCTCGTTGTGGCGGCCGCGCTGGTACTGGCGCGACGAGCGCGTGGTGCGGGCGACGCGTGCGTGGCGCCTCAGCTTCCAGCCGCTGACGTCGACTTGGCGTGTCAGCCAGGGCGGGCTCGGGCAGAGCTTCCCAAACCTGGCCGAGGCGCTGGTCGCGATGACACGCAGCACCGGGTGGCGTATCGCTGATGCCCAGGAAGTCGAGGCCGACGGCCGCCACTACATCGAGTTCAGCTGGCGCCTGGACACCACGCAACTGCCGCGGCCGATGCAGATCGGGCTGGGCGGCATTGGCGGCGCGAGCGAATGGTCCCTGGGCATCGAGCGCAACATCAAGCTCGCCTCCGAATCACCCAAATGACCAAGTCGGTGCGCTGGGGCTGGGCGGTGGCGCTGGTGGCTTTCACCGGCGTGATGCTGGTGCTGGCCTTCGTGCTGGCCCTGACGGGCGAAGCGCCGGCCTTTTACGAGCGCCAGTTCGTCTGGTTGTTCTGGCTCAACATCGCGGTGGCCGTGCTGCTGGCGCTGGTGGTGCTGCTGGCCGCCGTGCGGCTGGCGGTGCGCAAACGCCAGGGCAAGTTCGGCACTTTGCTGCTGATCCGGCTGGCCGGCATCTTCGCGCTGGTGGGGGTGCTGCCGGGGGCGCTGATCTACACCGTGAGCTACCAGTTCGTTTCGCGCAGCATCGAAGTCTGGTTCGATGCGCGCGTGCAGGGCGCGCTCGACGCGGGCCTGGACCTCGGCCGGGGCACGCTCGAAGCGCTGGTGGCTGACCTGGGCAACAAGACCCGCGTCGCGGCCGACCGCCTGGGCGAGAACCGCGGCGTGCCGGCGCCGCTGGCGCTGGAGCGGCTGCGCGAGCAGCTCGCCGCCGAAGAAGTGGCGCTGGTCGGCACCGGCGGGCAGATCCTCGTCACCGCCAGCCGCAGCGGCATCGCCATCGTGCCCGAGAGGCCCAGCTCGGCCATGCTGCGCCAGGCACGCGGCCAGCGCGTGGTGAGCCAGATCGACGGCCTGGACGACGAGATCGCGCCAGGCACCCAGCCGCGCGCCCGCGTGCGCGCATTGGCCCTGCTGCCGTCGAGCGACATCCTGCTCGGCAGCGGAGAGCGCTTCCTGCTCGTTTCGCAACCGGTGCCCGTTTCCGTGGCCAGCAATGCGCTGGCGGTGCAGAGCGCCTACCGCGAGTACCAGCAGCGGGCGCTGGCCCGCGACGGGCTGCGCAAGATGTACATCGGCACGCTCACGCTGGCGTTGATCCTGGCCGTGTTCGGCGCTGTGCTGCTGGCGGCCGTGCTGGGCACCCAGCTGGCACGCCCGCTCTTGCTGCTGGCCGAAGGCGTGAAGCAGGTCGCCGCCGGCGACCTGACGGCCAAACCGGTATCGACCTCGCGCGACGAGATCGGCGGCCTGACGCGCAGCTTTGCCGACATGACCGAGCAACTCGGCCATGCCAGGGAGCAGGTGCAACGCGGTGTGGCCGAGATGGAGAGCGCACGCACCCACTTGCAGACCATCCTCGACAGCCTGACGGCCGGCGTCATCGTGTTCGACAGCCAGCGCCTCATTGACACCGTCAACCCTGGCGCGACGCGCATCCTCAAACTGCCGCTATCGGCTTATCGCGGCCGCACCCTGGCCGACGTGCCCGGGCTCGAAGCCATGGCGCTGGCCGTGTGGCAACGCTTCGAGCTGCACCGTGCCAGCCCGGAGGCGGGCGAGCGCGACCATTGGCAGGACTCGTTCGATCTGCAATTGCCCGGAGCCGAGACACTGAGCCTGCTGTTGCGCGGCGCCACGCTGCCGCAGGATGCGCGGCTGCTGGTTTTCGATGACATCAGCGAGGTCGTCTCGGCGCAGCGCTCGGCCGCCTGGAGCGAGGTGGCAAGGCGCCTGGCCCACGAAATCAAGAACCCGCTCACACCGATCCAGCTCTCGGCCGAACGCTTGCAGCACAAGCTCGAGGCCAAACTGCAAGGCGACGACGTCAGCCTGCTCAGGCGCTCGGTGGCCACCATCGTCACGCAGGTTCAGGCCATGAAGCAACTGGTCAACGAATTTCGCGACTATGCGCGGCTGCCCGCGGCCAAGCTGGCGCCGCTGGACCTGAACGCACTGGTGGCCGAGGTGCTGTTGCTGTATGGCGAGGCGCTGGACCGCGGCAGGCTCGCGGCATCGTGCGCAAAGGACCTGCCTTGGATCGTCGGCGACGCGACCCAGTTGCGCCAGGTGATCCACAACCTGGTGCAGAACGGCCTCGATGCGGTGGCCGATCGGCCCGACGGCCATGTGCAGGTGAGCACCGAGCCCGTACGCAATGACCTGGGCGAATTGCGCGCCGTGCGCCTTGCGGTGCAGGACAATGGCCCTGGATTCGCCGACCGCGTCCTGAAACGCGCCTTCGAGCCCTATGTCACCACCAAGAGCAAGGGCACGGGGCTGGGGCTGGCGGTGGTAAAGAAGATCGCAGACGAGCACGGTGCGCGCGTGCGCATCGGCAATCGCGGCGGCAGCCCGGCCGGCACCGACGAGCCTCCGGCAGGCGGCGCGCAAGTTTCGTTATCATTTTCCAATCTGGCCGCTGCGCCGAGCGCCGACCCCACCCAGCTTGCGACATCGCAGGCGCATTGAGTTTCCATGGCCACCATCCTTGTTGTTGACGACGAACTCGGCATCCGTGCGCTGCTCTCGGAGATCCTCACCGACGAAGGCCATGCGGTCGAGCTGGCCGAGAACGCGGCGCAGGCCCGCGCGGTGCGCGAACGGTTGAAGCCCGAACTGGTGCTGCTCGACATCTGGATGCCCGACGTCGACGGCATCTCGCTGCTCAAGGAGTGGGGCGCCAGCGGCCAGCTGACGATGCCGGTGATCATGATGAGCGGCCACGGCACGATCGACACCGCCGTCGAAGCCACCAAGTTCGGCGCCATGGCCTTCCTGGAAAAGCCGATCACGCTGCAAAAGCTGCTGAGGGCGGTGGAACAAGCCTTGGCCAAGCCCGCCCCGCGCGTAGCGCATCTGCCGACGCTGCACGGGGCTGCGGCTGCCGCGCCACAGTCGGCCGGGCTCACGCCTATGCGTGCCGACATTGCCTACCTGCACGACGCCGTGCCGCCGCTGGGCAGCCACGGGCACATCGTGCCGCTGCCCGTCGGCCCCCAGAGCGAACAAAGCTTCGAACTCGACCGCCCGTTGCGCGAAGCCCGCGACGCGTTCGAGAAGTGCTATTTCGAGTTCCACCTGGCCAAGGAGA
>Ga0209798_10001885_pt1 | contig 12438 bp, 11 predicted proteins | sample DOMMetBare3Fresh_FD_187475 | JGI IMG/M metagenome (GOLD analysis project Ga0209798, IMG submission 187475) | Wetland sediment microbial communities from St. Louis River estuary, USA, under dissolved organic matter induced mercury methylation -... | ecosystem: Environmental > Aquatic >...
TGAGCCCAACCTCTGGAAATGGCCTAAGTTCTTCGGGAATTGCAGCTTACCAGAATCACACAACTGCCGGGACTGTCCTCTGGAGGAGAAACTGTCCCTGCCCACACAACACCGCAGCGGCGCCCGCGCGCACGCTCAAAACCAGCCCGAGCCGGGACTGTCGGAAAAAGAGTGTGCGTGCTGCCCGTCAGCCGCCGATAGGAAGGATATCGGGTTCTTCCCGGAGGGATAAGTCGTATGTCCGTTCTTGCCGCGGTGCTCGTTCCGCTGATGATCCAGGCACTGGTCATCCTCGCTGCCCACGGCGTGCCTCAGACCAGCACGCTGCCCGGCGCCGAGCTGCACATGGACTACGCCGTGCGCAACGCGCAAGACCTCGTCTACGAGGGCGATCTGCGCGAGGCGCTGGGCCAGCGTCTGCACACGCACGCCGGCGACCGCGGCGCACGCCTGGACCTCGCGCAGCGCATGGCCGCCCTGCCGGCCGACGCGCAGGCCTTGGCCTGCGGCCCGGTACGCTTGATCGAGGCCTTGCGTGCGGCCTGGGCGGCGGCCGGTCGAGCGCCCCAGCGGCTGCGCTTCGAGACCTTCGGCACCAGCGGCCATGCTGCGGCCGAGCCGTTCTGGGTGGCGCTGCCGCGCCATGGCCTGCGCATCGAGGTGCCCGCCGACCGCTCGCTGCTCGACGCGCTGGCCGAGCACGGTGTGGCCTGCCTGTCCGACTGCCTGCGCGGCGAGTGCGGACTGTGCGCGGTGGACGTGCTCGAGACGCACGGCCGCATCGACCACCGCGACGTATTCTTGAGCGCTGACGAGCAAAGGCGCAACGACAGGCTGTGCGCCTGCGTTTCACGCGTGACGGGCGGCGGCATCGTCATCGATTCCGCGTGGCGGCCCGATGCTTAGCGCCGCGCCACGCCAGTCGGCGCAGGGCGCCCACGATGATTCAACAACCCACAGGAGACAGAGATGATGCGTCGCAGAGAACACCTCGCCACCCTTTCTGCGGTGCTCGTTGCCGGCCGCGCGCACGCGCAAGGCGACACCGTGAAGATCGGCGTCATCCTGCCGATGACCGGCCCGCAGGCCTCCACCGGGCGCCAGATCGATGCCGCGGTCAAGCTCTTCATGGCGCAGAACGGTGGCAAGGTGGCGGGCAGGAAGTACGAGGTCATCGTCAAGGACGATGCCGGCGTGCCCGACACGACGCGCCGGCTGGCGCAGGAACTCGTCGTCAACGACAAGGTGGCGGTGATCGCCGGTTTCGGCCTCACGCCCTGCGCACTGGCCGCGGCACCGATCGCCACGCAGAGCAAGACACCGCTGGTGGTGATGGCCGCCGGCACCTCGAGCATCACCGAGGCCTCGCCCTTCGTCACTCGTACCAGCGTCACGCTGCCGCAGGTGGCGGTGGGCATGGCCGAGTGGTCGAACAAGAACGGCATCAAGAAGGTGATGACGCTGGTGGCCGACTACGGCCCCGGCATCGACGCCGAGAAGTTCTACGCCGACCGGGTGACGCTCAACGGCGGCAGCGTGCTGGAGAAAGTGCGCACGCCACTGCGCAGCCCCGACTTCGCGCCGATGCTGCAGAAGGTGCGTGACTTGAAGCCCGATGCGTTGTTCGTCTTCCTGCCCTCGGGCCAGGGTGCGCCGTTCATGAAGCAGTTCGCCGAGCGCGGCCTGGACAAGTTCGGCGTCAAGCTGATCGGCAGCGGCGAGATCACCGACGACGACCAACTTGCCGAAATCGGCGACGTCGCACTCGGTATCGTCACCGCGCACCACTACTCGGCTGCGCACCCGAGCGCGGTGAACAAGAAGTTCGTCGCCGACTTCCAGGCGATGCACAAGTTCCGCCCCAACTTCATGGCCGTCGGCGGCTGGGACGGCATGCGCCTGATCACCACCGCGTTGGAAGCCACCAAGGGCGCCGGCGGCGAGCCGCTGATCGCCGCCATGAAGGGCCAGATCTGGGAAAGCCCGCGCGGTCCGGTCTACATCGACGCGCAGACGCGCGAGATCGTGCTCGACATGTACATCCGCAAGGTCGAGAAGCGCGACGGACAGCTGTGGAACATCGAGTTCGACTCGATCAAGGCCTTGAAGGACCCCGGCAAATCCAAGTGATGACTCCCCCCCGGAGCGCCTTCGGCGCACCCCCCCAGGGGGGCGCCGCCAGCGGACCGGCAGAGCCGGATCCGCGGCGTCTGCTTGGCTGCGGTGTTAGCACGCCGGGCGAGGGACTTTCTTGCTGACGCTGCTCTTCGACGGCATCGCCTACGGCATGCTGCTGTTCGTGCTGTCGCTCGGGCTGGCGGTGACGATGGGCTTGATGAACTTCATCAATCTCGCGCACGGCGCCTTCGCGATGGCCGGCGGCTACATCGTGGTGTTGCTGATGCAGAAGGCGGGCTGGCCGTTCCTGGCCTGCTTGCCGGCTGCCTTCGTACTCACGGCCCTGCTCGGCGCCTTGCTGGAACGACTGCTGTATCGGCACATGTATGGCAAGCCGCACCTCGACCAGGTGCTGTTCTCGATCGGCCTTGTCTTCATGGCGGTGGCGGCGGTCGACTGGGGCATCGGCTCGGAGCAGAAGTACGTGCAGTTGCCCGAATACTTCCGCCAGCGCTTCGAGTTCGGCAGCGGCGCTTTGACGCTCGGCATGGGCTCGTACCGGTTGTTCGTCGTCATCGTCTGCGTGCTGCTCGCCCTGGTGCTGCAAGCCCTGCTGGCACGCACGCGCTTCGGCGCCCGCCTGCGCGCCGCAGTCGATGACCCGCGCGTCGCGGCGGGCCTGGGCATCCCGGTGGACCGCGTCTTCATGCTCACCTTCGCCGTCGGCTCCGGCCTGGCCGGCCTGGGCGGCGCGCTCGGCGCCGACCTGCTCGGGCTGGAGCCCAACTTCCCGTTGAAGTACATGGTGTACTTCCTGATCGTGTGCGCAGTGGGTGGCACCAGTTCGATCACCGGGCCGCTGGTGGCCGCGCTGGTGCTGGGCATCGCCGACGTGTTCGGCAAGTACTACGTACCCAAGCTCGGCAGCTTCATCGTCTACTCGCTGATGATCGCCATCCTGCTGTGGCGGCCGCAGGGCTTGTTCGTGCGGCAGGGTTCGAGGTGACGTTGCGTGCCTCGCTGCTGGCGGATTCGCGCTGGCGTCCGTGGGAAGTCGTTGCGTGGGTCGTGCTGTGGGCGCTGCCCGTCGCGCTGCCCTCGCATGCGGCCCTCATCAACGAGATCGCGATCCTGGCGCTGTTCGCCCTCTCGCTCGACCTGATCCTCGGCTACGCCGGCATCGTGTCGCTCGGGCATGCGGCCTTCTTCGGCCTCGGCGCCTACGGCGCGGGCCTGTTCGCCAAGCACGTGATGCCCGACCCATTGGTCGGACTGGCGGTCGCAATGGCGGCCTCGGCCGTGCTGGGCCTGGTCACCAGCCCGATGATCGTGCGCGGCAGCGACCTCACGCGCCTGATGGTGACCATGGGTGTGGCCCTCGTGCTGTATGAGTTGGCCAACAAGTTCGACACCCTCACCGGCGGCGCCGACGGCCTCCAGGGAGTGGTCATGGGCTCGCTGCTCGGCGTCTTCGAGTTCGACCTCGGCGCCCGCGTCGCGAGCGTGTACTCGATGGCGGTGCTGTTCGTCGCCTTCATCGTGCTGCGCCGCGTCGTCCATTCGCCTTTCGGCTCGTCGCTGCAGGCCCTGCGCGACAACCGGCTGCGCCTGTCGGCCATCGGCCTGTCGGTCAACGGCCGCCTGGCCGCCGTGTACACGCTGTCGGCGGCGCTGGCCGGCGCCGCTGGCGCGCTGCTGACACAGACCACCGGCTTCGCATCGCTCGACGCATTCGACTTCCACCGCAGCGCCGACGTGATGCTGGCCCTTGTCATCGGCGGCGCCGGCTGGCTGTGGGGTGGCCTGGCCGGCGCGCTGGCCTTCAAGGTGCTGCACGACCTGATCGCTTCGCTGACCGTTCAGTACTGGACGTTCTGGATCGGCTTCTTCCTCGTCGTGCTGATGCTGGTAGGCCGTGAGAAACTCTTGCGGCCGTGGACGTGGTGGAAGCGCCAACCATGAGCGAAGTCGTTCTTCGCACCCACGCGCTCGTCAAGCGCTTCGGCGGCATCGTCGCCACCAACGACGTGTCGCTGGTGGTGGCCAGGGGCGCGCGGCATGCGCTGATCGGGCCCAACGGCGCCGGCAAGACGACGCTGATCAACCTGCTCACGGGCATGGCGCCGCCCACCTCGGGCCGCGTTGAACTGCTGGGCCAGGACATCACGACGCTGGCGCCGCACAAACGCGTCGGCCTCGGACTCGTGCGCACCTTCCAGATCAACCAGCTGTTCGCGAGCTTCACGCCGCTGCAAAGCCTGGCGCTCGCGGTGGCGAGCCGGCTCGACGCGGCGCGGCGCTGCTGGCAGCCGGTGGGCTCGGATGCCGCCATCGCCGCCGAAACGGAAACTCTGCTGAGCCGCTTTCGCCTGCTCGAACACGCCGAGCAGCCGACGCGAGAGCTGCCCTACGGCAAGCGCCGCCTGCTGGAGATCGCATTGGCGGTGGCGCAGCAACCCAAGGTGCTGCTGCTCGACGAGCCGGCCGCGGGTGTACCTGCCGCCGAGCGCGCCGACATCCTCGCCACCGTGGCCGCGCTGCCGGCCGATGTCGCCGTGCTGCTGATCGAGCACGACATGGACCTCGTCTTCAGCTTCGCCAAGCGCATCACCGTGCTCGTCAACGGGGCAGTGCTGACCGAAGGCGCGCCGTCGGCGATCGCGGCCGATGCGCGGGTGAAGGCGGTCTATCTCGGCGATGTGGAGACGGCCCATGCCTGAGCCGTTGCTCGACGTCAACGGCCTGACCTGCGGCCACGGCGACGCGGTCGTGCTCAGTGACGTGAGCTTCAGCCTCGCCCCCGGACGCTCGCTGGCGCTGCTGGGGCGCAACGGCACCGGCAAGACCACCTTGATCGACACGCTGGTCGGTGTGACACGGCGCTTCGCCGGACGCATCGTGTTGGCCGGACGCGAGATCCACGTGCTGCCCGTGCACCGCCGCGCCGAGGCGGGCATCGGCTGGGTGCCGCAAGAGCGCAACATCTTCAAGTCGCTGACGGTGGAAGAGAACCTCAGCGCAGTCGCACGGCCGGGCCCGTGGTCGCTTTCCAAGGTGTTCGCGTTGTTCCCGCGCCTGGAAGAACGGCGCGGCAACCTCGGTCACCAGCTGTCCGGCGGCGAACAGCAGATGCTGGCCTTCGGTCGCGCGCTGGTGCTCAACCCCAGACTGCTGCTGCTGGACGAGCCGCTCGAAGGCCTGGCGCCGTTGATCGTGCAGGAGCTGCTGGCTGCCATCCGCCGTGTCGCGCACGAGGAAGGGCTGCCCTCGATCGTCGTCGAGCAGCACCCGCACATGGTGCTGGCCGTGACCGACGACGCGCTGGTGCTCGATCGCGGCGGCGTGGCCTACCGTGCGACGAGCGAAGCGCTGCTTGCCGACCCCGCACCGCTGGACGCATGGCTGGGCGTCACGGCCCGCCATTGACTTCACCTTCCACTCACGAGGAGATGACATGACCGCACGCAACACACCCCCGTTTCGCGCCGACCACGTCGGCAGTTTCCTGCGGCCGAAATTCCTGCTCGATGCGCGCGACGAGTTCTTCGTCAGGAAGACGATCAGCGCTGAACAGCTGCGCGCCGTGGAAGACCGCGCGATTGCCGAGATCGTCGAGTTCCAGCAGGACGTGGGACTGCAGAGCATCACCGACGGTGAGTTTCGCCGCACCTTCTTCCACATCGACTTCCTGGAACAACTCGGCGGTGTGAAGACCGAGGTCGGACAGCTCGCCATCAAGAATGCCGATGGCACCGAGAGCCTGTCGCCGCCTGTCATCAAGGTGGTGGACAAGGTGCGTCACGTCAAGGACATCCAGCGCGCCGACTTCGAGTACCTGAAGTCTCAAGTCGCTGCGGGCATGACGCCGAAAGTGACGATCCCCTCGCCGACGATGCTGCATTTCCGCGGCGGCCGCGCCGGCATCAGCCGCGAGGCCTATCCCGAACTCGATCCGGTGTTCTATGACGACGTGGCCGCGGCTTACGGCGACGAACTGCAATCGCTGTACGACGCCGGCTGCCGCTACGTGCAGATGGACGACACCAACATGGCCTACCTTTGCGACGAGAAAATGCGCGAGGCGGCGCGCCAGCGCGGCGACGATCCCAACGAACTGCCGCACCGCTACGCCGGTTTCATCAACAAGGTGGTGGCCAAGAAGCCCGCCGGCATGACGTTGGCGATGCACCTGTGCCGCGGCAATTTCAAGAGTACGCATGCGGCGTCGGGCAACTACGAGCCGGTGGCCGAGGCGCTGCTCTCGGAGATGCACCTCGACGCCTACTTCATGGAATACGACGACGACCGCTCGGGCGACTTCCGGCCGCTGCGCTACTTGAAGCCCGGCAAGATGGTGGTGCTCGGCCTGGTGACCACCAAGTTCGGCGAGATGGAGAGCAAGGACACGCTGAAGCGCCGCATCGACGAGGCGGCGAAGTACGCGCCGCTCGACCAGCTCGCATTGAGCCCGCAATGCGGGTTCTCGAGTACCGTCCACGGCAACAATATCGCCGTCGAAGCGCAGCGGGCCAAACTGCGATTGGTGGTCGAAGTGGCAGCTGACGTGTGGCGCTGAACGACCGCGCGTTTGCAGGCGCCGTCTGACAAGCGATCGCGCTGCGCACCGACGCATCGCGCCGGCCATCGGGTCTAGGGTAGGGCATCGCTTCACAACGTGATGGAGATTCGCATGGCCCGTACTGCACACTGGATGTCGACCGTTGCGCTCGCCGCCGGACTGGGCGCGTTTCAGGTCTATGCCGAACCCGGCGACACGCTGCCGATAGCCACCGAGTTCGGCCCCGTCACCGTCATCAGCGGCGGCGTCGATCTCGACGAAGCACAGCGGATGAAGCAGGCTGCTGGCCACTATCCGCTGCGGGTTGTCTTCAGCGTGCCTGGCGGCAGCTACGCGGTGCCCGAGGAGTTCATCTTGATGCAACGCGGCACCACGATGGCCAAGATTGCATCGGCAGGGCCGTGGCTGCTGATCGACCTGCCGCCGGGCGCGTACACCCTTCAAGCCCGCGTCAACGATCGCATCTTGGAGCGTCATGTCACCGTGAGTCCTCGAGGCAGCACGGTCTATTGGGTCGTGCCGGACGGCAACCCCATTTGAGCGTCAGAAAGAAGAACGCCTGCGCGTGGCAGGCGCTTTCCCGACAGGACTTTGGGGCACCAGTTCGGGCCAATGCCGCATTGCGCTGGCCGCTCCACTCGTCGACCACGAGCGCTCTCGGTGCAGACCGACCTGCAAAGCGTCGCCACCTGTGCGCGCTGAAACCGGCTGATTGGCATTCAGCAATACGAACGGGCCAGCACTTGCGCACTGGCCCGTTGAATTGATTGGCGGAGCGGACGGGGCTCGAACCCGCGACCCCCGGCGTGACAGGCCGGTATTCTAACCAACTGAACTACCGCTCCACACGGTGGCAGCATGCGAGCCTTGCGGCCCCAAGCCCTGCCGAACTTGGCGTCCCCTAGGGGATTCGAACCCCTGTTACAACCGTGAAAGGGTCGTGTCCTAGGCCTCTAGACGAAGGGGACTCAATTCCTTCATCAAGACTTGAACTGCGCGCCTGCTTCGATTGGTGGAGGTAAGCGGGATCGAACCGCTGACCTCTTGCATGCCATGCAAGCGCTCTCCCAGCTGAGCTATACCCCCGTCGAGACGACACGCCGTTCAAGCGAGAGCGCGATTATAGACAAGGAATCAGACATGCGAGAGCCGCTCCAGAACGAGCTCGCGCGAGAACAGCGCCAGCACCGCATCGATCGACGGCGTTTGCGTGCGGCCGCAGACCAGCACGCGCAACGCCGGCGCCAGTTGCGGCATCTTCAGGCCGTGTGACGCGAGCGCGGCTTTCATCGCTGCGGCAATCGCAGGTGCAGTCCAGTCGAGCGTCGTGAACAGTTCGCGCAATGCCCGCAGCGCCGGCTTCGCGATGTCGCCGACATGCGCCTTCACGTCACCTTCGGTCGGCCACACGGGCTTGAAGTACATCTGCAACCAGTCGGCGAGCTCGACTGTCGTCGAACAGCGGTCCTTGAACAACGCACAGGCGCGGGCCAGGTGCTCGAGGTCCGGCGCTTCGATCTGGCGGGTCGCCAGCTGCTGCTGCACGAGCCTGGCCAGCCGCGCATCGTCGGCCAGCCTGATGTAGTGCGCGTTGACCCACGCCAGCTTGATCGGATCCCATTGCGCAGGGCTCTTTGCCAGGTGCGTGCCGTCGAACCACTGCACCATCTGCTCTCGCGTGAACAACTCTTCGTCGCCATGGCTCCAGCCCAGTCGCGCCAGGTAGTTGCACATCGCCTCGGGCAGGAAGCCCGCCTCTTCGTACGACGTGACGCTGACCGCACCGCGGCGCTTGGACAGCTTCAAGCCATCCTCGCCGAGGATGATCGGGTGGTGGCCGAACTGCGGCAGCGCCACCCCGAGGGCGACGAAGATATTGATCTGCCACGGCGTGTTGTTGATGTGTTCGTCACCGCGGAAGACGTGCGTGATGGCCATGTCCCAGTCATCGACGACGACGGCGAAGTTGTACGTCGGCACACCATCAGGTCGGACGATGATCAGGTCATCGATCTCGGTGTTGGAGATCGTGATCGCGCCTTTGACCAAGTCGTCCCAATGCACGCTGCCGCTTTGCGGGTTCCTGAAACGGATGACCGGCTGCACGCCCTGCGGCACCGGCGGCAGCGTCTTGCCCGCTTCGGGTCGCCAGCGGCCATCGTAGTGGGTCTTCTCGCCACGCTCGCGCTGCGCCTCGCGCATCGCGTCGAGTTCGTCGGGCGTGCAATAGCAGCGATAGGCGTGGCCCGAAGCGATGAGTTCCTCTGCCACGGCTTGATAACGGGCCAGGCGCTGCATCTGGTAGATCGGGCCTTCGTCGTGATCGAGACCCAGCCACTTCATCGACGCGATGATCTGTTCAACAGAGTCCTGTGTCGAGCGTGCGACATCGGTGTCTTCGATGCGCAGGATGAACTTGCCGCCGTGGTGGCGCGCGTAGGCCCATGAGTAGAGTGCGGTGCGTGCGGTGCCGAGATGAAGGAAGCCCGTCGGCGACGGCGCGATGCGGGTTCGCACGGTCATGACAGGCCGCGCGCGAGATCGGCCTTCACGTCCTCCACATCGTCGAGACCGACCGCCAGGCGGACCATGCCCTGCGTGATGCCGGCGGACTGACGTTGCACTTCGGTCAAGCGGCCATGCGAGGTCGACGACGGATGCGTGATCGTCGTCTTGGTGTCACCCAGATTGGCGGTGATCGAGCAGATGCGCGTCGAGTCGATGACCTTGAACGCGCCTTCGCGACCGCCCTTGACGACGAAGGACACAACCGCCCCGCCCTGCCCCGATTGCTGCGCCATCGCCAGTCTGTGCTGTGGATGAGATTCGAGGCTCGGGTGATAGACCCGCTCGACGTTTGGCTGTACCTCGAGCCAGCGCGCCACCAGCAACGCGCGCTCGCTTTGCGTGCGCACGCGGATCGACAAAGTCTCCAGCCCCTTCAACACGACCCAAGCGTTGAACGGCGACAGGCTCATGCCGGCGCTGCGCATCGTCGGCACCAGCTTTTCGCTGACGAGGGCCTCGGTGCCACACAGGGCACCGGCAATCACGCGGCCCTGGCCGTCGAGGAATTTGGTGCCCGAGTGCATTACGATGTCGGCGCCGAACTTGATCGGCTGCTGCAGCGCGGGCGAGCAGAAGCAGTTGTCGACGCACAGCAGTGCGCCGGCGCGCTTCGCGATCTCGGCCAGCGCCGCGATGTCGCAGACCTCGGTCAGCGGGTTGGCCGGTGTCTCGGCGAACAGCAGCTTGGTGTTCGGCCGCACGGCAGCGCGCCATTCATCGATGACCGACTGCGAGACGAACGTAGTCTGCACACCGAACTTGGCGAAGTCCTGGAACAGCTTGATCGTCGAGCCGAACACGGACTGTGAACAGACCACGTGGTCGCCGCTCTTCAACGTGCCCATGATCAGCAGCAGGATGGCCGCCATGCCGCTGGCGGTGCCGATCGCCGCCTCGGTTCCCTCCATCGCCGCAAGCCGGCGCTCCATCATCGTCACCGTTGGGTTCGAGAAGCGCGAATAGACGAACGCTTCTTCTTCGTTGGCGAATCGGGCGGCGGCAGTCGCGGCGTCGGGGTGCACGAACGAGCTTGTCAGGTACAGCGCTTCTGAGTTCTCGCCCCACAGTGACGGCGGCAAGCCCTCGCGGACGGCCAGCGTGTCCGGCCGCGCGTCGGCCGGGAGGTCGACTTTCGGCAACTTCTTCATGCGCCCTCCGCGCTCTGCAAGGCCAGCCGCGACCGATCAGCGCCCTCTTCCTCATCGAACTGCAGGCGCCGCTGCGCCTCCATCGTCGCGAAGTCCACCTCGGTGACATCACCGGTGATGTAGTGGCCATCGAAGCAACTGGCTTCAAAGCTGGATACCTTCGGGTTCAGCGTGCTGACGACACGTTTCATGGCATCGACATCCTGGTAGATCAACGCGTCGGCACCGATGAACTGTCGGATCTCTTCGACGCTGCGCGTTGCTGCAATCAACTCCTCGCGCGTCGGCATGTCGATGCCATAGACGTTCGGGAAGCGCACCGGTGGCGCGGCCGAGGCCATGTAGACCTTGCGTGCACCGGCGTCGCGCGCCATCTGCACGATCTCCTTGCTCGTCGTGCCGCGCACGATCGAATCATCGACCAGGAGCACATTGCGGCCGCGAAACTCCTGCGGCATCGCGTTGAGTTTCTGCCGCACGCCTTTGCGCCGCACGGCCTGCCCCGGCATGATGAAGGTGCGGCCGACGTAGCGGTTCTTGACGAATCCTTCGCGGTAGGGCTTGCCAAGTTTCTGCGCGAGCTGCATCGCGCTCGGCCGGCTCGACTCGGGAATCGGGATGACGACGTCGATCTCCGACGGCGGCATCGTCGAAATCACGCGCTGCGCCAGCGTCTCGCCCATGTTCAGTCGCGCCTGGTAGACCGAGATGCCGTCCATCACCGAATCGGGCCGCGCCAGGTAGACGAACTCGAACATGCAGGGATGCAGACTCGGCTTCGCGGCACATTGGCGAGCATGCAGCTGGCCGGCGAGGTCGATGAACAGCGCCTCGCCCGGAGCCACGTCGCGCACGAGCTGGTGGCCGGTGCCTTCGAGTGCAACACTTTCGCTGGCCACCATCACTTCGCCGTCGGCCGCCTTGCCATAGGCCAGCGGCCGGATGCCGAACGGATCACGAAAGGCCAGCAGGCCGTGGCCGGCGATCAGCGCCACCACCGCGTACGAGCCCTTCAAGCGCCGGTGCACGGCGGCAACCGCCTTGAAGACCTCGTCGGGCGTCAACGGCAAATCTCGCGCCGCGAGTTCGAGCTCATGGGCCAGGATGTTGAGCAGCACCTCGGTGTCGCTGCCGGTGTTGATGTGGCGGCGGTCGATCTCGAAAAGCTCGTTCTTCAGCGTGTGCGCGTTGGTCAGATTGCCGTTGTGCACGAGGACGATGCCGAACGGTGCGTTGACGTAAAAAGGCTGAGCCTCTTCTTCGTTGTAGGCATTGCCGGCCGTCGGGTAGCGCACCTGCCCCAGGCCGACGGTGCCCGGCAACGCGCGCATGTTGCGGGTGCGAAAGACATCGCGAACCATGCCGCGCGCTTTGTGCATGAAGCATTTGGTGCCCTGCATCGTGACGATGCCAGCCGCATCCTGGCCGCGGTGCTGCAACAGCAGCAGCGCGTCGTAGATCAGCTGGTTGACAGGCTGTTTGGAGATGACGCCGACGATGCCGCACATGGTGAATCCCTGTTCAGGCCGGAAGTTGACGCGAGATCGCATCAGGCAACACGGGCTTCAATCCCTGGAGGACCGTCGCCAGCCACGCAGCGCCCTGCGAGCGCTGCCACGCCTGCGAGCGCTGCGCCGGTGACAGCATGACGACAGTGGCCACGGCCAGCAACAGCACCGCCCCGCGCGCCAAGCCGAAGACCCCGCCGAGCACGCGGTCGACGGGTTGCAACGGCGTGGCGTGAATCAACAGTCGCACCAGGCGTGACGCCAGCGCCCAAATCAGCAGCGAGAGCACGAAAGTGGCGAAGAAGGCGACACCGTGGTTGAGCGCACTGCCCGCCACGCCGACCGGCACATACCCCGCGACGAACGGCGCGAATGCCTGCGCCGCGATGAAGGCGACCACCCAGCCGACGAGCGACAGCACCTCGAAGACGAGTCCTCGCCACAGGCCGACGCATACCGAGACGGCGAGCACGGCGAGCAGTACCCAATCGACCCATGCGAAGGCGGACAAGGCTGC
>Ga0209798_10001886_pt1 | contig 12436 bp, 11 predicted proteins | sample DOMMetBare3Fresh_FD_187475 | JGI IMG/M metagenome (GOLD analysis project Ga0209798, IMG submission 187475) | Wetland sediment microbial communities from St. Louis River estuary, USA, under dissolved organic matter induced mercury methylation -... | ecosystem: Environmental > Aquatic >...
TAATACAAGAAAAAATGTTTCCATCAATATCATACTAAACACTTTTAATTTATTCATCCCTAATGCCAGTAACATACCTATTTCTCTTGTTCTTTCTAATACGGCCATCATCATTGTATTAACAATTCCAAAAGCAAGTGCCAATAAAATAATACCCATAAAAATATAAACCATCTGGTCGGCAACTGAAACGGTTAATCCTATTTCAGGTGAAATTTCCATCCAGCTTTTTATTTCAGTTGAAGGATATTTTAAACCAAATTCGTTTTGGGTTTCATTTAAAAGTGTATTTGATTTAAGAAGCACAGCAATTTCATTTATTAGGCCAGGAATTCCAGAAGGTGAATCAACATCTTGTATGTTAACAAAAACATTCGATTCATCGTATGGAGTGTTTACTGTTTTGTAAACTCCTGTAATACGAAATGCAGCAGAAGCAATATTGCCTTCATTATCCTGAAAAGTAAGGATAGCTTTATTGCTGATATTTAATTTCAGTTTTTTAATGAGTTTTTCACCAATGATGAGCTCGTTTTTTTTCTGTTGATTGAAATAATTTCCTTCTTTCAATTTGCCAGATAAATCAGTTACTTCTTTTTCCAATTCGGGCATTATTCCGTTGATAGTTATCCCTGCACTGCCAGATGCTGATGCAATCATTCCTTTAATAATAATACGGCCAGTTGCAGCTTTTACATTTGCATTTGATTGTATTTCTTTTAAAATTGGCAATCCATTTAATAAACTATATTTTATGTCGTAATCTTTTCTGAATTCCGGGTGATGTAATTGTATATGTGAAATTTCGCTTTGAATGGCTGTATTTACCCGCTGTTCAATCATACCATTATAAAATGCCATTAAAAAAATGCCCGTACTTAATCCTATCATTACTGAAATGATAATGATAACACTTCTTTTTTTGCTTCTCCAGATATTTCGCCATGCTACTTTTATGAGCATAAGGTTTCTTTTTATTTTATTTCTTCATTGCATTAACAGGGTTAATGCGGCTGATATGCCATAATGGGTATAACCCGATAATAAACGCAATTATTAAAACAATGATAGATTGAGTGATAAATATTCCGGTGTCTAAAGCCGTAGGGAATAAAGCTTCAAATCCAAAACGTTCATATATATCTGCGATTTCTCCAGTAAAACGAAGAGGTTTCTGATTGAAGTAAATTGTGAAGGGCAGGCTAATAAGTATGCCGCTTATAACTCCCAGAATGGTTATTAGAATTGTTTCATAAAGTAAAATCAATCCTAATCTTATTTTTTTCATTCCTATTGCAATGAGCATTCCAAATTCATAACGCCGTTCAGCAGTCATCATCAGTATGGTACCAAAAATGCCAAAGGCAATGATGAGATATAAGATACCGGTGAAAACATAAAAACTGGCTCCGTCGGCTTTAATATGATTGGCAATTTCAGGCATTAATTCTGTCCAATTCATAACTTCATATTCTTTTCCGGTAATTTGAATTACTTCTTTTTGTATCAGAGAAATATTTTCCGGGTCATCAATTGCCAATGCTATAGAGGTAATCATATTTTCAGCATTCAATAATGACTGGGCAGTAATTAATGGTAAATACACTAATCCATCATTTAGTGCAGGAGAACCAAAGTGAACAATTCCTTTTACTTTATATTTTCCAGCTGCCATCGCACCCTGGTATCCCTGGCCCAATAATACAATGGTATCATTAACAGAAATGTTTAATCGTTTTGCCAATCCTTCAGCAACCAATGCAACATTTTCATTGTTATTAAAATAGGCACCATTAATGATTTTATTTTTTAAACCGGTTAGCTCATTTTCTTTTAATGCATCTGTGCCTACCAGCATACATCCTTTGGTATTTGTTCCTATTGATGCTAAAACAAATGTTTCTATTCTTGGTACTATTTCTTTTATATGTGTATTCAGATTTAGTTGTTTTGCCAGGGAATCATTGTAGGCAAAACTATTATCCAATACCTGTTCATCCCAATAACCATTTTTATGAATCTGGATATAACCATAATAAAAACTTACTACATTTTTAACCAGGTTATCAAACACTCCTTTTTGAAATGATTGCATTAAAATGGCCAAAAAAACTGCAAATGTTACGGATGCCATTGTAATAAAGGTGCGGCGTTTGTTACGCCATAAATTTCTCCATGTAAGTTTTGCAATCATTGCACTTTCGGCATATTCTGCGTTGTAAAGAAATTATCATCAATTGGTTTATCAAATTGCAAGGCATTATAAATTAGAACCGTTTTGTTTCCTTTTTTTTCATTTGGAATCATTTCAAGCCGGGCTGGTAGTAATTTGCCACCTAATAGTTTTATATCACTTGCAATCATGGTATTGATTAGTTTTCCTTCTTCATCAAAGTATTCTACATGCAGCATCAGGAAATCTTTTTTGTCAATACACATCAATAGTTTTCCCCATACAACAGCAGCCTGTGCTTTAGGTAACATTTGAATTTTATAACAAATTCTGTTTTCAATAACAGTGTCCCCAATAATACTGTGATTATAATCTTCAACTACGGAGGCTTCTTTTACAAGGTCGTCGTTTGTAAAATCTGTACCCATCCAGCTCTGGCTCATCATAGAGGGAGGTAGTTTGATGTTGCGTTCAATTGCCGGAATCCAGTTCCACACTTCTTTTTTTCTTTTTAAATAAACAACTCCTTTATCTCTGGCAGGAGCAGTAACTAAAATAATGACCCAATCGTTTCCTTTGGTCCAGCTTTTTACCGTCATTTCTCTGGTCCATTTGGGCCTTATTGTTTGAATGGTGATTGTTGCAATGGATGTTTTTCCTTTAGCTCTTTCATCAGCTTTTTTTACTATTTCACGGGCATCCTGTGCAAATAAAAAATTCAAAAAAAGAAAGGGGAGCAGTAGTGTAATTGGCTTTTTCATAAACCACATTTCTTAGCATATAAATATATGAATCATTAATGCTGAAAATTCTGATTATTATCAGCAAATGAATTGACATAAAGCCCGGAAATTTCAGTTTTAGCGGGAAGTTTTAAGTTCTTCGTCAAAAGTTTGATACAAAATATAATCAAAGATTTTCAATTATTTTTTATAAAGTAGTTTTAAATTAATAGAAATTCCAGCACTAAAAAAACCGGAATTATTCAAAATTGAATAACCCCGGTTTTATTGTTTTTTTGATGTAGTTAAGAACTACAATCAAAAAGAATAATTAATTCCAAACATCACCATATCTGTAGTCATTTTATAAGAAACATTGCTGTTGGGTATAGCACCATAAGGATTAGATGGGCTTATCATCATTGGGCTTAATAAAGGGCCGCTGGTGGATCCGCTGCTGGTACCATGATGGTAGACAGCATTTAAGGTCATTTGTTTAGAAAACTCGTAACCGAATCCGAATTGGAATGCATTTTTAATTATTGCCGTTGCCGGTGTTGAGAAAAATGCAAGCTGACTTGTAATGGGATTGGAGCTATAAGTGTATCCAATTCTTAACGGTAGTTTTTCGATGCCTTTGTACTGCAAGCCTGCTGAAACCACAGATATATTTTCCCATCCGAAACCATTTACTGAAGCAGTTGGAGACCATCCTTTTGCTTCAAATCCCTTTGTATTTTTATAATTCACTAAGCGGTAATCAATTGCCAGGTCAATTACTTTTTTTGAAAATCCAAAGCCTGCAGAAAGTATCGCCGGATAGTTCATCCTGAATTTAACATTCGGGGCTGCGCTTCCATCGAGGTATTTATTTTCCATGTCAAACTCACTGAAGTATTGCTGTGTTTTATAGGAAACTCCAAGTTTAACGCCCATTCCGGAATTATAAAACAATCCAAATTGTCCTCCAATTCCAAAAGCCGAAGATTTTTTACTTACCGGATAGCCTTTCGTAGGGCTCGGTGATGATAGGGGGTTAGGTGCTAATTCAAGTGCTGAATAATTGAATGTAGGTGCAAAACCAATTGATACCTGGTTTGAAATTTTATAGGCATATGTGATTCCTACCTGCATCAGCTGATAATCTGACTCAATCCGTCCAAATCCTCCGGAACTTTGAGGCATATTGATTGGGTTGGTTGTGCTTTCTGGAAAAGTAACACCAAAACCACTAATACCAAATGCAGATAAACCAAAAGTATGTTTGCTGTTTTTTTTACCCCATACCATTGCAAGGGCTGGCATTATAGAAATACCACGGTCATCTTTTGTTACTCCGCTCATTGGCCCACCGGGGGTGGGAACTGTAGAGGATAACTCAGGAGAAGAAAAGAATAAACCAACATTTGCCGAAAATATTTTTGAATCAAAAGCTGAAATACCTGCCGGATTCCATTGCAATGCTCCATTTATATCAATTGGCTGCGCTGTTGCTGCACCTCCCATTGACATATTTGCAGCACCAATTCCCTGCATTATATGTCCAACCTGCGCAATTAAAAACATCGGTAACAGACTTAATCCCAATACTGAAAATAACTTTTTCATAATCATAAGTTTTGAATGATGTCTGCAGGAACTGCAGATTTGATGGTAAAATTATTTTGCGAAAGATTGTGCATTTGTGATTATTATCACAAACAGACGAATGTCATATCACCATATGATTTTAAACATATTTCTTGTAGTCTGTTTTAATTCTTTGGCTGAGATGGACTGAAAATCATTAAAAGATAACGTACTCTTTTATAAATCGTATTGAATGGGATTTGATAAAAAATTAATTATGGGAAGGATTATCAGATAGGTAGTGATTAATGGGGATTAACTTTGTACCAGATTAACGAAATATTTTTATGATATCACATCTTTCTTCACTAAGAGTTATTGCATTTGTAGCATACTTGGTTATTTTCCAATCCTGTGAAACAATTGAAAAAAAATCTTCTGTGAATGTATTTGAGTATAATGCATTTAAGGATTCTTTAAAAAAATTAAATTCAGATACTATTGATGTTTCATCTAACGTATTTGACGCAAAAACATTTATTCCCGGTGTGGATTCATTAGATACATTTTTAATCAGGATTGATTCTTTGTGGCACAGAGACGTATCTTTTATGGAACTTATGGATTCTCTTAAAAAAAATGTAAATAAGGAAAATAAATATACATCCGGAGAAAAAGCTGTTGCTAAAGAAAATGTAAAAAATCTTGACTCATTTCTTTTAAATAATAATAATAAATCTATACCATCTGCCTGTAAAGCAATAGAGTGTGTTATTTATGCAGAAATAATTAAATCAAAACAAAAATTATATCTGTATATCCAGGGAGCGTTAATGGACAGTTTCCTTGTTTCTACCGGTATAAAAAAATATGAAACACCTGATTTGAATGTGAAACCAAGGGGGCCATTATTGATGAAATACAATTCTAAAAAATTTCCTGGTGGAAATTATAAGGGGATGGGGAATATGCCTTATGCTGTTTTTGTAAGGGGAGGATATGCCGTACATGGAACTACCCCGGGGAATTTTTCCAAACTGGGAACAAAAGCATCGCATGGATGCATCCGGCTGCATCCCGACAATGCAAGGATATTTTTTGAATTGGTAAAAAGAATCGGGCTTGACAATTCCTGGGTCACTATTAAGGATTCGTTACCTTAAGAAAAATGAGATCACTTTTTTTGATCTTATCTTATTATTAATGGAGCCAACTATCGGATTCGAACCGACGACCCTTTCATTACGAATGAAATGCTCTACCAGCTGAGCTAAGTTGGCTTCGGTTAGTAAAATTACTATTTAGAATTGTATATATTTTCTTTTATCACTCCCGAGTAAACCTGTCCCCAACGGTATTTCTGATTTTATATAAAAACAACTCCAATTCTGTCATTTTATTTTGGTTTTAAATGTCAGGATTGTTGATTAGAATAATGTTGAATTATTTACTGAAAATTCCAATTACCTTTATTAAATAATTTTATTAACCAGATACTTATATGAAATACTTATTCCTGCTATTAATTAGTTGTTTTTTTATACTAACTTCTTATTCTCAGAACAGTATAAAAAGAAATATGCCGGATTCAACCAAAAAAATTCAGGTAGTTGAAACCGCCTGTGGCGAATGTAAATTTGGATTGCCCGGGAAAAGTTGTGATTTAGCTGTAAGAATAGATGGAAAGGCATATTTTGTTGACGGAACAAGTATTGATGAGCATGGTGATGCTCATGCAGATGATGGATTTTGTAATGCAATACGCAGGGCCAAAGTACAGGGTGAGATTATTGATAACAGGTTTAAAGCAACATACTTCAGTTTACTTAAGCCAAAAGACGAAAAGAGTTTAAAAAATCGAAAGGATTAACAAAAGTATTTTTCCTGCCCGCTACTAATTTTTTACTACACTAGGCCTTCATCAAGTCGGGTTACTTCCCACTTTTCGAATCTTAAAGAATAAGTCAACTTTTACTTCAGATTACCAATAATATTTTTAAAACCCAACCATTGTCATTAAATGAACTTCTTATCTGCTTAGCCTTATCAGCATTCGTAGTTCATGCTTTAGAGAAAAAAATATATTAAGCAATCTATTTCCGGGGAAAAGCGAATATGTAATTATTTTTATTTTTTAAAACTCAATAGCGGTAATGCCAATGCTGTTGACATTTCTTCTGTCTTGCTGCCGATTATTATTTTATTCCAGAAGCTTCGTTCTTTTGTAAACATAACAAAACATTGCTGCCGGTGTGTTTCAAGGTATCCTTTTATTTGCTTTAACAAAGGTTTTTCATCAGCAGTTTTCAAAGTCAATTTTATATTTTTATATCTGTTTTTTTTAATGACTTCTTTTGCTTTATTAAGCAGTTCATCATTACTATCTAATCCATAATCAATATGTAACACATTGATTTGAGCTTTTAGAATTTTAGCAAAAGCGATAACCTTGTTTAATTCAGTTGAAATATTTTCAAGGTCTGATGCATATAGTAATGTTTTAATTTCTTTATAATTGTATTTTTCAGGAACCGCTAAAACAGGTATTTCAGATTTTGAAATCATTACAGATGTATTAGAACCAAAAAACAATTTTTTTATCCCAGATGCACCATGTGTTCCCATTACAATCAATTGTGAGTTGTTTTTCTTTGCAACCTCAATTGTCTTTTCAACAAAAAGAGGATTGAATTCAGCTATATATTTTACACTTAGGGGTGTTCCTGACATACCGGAATTGTTGTAAGCTTTTTCAACCTGTTGCTTTAGTTTTAAAATGTTTTCTTTCTCATCTTTCCTGATTAGTTGTTCCATTTCAGTTTCTGTTTGTGCTTTACTCAGGGTAAATGGACTTTCATGAACACAATTAAAAACAACCAGTTTGTATTTAAGTATTTTACTTAATTGAATTGCATATTTTATTGCGGTTGTTGCATTCGTTGAAAAATCAGAAGGAACGAGTATTGTTTTCATAACTGATAATTTTCAATTTACAATTAATGACATATGCAGGAATCTGATACTGACCAGTGTCATCCGCTGATATGATTTATGCTGTGAAATTATTTTATTTTTTTAGGGATAGTTGTTTTTGAGCTTTTTCAATTTCATCTTTTCCCAGTCGCTTTTCTGGTGGAATATAATTCAAACCGAACAGGTTATATATTTCTTCTTCCGTCCTGCCACCAATCTTTTTACCGGTTTTAACATTAAAAACACCATATTCGTTTATTTTCCATCCTTTCTTTTTGGCAATTAACCGCAACTGAATATTATGTTCTTTACTTCCGGTAAGGTATAATAAGGCAGCTCCATATTCATCTTCTGTAACAATCCGAATGTCAACCTGTATATGTTTTATTTTTAATTGAACACTTGCTTTTGTTTGACCGGCTGCAATAATATTTTCTACCTGTGGAAGGCTGATTATTTTGTTGATTATTTTCTTTCGTAAATGATTTTCAGCAATAAGTAAGATATCTATATCTCCAATTGTTTCCTTTTTTCTTCTTAAACTACCGGCTACTGTAATCCTTTTTACACCTGGAATGTTTTCGATTATTTTCAAAAGTTCATTTGCAGTTTGTTCTGCTTCTTTTAAGGGTATTCTTGTCTTAGTGCTTTCAAGTTTTAGGGCACGGCACATATTTTCTAATTTTTTCTCGGCAATCCCTTTAATACCTTTCAATTTTCCATTGTTGATTGCTTCAATCAATTCATCTTTTGAGTTGATTCCGATTTTTTCATGTAATAGCTTGACAGTTGCGGGCCCGAATCCTTCAATTTCCATAAGTTCCAACAAAGGGAAAGGCACTTTTTTCTGTAGCTTTCCGAAAGTGCTTATTCGGCCTGTTTTCAGGTACTCAATAATTTTTTGCGCAATACTTTCTCCAACACCTTTCAGTTCATCCAGTTTTTTGAAATCATCTGCCAGCACATCTACGGGTTCCTGCATATTGCTTAAAGTTCTTGAGGCAGTTTCATAGGCAATTGCCCTGAAACGTTCCTCCGGACCCAGGTAGCGGTAACATGCGGCCATTTGATGAAATAGTGTAGCCAGCTCTTTATTATGTTGTAATGATGCTTTTATCACTTTTGATGTTGGCATCTTGATATCATTTATTAACCAAAGTTCAGTCAGATTATTAATAATTAAGCTGATTCAGGTCATGCAACTACACAGCCTACCAGGCGATGCAAGTTTCAATCAAGTTCAAAAATTAATTCTGTAATGAGGGGTTAAAATAATCCGGATGATTTATTATGTAGTACTTAAAATAAATGGAGGGGGATTCCATAAAAAAAAGTGCTTCTGAAGTGATCAGAAGCACTCACGGTCTTTTAAAAGAATTTCTGAATGAGAGGGCAGTTACAGTTTTATAACACTGTTTACACCACCATATACATTGATTTCCTGGCCATCAGCTTCAGGGTCATTAATCCATTCTTTTTCATTTACCAGGTATTTGAATTCATGTTTAGATTCTTTAGGAAGATTTACATCAGCACTGAAGGTTCCGTCTTTTTTCTTACTCATGATGACAGAATTTTTCCAATCACTGTTGAGTCCTAATATTTCTACAGTCTCAGCATTTTCAACTTTAAATGAAAATTTTACCTTGCAATAATCTTTTGTCTTGTAATAGGTTTTTTGTACCATTTGCTTTTTTGTTAATTTAGAATAAGAGTTTCAGTATCAATCACTGGCAATAGCAAACGTTCAGGAAATGATTCCATTAAATCGTTTATTAATACACAAAAATAAAAAAAGTAACCCAATTGCAGGAAATCAATTTAAACACATTTGTTTATAAGTTTATTAATCCTTTTCTAGTCAATACATAATTGATGTACTTTCCTTTTAAAATAATATTAAATGCTTCAATTAAATTTTGCCCCATTCCCAGATTTATTAACAGAAAGACTTTTGCTGCGCAAAATGACAATCAATGATGCTGATGATATTTTCTTTTTGCGTTCTGATAAATCTATTCTGAAATACCTGGGTAAATCACCTGCTAAAACGGTTGATGAAGCAATTGATTTTATTAAAATGATTAATCAATCTATCGACTCAAATGAAAGTATTTTATGGGCTATTACATTAAAAGAATTTCCGAAAAAAGTTATTGGTACGATCTGTTACTGGAGAATTCTCAAGGAGCATTTCCGGGCAGAAATCGGATATGTATTACATCCGGAATACTGGGGTAAAGGCATTATGAAAGAAGCGCTGTTAAAAGTATTGGATTTTGGATTTAAGGAAATGAAACTACATAGTATTGAAGCACGGCTTGATGAAAAAAATATCGCTTCAGAAGCTATTCTAAAAACTACGGGTTTTACGAAAGAAGGATTTTTAAAGGAGGATTTCTTTTTTGAAGGATCCTTTTTAGACACGGTTATTTATTCAAGATTGCAACAATAATATGAACTGCTGGCAAGCAATTAAAGAGGATATTGAACAAATGCAATGTGTTAGAAATGCAGTTAAAGAAAATATGCTTTCTGATCCATCTTTTGTTACAGACAATGATGTGGAGGATTATATTTTAAACCGCGGACAAGGCTGGGTTTGTGAAATTGATGGAAAAATTGTTGGGTTCAGTATTGTTTCATTAAAAGATTTCAATGTTTGGGCCTTATTTATTCATCCGGATTTTGAGAGAAAGGGGATTGGATTAAAGCTGCAAAAAATCATGCTGGATTGGTATTTCAATCAAACCAAAAAATCAGTCTGGCTTAGTACTTCGCCGGGTACCCGGGCAGAGCAGTTTTACCGGAAATCGGGTTGGAAAGAAGCCGGAACATATGGAAAAGGTGAGATAAAATTTGAAATGTCCATTAAAGATTGGAAGACTAAAATGAGTGATAAATAGTTAACTATTACTAATTTTAATACTCCTGAAGCAACCACATTATCCGGATTAGGGTCTTTTTAAAAAGTAATTCGAGTATGAAAAGAAATACGCTGACAATTGTACCATTTTTCTTATTTGCCTCTTTTTTAATCAACCAGGTTATGAATCAACCTCAAAAATCTGAAACCGGGGCCTTGCAATATGATGGGCCGCATGTTCTCTATAAAAATGATTCAATTTTTGTAAAATATGTTTTTGACAATGCTGGTTCAAAAACAGTTCATATTGATAGCTTCCTTTTAAAACAACGGCCAGCACTTTCTTTAAAAGTTGCAACAGATATACCAGGTGAAACATTTACAGTCACTCTTAAAAAACAACTCCAGGTTGAAAAAAGTGTATTTCCAAAAGCAGATAAACAACTGATTATTTCTGATATCGAAGCCAATTTTAAAGCCTTCAGAAAGTTATTGCTGGTAAATAAAGTAATTGATGAAAATTTCAACTGGATATTTGGAAAAGGTTATCTCATTTTAACAGGTGATTTTGTAGACAGGGGAGACCAGCAAACTGAAGTTTTGTGGTTGATTTACTCCCTTGAGGAAAAAGCAAAAGCTGCAGGGGGTTATGTTCATTATGTTTTAGGTAATCATGAAGTAATGAATATGGATAATGATTTAAGATATGTTCATCAAAAATACTTTGAAAATGCAGCTTTAATCGGTGAAAGTTATCTGAATTTATATAGCGAGAATTCAGAATTGGGCAGATGGCTCCGCACTAAAAATGTTACCCAATCGATAGGCGGTATTCTCTACGTTCACGGCGGTATTTCCCAGGCTGTCAACAGAATCAACTTGCCCATTCAGGATATAAATAAATTAACCCGGCCCTATTATGGCGACACCAATTACATTTATAGTGACCCGATAGTAGATACATTGTATTCCGATTTGGGACCGTTTTGGTACAGGGGATATTATGCCGGAACAAACAGGGCTTCAAAAGAACAGGTTGACAGCAGTTTATCACTCTTTGGTGTTAAAAAAATAATTACAGGCCATACAATTATAGCCGATACAATCAGTGTATTATTTTCAGGAAAAGTATTTAACATTGATGTAAAGCATGCAATGGGACATTCTGAAGCACTCCTTATTGAAAATAAAAAATTTTACAGAGTAACTGACCAGGGAGTAAGATTTCAACTAAATAATTAAGTATTGCGATTTTAAAAAATTAAAAGCATCGTACCGGTATATTTTGCAATTGAATGCAGGTTCCCTATTTTAGGTATTATCCCAAGTCTCGCTTAAATTTGCAACTCTTTAAAATCTAAGTAACAAATGGCAAGATTAATTGCATTCAGAGATGCCCTTCGTGAAGCGATGAGCGAAGAAATGAGAAGGGATGATCGGGTATATTTAATGGGGGAAGAAGTAGCCGAATACAATGGCGCCTATAAAGTCAGCCAGGGTATGCTTGCAGAATTTGGCCCAAAAAGAGTGATCGATACTCCAATTTCTGAACTTGGTTTTACTGCTGTTGGTGTGGGTTCAGCACAAAATGGTCTTCGTCCAATTGTTGAATTTATGACCTGGAATTTTGCCGTTTTAGCTTTAGACCAAATTCTCAATACTGCTTCTAAAATGTTGGCAATGAGTGGAGGACAAATATCTTGCCCGATAGTTTTTAGAGGAGGAAACGGTTCAGCAGGACAGCTCGGAGCACAACATTCTACAGCTTTTGAATCTCTATATGCCAACATTCCGGGAATTAAAGTAGTGTCGCCCAGCAATGGATATGATGCGAAAGGTCTTTTAAAACAAGCTATCCGGTATGAAGAAGACCCCGTTATGTTTATGGAAAGTGAGCAGATGTATGGCGATAAATCTGATATTCCGGAAGAAGAATACTATATCGAACTTGGAAAGGCTGATATCAAAAAACCCGGCCGGGATGTTACGATTGTTTCATTCAATAAAATGATGAAAGTAGCTTTGGGAGCAGCAACAGAACTGGAAAAAGAAGGTATCAGCGCTGAAGTTATTGATTTAAGAACCATCCGTCCTCTTGACTGGATGACTATACTTGAAAGTGTAAAGAAAACA
>Ga0209798_10001887_pt1 | contig 12432 bp, 12 predicted proteins | sample DOMMetBare3Fresh_FD_187475 | JGI IMG/M metagenome (GOLD analysis project Ga0209798, IMG submission 187475) | Wetland sediment microbial communities from St. Louis River estuary, USA, under dissolved organic matter induced mercury methylation -... | ecosystem: Environmental > Aquatic >...
CCGCGGGAGTTGCGCTCAGTAGCGGCGCAGTTGCTCGCGGGCTTGCTCGTATTCCTCGTCGCTGATGGTGCCGCTGTCGCGGTCTTCGCGGAGCTTGGCGAGTTCTCCCGCCGCCTGTTCGGGCGTGCGGGTGTCGGGCTGCTTGGGTGAGACGCGCTCGGGTCGTCCGCTCGCCAACCGGTCGGGATCGACCCCGAGCTGGCGCAGCCTTGAGCGCATCCGTTCTATCCCGAACCCGCGAGAGGGAAAGCGGTGGGCACCCGGCCCCGACAGAGGCCGCTGCTGCACGAACCGTCGATAGGCCGCCAGGATCACGATCGCCGCTCCCACTGCGAGCAGCAGGGTCACGAAGGTGTGGTTCGAGTTGTCGAACGTGTGGCTCGCACCGTAGACCGCGCCCGCGATCGCACCGCCGGTGATCGAGCCGACCATCCCGACAAGCACCGTGAGCCAGAACGGCATGGGGTCAGGCCCGGGCAGGGCTAGGCGAGCCAGGGCCCCGATCACGAAGCCTAAAGCGATGACAGAGAGGATTCCGCCGAGCACGTCATCGACAGTCTGCCAGCGTGCTGGCCCTGACTCCCTCTGCCCGAGCCCGTGTCCCAATCCCCATTTGCGGGATACGCCATTCCCGGATGCGGCGTCTGGGCGAAAGGCCAGGGTCAGGTCTTCTTCGTTCCACCTACCCGTGATCGCTCCCATCGAGCCCGGCTAGAGCTGCGCAAGATCGCCAGCCAACTCGGCTGCTCGGTCACGGCCGTCCACCAACGCGTCCACGCCGCCACCCTCGCCGGGTGGTATCAGCCCGACGACGGCGTCGAGAGCATCGTCATGGGCGTGAGACGCGGTTCAAACGCGTTTGGGGACGTTGCCGGTGAGCGTGAACATGAAGCGCATCGTCTTGTGTCCGAGGTCGGCGGTCGGTCCGAACATGCACGGGCAGCCGCCGTCGATCACGGTGATACCGTGCTCGCGGCCGTACGCTGTGGCGGTCTCGGAGACGCTGCCGGCGCCGGGCCCGCGGTGCATCCAGACGTGCTTGATTCCGAGCTCGGCGCACTCGCGCATTGTCTGGTCGGCGGTCTCGGGTCGTGTTCCGATCACGACCGCTTCGACACCGCCGGGGATCGAGCGTAGGTCGTGGTAGGCGAGGTCGTCTTCTACGTGGTCGGCGTTCGGGTTGACGGCGAAGACGTCGTAGCCTCGCTCGCGCAGGCGCTTGTAGACGACGTTGCTGCCGTGGTTGCCCGGCGTCCGGGAGACGCCGGTGACGGCGACTCGCTTGTGGCTGAGGAATGCCGCTGCGGCTTCCTTGATTGCTGTCATCGGATGCTCCTTCTTGTGAGTGTTCTCGACTGCGGCACCTCGGTCGAGGGCTGCTGCAACTGGCGCCCGTGTGCGGCCGCCTCTGCCGTCGCGGGCGCCCGGTCGAGGGTCAGCCTTTCGAGCTCGTCCGCGGCTGCCACGGCACCGCCGGCCGCGGCGAAGGCGGCGGCAATGCGCTCCGCGCCGGGGCGCAGTTCGATCGCATGGCGCACGGCTTCTCGGAGCGGTTCGGCCCTGAGCTTCCGTGCGGGGAGCCGGATTCCGGCGCCCGCGACCTCGACCCGTCGGGCGACTTCCGGTTGGTCGCGGCCGAACGGGACGGCGACGACGGGGACCCCGTGGGCGAGCGACTTCTGGGTGATGCCCATGCCGGCATGGCAGACGACGCAGGCGGCGCGCTCGAGCAGCGGTGCGTGTGGGAGGAAGCGCTCGATGCGCACGTTCGCCGCGGTCGGTAGACCGGCGGGGTCGACGTCGGCGGTCGTGACGACCACCTCGTAGGGCGCACCCGCAAGAGCGTCGCACGCGACTTCGGCCAGGCGGCGGTCGTTCTGGAACAGCGTTGAGCAGGTGACGAGCACGAGCGGCTGCCGGAGCTCGTCGAGCCAGCCGGGCGGATCGGCCGGCGGCTCCCAGAGGCCCGGGCCGACGAGCTTGAGCTTGGCCGGCCAGTCGGAGCGCGGGTACTCGAACGGCTCCGCCGTGTAGGCGAGCACGACCGAGGCGGCCAGGTAGACGTCGCTGATCGTGGCCACCGGAGGCAGGCCGAGCTCGGTTCGGAGCGGGTTCATGTGCGAGGCGATCACGCGCTCGAGCGTCCCGAGCGTGAGCGGCTTCGCCAGCCGGTCGCGCAGGCGCCCGAGGCGGTCGCGGCGGGGAGTGAGGCCGAGCCCGAACGGTGGCGCGTCGCGTGAAGGCAGCGGCACCGGCGAGACGATCGAGAACACCCAGGGAAGTCCGGAGTGTTCGGCCGCCGCGGCTGCGCCCCAGGCGCCCTCATCGACGAACAGGACGTCGGGTTCCTCCGCCTCGATCGCCTGCTCGAGGTCGAGCAGCTGGAAGCGCGCCCGCTCACCGAACTGGCCGAGACCCGAGCTGAGGGCGCCAAAGCGCGTCCGCGCCCGCCAGTCGTCGGGCTCGAACCGCTCGATCTCGCGCCTCAGGGGGCTCGTGTCGAGGCCGAGCGAGCGTAAACGCTCGACGTCGTCGATCCCGCAGCGCACCGCGACGCGGTGACCCCGGTGCGCCAGCTCGAGCAGCGTCGCGACCAACGGATACAGCCGACCGGGCACCGCATCCACATACGCCAGGACAACAGCCATCGCCAAGCTTCCCTCCCGGCACCGCTACGCGGCCGCGGGCACGTGCTCACCCGGGGCGGGCGTACGATCGCTTTCGAGCAGCACGAGGATCCGCTCGGTGTTCTCCCGGATCGTCGTGATGTTCCGGAACATCCATTTCGGTGGGGCGTTCTCGGGCATCCGCTCGATCATCTGCTCGAAGTCAAAGCCGCCGCACCCGCGGGCGGCCCGCCGAGCACAGAGCGCGACGCCAAGGGCGGCAGCACCGACCATCAGTGACCGTTTCACCCCACACCTCCCTCGACCGGTTCCGGCTCGAGCGCGGGCTCGCGCGCCGAGACCAGGCTCGACTCGTACTCGTGCCCGAGCCGGTACGCCTGCTGCAGGTACCCACGCCGGGTCGCCTCATCGACAGCGCCGACCGCGTAGAAGTAGACGTGCTCGACGTTCTCGACCCCCGGGTAGCGGAATCCGAAGTCGTCGACCAGCCGCTCGATTGCCGCGCCACAGCCGGAGTCGCGATAGTCGCTCTCCCTGAAGAAGGTCGGCGTCATGATCAGCGCCTTCCTGTGCCTCAGCAACGGCTGCCTGCCGCTCAGATCGCCCTGCAGCCAGGCTTCCGGCGTCATCGTGTAGACGAAGCCGTAGGTGAAGACACGCTCCATCCAGCCGCGCAGGATCGCCGGGAAGTTCATCCAGAAGATCGGCGCGACGAACGCCAGCCCGTCTGCCGCCGCGACCTTCTCCTGCTGGGCGAGCACATCCTTGGGCCGCTGCTTCGCCACCACCTCGAGCAGCTCGGGTAGGGACTTGTCGCGCAGCCACCGCTTCGCGACACGCCGCCGGATCGGCCCGCCGCTCAGCGTGACCATGGTCTCCCTCAACTCGGTCGCGTCGAACAACTCCGGCGGCACCGACTCGTGCGCGAAGAACGAGTAGTCGTCCCTGCCGAAGACCGGGTCGAACTTGATCGCGTGAAGATCGACGACCTCGTTCGTGTGCCCTGCGTCATCGAGCCCTCGGACGAACTGCTCGAGCACCGCGTGGCAGAACGACGTCGGGTTCGGGTGGGCGTACACCGTCAGCACTCTCATCGCCCTCACCGTCCTTTCAATCGAGCCTCGTACCCGCCTCGTCGACGTCGCGGCGGGCGCACCTCAACCACGACCCTCCGTTCCGAGCCCACACCGAGCATCGCGCGCCCTCATCACCGCGCCATCGGAGGCCGCCCGCATTCCACTGCGGATCACTACCGAACCCACCCGAATCCCTGGGCGCAAACCACCCGGAGAGGAGCACCACGGCATCGCGTGTCTATGGGAACGATGAGTCCGGGACTCCGGCGCGGACGGGACGCGCGCGGGGGCCGAGGACTAGGTCACGGCCGTCCACCGACGTTTCAGGCCGGTGGCGAGAGAGGGAACGTGTCAGCGCTGTCCGCGGGCAGAATGAAGAAGACCTGACCCCAGCTCGACGCCCGTTCCACCCGGGCGGTGGTACCGTCTGGGTAGTGCCGTAGCGAAACGGTGCGTACGGCTTTCCAGCGGGTGCCACAACGATCGGCTCCGCGCGCGCTCCATCCTCAACGCCCGGGTGGGTTCGGCTTCTCGCCGGCTCAGACCGCTGCCGGCGACCAACAGGGGAATCTGGAGCGAAGGGAAGATCATGTCTCGTTCTGTCAAGAAACGCCGGGCGCTCGGCGTGCTCGTCGTCGGCATCTGCGCGATCGTCGCGCTCGCCGTCAGCCTCGGCGCCGGCGCAGGGACGACCGCGGTCGCAGCCGCGCCGGTGAGCACGTCGCCGCCGACGATCACGGGAACGCCGCAGGAGGGCAAGAAGCTCACCGGGAAGGACGGCACCTGGACAGGAAATCCAACCGATATCAACCTGTTCTGGATGCGCTGCGACAAGACGGGCGCTAGCTGCGCGAAGATCAGCGGCAGCGACTCGAAGACCTACACGCTCACATCGGCCGACGTCGGCAACACGCTTCGCTTCCGGGCCGATGCCAAGAACGCCGACGGCACCACGTCGGCCTCGTCGGTGCCGACTGCCGTCATCGCGGCGGCCACGACGCCGCCGCCGCCCGTCACGAACGGATGCACCAAGACCGGGGGCACCGTCCCGATCGCGGGCATCACGCCGCCGGCACGTCTGACGATCGACCAGACGGAGGTGAGCCCGAGCACGATCAGCTTCAGCACTCGCTCGCTGTCCGTCCGCTTCCATGTCGGTGCCTGCAAGGGCTCGGTCGAAGGGGCGCTCGTGTACGTGACGGCCGTCCCGTACGGCCAGTTCGCGATTCCGAACGAGCAGGCCACAGGCTCCGACGGCTGGGCCACGCTGCAGTTCACGGCGCAGTCCGGCTTCCCGGTCAGCACCAAGCAGCAGCTGCTCGTCATGTTCGTCCGCGCCCGTAAGTCCGGCGAAGACCTGCTCGGCGGCATCTCCACCCGCCGCCTCGTCTCCTTCCGCGTCACCAACAGATGACTTGAGCGACACAAGGGCGCCGGAGCGGCAGGCTTCGGCGCCCCACCAGTCCGGCGCTACGAGGGAAGGAGAGTGCTGTGTCGATCTGGCTCGTGATCGTGATCATCCTGGTCGTGCTCGTCGTGTTCGGCGGGTTCCGTCTCCGCAGGCGATAGGAGCGTCATCCCCGAGAGGGATCGCCTCGCGAGGGGCGACCTAGCTAGGCAGCGTCGAGGGGGCCGCGGATCAGGTAGCTGCGGCCGCCTCGGCGCATCTTGGCGCAGGGGATCGGTGCGGAGGCGAGCCAGCGCTCGACGACGGCGAGGAGGTCGATCACCCATGCTCCTCCGCTCGGTGGCGGCTGGAACCGCACGAGCCAGGGAGGGCCTGGGACGAGCTTGGCGGGGAAGATCGGTGCGGCGTGGGCGAGGAGCAGAGCTGCGCAGTGCTGATCGGGAGCCACGATCTCGACGGCCTCGACGCCGCCGAACGCCAGGGGCGCAGGAGCGACCGACGTGGACGGGGCCGGACACAGGCCGTGATACGAGCGGGTGCGAGCCGCGCACCACCTCGGGAGACCGGGCGTCTCTCCACGATCTCTCCGCGCCACGTACGCAGATTCTCCACGAGCGCGACCTACGGTGGTCGGGACTGAAACACCACCACTACGGAGGATCACATGATCAAGAGATTCATCGTCGGAATCGTTGTCGCGCTCGCCCTGATCGGTGCCGGAATCGGTATCGGAGCGAGCATCGACGGGGACTGGGGGCCGCGCCACGACGCGGTCGTCGTCAACAGCGGGTCAGGCGCAGCGGACGCGGGGCAGACGATCGTCGTCAGCGAGGGCCACGGGTTCTTCCCGTTCGGCCTCCTCTTCCTCGGACTCGCCTTCCTCCTCGTCGCCTCGTTGCTCCGGCGCGCCGGTCGCGGCGGAGGGCGGTGCGGACGCGGTCACGGCCCGGGCTCGGGCGGCGGCCCGGGCCGGTTGGAGGAGTGGCACCGTCGCGCCCACGAGGGCGAGACGACCACATCCGGGCCGGAGCAGGCCAACCCGGCCTGAGCCGGCGAGACCGCGGGCGGCAAGGCGTGATGCCTTGCCGCCGCGGCGCCGGGCTGGGACAGTTGCCGAGCACATGTCCACGATCCTCGTCGTCGAAGACGAGCCCGGTATCGCCCGGCTCGTGCAGGACTACCTCGAGCGCGCGGGGTTCGCCGTCGTGCTGGCAGCGAACGCCGGCGAGGGGCTCGCGCAGGCTCGAGCGCAGCGACCCGCTCTCGTCGTGCTCGACCTCGGCCTTCCCGACCGGGACGGCCTCGATGTGACACGCGAGCTCCGCCGCTTCAGCGATGTGCCGATCGTGATGCTGACCGCGCGAGGCGACGAGAGTGACCGCATCGTCGGGCTCGAGCTCGGAGCCGACGACTACGTCGTCAAGCCGTTCAGCCCCAAGGAAGTCGTGGCGCGCGTCCGTGCCGTGCTGCGGCGCGCCGAGGGCAAGGCCGCCGGGGTCGAGACGGTTCACGCCCTCGACGTCGCTATTGACGTCCCGCGGCGGCGGGTGACGGTCGCAGGCCGACCGGTGGAGCTGACCGCGACGGAGTTCGCGTTGCTGGTGACACTCGTACGCGAGCCCGGCCGTGTCTTCACCCGCGGCCAGCTGCTCGACGCGGTGCACGGCGTCTCGTTCGAATCCTACGAGCGGGCGATCGACGCGCACGTGAAGAACCTGCGACGGAAGATCGAACCGACGCCGGGCTCCCCCCGCTACATCGAAACGGTGCACGGCGTTGGATACCGGTTCGCCGACGCCTAGCGGCGAGGCGGAGAGCTGCTCTCCGGGACGCCGCCGCGGCGGCCCGCCGCCGTGGTCCCGAGGCCGGGAGCCGTGGTCACGAGGACAGGGATACCGCACGGGCAGGCGGCGCTTCATGCGCCGGATCGCGGTGCTGCTCGGCCTCCTCTTCCTGCTGCTGCTCACCGCCACGATGCTCACTGCAGCCCTTGTGACTGCAGCGTTCGGTGATGCCTCTGGCGGACGCGTCGCAGTGGGGGCGGGCGGCGCCGCGCTCTTCATCCTCGGACTGCTGTTCATAGGGCGCTCGGTGCGCAGAATGGCCGGCCCGATCGGAGATGTCATGGAGGCCGCCGACCGGGTCGCCGACGGAGACTATTCGGCCCGTGTTCCGGCCCGAGGCCCGGGGGAGGTGCGACGGCTCGGACGCGCATTCAACGAGATGACCGCGAGACTCGAGGCGAGCGACGACCAGCGCCGGCGCCTGCTCGCGGACGTCACACACGAGCTCCGCACGCCGCTCGCCGTCATCCGCGGCAACCTCGAGGCGATCGTCGACGGCGTCTACGCACCCGACGCGGAGCACCTCTCGACCGTGCTGGAGGAGACGCGCATGATGGCCGGGCTGCTCGACGACCTGCAGACGCTCTCGACCGCCGAAGGCGGCGCGCTGCGGCTGCACCGCGAACCGACCGACCTGGGCGCTCTCGCGGACGACGTCGTCTCCGCATTCGGCCCGAGAGCGGAAGCAGCGGGCGTTGCGCTCTCCGCCTCCTCTGAGGGCGATCCCCACGCCAATGTCGATCCGCTCCGCGTCCGACAGGTGCTCGAGAACCTCGTTGCCAACGCGCTGCGCCACACGCCGCCCGGCGGCTCGATCACGATCCAGCTCTCAGACGACGACGACGGGATCGCCCTCGCCGTCTCGGACACCGGGCCCGGCATCCCGCCGGATCAGCTGAGCAGCGTCTTCGACCGCTACACACGCTCGGCCGACTCGGGCGGCAGCGGGCTCGGGCTCGCGATCGCAAAGAGCCTCGTCGATCTCCACGGTGGCAGCATCCAGGCGGAGAACACCCGCGGGCGCGGCGCCACCATCCGCCTCCTCCTTCCGCGCGGCGACTGACATCCGCGCAGCCGCCGTCGGCTAGACACACGCCGGCGCCCGCCGAACACCGCTCCCTCACATGGGGGAACGCGCGTTGTCACCCTTGTCGGCGCGCGGTGCAGGGTGAATACTTCCCCCGCCAAGGCGCGCGTGGAAGCCGCTGAGATCTGCGGCCTCCGACTCCCACTCGGGCCTCCGTGCGAACGAGCGCGACAAACGGAGGTGGCACCGGTGGGTCTCGTCTGTCGATTGGTCGTCCAGCCTGTCATCAGGCTGATCGAGATCGTCGTCTCCGTCGTCGAGTACGTCCTGCTCCAGATCTGCAGGCTCGTCCAGGAGCTCGTCAACGTCCTCACGCAGGTCCTGAAGTACATCTGCACCACCGTCGTCAAGACGGTCTGCAACGCGGTCTGCAGCGTCATCTGCGGGATCTGCGACTTCTTCTGCGGGATCTTCGGCTGCGACTGCGGGTGCCGGAACGTCTGCAACAACGTCTGCAAGGCCGTCACCGACGTCGTCTGCGGCTGGACGTACGTCCTCGAGTGGGTGCTGCAGCTCATCACCAAGGTGATCTGCGACTACATCGTCCGCGCGCTCATCGTCCTGCTCCACCTGATCGAGGCGATCGTGACGCTCGTGCTGACGTGGGTCTGCTCGCTGATCGACATCTTCATCCGCTGGCTCCTCTGCTGGACGTACCTCGCCGAGATCTTCAACAACAGGAAGCCTCGCCGGTTCAAGGTCGCGCCCAAGATCATCCCGAACGACCTGGGCTACTCCGACTGGTTCGTCTACGTCAACAACCCCGACGAGGCCGGCAACGTCGACCAGCGGATCCAGGGCTACATCCTGAGCGACGAGGGCCGGCCGCTCGCGCCCGTCGTCGACCCCGAGTCGGGTCAGCTGGCCTACTTCGAGGTCGCGACCCGAGGCGACACGATCACCGGCCGGCTGAGGCGACGGGATCACAGTGAGGAGCTCGTACCGGGCCGGCCGTTCCTCTACTACCCGTTCAAGGTGATGGAGATCGCGAGCCACCTGTTCGGCGACATCTTCGCCGGCACCCCTGCAGACGACGGCCGCGGTACGGCCCCGGAGAACAACCTGCTCACGTACAGGCCCAACGTCCAGGCCTGGCTGGACGGCGACGGGAAGCTGCCGACGAACAACTACAACGTCTGGCCGGAGAAGTACACGAACCCCGCCTCGAGCACCTACTTCGGCGACCGGTCGATCTCCGACATGGGCCTCCGCGTCGACACGGACTCGACGTGCGGCCGCCCCACGAACACGTTCCTGCACCTGATCCACGGCGACATCGGCCTCACAGCGGGCGACACCGATCTGGCAGAGGGCATGAGCTGCGGCCCGAGCCAGACCCTGACGTTCGAGCAGACCAACTTCCTGATGCGGAACAAGGACGCCGACGGCTCCGCCGTCACGACGTACTTCGTCTCGAGGTACGACGCTGACGACTCGTCGGTCGGCTGCAACGACCTCCTCGGCTACACCGTCGTGACGTTCTCCGGAGGCGACCAGGCGCTCTTCGTGAGCATGAAGGTGCTTCCCTACGCGGCCGACACCAACAGGATGATGGCGCGGATCGTCGAGAACGTCTCCGCCAGGAGCCCGGCCGTCGTCCGCGTCGCCGAGACATACCTGCACGAGTGCGGCCACCAGTGCGGCCTGCTGCACGACGAGGACGCGCCCGACTGCGAAAACGACACGACGTTGCACATCACGAAGCTGATGAAACCGGGGGGAAGCGTGCGCCGGGCCCTCACGCGCATCCAGTGGTGCCTGATCCGGACGAGCTCCTACGTCACCGGCGCCGACTTGCCGCCGTTCCTGCAGGCTCCGGAGCTGCCGGACTCCGAGAGCGTCCCTCCTCCCCCGGGCCCCTGAGGCGATGAGCATGGAGACGATCTCGCGCCGGGTACGCGAACGGGAGCTCGAGCGGCAACTCCGGTACAACCGCATCAGGAAGACCGTGTCAAGCCACCTGCCGGCGCTGTTGCCCGAGTACCTTCAGATGCTGCTCGGGTCGGTGATCGGCTTCGGCATCGTGGCCGAGCTGCTGCGGCGCTTCGCCGGCGTCGATCCCCTGTATCTGCTGCCCGCCCTCGGACTGCTCTACGCGGCTCAGACCACCTACTTCAAGGCCAGGCTTGCGGTCGACCCGGGCTTCCGGATCCCGAGGTGCCGATGCTCGCTCGCCGCGAACGACAGCACCGAGCTCGTCCTGCGCAGCAAGGGCAGCACAATCCTCGGGATCCCAAACTCCGTTCTCGGAGTCGCTCTCTACACGACGATGCTCGTGGTGGTCGCTCTCGACCATCGCGCGGCGACGGAGGCACTGGCGGTGGTGGGCGTGGCCGGCAGCGTCTATCTCGGCTACGTGATGGTCGTCAGGATCGCGGGTCTCTGCCCCACCTGCATCACCATCGCTGCGCTCAACGTGCTGATCCTCGCCCAGCTCGCGCGCTGACCACGGCCCTTCGAGCCTAGTGCGCTTCGCGCGCCCGGGGGCAAGGGTACGAGACGCCGCACTAGGTGGCACGCGCCCAGGCTCGTACACTCGTGACGGGATGGTTGCTCGTCACATTTCACGCAAGGACCTGCCCACGGGCACCGTGACCCTGCTGTTCGCCGACGTCGAGGGCTCGACGCGGCTCCTGCACGCGCTCGGCGGAGGCTACGCGGACGTGCGCGCGAGGATCCGCGAGCTCGTCCGGGCCGCGGTTGCGCACGGCACGGGCTGCGAGGTGGACTGGGCGGGGGACGGCGTCTTCCTCGCCTTCGAACGTGCCCGGGACGCGGTGACCGCGGCGGCCGACCTCCAGCGCGCCCTCGCGGCAGAGCCGTGGCCGCCGTCCCAGGAGGTTCGCATGCGGGTCGGGATCCACACGGGCGAGCCGGAGCTGCGCGATGACGGCTACGTCGGCATGGACGTCCATGTGGCCGCCCGCATCTGCGGCGCAGCGCACGGGGGCCAGGTCGTCGTCTCACGAGCCGCACGCGACGTCGCCGGAGACGAAGGCGGTCGGCTCGGCTACCGCCGTCTCGGCAACCACCGGCTCAAGGACGTGCCCGCCCCCCAGACGCTCTACCAGCTCGTGGCCCCCGGCCTCGAGGAGAGCTTTCCCCCGCTCGCGACGCTCGGAGGAGCGACGCTGCCCGCCCTGCATCACCGCCTGGTCGGCAGGGGCCGCGACCTCGCCGAGACCCAGGCACTGCTTTCCCGCCCCGGCGTGCGGCTCGTCACGATCACGGGCCCGGGCGGGGCGGGCAAGAGCAGGCTGGCGCTCGAGGCGGCCGCAGCGGCTGCGGTCGACCGCCCCGTGCACCTGGTCGGACTTGCCTCCATCTCCGACCCGGTGCTCGTGCCGGCCGCGATCGCGCGTGTGGTCGGCGTGCGCGAAGCGCCCGGGCGGACGCTCGTCGACCTGCTGGCCGACGCGCTCGGCGGCACCGGCGCACTCCTCGTGCTCGACAACCTCGAGCATCTCCCGGCCGCAGCCGCCGACGTGGCCGCACTGATCGGCAGCGTCGCCGACCTGGACATCCTCGCCACGAGTCGCGCCCCCTTGCGGCTCTCGGGTGAGCACGTCGTGCCGCTTGCCCCCCTGCCCGTCGAAGACGCCACGACGCTGTTCTTCGAGCTGGCCGCGTCTCACGGCATCCCGCTCGGCGACGAGTCACTGCCTTCGGTGCAGGAGATCTGCCGGCGCCTGGACGGGCTACCTCTGGCAATCGAGCTCGTCACGGCCCGCCTCGTGCTGCTCCCACCGGTCCAGCTCCTTGCAGCTCTGGGCGAAGGGCTCGCGCTGGACATGGAGGGGCCTGTCGACCTTCCGGCCCGGCAGCGGACGCTGCGTGCGACCCTCGACTGGAGCTACGGGCTGCTGAGCGAGAGCCAGCGGGAGCTGCACGGCCTGCTCGCCGCCTTTGCCGGCGGCAGTACGCTCGAGGACGCGCGGGCAGTGGCCGGGTCGCCCGCCGGCTTCCTCTCCGACCTGGAGGCGCTCGTGGCGGGAAGCCTGCTTCGACGCGACGCCGGCGACGGCGCGGTGCGGCTGTCGATGCTCGAGACGGTGCGCGAGGACGCCGTCGCCCGCCTCGCCGCCGCCGGGGGGCTGGGCGCTGCCCGCGGGCGCCACGCGGAGCGCTTCCTCGCGTTTGCCGACCAGGCCGAGGAGGGCCTCGCCGGGCCGGAGCAGGCGGACTGGCTGAGACGATCCGAGCAGGAGCTCGACAACCTGCGCGCCGCGCTCGACTGGTGCCTCGGGAACGGCCGGGTCGCGGAGGCGCTCCAGGCCGTCTCCGCGCTCGGCCGCTTCTGGCGCGCTCACGGCCATGTCGCGGAGGCCCGCCGCCTGCTTGCGCGCGGGCTCGAGCACGCAGACGACCTGCCGGACGGGGTGCGCGCCCG
>Ga0209798_10001888_pt1 | contig 12427 bp, 12 predicted proteins | sample DOMMetBare3Fresh_FD_187475 | JGI IMG/M metagenome (GOLD analysis project Ga0209798, IMG submission 187475) | Wetland sediment microbial communities from St. Louis River estuary, USA, under dissolved organic matter induced mercury methylation -... | ecosystem: Environmental > Aquatic >...
GCGAAGATCGACGCTGACCCCGCGAGATTGTTGAACTGACGTCAGGCGAAAACACGGCCTGCCGGCCATGCTCGGTGATGCGCCTTCGGCGCTAGCTAGCTAGTGCACCACGCGCTCTTCCGGCGCGACAAACAGCTCGTCGAGGATCAGCGCATCGGGCTCTTCGCCCAGGCTCCAGAAGACCATCAGCACGATGACCTTCAGATCTTCGAGGTCGATCGGGGTGGCGCCGACGGCCATCGCGCGGTCGACGACCATCTCTCGCATCGGCGGCGCCAGCACAGCGGCCGACTCGAGAAAGCTGATGAAGCCGATCGACTCTTCACCCAGGCGCTCATGCTCGGCCGGCGAATACACGCGCACCGCAGTTGAGCTTTGCTGGCCGCTGTAGCTCTCGGCCGCACCGGCGAGGCCGTCGAGCCAGACCAGCGCTTCCTGGATTTCGTCGCTCTCAAAACCAGCGGCCGACAGCTTGCGCGTGAGCTGCGCGTGGTCGGGGCAGGCGTCCGGGCGCCAGTAGGTTTCGTAGAGATAGACCAGCACGTCGAACATGATGAGATTCACTATATCGCAGCGCAATGGCGGATGTTCGCGTTGGTGTGTGATGCAGTGGTTTCAGGCCGCGCTGCGGCGCTGAAACAGCCCCCCGGGCAGGCGCGCCACGCGGCCATCGAGTTCGAGCTCCAGCAACTGCGCGTTGAGGTCGGCCGCGCTCATGCCGGTGCGTGCGCCGAGCGCGTCAAGCGTGACCGGTTCATGGCCCAGTGCACGCAACAACAGCGTCTCGTCGATCGAGGGCGCGGGGCCTCTTGCCGGCGAGGCGGCCGATCGCCACCGCAACTCGCTGGTGATGTCCTCGGCCGATTCAACGAGCTTGGCGCCTTGCTTGATCAGCGCGTGGCAGCCGCGCGATTGCGGCGAATGGATCGAGCCGGGAATCGCAAACACCTCGCGGCCGGCTTCGACGGCGGCGCGCGCGGTCGACAGCGAGCCCGACGGCAATGCGGCCTCGACCACCAGCGTGCCGCGCGCCAGGCCGGCGATGATGCGGTTCCTCTGCGGAAGTTCTAGGCCAGCGGCGGCACACCGATCTCGAACTCGGTCAGCAGCAGGCCTTCGGCCGCGATGCGGTGCGCCAAAGCGCGGTGCCGCGCCGGATAGATGCGGTCGGCGCCGGTGCCCATCACGGCAATGGTGCCGGCGGGCCCGGCCAGGGCGCCGTCATGCGCCGCGCCGTCGATGCCCAACGCCATGCCAGAGACGACGGCGAGGCCGGCCTGCGACAGGTGTCTGGCAAAGGCGCGTGCGTTGTCGCCGCCCTGCGCTGTCGGGTTGCGGCTGCCGACGACGGCGATCGATGCGGCTTGCAGCAACTCGACACGCCCTTGCGCATACAGCATCAGCGGCGGGTCGGCGGTTTCCAGAAGCAGAGGCGGGTATGCAGCGTCGCCCAGCACGATGATGTGTCGCGAACGATCGCCGTCGAGCCAGGCGCGTGTCGCGGCGAGCTGCTCGTCATGCCCCGCCGGCGGGCCCTTCAGTGCGGATGCTGCATCTGCACCCAGCAGCTGACTCAGCGTTGACCTGTGGGCGTCGAACACCGCTTGCGGCGAGCCACAAGCGGCGAGCAAACGGCGTGCCGACGCGCGGCCAATCCCCGGGGTGCGCAGCAAGCGCAACCAGGCATCGAAGTCCTCTGGAGCGGTCAACCGCAGACCGCGAGAACTCAGGGCTGCGCGAAACGGTCGCCGGCGCGGACCGGCTGCTGGACCTGCAGCAACAGCGCGTACGACACGCGCTCGAAGGTGCGGAAGACGAACATCAGGCCGTGGCGCTCGTCCGGCAACTTGATGGTCTCGGGGCGCTCGTTGGTGCGGTCGAGCACTTGCTCGCCGTCGCGCAGCACGGCCAGCACATGGCCGCGCTCAAGGCCATCGCGCGTGCCGCGGTTGATCGCCACCACCTGGTTCTGGCCGGCGATCAGGGCGTCTCCATAGACCTGCACGACTTGTCCACTCATCGGCTGCGACGGTGCGCGCGGCGTGAAGCTGGAAAAGTCGCGCTGCGGCACCGCCGCCAGGCGGTCGCCGACACCGACTTCTTCCTTGACGCTGAGGATTTCGAACGTCGCCGGCACTGCCAGCGTGGTGCTGGTGGACCCTGTCTTGAACAGGTTGGAAACGCCCTTGTCGGCGGCTACGGTGGCCGTGCCGGCCTCGCGGACATAAGCCGCGGTGCCGACAAATCGCGCTTCATAGCCGAGAATTTCCTTGGTCGTCGGATCGATCAGCGGCGTGGCCTGGCGGAACAGGCGCCAATCAGCGATGCCGCCGAGCTCGCCGCGAACATAGGCGCGGTCACCGCGGCCCATCAGTACTCGGCTTTCGGGCGCCGCGACGATGCGCGGCGCGTTGGCGAGCTCGTTGTCATTGAGGACGACGGCCTCGTTGAGGAAGGGCGCGATCAGATTCAGCGGGATCGTCGGGATCGCGCCGTCGCCGATGGCTTCGCCGCGGGCCCTCGGTGAAAGCTTGACGGTGCCGTCCGGCTGGCTGCCGTCGGCCATGCGCAAGCGGGCGCGGCCGCCCGACTTGTCCAGCACCAGCACCTGACCCGGGTAGATCAAGTGCGGGTTGCGGATCTGATCGAGGTTCATGCCCCACAACTGCGGCCAGCGCCAGGGGCTTTTCAGAAACAGCTTGGAAATGTCCCACAACGTGTCGCCACGCTTGACGGTGTGACTGTCCGGTGCGTTGGGCGCCAGGTCTTCGATCGGCACGCCGGCCTGTGCCGTCTGTTGCGCCGTGGACCGCTGCTGCGGCGTGATCGGATAATTCTGCGCGACGGCGCTGCCACAGGCCAGGGCCAGCGCGCTGGCGATCAACGAAGTGGCGTGGCGCTGAACGTGGCGTCGGATCATGATGAAAGGGGCTCCCGGGGGGCCGCGGCGTTGGCGTGAGGGACAATCTGGCCGCGTTTTTCAGGTCTTCGAGCCATCGGCTGGCGGCTCTTCACCGGCTCGGCACAATGCTCACTTGGTTTGGCAGATTCTGCCCCCAAACCCTTGATGCCGCAACGAAACTGCCCCACTGGGGGGGGTTGCGCGGCGCCACTGTGTCACCTTTCACGAATCATGTCGCTACTGTCGATCCTGCGCTACCCCGACCCTCGCCTGCATACCGTCGCCAAGCCCGTGGCGGCTGTCGACGAGCGCATCCGCCGTCTCGTCGATGACATGCTCGAAACCATGTACGCCAACGATGGCGTCGGACTGGCCGCCACGCAGGTCGACGTGCACGAGCGAGTCCTCGTGATGGACACGTCGGAAGCGCGCGATGCGCCGCGCGTGCTGATCAACCCCGAGTTGATCGCCCTGAGCGACGAAGTGATGCTCGGCGAAGAAGGCTGTCTGTCGGTGCCGCAGATCTACGACAAGGTAGCGCGCCACGCGCGCATCACCGTGCGTGCGCTCGGTCGCGACGGGCTCTTGCGCGAGTTCGACGCCGAGGGCCTCGAGGCGGTGTGCGTGCAGCACGAAATGGATCACCTGATAGGCAAGGTCTTCGTCGAGTACCTGAGTCCGCTCAAGCGCGACCGCATCAAGACCAAGATGCTGAAAAAGGCGCGTGAAGAGCAGGCACCCCACGCCGAGACAGCGCGGCGGTTCTGAGTGGTTGCACCCCGGGTCGTTTTCGCCGGCACGCCCGAGTTCGCAGCGGTGGCGTTGCGCTGTATTGTCGCGGCGCGGTTCGATGTGCCGCTCGTGCTGACGCAACCCGATCGCCCGGCCGGCCGCGGGCTCAAGTTGCAGGCCTCGCCAGTCAAGCAACGGGCGCGGCAAGAGGGCATTGCCGTGTCACAGCCGCGCAGTCTGAAGCTCGACGGCAAGTTCGCCGAAGACGCCGCCGCGGCGCGCACAGCGCTCGAAGCAGCGCGGCCCGATGTGATCGTGGTCGCAGCCTACGGCCTGCTCCTGCCGGCGTGGATGCTGTCGCTGCCGCGCCTGGGCTGCCTGAACATCCACGCTTCGCTGCTGCCGCGTTGGCGGGGTGCGGCGCCGATCCAGCGCGCCATCGAGGCCGGCGATGCGCAGACGGGCATCACGATCATGCAGATGGACGCCGGCCTGGACACCGGCGACACGATGCTCATCGCATCGCTGCCCATCGCCGACGAAGAGACCACGGCGTCGCTGCAAGACAAGTTGGCCTCGCTCGGCGGCCGGCTGATCGTCGAGGCCCTCGAAGCCGCGGTCTGCGGCGGCCTCGCGCCCCGCCGCCAGCCCGAGGACGGCGTCACCTATGCACACAAGGTCGACAAAGCCGAAGCGCGAATCGACTGGCAACAATCGGCCGCGCAGATCGAGCGCCGCCTGCGCGCCTTCGACCCGCAACCCGGTTGCCATTTCGAGTTCGAGGGTGAACCGGTCAAGGTGTGGCGTGCGCGGCCCGTCAGCGGCTTCGGAGGGCAGCCCGGCGCATGCCGGATTGACAACCACGACTTTGTCGTCGCCTGTGGCGATGGGGTCGCGCTCGAACTGCTCGAACTGCAGCGCCCCGGCGGACGCCGCCAGCCGGTCGCGGCGTTTCTCGCCGCGCGCCGAAGTTGAGGCAGGCGACGGCTCAAGCCGGCCGCGATCGCGCCGATAACTGGCCATCGAACCCTCAAACCCTGCCATGTTGCGCCGCACTCTCGCCATCACTTTGCTTGCTTTGCCGCTGGGCGGATGTGACCTGTTCGGCGGCGAATCGAGCGAGGCGCTGGCCGCGCGCAAGGAAGCCGAAGGCAAGGCTGTCGGCGGCGCCTGCCGCCATGCCGCGCGCGCCATCGAAGACTGCTTCGCCCTCAACAAGCGCGCCGACAAGGCGGCAGTCTTCGCCGGCTGGCGCGAGATGAACGACTACATGCGCGACAACAAGGTCGAGGCCGTCGCGCCGCAGGCCGCGCCGGCGCCTGCCGAAACTTCGGCCAAGGCCGAAGCGCCAGCCGCTGCGGAAGAGGCCGCCAAGGCCAAGCCCGCCAAAGCCAAGAAACACGACTCCTGAGCCCCGCACCTTGTCGCGCACGGGGCCTCGAGCGGTCAGCGGCCGAAATTCAGCTTGAGCGCAATGCCGCGGGGCGGCACACTCGCCAGCCCTACAACACGCACAGGAGTGCTCAGACATGACCGTCGCTCGCATCACTGAGATCACCGCCATCAGCAAGAAGGGCTTTGACGACGCCGTCGCCGTGGGCGTGGCCCGCGCCAACAAGACCTTGAAGAACGTCAAGGGCGCCTGGATCAAGAACCAGGAGGTCATGGTCGACAAGGGCAAGGTCACCGGCTACAAGGTCAACTTGAAGGTCACCTTCGTCCTGGCGGACTGATCTCTGTCCTGCGGGGACAATCCCCGCATGAGTTCAACCTGCGCGGCCCGCCAGCCGCTGTGGCGCCACCCGGAATTCGCGCGCGGTGCACGCGAGATGACCGGCACAGCGCTGGGCATTGGCGCCTGGGCGCTGGTGACCGGCGTGGCGATGGCCAAGAGCGGCCTGCCGCTGCCGCTGTCGGTGCTGATGTCGGTCATCGTCTTTGCAGGCAGCGCGCAGCTGGCGGCCTTGCCACTGCTCGTCAGCGGTGCGCCGCTGTGGGTCATCTGGGCCACGGCGCTGTGCATCAACATGCGCTTCGCGATCTTCAGTGCCGGTTGGCGGCGCTACTTCGGCCAGTTGCCGCGCGGCGCGCGTTTGCGCATGGCCTACTTCGCCGCCGATCTCAACTATGTGCTGTTCCTGCGCCGCTTCCCCGATCCGGCGCCGGCGCCGGAGCAGGTGCCGTACTTCTGGGGCGGCGTAGCGTGCAACTGGACGGCATGGCAGGTGCCGTCGCTGCTCGGCCTGCTGCTGGCCGATAGCATTCCCACGGCGTGGGGCATCGGCTTTGCCGGCACGCTGGCCCTGCTCGGCATCACGTACTCGATGCTGCACGACCGCGCGACCTGGATCGCCGCCGCGGTGGCGGCCTGCGCCGCCGTTGCAGCCTTTGCCTTGCCGTTGAAGCTCAACATCCTCGTCGCGATTGCAGCGGCGGTGGCCATCGGTTTGCTGATCGATCGGACGACACCGAAGCACGTCCGGCCCATGGAGGACAGAACGTGACAACGATTGATGGCGTCATCGCCATCTTCGGTCTGGCCGCGATCACGGTGCTGACGCGCGGCTTGTTCCTCATCCCCGAGCGCGACGTGCCGTTGCCGGCGTGGCTGCAGCAGGGCCTGCGCTACGCGCCGCTGGCTGCGCTGGTGGCGGTGGTGGCGCCGGAAGTGGTGTTGACTCAAGGCCAGCTGATCACGACCTGGATGGATGCCAGATTGCCCGCCGTCGCCGCCGCCACGGCGTACTTTTTCTGGCGGCGCGACATCCTCGGCACGATCCTGTCGGGCACGGCGGTGTTGCTTATCCTCAAGCTCGGCTTCGGCTGGTGATTCATACAATCGCGCCATGAACGTCATCCGCTTCTCCGATCTCGTCGCCGCCGGTCGCGTCCGCGGCCAGCGCGTCTTCATCCGCGCCGACCTCAACGTGCCGCAGGACGATGCCGGCCGCATCACCGAGGACACGCGCATCCGTGCCTCGGTGCCCTGCATCCAGATGGCACTCGATGCCGGCGCGGCGGTGATGGTGACCTCGCACCTCGGCCGTCCGACCGAAGGCCAGTTCAAGCCGGAGGATTCGCTGGCACCGGTGGCTTCCCGCCTGGGCGAACTGCTCGGACGCAAGGTGCCGCTCAAGGCCAACTGGGTCGATGGCGTGGACGTGCAGCCCGGCGAGGTCGTCCTGCTGGAAAACTGCCGTGTCAACAAGGGCGAGAAGAAGAACGACGAGGTGCTGGCGAAGAAGATGGCCGCGCTGTGCGACATCTTCGTGCACGACGCCTTCGGCACCGCGCACCGCGCCGAGGCATCGACCTTCGGCATCGCGCAGTTTGCGAAGGTCGCCTGCGCCGGCCCGCTGCTGGCCGCCGAAATCGACGCCATCACCAAGGCGCTCGCCCACCCCAGGCGGCCGCTGGTGGCCATCGTCGCCGGCTCGAAGGTGAGCACGAAACTGACGATCCTGCAGAGCCTGGCCAGCAAGGTCGACGGCCTGGTGGTCGGCGGCGGCATCGCCAATACTTTCATGCTCGCAGCGGGGCTGCCGATCGGCAAGAGTCTGGCCGAGCCCGATCTGGTCAACGACGCCAAGGCCGTGATCGCCGCGATGGCCGCGCGCGGCGCGGCGGTGCCAATCCCGACCGACGTGGTTTGCGCCAAGGCCTTTGCCGCCGACGCAGCGGCAACGGTGAAGGCTGCAAAGGACGTGGCCGCCGACGACATGATCCTCGACATCGGACCGCAAACTGCCGCGGTCTTGGCTGCGCAACTGAAGGCCGCCGGCACCATCGTCTGGAACGGCCCGGTCGGCGTGTTCGAGTTCGACGCCTTTGCCAAAGGCACCGAGACGATTGCGCGCGCCATTGCTGCCAGCGACGCGTTCTCGATCGCCGGCGGCGGCGATACGCTGGCCGCCATCGCCAAGTACGGCATCGAAAGAGACATCGGCTACATCTCCACCGGCGGCGGCGCCTTTCTGGAGGTGCTGGAAGGGAAAACACTACCGGCGTTCGAGATCCTCGCCAGACGCGCAAACGGCTGAATCGGGCGTAGGCTTTGCTCCTCTGAAAAGAGAGGAGACAAAGCATGGAACGCAAGCCGCTGACGACCGCCGAGCAGGCGCTGGCCGACGCCGCCTTCGAGTACCACCGCACGCCGACGCGCGGCAAGATCTCGATCACACCGACCAAGCCGCTGGCCAATCAGCGCGACCTCTCTTTGGCCTATTCGCCCGGCGTGGCCTACCCCTGTCTGGCGATCCAGGACGATCCGAACATGGCCGCCGACTACACGTCGCGCGGCAACCTGGTTGGCGTCATCACCAACGGCACCGCGGTGCTGGGCCTGGGTGACATCGGGCCGCTGGCCGCGAAACCGGTGATGGAAGGCAAGGGCTGCCTGTTCAAGAAGTTCGCCGGCATCGATGTCTTCGACATCGAACTCGCCGAAAAAGACCCGGACAAGCTGATCGAACACATTGCGGCGCTGGAGCCGACGCTGGGCGGTATCAATCTCGAAGATATCAAGGCACCCGAGTGCTTCTATATCGAGAAGAAGCTCAAGGAGCGGCTGCGCATCCCCGTCTTCCACGACGACCAGCATGGCACCGCGATCATTTCCGGTGCGGCCCTGCTCAATGGGTTGGAACTCGTCGGCAAGAACATCGGCCAGATCAAGCTCGTGTCGTCGGGTGCCGGCGCCGCGGCGATCGCCTGCCTGGACGTGATGGTCGGCCTGGGCGTGGCGCGAGACAACATCTATGTCGTCGACTCGCGCGGCGTCATCCAGCACGAACGCGACGACGCGCGCAGCGGCAAGCTCGACGAAAGCAAGCAGCGCTTCTGCCAGAAGACGGCGGCGCGCACACTGGCCGATGTGATGAAAGACTGCGATGTCTTCCTCGGCTGCTCGACAGCCGGTGTGCTGACACCCGAGATGGTCAAGACGATGGCATTGCAGCCGATCATCCTGGCGCTGGCCAACCCCGAGCCGGAGATCCGGCCGGAGCTGGCACACGCAGCGCGGCCCGACTGCATCGTCGCCACCGGGCGCAGCGACTATCCGAACCAGGTCAACAACGTCCTCTGCTTCCCCTACATCTTCCGCGGCGCGCTCGATTGCGGCGCGACGCGCATCACCGAGGCCATGAAGCTGGCCTGCGTGCGCGAGATCGCTGCCCTGGCCAAGGCCGAGATCAGCGACGAGGTCGCGGCGGCGTATGCAGGCCAGGAACTGGCGTTCGGGCCCGAGTACATCATTCCCAAACCGTTCGATTCACGGCTCATCCTGCGCATCGCGCCGGCGGTGGCCACGGCCGCGGCCGAGAGTGGCGTGGCCACGCGCCCCATCGCCGACATGGACGCCTACCGCCAGTCGCTGACGCGCTTTGTCTACCAGACCGGAATGGTCATGCGGCCGGTGTTCGCGGCTGCGAAGGCCAAGCCTGCACGTGTGGTCTATGCGGAAGGCGAGGACGAGCGTGCCCTGCGAGCGGTGCAGGTCGTGCTCGATGAAGGTCTCGCCAAACCGATCCTGGTCGGCCGCCCGGCAGTGATCGAGTCACGGATTGCCCGCGCCGGCCTGCGCATCCAACCTGGTCGAGACGTCGAGATCGTCAACCCGGAAGATGACCCGCGCTACCGCGAATGCTGGGAGGACTACCAGCAGCTGCTGGGCCGCGATGGCGTGACGCCGTCGATGGCCAAGGCGGCGCTGCGGCGTTCGAACACGCTGATCTCGGCGATGCTGATGCGCCGCGGGGATGCCGATGCGATGTTGTGCGGCCTCGTTGGCCGCTACGACGGCCACCTGGACCATGTGCGCGACACGATCGGTCTGAGGCCCGGCGCAACCACGTTCGCAGCAATGAACGCGCTCCTGTTGGGTGAGCGCACGCTGTTCATCGCCGACACCTTTGTCAACGACGAGCCGAGCGCCGAGCAACTCGCCGAGATCGCCGCGATGGCCTGCGAAGAGCTGCGACGATTCGGCCTGACGCCACGCGTCGCGTTCGTGTCGCATTCGATGTTCGGCTCTTCGGCGCGGCCGTCGGCGCTGCGCATGCGCCGTGCGACGCAGCTGTTCAAGACATTGAAGCCCGGCACCAGCTGCGACGGCGAGATGCACGGCGACGCCGCGCTGTCGCAGGACATCCGCAAGAGCTTCCTGCCCGACAGCACGCTCGAGGGCGAGGCCAACTTGCTGCTGCTGCCCAACATCGACGCCGCGAACATCCTGTTCAATGTTTTGAAGGTCACCGGCGGCCACGGCGTGACCGTCGGCCCGGTGCTGCTCGGCGCGGCGCGGCCGGTGCACATCGTGACGCCGTCGTCGACGGTGCGACGCGTCGTCAACATGACGGCGCTGGCCGTGGCGGATGCCGCCGCCGCGGCGGCGAAGTAGCCGGCGCTATCGTGCTATTGCGCCACCGGAGCGTCGTTCAGAATCTCGGCGTAGTTGAACATCGGCAGCGGCGGCGGCAGCTTAAGCTTCTCCGCCACGCTGATGCGGATCTGGTACGAGAAGCGCTTCAAGGTTTCGATCGGCACGGCCTCGGGCGCGACCTTGCCCACCAGAATCTGTTCGACCTTGTGTGCGGTGAACTGGCCGATGCTGTGGTAGCGGCTGACCAGACCCGACAATGCGCCGGCCTGCATCAGCTGTTCCGTCGAAGCAAATGTCGGCATGCCGACTTCCATCGCCGTCGGAATGATCACGTCCTGGGCCAGGGTGCCCAGGAAGCTGTCGGGCGGCAGGTACAGCCACTGCGCACCCGCCTCCTTCAACTCGCGCACCAGGTCCGCGGCACCCTCGGCCATCACCTTGCGCTGGGCGTCCATGCGGAAGGTCCGTGAGATGGTGTCGTAGTTGCGTTCGCGGCCGATCTTGCGGATCTCGTCGAGCACGACCACCGAGTTGCGCTCGGTCGGTGTGTAGAGCACGCCGAGTTTCTGGAACGGCCGGTAGGCAGCCATCGCCTGGATCTGTGCGGCCACCGGCGCGACGTGGATGACCCCGGTGACGTTCTTGCGCGTGCCGCCTTGTTCCGGAACGATCTTGGCCAGCGTCGGTGACGCCACCAGCGTGAACACCACCGGAATGTCGGTGATGTGCTTGCTCGGATCGACCGCGTCGTAGGGACCGAGCACGCCCAGCGTCACCGAAGTGCCCCAGGTGTAGATGACGTCGGGCCGAGACGCGCGGATCTCGTCGAGGAAGGCCGGCATCCGCGTCGCATCGCGGTTGAGGTCGCGATAGGTGATCTGCACCGGTATCTTGCGCGAGGCGAAAAACTCCTCGAACCCCTTTTCGACATCGGTCATGCCACGGAAGGTGATGGCGTAGATGCGCAGCGGCTTGTTGGCGCTGGCGGGGCGCTTGCTGGTCGCCGGTGCTGCCGATTGCGCCAGCACGGCCGGCGCCAGCCCCGCAGCAACGGCGGCGGCCAACACCTGGCGGCGGGTGGTGAGCTTGTTCATCGAATCGATCCTCGTCAACTTAAACAGGAACCAGGGCCGGAGCGGCATTGGAGCGCCGCGTGGCCAAAATGAATACCACGCCACACAGCGCGACGGCGCCGCCGATGGCGACAAAACCAGTGCGGTAGCTGAACGCCATCAGCAGCACTGCCGCCAGCATGGGCCCGAGGGCGTTGCCCAGACGTTCGAGCAGGCGATAGACGCCGTACACGGCGGGCTCTCCCATGGCAGTGACTTCGCTGTCGCAGTGCTCGCGCACCAGCGCACTCTGCGCGGCGATCGACAGCGACTGGCCGAGGCCGATCAGGAAAACGGCAGCGAAGATCCATCCCACATGGTCACCAAACATCAACAGCAGCGTGCCGATGCCCGACAGCAGCAGTCCCGATCCGACCAGCCACTCCATGCGCTCGCGGGTCGTGGCAAACGAGGCGGCAAGCGGCATCAACACCACCATGACCACACCGTAAATCATCAGGATGCGGCCGACCATCGACTGCGTGCTGCCCAGCGACAGCACATACAGCGGCACCAGATAGAAGCAGACACCGGTCAGCAAGACCTTGGCCGGAATCGCGGCCAGACCAGTTACGGTCATGAAGCGCTTGTTGACCATCAGCGAAGCGATCTCGCGCAGGCTCGGCGGCTTGATCTCGCTTTGTGCCGCCGTCGCGGCCGCGTCCTGTCGCGGCAGCAGGCGGATCGCGCCCATCGAACCGATGGCCAGCAAAGCCGCGATGGCCAGCGTCCAGCGCTCGCCGATGTTGTCGGCCAGGATGCCGCCGATCGACGGCCCGCACACCGTGGCCACCATGATGGCGCCGATGAACAAGGCGAAGCTCCTGGCTCGATTGGCGTTGTTGGTGTGAGCCAGCACGTGACCCTGCGCGGCCACGAAGACCAGGCCGTAGCCGAGCGCGCACATCGAACGCCACAGCAGCAGGTCGAGCACGCTGCTGGCAATCGCGCTGGCCACGAAGCCGAAGGCGGCAACGCCGGCGCCGACCATCATCGCGTGGCGGTTGCCGACGCGCTGCGCGTATGCGCCGAGGAATGGCTGGCCGAGCGCCACGATCAGCATGAACAGCGCGATCGGAAGACCGACGACGATTTCCGGCGCCAGCCACGGCAGCCCGGGAACGGGCACCAACAGGCTCTTGATGTAGCCGGGCAGGAACGGGCGCGTCAACTCTTCGGCCAGGATGAAGACGAACAGCGGCGCGCGGATCTTGGCCAGCTGGCCATCATCGCGGGTGGTCGTCGAGTCGGCGGCGCCGAAGCGAAAGCGCTGCGACAACGCTTGCAGCCCGCTGTGCG
>Ga0209798_10001889_pt1 | contig 12411 bp, 13 predicted proteins | sample DOMMetBare3Fresh_FD_187475 | JGI IMG/M metagenome (GOLD analysis project Ga0209798, IMG submission 187475) | Wetland sediment microbial communities from St. Louis River estuary, USA, under dissolved organic matter induced mercury methylation -... | ecosystem: Environmental > Aquatic >...
GCGGCCATCGACACGATCTCCGGAGCCACGGTGACCACAGACGGATACCTACAGTCGCTGCAGTCCGCGATCGACCAGGCCCACCTCTGAATCGGGCGCCGGCTCATGGGCCTCTGGCGGGTGGTTCTGCTGGTGGTCGCCAACGGCTCAGGTGGCAGGGCAGCATTGAGTCAAGCCGACGGGGGTTGACGTACCGCTCCCACGAGCAAGGCGGGCCCGGACCGTGACGGCCCAGCGAGCGAACATTCCCTGGCGACGATGGGCCGGGAGCTCAAGTGCAGCCGCCCGGGCAGCGCGCGTAGCGATCTCGTGAGCCCGCTGGTCGGCCAGCATCTTCATCAGTGTGGGGTGGTTCATCCTCGTCTCCTTGCTCTGGTCTGCCGCCAGATTCCATCGGGCGGGAACATCGGACGGAACTTCGATGTTCATCTAATCGAACTTCGAAGGTTGTCGTAGTATTCCTTCGAGAGACATCGAAACAACCGTCCGACCACAATTGGCCTGAGCTCATGACCACGACATCCGCCACCGCGCCAGCACTGAAAGCCCTCTCAACGCCGACGGTGCGGTCCGTCTGCTGTCCTCCTGCCACGGCTGCCGTCACTGATGACGCCGCCGACTCACTGGCCATCATGTTCAAGGCGCTGGCCGACCCGGCCCGAGTCAAGATCATGTCGATGCTGCTCAACGCGGACGAGCTCTGTGCGTGCGACGTGGCCGCCGGTATCGGCAAGACCGCGGCAACCGCCAGCCACCACCTCAAGCTGCTTCGCGATGCCGGTCTGGTCACCGGCGACAAGCGAGGCACCTGGATCTTCTACCGCGCCGTCCCCACGCGGCTTACTGCCATCGGGGACACGCTCAGCCTCACCAGATGACCACCGACCTGCTCCATACAGACCTGCTCCACACCATCGCCTGAAAGGAAACCGACCATGACCACGACAACCCACATGACCACCGCACCTGTCCCGACCACGACCACCGGTTCCCTGGCCCGCGCCGTCGGCATCGGGACCACCGCGGCTGTCGCCTCTGTACTCACCATCCACGCACTGGCCACGGCCGCCGGCGCTGATCTCCTCGTCACCCCACCCGGCGGACCGACCTTCCCACTGTCAGCCTTCGCCGTGACGAGGGCCGCGATCATTGCCGGGATCGGAGCGCTCATCGTCGCGTTCCTGGTGCGGCGCTTTGCGCGGGCGCGTGCGGTGTTCATCGGCCTGACCTCGGCGGTTCTCCTGGTGTCCCTCCGAGAACCCACCTGGGCAGAAGATACGGCCAGCGCAACGTGGCTCACCGTCATGCACCTGGCCGTCGCAGCCGCGATCATCCCCATCACGGCAAGGGCACTGCCCCGACGCGGTCCTGACCCCCAGGGTGACAAGACAGGCCAGAGACAAGGCTCGGCACGACGGTTGTTCTGGGTGAAGCGGTGGATGTATCGCGGCGGTCGCCCCGGACTGCTCGCCCGGGCGCTGAACCGGTTCTGGGCGATCATGTTCTCGGCCGGTCGTCTCTCGCCCGAGCGCGCGGCGACCCTGGAGGTGCTTGGGCGCCGTACCGGCCGCGTCATCTCCTTCCCCGTGGTCGTCGCCGACCATGAGGGCGAGCGCTACCTGGTGGCGATGCTCGGCAACGCGAACTGGGTGCTCAACGTCCGCGCGGCCGCCGGGCGGGCAGTACTCCGCCGTGGCCGCCGCGAGGACGTGTTCCTCGAAGAGGTCGACCCGAGCCGCCGAGCGCCCATCCTGCGTCGATACCTGGCCGTCGCGCCCGGGGCCCGGCCGCACATCCCCGTGGACCGTCGGGCGCCCCTGGAGGCGTTCGAGCGGATCGCCGATCAGTTCCCCGTCTTCCGGGTTGTCGCCGATCCGTCCGGCGCGCGCGAGACACCAGCGGTCTGACGACGTCCCGATCAGCCTCGACACTCGGTCAGGCACGGCCCCGCGCAAGCGGCGCGACGCCAGCTTTGGCCGAGCGACGACGTCGGCTCGGCTCAAGGTTCACCCAGCTGAACCGCCAGGCCACCACGATCAGCCCCGCGACTGTCCAGGCCACCAGCACCCCCAAGTGATCCCAGGACAGACCGGAGCCGACGACGTTGTTCGACGCGGCGGTGGTCATTGCCCTGGTGGCGTGGCGAAGCGGGAAGAACCAGGAGATGTGGTCGAGCCACGGCGGGAACGTGGCGCCGCTGACGAACACGTCAGAGATGAAGCACAGCGGGAGGAGCGTGCCGAGCGCGACGCCGATGACAGCCTCCGCTGACCGGATGAGGGACATGACGGCGAGCCCGAGCACAGCGAAGCAGGTAGTGGCGACGAGGAATGTCAGGAGCGTTGCCGGCCACGCGGGCGGGATGCCTACCCCATACATGAACCCCGCGACCGTGTATATGGCCGCCAGAGTCAGCAGGGCAACCACCAACGCGGCGGCGACCCGCCCGATCAGCATGGCCACCGTCGGGAGGGGGGAGCCGTGCAGCCGCTTGAGCACGCCCAGGTCGCGGGCCTCGGCAAGCCCTTGCGGCATGTTGACGTAGGCCGTCACGGCCCCGCCGTAGACGGCCATCGTCGCGGCGAAGAAGGCACCGAGCCTCTCCCCGTTTGTCATCACGACGTCACCCCCGCCGTTGACGGTAGGGATGATCGCCACCAGCAGGACGGGGAACACGACTGCGAAAAACACAGACGACGAGTCTCGCCACAGCACCGTGTTGGCGTGCCTGATCTGGCTGCCGACCAGGGCGAGCGCCGACGGCGAGGTGGTACGGCGAGGCGAGGCGTCCGCAGCTGGCGTCCGGCGGCGGGACTGGCGCGAGGTCGCCGTGGCGCGGTCGCGTTCTCGGCGCAGGCCCCAGGCGGCGACGAGCGCACCGGCCACACCCCACGCGAGGATCGCGGCGAGGTGGTCGAGCTGGAATCCGTTGCCCGTGAGATGCGGGTTGAGGGCGTCGCCGAAGAGATTCACCAGGTGCTTGAGCGGGAAGAGCCAGCCGAGGGTCGACATCCAGTCCGGCGGCGACCCGGAGAACAAGAAGATGTCCGAGAAGAAGGAAAGGGGTATGACGATCCCGTTGGTCACGGCAAGGGTCGCCTGCGGGGTCGGCAGGAGGACGGCAACCGCCAGCCCCAGGGCACTGAAGGTCGCGGCCGAGAGCACGAGGGTGACGATGATGGCCAGCAGGGTGCGAGCGAACAGCTGGACGTCGTAGAACACCACGCCTGTGGCGATCACGAGGACCGTCGCCGCGAGGCCCAGGATCAGCGCAGCCCCGATCCGCCCGCCGAGCAGCGCCCAAGGCTGCAGGGGTGTGCCGTTCTGGCGTTTGAGCACGCCGGTGCTGCGCGCCACGGCGAACCCGAAGGCGAGAAACGAGAACGTGGCCATGACGACGCCGAACGAGGCGAAGGCGGGGGCGAGGAACTGGGCGAGGCGGATCCCGTTGCGCGAGTCCATCGTCTCGTTGCCGACCAGCGCCGCGACGAGGATGAAGAACAGCAGCGGGAAGCCGATGCTCAGGATCAGGGTGATCGGGTTCCGCCGCAGGCTGACCAGCTCGTGCCGGACCTGGCGCAGGAGGATGCCGCCGTCACCGCTCATGACCCGACCTGCACTTCTTCCTCCTCGGCCGGTTCCTTGACGAGGTCGAGGTAGACGTCCTCAAGGCTCGGCCGGGCGAGGGTGAAGCTCTCGAGCTCGATGCCGCGGCCGACCGCCCACGCGGTGAGTGTGTTGACGTCGGTCGTGGCGGACCGGGTGCGCACCTCGACCAGGGTGCCCGCAATGCGAAGATCCTCGCCGATCGTGGGGAGGTCGCCGGCTGCCACGTTCTCGGGGAGCCGGAAGGAGATCACCGTCGCGAGGCCGGCCGACCCCGTGAGCTGCTCGGGCGTGCCCTGCGCGACGATCCGGCCGTGGTCGATGACCACAACCCGGTCCGCCAGATGCTCGGCTTCGTCGAGGTAGTGGGTCGTGAGCAGGATGGTCGCGCCGAGGTCGCGGAGCCGGTCGACGAGGTCCCACGCCTTGCGGCGCGCTGACGGGTCGAAGCCCGTGGTCGGCTCATCGAGGAACAGCATCTCCGGGTCACCGACGATGCCGAGCGCCAGGTCCAGTCGCCGGCGCTGTCCACCGGACAGGGTCCTGACCCGCGCGTCGGCCTTCTCCTCGAGCCCGACCAGGCGGATCACATCGTCGACGGCCCGCGGGTGAGGGTAGTAACCCGCGTGCAGCCGGATCAGCTCTCGGGGGCTGAACTGCTCCTCGAAGCCGGCCTCCTGGAGCACGACGCCGATCCGTTCGCGGAAGGCGCGCCCGCCGTTCTGCGGGTTCATGCCGAGCACGGAGACCGTGCCCGCATCGGCCTTGCGGTAGCCCTCAAGGATCTCCACGGTGGTGGTCTTGCCGGCGCCGTTCGGTCCGAGCAGGGCGATCACCTCCCCTGCCTCGATCGTGAGATCGAGCCCGTCGACCGCGGCGACATCGCCGTAGCTCTTGCGTAGCCCCTCTACGACAACGGTGGGCATGGGGTCAACCCCTCCCGGCCTGGGCTGTCGCGTCTCAGCTGAGGTCATCTTCCTGCCCTCCGGTGGCGCCTGCCAGGCCGTTGCCTGGTATCGCCATCGTGTTGCCTTCCAGCGCGTGCAGGCAGGGTCGAAGGTCCCTTGGATACCTAGCAGCACTCGACGCGCGGCGACATGGCGTCGCAGCATCTGCGCGACCCGAGCTCGGCGATGAACATCGACACGACGACGATCAGACCACCCGCGATGGCTACGGCTGAGAGCCGTTCACCACCTACAGCGGCGGCCAGCCCTGCGGCGAAAACAGGCTCGAGCGTCATCACAACCGCGGCTTGCGTTGCGCTCAACCCCGACTGTGCCCATGCTTGTACGGCGAATCCCACGCATGTCGCAACGACGGCCAGATACAGCACGGACCACCAAGCGGACGGCGTCGGCGGCACACCAGGACCACCGTTCACGATCGCCGCGCACGCACACAGGCCGGCGGCGACCGCCACGGAGAGCGCTGTGAGCCCGTAGGCGTTGGCCGTAGTCGCCCACCTGCTCAGACCGGCGATGTGCAGCGCGAAGCACGACGCCCCGCCAACGGTCAGCACCCCACCGAGGCCCATGGCCCACCCGGGCAGCGTCAGCAGTGCGATGCCGCACATCGCCACCAGGACCGCGACCCAACCTGCCGCGCCCACCCGCTCCTTGAAAACAACGGCGGCCATGAGCGGCGTCAGGACGACCATCGTGCCGGTGAGGAACCCCGACAACGCCGCAGAGACGTCGCGCAGGCCTGTGGTCTGTAGGAGAAAACCAGCGGCAAGGAAGACGCCGAGCAGCACTCCGTGGCTGACGTCCATGGCGCTCATCGTTCGAATCCGGTTCAGCCCCACCAGGGCCAGCACGCCCGCAGCAATCCCGAACCGCCAGGTCAGAAACCCGGCTGCCGACATTCCCGTCAACGTTCCCTTGGTCACCACGAAGGCCGATCCCCAGACGGCAGTCGCGGCGGTCAGCAGCAGGACCCGAACCAGTGACGACCGCGTCATCACTCGATCGTCACCGGAGTAGAAGCCTGTCGGCAGGGGCTAAGGTCCCCCGCCGCGCTGTGGTCGCGGCCGAAGAGATCACCCCTGGGCAGCGGACGGTGACGGGGATCACCGTACGGTGAGGAGATGCGCCCTTTCGATCGCGTAGTCCTGATCTTCAACCCCGCCAGCACCGGGAACGCCTCAGCGCTGGCGGCAGAGCTGCGCGACGAGCTGCAGCGGCGGCAGCCCGACCTTCCGGTGACGCTGCAGCCGACGGAACACGCCGGGCACGCACGCGATCTGGCGCGGGATGCGGCGCGTACAGGGCGCCCGCTGCTCGTGTCGGTCAGCGGCGACGGCGGCTACAACGAGGTCGTCGACGGCGCGATGCAGGCTGGCAATGACGCGGTCGTCTGCGCCGTGCTGCCGGCGGGGAACGCCAACGACCACCGACGCGCCACCCGGGAACAGCCGCTGGCCGACGCCATCGTCGCCGGTTCCGTCACCCGGATCGACCTGTTGAAGCTCACCGTGGAGGGAACCTCAACCACGACCAGGTACGCCCACTCCTACATCGGACTGGGCCTGACACCAGTCGTGGCGGTCGACCTGGAGAAGGGCGGCAAGGGGTCACTCAAGGAGGCGCTGACGGTCATGCGTGCCTTTTCGCACTTTCGCCCGTTCAAGATTCAGCTGGAGAACGGATCGCGTCAGCGCTTCGACAGCATCGTGTTCGCGAACATCTCGCAGATGGCCAAGGTCGCCACCGTCAGCGAGGACGACGGCCGCCCCGACGACGGCAGGTTCGAGGTCATCACCATCGGGCACACGGCAAAGTGGCGACTCCTGGGCATCGCGCTGAAGGCGGCGATGCGCGGCCTCGGGCCACAGCCCAGCGTTCGCCAGTACAGCTTCACCAACCTCGAGCCGATGCCTATCCAGGTCGACGGTGAGGTGATGGACTTGAGCGCCGGCGCGGCGGTCCGGATCGACATTGCCCATCAGGTGATGCAGACCGTGCTCTGACCCCCGATGAGGAGTTGGGGTCATGGCAACGGCGACATGACGGGAAGGGATGGAGTGTGCGGACGACACAGTGGTTCCTGAGTCCCGGCGAACGCGGAAACCCCTCCACGCGGTTGGAGAGTCGCCATCAGGGTGACATGGCCTGGACCGAGGGCAATCTGGTTCGTCCGCTGATCCATGGCGCGACGTACTTCGCCGAGCTGAACCACCGGGTGACGCAGATGCGCGATGGTGACCTTCTGATGTTCGCTGACTGGCGCGGTGACTCGAACGAACGCCTCGCCGGTAGGCCGGGCACAGAGATAGGAAAGGTATTCGCCGACGCTGCCCGTCGCGGCGTCGACGTTCGCGGACTCGTATGGCGTTCCCACTGGGATGGACTGGCCTTCTCCGCCGCGGAGAACCGGCATCTGGGCGATGAGATCAATGACGCCGGCGGCGAATGCCTTCTTGACATGCGGGTGCGCATCGGGGGGTCTCACCACCAGAAGTTCGTCATCCTGCGCCACCGGCAGCGGCCCGACCTCGATGTCGCCTTCCTCGGTGGCATCGACCTGTGCCACGGCCGCCGCGACGACGCGGCCCATGCGGGCGATCCGCAACCACAGCCGATGGCCGCTGTCTACGGGCCACGACCGCCGTGGCACGACGTCCAGCTGGCCATCAGCGGACCGGCCGTCGGCGACGTTGAGACGGTGTTCCGCGAACGCTGGGAAGACCCCCAGGCTCTCAGCCGCAGCCCGATGCGTTGGCTCGCGGACCGTGCCAGACACGACAACCCCACACGGACGCCGCTGCCGCCTCAGCCCGCCGACCCCGCACCAGTCGGGCATCATCCGGTGCAGCTGTTGCGCACCTATCCGCGCCGCGCAGGTGGCTACCCGTTCGCACCTCAAGGCGAGCGAAGCGTGGCACGCGGATACGCCAAGGCCGTCAACCAGGCTCGGCACCTGATCTACATCGAGGACCAGTACCTGTGGTCGCCGGAGGTCGCGGCCATGTTCGCGGCGGCGCTGCAGCGCACTCCCGGACTGCACCTGATAGCGGTGCTCCCGCGGTTCCCCGACCAGGATGGCCGCATCTCCAAACCACCGAACTTGCTCGGGCGCGAGCGGGCGATCGCGACGCTACGCAACGCGGCACCGGGAAGAGTCGCGTTCTATGGCCTGGAGAGCCCAGAGGGGGTTCCCGTCTACGTGCACGCGAAGGTCTGCATCATCGACGACCAGTGGGCCTCAGTGGGGTCCGACAACTTCAACCGCAGGTCCTGGACGCACGACTCCGAGCTGTCCGCAGCCGTCTACCACCCTGAGTACGCGCGGGAACTGCGGCTGAACCTCGCCGATGAACATCTCGAACGAGAGGGGCAGGTGGACGATCTGCACGACCCGGCACACATGTTTACGGCCCTGGCCGACTGCGCCACCGCGCTACAGGGCTGGTATGACGGGGGATGCCAAGGTGCCCGGCCGCCAGGTCGGCTGCGGCCCATAGACGACGGGGCGCTGACTCCTTTCACCCGGGCCTGGGCTACACCGCTCTACCATCTCCTCTACGACCCCGACGGACGGCCCGTCAGCCTCAAGATGCGCCGCTCCTTCTAGGAGGACGCTCCGTACGGGACGACGTGGGCTCAGACGCGAGCATGCCTTGAGCGCGCGAGACTGTAGACGCCGTATGCCGCGATGCCGAGGGCGACCGCGGTCAGGAGCCAGGGCCCGACCGCTTGCTGACGCAGTGAGCGCAGCGCCCCGTCGAGACCGGTGGCTTTGCTCGATGAGTTCTGAGCTGCCGCGGTGATGAAAAGGGCACCAACCACTGCCAGGGCGATGCCTTTGGCGATGTAGCCGACCACCCCCGCGCGGGTCGCGATGGTTCCGGGACTCTCGCTCAGGTCCAAGAGGAACTTCTTGGTCCAGCCCTTGATCGCGTGGTAGGCGCCGACCCCCATGACGACCACCCCGATCACGGCCACGAGCAACCGGCCACCGGTGTGCTGCAGCAGGGTTGCCGTGAAGTCGGCGCTCTGCGCTCTGCTGCTGCTGGGTTGTCCCTTGGCAAAGCTGAAGCTGGTCCACGCGAGCACCAGGTAGACGACCGCCTTGGCGATGCCCTTGGCCTTGACCGCCCATTTCGATGACTCGCCACCAGTGCGCACCGCCAGAGCATTGGCCAGCTGCCACACCCCCAGGGCCAGGAACCCCAGCACAGCCACCCAGAGTGTCAACCGCCCCAGACTGCTCCCTGCCAAGGTCTGCAGCGCGCCGGACTGGTCCGCCGACTTGCCGCTGGCAGTCCATGCGACCTGTAAGGCGATCCAGGCGATCAGCAGGTGCAACACACCGCTGATGGCATAGCCGACCCGGGCGCCGATCTGCAGGGCGGGATGGCCCTCGACCTGGTTCGCGGCTTTCGAGACGTCTCCCCGTTGCGGCATCACGCTCTCCCTTCGACGGGTCGATGTTACCGGGGCGGTCCGATTCGGAGGTTACGATCTTGCGGTCGCACAGGTGACGATCTGCCCGACAGAAGCGGCCGAACCGAGGAGAACGAAGGAACATGTTGCTGGTCCCCCCTGGTCTGGATCGCCCCACCGGGCCGGATCGCCGCACCGCGGTGCGCGGCCTGCTTCGTGGTGCGCTCGCTCCCGGCATTGTCCTGTGGTTGGCCATCGCAGGCTTCGGTCAGCTGCTGACCGGGCCCTTCAAGGGGTGGGATCGCTCCGAGAGCGACCTGAACCGGACACTTCAGGACACCCGGACCGGGACGTGGGACTCGGTCACGGCGCTGTGGTCACACGTCGGCAACACCGAGATCATCATCGGCGTGTGTGCCGTTGTCGTCGCAGTGCTGTGGTGGCGCACGCGACGCTGGTGGCTCGCAGTCATCCCGGCCATTGCCATCAGCCTCCAGGCAACCATCTTCGTCACCGTCTCTGCGGTCATTGGTCGCCCACGCCCGGAGGTTCCGCATCTGGACCCGGCGCCACCGACGTCCAGCTACCCCAGCGGTCACGTCGGCGCCAGCGTCGCGCTATACGCCTCGCTGGCCGTCATGGCCACGACAATCGAGCGGACCTGGCTGCGCCGGACCGTGATCGGCGTGTGCTCGGTCATCCCCATCCTCGTCGCGTACGCGCGGTTGTACCGGGGCATGCATCATCTCAGCGACGTCATCGTGGGCGCCATCAACGGCTTGGTCTGTGCCGGGCTCGCCGCCGGCTGTCTGGTCCGCCGGCGCGGTGAGACCACCGAGACTGATGGTCAGCTCGACAATGGCGAGAAACATGGCAAGAACACATGAGCACCAAGACGTCGGCGGGACGGAGGTAATCGGTGCGTTACGGATCCTCTGAGAAGACCGAACAGCGACACCGTGGCAGTCGAGTCCTGCATGCTCTGGACCGATGGGCGGCCAGGCCCGCGCTGGCGCTTGGTGTGGTCACAGCCGACGTGGCGTGGGTTCTCTACAGTGTCGCGTTTGGGTTCCCCGCAAGGTTGGAGACCGCCTTTCAAACGCTCGCGGCGGCAACGACCCTGGCCATGGTCTTCGTCATCCAGCACACGCAGGCCCGTGCCCAGGAGGCCACCCAGCGCAAGCTCGACGAGATCCTTCGCGCGTCGCCGGAAGCTGACAACTCGCTGATCACCCTGGAAGAGGCGCCCGACAACGAGCTCAAAGCAGCGACCGACGCTCACCGTGACGTACGCCGTGAAGCGCAACAGGAGCCGCCCCCCTGACACCTGACACCCTGACGCTGGCTGACCTGGCCGTCGGGGCATTGACAATGGCGAGGAGTCAATCGTCGGTGGAACGGTCTCGGCGAACGAGGCAAGATGGCCCTCATGACCAACGCGCCGGAGGAGGCTCCCCCGCCATCGGCCAGGTCAACAACCCAGTTCGGTGCCCGAGCCTTGCTCGCCGCCATAGCGCTGGCACTGGTGGCGATCCCTGGCGCGCTGACCCTGCTGTTGGTGGAGGACAAGTGGGCGCCGCTGCTGAGGGCTGACAACGGCGCGAGGGACCGTCTGCACGACTTCGCAGTGACCCACACGGGGTTCGTCGGCGCCATGCAGCTGATCAGCGACTCCGGATCGGCCGTGGCGTGGCAGATCGTCCTTGCCGTTGTCGTGGTCTGGTTGCTCTGGCGTCGATTGCCCCGGCTGGCCCTGTTCGTGGTGATCACGGCAGCCGGGTCGTCGTTGTTGAATACCGTTGTCAAGTCAGCAGTCCATCGACTACGGCCGGTCCTCACCGACCCGGTTGCCCAAGAGCCCGGATCGAGCTTTCCCAGCGGTCACGCCCAGGCGGCAGTCGTCGGGTACGCGGTGTTGCTGCTCGTCTTCCTGCCCATCCTGCATGGAGTCTGGCGCAGAGTCGCCGCCACGTTCGCGGTGCTCATGATCTTGGCGATCGGCTTCTCCCGGATCGCTCTCGGCGTCCATTACGTGTCCGACGTCATAGGCGGCTACGTCCTGGGCGCAGCATGGGTGGCGGCCATGGTGGCCGCGTTCGACGCGATGCGCCTCGAACGTGGACACCGTTCAGTGGATGTCGGGGAAGGACTCGAGCCCGAGCAGGCGCCGCGTCTGGCAGGAAGAACGCCCGACGACGGGGAGCTCGACCACTCGCAGTAGGACCTTGCCGAGATCACCAGGACTGGTCAGCCCTCTCAAGGCTTCGAACTCGGCCGTTGATCTCGGGCGAGATTCTGCCGGCCTGGTCACTCGTCCTCCGGCCCCGACACCGGCCGATCCTGCACGCCGAGCCGGTGCGCGAGCGCGATCGCGTCGAACGGGGCTCGAACCTTGACGTCGTTGTCGAAGTAGACGAACACTTCTCGCTCGCGCACGGGTGCCGGCGGGCCGAGCGTGCGGCCGTCGGTGGGCGTGCCGCCCATCTGCCAGGTGCGCACGCGCGCGGCCCACTGGTCGAGTGCCGCATCACTGTAACCACTGACGTACAGCTCCTGGTCGCCGTGCAGCCGCACGTAGACGAAGTCGGAGGTGACGTCGAGCAAGGCCGGCCACTTGCCGGCCGTATCGGCGCAGACCAGCGCAATGTCGTTGTCCCGCAACAGCTGCACGAACTCGGCGGTCGCGAACGAGGCGTGCCGCACCTCGAGTGCGTGCCGCAGCGGGCGGTCGGCGTCCGTGGTGGTGAAGGCACGCCCGTCGAGCCGTTGGTCGTGGTGGGTCGCGAGCTGCGCGGCTGCCCGCGTTGTGCGCGGCAGGAGCGCGAAGAACGCGTTGAGGCGGTCGGCGTCGAAGCCCAGCGTCGGTGGCAGCTGCCACAGCACCGGTCCCAGCCTGTCCCCGAGAGCCAGCACTCCCGAGGCGAAGAAGTTGGCCAGCGGCACCTCGACGCCGGCAAGCTTCTTCATGTGCGTGACAAACCGGGGACCCTTGACCGAGAAGACGAAGCCGGCCGGCGTCTGTGCCCGCCACTGCTCGTAGGAGCCCGGTCGCTGCAACGAGTAGAACGAGCCGTTGACCTCGACCGACGCGAGCGAGCGGGATGCGTACTCCAGCTCGCGTCGTTGGGCCAACCCGGGCGGGTAGAAGACCCCGCGCCAAGGGGGGTAGCGCCATCCGGAGATACCGATGTGGAACGGGCCGGGATCCCAGCCGTGCCGCGCTCCGTCCACGTGAGCTCCTCAGATGGCCTCAGCCCGGATCCACCGGTCAGCCCACTTTATCGGCGCTGTCGCCGAGGAACGGCTTGACGAGGTCCATCGGCAGCGGAAACACGATGGTGCTCTTTTCGCCGCCGAGCTCGAGCAGGGTCTGAAGATAGCGCAGCTGTATGGCGGCGGGGTTGCGGCTGAGGATCTC
>Ga0209798_10001891_pt1 | contig 12405 bp, 14 predicted proteins | sample DOMMetBare3Fresh_FD_187475 | JGI IMG/M metagenome (GOLD analysis project Ga0209798, IMG submission 187475) | Wetland sediment microbial communities from St. Louis River estuary, USA, under dissolved organic matter induced mercury methylation -... | ecosystem: Environmental > Aquatic >...
TTGCCACCCTTGATGTAGGGCTCGAGCAGGTCGATGACCTTGATGCCGGTCTCGAAGATCTCCGTCTTGGGCTCAAGCTCGTCATACTCCGGAGCCAAGCGGTGGATCGGATAGAAGTCCTCGGCGTCGACCATGGGGCCGCCATCGACGGGCTCACCGATCACGTTCCAGATGCGTCCCAGGGTCGACGGACCGACCGGCATCTTGATCGGAGCGCCGGTGTCCACCGCCTCGAGACCGCGCTGGAGGCCGTCGGTCGACGACATCGCGACCGCGCGCACCTGGTTGCCGGGGAGGTGCGCCTGCACCTCGGCGATGGTGCTCACGTGTCCGATGGGAGTGTCGACATCGACCTTGAGCGCGTTGTAGATCGCGGGGATCGAGTCGGCCGGGAACTCAACGTCCATGACCGGACCGACCACGCGAACGATACGTCCCACGTTCATAGGTGCGTCCTTTTCCATCGTTGCCATCTACTCCTCCAACGCTGCCGCGCCGCCGATGATCTCGGAGATCTCGGTGGTGATGGCCGCCTGGCGGGCCCGGTTGTACTTCCGGGTCAGGGTGGTGATCATCTCCGACGCGTTGTCGGTGGCCGACTTCATGGCCTTGCGACGTGCGCCGTGCTCGGCAGCTGCGGACTCCATGAGGGCCCGGAAGATGAGCGCCTCCACGTAGCTCGGCAGCAGCGCACCGAGAACCTCCTCGGCGTCGGGCTCGAAGAGATACTCGGCCGAGACGTCTGCCTTCTCGGCAGCGTCGTCGAGGACCGTTGCCGCGATCGGCAGCAGACGGTGGTTCTCGGGCGACTGGTCCGCAACGTTCACGAACCGGTTGAAGATCACGACGACCTCGTCGATCTCGGCATCCGAGTACGCCCGGATGACGTGGTTCGCAATCGACTTGGCGTCAGCGAAGGTGGGCTTGTCGGAGATGTCGCGATACTGCGCGACCGGCTGGACACCGCGATACAGGAAGTACGCGGCCGCCTTCTTGCCGACAGCTATCAAGTCGACCTGCGCGCCGTCCGCCTGCATCTCGCGCATGTAGGTCTCCGTGAGGCGCAGGATCGAGCTGTTGAACGCTCCGGCCAGGCCTCGGTCGGACGTCACAGCGATCGCCACCACACGGCGACGATCCTCACGCTCTTCGAGCAGCGGGTGCGCCGAGCCGGAGGCGTAGCGCGTCACGTTGCCGAGAAGCTCCATCATGGCGAGGGCGTACGGGCGTGCAGCCTCGATGCGCTCTTGGGCCTTCTTGATCTTCGCCGTCGAGACCATTTCCATGGTGCGCGTGATCTGACGCGTGCTCTGCACGCTTACGATCCGCTTCTTGATGTCGCGAAGATTGGCCATCGATGCGTCCCCTAGTCCTCGACCGCGAACTGGGCCTTGAACTCCGTCAGAGCCTTGCCGAGAGCCTCGGCGTTCTCGTCGGTGAGCTTGGACTCGGACACGATCGACTTGCCGATCTCCGGATACGCGCTCTCGACGAAGTCGAGGAGCTCGTCGCGGAACTTCTGGACCTTCTCGACAGGCAGATCGTCGATGTAGCCCTTCGTTCCGGCGAAGATCGCCATGACCTGACGCTCGACCGGCATCGGCACGTAGCGGCCCTGCTTGAGGAGCTCGACCAGGCGGGCGCCGCGGTTCAGCGTCTGCTGGGTCGACTTGTCGAGGTCCGAGCCGAACTGCGCGAAGGCAGCCAGCTCGCGGTACTGGGCGAGGTCGAGCCGCATCGAACCGGCGACCTGCTTCATCGCCTTGATCTGCGCGTTACCACCGACTCGGGAGACCGAGATACCCACGTTGATGGCGGGACGGACACCCTGATAGAACAGGTCGGCCTGGAGGAACATCTGGCCGTCGGTGATGGAGATGACGTTCGTCGGGATGTACGCCGACACGTCACCGGCCTGCGTCTCGATGACGGGCAGAGCGGTGAGCGAACCCGCGCCGTTGGCATCGGAGAGCTTGACCGCGCGCTCGAGCAGGCGGCTGTGCAGGTAGAAGACGTCGCCGGGATACGCTTCGCGACCCGGCGGGCGGCGCAGCGTCAGCGACATCTGGCGGTACGCGACGGCCTGCTTGGAGAGGTCGTCGTAGATGCACAGGACGTGGCGGCCCGGGTTCGACTCGGAAGCCGGCTTGCCGTCAGCGCCGTTGTACATGAAGTACTCACCCATCGCGCAGCCGCCCATGGGGGCGATGTACTGCAGCGGGGCGGGATCGGACGCGTTCGCCGCGACGACGATGGTGTACTCCATCGCGCCGTACTCGGCGAGGGTCTCCACGAGGCCGGCGACGGTCGAGGCCTTCTGACCGATCGCGACGTACACGCAGATGACGTCCTTGCCCTTCTGGTTGATGATCGTGTCGACCGCAACGGCAGTCTTGCCCGTCTGGCGGTCGCCGATGATGAGCTCGCGCTGGCCGCGGCCGACCGGGATCATGGCGTCGATGGCCATGATGCCCGTCTGCATCGGCTCGTGGACGCCCTTGCGCTCGATAACGCCCGGGGCGCGGAACTCGACGGGGCGATAGCCCTCGGCGGCGATGGGACCCTTGCCGTCGATCGGCTCGCCGAGCGGGTTCACGATGCGGCCCAGAAGCGCGGGACCGGAGGGAACCTGCACGACGCGACCCGTGGTGCGGACGGTGTCGTTCTCGCCGATGACCGAGGTCTCGCCCATGAGAACGGCGCCCACCTCATCCTCGTCGAGGTTGAGGGCCATGCCGTAGATGGTGTGACCGTCGGATCCGACGAACTCGAGGAGTTCACCGGCCATGGCGCCCTTGAGACCGTCGCAGCGGGCGATACCGTCACCGATCTGCATGACGGTGCCGACCTCACGTACGTCGACCTCAGGCTTGAAGGTCTCGAGCTGCTTCTTGAGCACCTCGTTGATAGCACTTGCGCTGATCTGAGTCATTTACACCTCACCTCCCTGCGATGCGTTCGAGAGCGTGGTGCGCATCGCGTCGAGCTGAGAGGACAGGCTCCCGTCGAGCACACGCCCGGCGACGTTGATGCGGATACCACCGAGAATCGACCCGTCCACGCGCTCACGCAGCGTGACCGGGCGGCCGAGAGCTGCGGCGAGCTTCTCGGTGAGCGACGCGCGAAGCGCGTCGGTAAGCGGAATAGCCGTGGTCACCTCCGCGACCACGATGCCGCGCTCGGATTCGGCGATCTCGCCGAACCGCTCGGCAATCGTGCCCAGGGAAGCGCCGAGACCCCGCTCGATCGCCAGACTGGCGATGGCGACCGCCTCAGGTGCGACCTCGCCGGCGAAGATGTCGCGCACGATCGCGCGCTTCTTCTCGGCGGGTAGCGACTCGTCGGCGAGCGCATCGCGCAGCTCGACGCTGCCGCGAACGGTCTCGACGACCGTGCGCATGCCGGCGTCGACAGCGTCGACGTCGCCAGCAGCGTTGGCGAGCTCGAACAGGACCCGTGCGTAGGTCCCGATGCTCTCGCTAGTTGTCATTCAGGCCGCCCACCTCTGCAACGTACTGCTCGATGAGCTTCGCGTGATCGTCGGCCGTGAGCTTCTGGCCGATGAGCTTTCCGGCGACGGCCACCGAGAGATTGGCGACCTCGCCCTGCAGCTCGGCAACGGCGGCCTTCTTCTCGGCTGCCATGACCTCGTGAGCCTTCGCGACGATCTGAGCAGCTTCTTCGTTGGCCTTGGCGATGATCTCTTCCTTCATCGTCTCGGCGACCTTGCGACCCTGCTCGATGACCTTGGCCGCGTCGCCGCGCGCCTCGGCCATCTGCTTCTTGTAGTCCTCGAGCAGGCGCTCAGCATCGATCTTGGTCTGCTCGGCCTTCTCGAGGGACTCGCGGATCTTGTCCGCACGCTCGTCGATCATCTTGATGATGAGCGGGAACGCGAACTTGTAGAGCAAGAAGAACAGCACCAGGAAGGCCAGGATCGTCGGCCAGATGGTGGCCGGGTTCGGGTAGACCGAACCCAGAGTAACGGGCAGCCCTTCGGCCGCGGCGCCCTCTGCGGCAGCCTCGGTGGCATATGCCAATTGAGTGAAGAACACTTCGTCAACCTCCGTCCGTGGGTGTGGTTCCTGCCCGAACCTACAGGAGGAACGTCAGGACGAAGCCGAGGAGCGCAAGCGCCTCGGTGAACGCGATGGCGATGAACATGGTGGTCTGGATACGACCGGCCATCTCAGGCTGGCGAGCCATGGCCTCGAGGGCCTTACCACCGACGATGCCGATGCCCACGCCCGGGCCGATCGCGGCAAGACCGTATGCGAGACCCTTACCGATGGCGATGAGACCTGCTTCCACTACTTCCTCCTTCTGTTCTGCGAGCCGTCTGGGCTCGCTTTCAACCGTAACCGTCACCGGCCGCCAGTGGGCGCCCGGAATGGGACCTGTCCTAGTGCTCGGACGCGTGAACCGAGCTTTGGATGTAGACCGCGGTGAGGATGGTGAAGACGTACGCCTGGATGAAGGCGACGAACACCTCGAACGCGTACATGATCAGCAGGAACACGAACGCGACAGCACCGACGGCAACGCCGCCGACGCTGGCCTGCAGCTTCTCCACCGTGATCGGGATGAAGAGCAACACGAACGCCGAGAAGACGCCGAGGATGATGTGCCCGGCGTACAGGTTGGCGAAGAGTCGAACCGCCAGCGTGAGCGGGCGGACGATGAACGTCGAGACGAACTCGAGCAAGAAGATGAATCCTCCGAGCCCGATGCGAGCGGCCAGCGGCATCTCGCGAACGCCGGACGGGATGAGGCTCTTCATGTAGCCGAAGAAGCCGTTCTTGGTGAAACCGACCCACACGAACACCAGCCAGCTGATGAGCGCGAGGGCGACGGTACCGCCGATCGTGCCGCCGATCGACTTGCCGCCGGGAATCAGGCCCAGCATGTTCGACGTCAGGATCAGGAAGAAGAACGTGCCCAGCAGCGGCACGAACCGGGGACCGTCCTTGGCGCCGATCACGTCGATCGCCAGGTTCCGGATGAACTCGACGCCGGCCTCCAGCATGCCTACGAGGCGGCCCGAGGGAGCCAGAACCGTCACGTCACCGGTCTCGGCGAGAGCGAGTGCCCGCTTCTCCTTGTTTGCGACAAGGATGAACAGCGTCGAGATGACGATGAGGGCGATGATGCCCCACACCACGTAGTTCGTGAGCACGAATGCGCTCACGACGGGGTGTTCGTAGTGCATGTTGTCGAACGGCAGCACCGCAAGCTCGTGGACTAGCTCCGCGATCTTCTCGGGCAGCAGCTCCATGGGATTCACGCGCCTGACTCCCTTCTACTGTCGGTCTCTATGCGGGCCTGCGCGCCTTGTGCAGACCTGCGTAGCGGACCACTTCGATCGTGTACAGAACAAGAAAACCGCCCGCGAGACACAGCGCGAACGGTTTGAAGCCGGAGGGAGCGAAGTGCTTGTACGCCCATAGAATTGCGGTGGCGAGCGCGAGCCGTCCGAAGAGGAACGCCGCCGCAATGGCTAGTCCCGTACCTCCGTCATCCGGCTGCATCACCTTGAAGCTGGAACGGGATGCGAAGAAGAGGCCCGCTGCACACAGGAGACCAAGGAGAACACCGACAGCCGGATTGCTCAGAACCGCGATGATATTGGCGCCTACCGTGCTCAGTTGCGAATTCCCCTCTTGCGATTTGCCCAGCTCACGCTAGGTAAGTCGACCGGCGGGGGCAACGCGCACGATGCAGCCCGCACGCGAGCCGTCCCGAGAGCGTTTGGAGTCTGCGCTCGGTCCGCCGGGTACCCGAAGCGCGCGAACATAGTATCCGAACGACCCCCGTGCCGCAAGGAACATTCAGGCGGGTTCCGCAAACGGCACACAGATGCGCAAACGAGAGCGGAAAACGCCTACGAATCGTCGCCGTCGGGCTCGATGTGCACGGTCTCGAAGAGGCCCAGCCAGTATGCCATCAAGCCCGAGACGGCGAAGAGGATCACAAACACCGCGAGCTTGAAGATGCCTGGCGCGTAGCGCACCGCGTAGGCGCCGAGCGCAAGCGCCGCCGACCAGATGTAGATGATGATGACCGTCTGCCGCTGGTCGAAGCCGCGCGTGAGCAGCCGGTGATGGATGTGCCCGCGGTCCGCCTCTTGGATGGGCCGGTTGCTGCGCAGCCTCCGGATGATCGCCGAGACCGTGTCGAAGATCGGCACGCCGATGATGATGAGCGGGATCGCCAGCGCGATGGCCGCCGTGGTCTTCATCACGCCGAGAAGCGAGATCGTCGCCAGCGTGAATCCCAGGAACATCGACCCCGAATCCCCCATGAAGATCGAAGCCGGATGGAAGTTGTAGCGCAGGAAGCCCAGGCATGCGCCGATGAGCGCCGCCGCCAAAGCCGCAGCCTGCAGACGGTTCGCCGGCGCGGCGAGCGCCAGCAAGCTCGTCGCCGCTATGGCTCCCAGCCCGGCCGCCAGGCCGTCGAGACCGTCGATCAAGTTCATCACGTTCGCGAACCCGACCAGGTAGATCATCGTGACGGGGATCGAGAGAAGTCCCAGCATGATGAGCCCGTTGCCCGTGGGATTGCCGATGTAGTCGATGCGCAGACCTGCGCCGACCACGACCGCGGCCGCAACGACCTGTCCCAGCAGCTTGGCCCACCAAGCGAGATCCGCGATGTCGTCGGCCAGCCCGACGAGGAAGATGGCGATCAGACCGAGGGCCACCCCGACCAGATCGACCCTTCCGTGCGCGCCCTCGATCAGCCCGCCCTTCCAGCCCAGCTGAGCCTCGCCCCACACTTGGACGGCGATCGCACTGGCAACGCCAAGGAAGATTGCGACACCGCCGAGCCTCGGGATCGGCTGCGAGTGCACCTTGCGCCCGCCAGGCTGGTCCACGAAGCCGTAGCGAAGAGAGACACGGCGTACGAGGGGGGTCACGAGCAGCGTGACCACCGCTGCGATGGCTATGAGAGCTCCGTAGTGCTGGAGACTCACGTGCCGTCCTCTCCCACCGTCTCGATGGCGGTCACCTGCCGAGGAACCACACCCGCCTCGGCGAGAAGTTCTTCCGAAAGAGGGTCGGGATAGGGATCGCGGTACGCGATGTCGACCACACCCGAGTTCAGCAGGATCTTCGCGCACAGCACGCAGGGCTGGTGGGTGCAGTACGCGGTCGCGCCTTCGATGGCGATGCCGTGCTTCGCCGCCTGGATCACGGCGTTTTGCTCGGCGTGAATACCGCGGCAGAGCTCATGGTGGCTACCGGAGGGGATCCCGCGCTGCTCGCGGATGCAGCCGACCTCTTCGCAGTGCGCGAGGCCCTTGGGGACCCCGTTGTACCCGGTCGCGAGGATCCGCTTGTCTTTCACGAGCACGGCACCCGTGTGGCGCCGCACGCACGTCGAGCGGCCGGACACCTGCTCTGCGATGGCCATGAAGTACTCGTCCCATGAGGGTCGGGGCATGGTGCGTCTCTTTCGGTGAGCTACTTGGTGCCGAACAGGCGGTCGCCCGCATCGCCGAGGCCCGGAACGATGTAGCCGTGGTCGTTGAGATGGCTGTCGACCGCACAGGTGTAGATCTTGACGTCGTCGCAGCACTTGACGACTTCGGCGATACCTTCGGGCGCCGCGAGCAAGACGAGCAGGTTGATGTGCCGGGCGCCCTTCTCGCGGAGGAACTCGACCGCAGCGGCGGCGGAGCCGCCGGTCGCAAGCATCGGATCGACGATGAGCACGTCGCGCTCGGCGATGTCCTCAGGGAGCTTGTGGTAGTAGGCGACAGGCTTCAGGGTCTCGGGATCGCGGTAGAGGCCGACGTGACCCACCTTCGCGGCCGGGATAAGCTCGAGGATGCCGTCGACCATACCCAGCCCCGCACGCAGGATCGGCACGACCGCGACCTTCTTGCCCGCGAGAACCTTCGTCGACGTAGCGCAGATCGGCGTGGTCACCGTGGTCTCGGCGAGCTGGAAGTGACGCGTCGCCTCGTAGGCCTCAAGCATCGCAAGTTCCTTGACGAGTTCGCGGAACTCCTTAGCACCGGTCCCGATGTCGCGCAGGATCGACAGCTTGTGCTGGACCAGCGGATGATCCACCAACACCACGTTGTCGGGTAGGGCGGCCTTGGTCATCACACGGCTCCTCTCGCGGAGTAGCGGCTAGAGTCCTGGGTAGAGCGGGTGCGCGGCAAGCAGTTCGTCGACGCGTGCGCGGATGCTCGCACGTGCAGCCTCGTCGTCGCGCTTGAAGATCGTCGAAGCGATGAGCTCGCCGATCTCAAATGCCTCTGACTCTCCGAAGCCGCGCGTCGTCATCGCCGCCGAGCCGATGCGAACCCCGCTCGTCACGAATGGGCTCTCGGGATCGTTGGGAATGGCGTTCTTGTTGACGGTGAAGCCGACCTCCTCGAGCAGCCTCTCGGCGTCCTTGCCCGTGATCGAGGCAGGCCGCAGATCGACGAGCATGAGGTGGTTGTCGGTGCCGCCGGACACCAGACGCAGCCCCGACTTCACCATGGCCTCGCCCATCGCGCGGGCGTTGACCACCACCTGATCGATGTAGGTCTTGAACTCGGGCTGCATCGCCTCTTTGAAGGCGACGGCCTTGGCTGCGACTACGTGCTCCAAGGGCCCGCCTTGCAGACCGGGGAACACGGCCTTGTCGAGTGCCGCGGCCCACTCCTCCTTGCACAGAACGAAGCCCGAGCGGGGGCCGCGCAGCGTCTTATGGCTGGTGGAGCTCACGAAATCCGCGTGAGGGACCGGGCTGGGATGCGCTCCCGTGGCGATGAGCCCGGCGATATGTGCCATGTCGACCATGAACACGGCGCCGACCTGCTTCGAGATGGTCGCGAAGCGCTCGAAGTCGATCACGCGAGGATACGCTGAGGCGCCCGCGATGATCATCTTCGGCTTGTGCTCGACTGCGAGGCGCTCGACCTCGTCGTAGTCGATGGTCTCGGTCTCCATGTCCAAGCCGTACGGAACGACGTTGAACCACTTTCCCGAGAAGTTGACGGGCGAGCCGTGGGTCAGATGACCCCCCATTCCCAGGTTCATGCCCAGCACGGTGTCACCCGGCTGGCACACCGCGTAGTACACCGCCATGTTGGCCTGGGCGCCCGCATGTGGCTGAACGTTGGCGTGGTCGGCGCCGAAGAGCTCGCACGCGCGGTCTCGCGCGAGGTTCTCGACAACGTCCACCTCCTCGCAGCCACCGTAGTAGCGCTTGCCGGGAAGACCCTCGGCGTACTTGTTGGTGAGAACGCTGCCCGTCGCCTCGAGTACGGCGCGGGATACGAAGTTCTCGGAAGCAATCAGCTCGATCGAACTCCTCTGTCGAGCGAGTTCGGCGTCGATGGCCGCGGCGACTTCCGGGTCCTGTGCGGAGATGTGGTGCAGTGTCATCGTGCGGTGTTTCCTTTCGCCTACCGTCGTGTTTGCCGGCTTTGCCTAGCCCTAGGCTTCGTCGCCGTGTTCGGCCTTCGTGATCTTGTCGACGCGCCCTGAATGACGTCCGCCGGCGAACTCGGTGGCGATGAACGCATCGACGATCTGCTCGTTGACGAGCACGGGAGTGAATCTGCCCGAGACCGCGATGACGTTCGCGTCATTGTGCTCTCTTGCGAGCTTCGCAAACTCCGGGTCGGTCACATTCACTGCTCGGATGCCGTCGACCTTGTTCGCCGCGATGGCCATACCAAGGCCGGTGCCGCAGACCAAGACGCCGTAGTCGACATCGCCGCCGGCGACCTGCTTGGCAACCGCGATCGCGTAGTCAGGGTAGTCGACGGACTCCTCGGCAGAAGTGGTTCCGAGATCTTCGACCGCGTGGCCTTCGCTCTCAAGATGCGTTCTGAGGCGTTCCTTCTGCTCGAATCCGGCGTGGTCGGAGCCGATTGCGATACGCATGAACTGGTGACCCCCTCGATTCGAGCGGTGAGAAGTTTCGTGATTGTACCGCAAACGGTGACTCCCCTTTCAGGGTTCACCCCGAGAACACAGGTGCCCGACCACCTCGCGGGTGGCCGGGCACCAAAGTCACCTCTTCGTGCCGCCAGCTCGCTGCGCCTTAGCCGAGGGCGACGGCCAGGATCTTGTCGGAAGCCACTGCTCCCTCGCGGACGATCGTGGGCTCGGCTCCCGTGCAGAGCACGACGGTCGACGCCTGCTGGTGCTCGGTCTCGCCGCCGTCCAAGACGAGATCGGCGGCCGTGATGATGCGCGGCTCTACCTCTTCGAACGAGCCTGGCGCGGGATTGCCGTGGGTGTTGGCCGAGGTCGCGAAGATCGGTCCGCCGGTGGCTTGGAGCAGCTCCATGACGACCTCGTGGTTCGGGCTGCGAAGACCGATGGTGCCATCTGCGGCGCGGAAGTCGCGCGGCACCCGCTCCGACGCCTTGACGACGAGCGTCACGGCGCCGGGCCAGAACTCCTGAGCGAGACGGTGTGCATACTCCGGAACGTCGGCTCCCCATGTGTCGAGCGCGTCTTCAGTCTCGACCAGCAGCGGAATGGGGAGATCGGCCGGACGCACTTTGACCTCGAAGATCTCGTGGGGCCCGAACTTCGAGTCGGCGAGGGCTCCAAGGCCGTACACCGTCTCAGTCGGGAAGACTACGATCCCGCCGTCGAGTAGTACCGTGGCGGCGAGATTTATGACTTCTGCTGAGGGACTCTCCGGATCGATGTGGTACTGCTTGGTCATGATGGACCGCCTCCTGTTTCCCTGCTGCTGTGCGGGACGGGCGGGTCATCCCCTCTTGCGAGCGATCACTGCCCGATTGCGACCGGCAAGATCGGCGATGACCCTGACGTGTTCATACCACTCTACTGCTTCTGTGGCAGCGGTCTCGACCCTTCTTTCATCGAGTTCGACCACGAACACGCCGCCGGGCTTGAGCCAGCGGGCGGCCTGAGGCGCCAGTCTGCGGAAGACGTCGAGCCCGTCCGGCCCACCGTCGAGCGCCAGGTGCGGCTCGAACCCGGAAACCTCGGCGGGGAGCTCGGGTACGTCTGCGCTGGGGATGTAGGGCGGGTTCGAAATGACGGCATCGAGCGTGCCTTCCAGCTCCGCGGGCAGCGCGCCGAGAAGATCTCCCTCAACAACGCTCACACGGTCTGTGAGACCGAGACGCTCGGTGTTCTCGGCCGTGACCTCGGTGGCAAGTGCTGAGATGTCGCTCGCCCAGACCCGCGCGGCAGGACACTCGCTCGCGATCGAGAGCGCGATGCAGCCCGAACCCGTACATACGTCGGCGACGAGCGGATTCTCGGCGGACTCGATGGCTGCGATGAGCTCACCGGTCACGACTTCGGTCTCGGGCCTCGGGATGAGCACGCCCGGGCGTACCTTCACCACGATGTGGCGAAACGCGACCTCCCCGGTGACGTACTGCAGCGGTTCACCCGCGGCCCGACGCTTGACCGCCTCCCGGAGCACCTGGCGCTCCTCGGGCGTGAGCGGGCGATCGTGGTATGCGTAGAGCTCGATGCGCGACAGCCCTGTGGCGGCGGACAGCAGCCACTCGGCACTGCGGCGCGGATGCTCGTCGGCCTTCTCGGCGAGGTACTCGCGCGTCCAGTCGAGTGCCGCTTTGACCGTCCAGACCTGTTCGGCCACGAGGTGGGCGCCTAGCCTGCGGCGAAGGCGGCGAGTCGCTCGGCGCGGTCGGCCGCCGCGAGCCCTTCGACCAGCTCGTCGATCTCGCCCGCCATGATCGCGGGGATGTTGTGCACGGTCAGGCCGATGCGGTGATCGGTGACGCGATCCTGCGGGTAGTTGTAGGTGCGGATCTTCTCGGAGCGGTCGCCCGAGCCTATCTGGCTCTTGCGCTGGGCGCCGAGCTCCGCCTGCTGCTTCTCGAGCTCCTGCTCGTAGAGACGCGCGCGCAGAACGCGCAGTGCCGCTTCGCGGTTCTGGAGCTGTGACTTCTGGTTCTGCGACTGCACGACGAGCCCGGTGGGCAGGTGCGTGATGCGCACGGCCGAGTCGGTCGTGTTGACCGACTGACCGCCCGGGCCGCTCGAACGGTACACATCGATGCGCAGGTCGTTTGCGTTGATCTCGACCTCGACGTCCTCGACTTCGGGAAGCACCGCCACGGTCGCCGTGGAGGTGTGGATGCGGCCCTGGGACTCGGTCACGGGCACGCGCTGGACGCGGTGCACCCCGGACTCGAACTTCATCTTCGAGTAGACCTTGTCGCCCTTGATGCGGAACGAGACTTCCTTGAAGCCACCGGTGTCGCTCTCGGAAGCGTCGATCTCCTCGACCTTCCACTTCTGGAGTTCGGCGTAGCGGGTGTACATCCGGTAGAGATCGCCCGCGAAGATGGAGGCCTCGTCGCCGCCCGCCCCTCCTCGGATCTCGACGATGATGTCCTTCTCGTCGTTGGGGTCGGTGGGCAGCATCATCACTTTG
>Ga0209798_10001893_pt1 | contig 12400 bp, 9 predicted proteins | sample DOMMetBare3Fresh_FD_187475 | JGI IMG/M metagenome (GOLD analysis project Ga0209798, IMG submission 187475) | Wetland sediment microbial communities from St. Louis River estuary, USA, under dissolved organic matter induced mercury methylation -... | ecosystem: Environmental > Aquatic > Freshwater...
TCGATGAAGCTCGCGTCGGACCAGCGGACGACGACGGCGACGAGCTCGTTCGGCCTGTCGTGCCGGACGAGGTCGGTGACGTCGAACTCGGCGGGCGTGCGGGAGTCCTTCGACAGGCCGACGGGCCGGCCGTTGAGCAGCACGAAGAGCGCTCCCTCCGCACCGCCGAAGCCCAGCACGATCCGTCGCCGTCGCCAGCTGCGCGGGATCGAGAACGACCGCCGGTAGATGCCGGTCGGGTTCTCCGCAGGGACGTTTGGGGGCAGGCCCTCGAAGGGCATGACGACGTTCGTGTAGTGCGGTTGGTCGTAGCCCTGCATCGTCCAGAGCGACGGCACCCCGACCCTGTCCCAGCCCCGGGCCCGGCGAAGTGCGGCTGCGGCCTGCTCGGGGCGCTCGACCCGCCGGAACTCCCAGGCCCCGTCGAGGAGCCTGTAGAGCGGCGAGCGCCTCTCGTCGAGCGTGGCCGCGAGCTCCGGCGACGGGAACGGCACGAGCGTGGCGCGGGGCTGGAGCCGGTTGAGGCTTGGCAGCTCGGGGCTCTCCCAGGACTTGCGGCCTCCGACAAAGAGCAGCGTCTCGAGCGCAGACGGGGTGGCGTTCACGGGCGCTCGGGGAGGGTGTCGCGTAGCGAGCGGGCGGCTTCCTCCGGCGAGACCGGATTGAAGAAGATCCCGGATCCGAGCTCGCCCGCGGCGACGAAGCGAGGCACGGCCGGCGCGCGCCACGGCGACACGATCTCGATGTGCAGGCGGGCCCCCGGCCAGTCAGCACCGTCGAATGGACGCTGGTGGATCCACAGCATGTACGGCGTCTGTGCGTCGAAGACGCGGTCGAGCCGCTCGAGCACGTCGACGAGGAGTGCGGCGAGCCCGTCCCGGCCGGCGTCGTCGAGTGACGGCAGATCGGCGACGAGCTCGTCGGGGACGAGCACCAACGCGTAGGGAAACACGGGCGCGGCCGGCACCCAGGCGCGCCATCCGGGTGCGGTGGCGACGAGACGGTCCTCGGGCTCCGAGAAGACGTCGCCGCGCTCCAGCTCGCGCCGCGGTTGCGGCGGGACGATGTCGAACGCGTAGATCTGGCCGTGCGGGTGGGGGATGGTCGCTCCGACCTCCGCGCCTCGGTTCTCGAACACGAGCACGTAGTCGATGTCGGCCCGTGCACCGAGCGCAGCCGTGCGCTCCGCCCAAAGGTCGACGACCCGCCGGGCGCCCGCAGCGCCCAGCGACCAGAAGGTGGCGTCGTGCTCGTCTGTGTAGAGGACGACCTCGCACCGATCGTCGGGCATTGCGGGCCACCGGTTCCGGAACCACAGGACGTCGTACGGCTCGGGGGCCTCGATGCCGCCGGGGCAGAAGGGGCACCCGCTGCGGGGCAGGTTCGGGCGCGCCTGACGCGAGCCGACGATGTACGTCTGCGCACCCGTGTGGACGTCCGTGCGCAACTCCGCCACCACCCCGGCCTGTGCGGAATCCAGCCCGACGGGCGTGTCCCCGAGGCGGCTCACGGGGTGCCGTTCCCGCTGCGCCCCCCGGCGTGGGACCGGCGGGACCGGTCGACGCGGGCGAGCATCACCTCGCCGACGTGCTCCTCGATGACCTCCCTGGCCTCCACCGGAAGCCGGCTGTCCGAGATCAGGACGTGGGCCTGGTCGAGGGTCGCGAAGCAGCTGAGTCCCCGCACGCCCCACTTGGTGCGGTCAGCCATCACCACCACCTGTTCGGCCGTGGCTATGAAGGCCTGGTTCGTCTCCGCCTCGAGCAGGTTCGGCGTCGTGAAGCCCGGGTCGACGGCCATGCCGTGCACGCCGACGAAGAGCAGGTCGACGTGGAGTGAGCGGAGCGTCGTCATCGCCACCGGGCCGACCAGTGCATCGGAGGGCGTCCGCACCCCGCCCGTCAGGACGACCGTGAGGTCCGGGCGTTGCTCGCGATGCAGGACGTTCGCCACCTGGATCGAGTTCGTCACGATCGTCAGATCGGGCACGTTGAGGATGTGGTGCGCGAGGCGCCAGGTCGTCGTCCCCGCCGTGAGCGCAACCGCTTGCCCCGGCCGCACGAGCTGCGCAGCCGTACGTGCGATCGCCTCCTTCTCCGCGAGCTGTCGGTGGGACTTCGCCTCGAAGCCGGGCTCGTCCGTGGTCAGCCGCCTGTGTGAGGTCGCACCGCCGTGCACCTTCTCCACGAGACCCGAGCCGGCGAGCGCGTCGAGATCGCGTCGCACGGTCATCTCCGACACGGAGAGCAGCTCGGTCAGCTCGCTCACGCGGACCGCGCCGAGCCGGCGTATCTCGTCGAGGATGAGCTTCTGACGTTGACCAGCCAGCATTGAGCGATGGGACCGCGCTATCCGAGGGACGAAGCCGGGCTGAACCCGCTCGCACGCTAATCGATTATCCGCACAATACCCAACACGTTCCAACAGCCAACGTCAAGCTCTGACCTGCGGAGTTGTGCGAGCACCCTTGACAGTGCCGCAGGAGGCGTGGGAGTCTACCGACGAATGCGCTCAGAGCGATCGGTTTCGTTTCTGTCCGAATCTGATCGATCTCCAAGATCAAGGAGGATCTCATGTCGGATGCAAGGCCTCCCTCTCCCGGCTCCGCGGAGGCGAGTCACACCCGCCTGACGCGCCGCCGGCTCATCGTGACCGGGGCCGCCGGAGCAGCTGCCGCGTACGGCCTCTCGGCCGGCGGTGCCTCCGCGCGCGACCTGTCGTCGTCGCTGTTCAGGTCGACGGCGGCCGGAACGGTCACGTTCGGCTCGAACGCGTCGGACCCGGTGCCGAAGAAGGCGTACGCCAACGTCTTCAAGGCATTTGCCGCGAAGACCGGTACCAAGGTCGACGTGAACACGGTCGACCACAACACCTTCCAGGAGCAGATCAACACGTACCTGCAGGGCCAGCCCCAGGACGTCTTCACCTGGTTCGCCGGCTACCGGCTGCAGTTCTTCGCCCAGAAGGGCCTGCTCACCCCGATCGACGACGTGTGGGCGACGCTGAAGCCGCAGTTCGCCCCGGCCTTCCAGAATGCGTCGAAGGGCGCCGACGGCAAGTTCTACTTCGTGCCGATCTATGCCTACCCGTGGGCGGTCCACTACCGCAAGAGCGTCTTCAAGGCGAAGGGCTACACGATCCCGAAGACGTGGGACCAGCTCATCGCCCTCTGCAAGAAGATGAAGGCCGACGGGCTGACGCCGATCGCCTTCACCGACAAGGACGGTTGGCCCGCCATGGGGACCTTCGACATCCTCAACATGCGGATCAACGGCTACGACTTCCACATTCGCCTGATGGCCGGGAAGGAACGCTGGGACGGGCCGCAGGTGAAGAAGGTGTTCAACACGTGGCGCGAGATCCTGCCCTACACCTCTGACGGCGCGCTCGGCCTCACCTGGCAGGAGGGAGCGCAGCAGCTCCTCAACAAGGAGGCCGGCATGTACATGCTCGGCACCTTCGTGGGGCAGCAGTTCACGGGCGCCGATGCGAAGGACCTCGACTTCTTCGCCTACCCGGCCATCAACCCGAAGTGGGGCCAGGACTCGGTTGACGCCCCGATCGACGGGTTCGCCATGACGAAGAAGGCGAAGAACACAAAGGAGGCGAAGCAGCTGCTGACCTACCTCGGGTCCGCAGCGGCGGAGAATATCTACCTCAAGTCCGACCCGAACAATGTCGGCGCGAACAAGGGCGTGGACAAGTCGAAGTACAACGCCACGCAGAAGAAGTCGGCAGCGCTGATCGCATCCTCGAAGCACATCGCCCAGTTCCTCGACCGCGACACGCGGCCCGACTTCGCGTCGACCGTGATGATCCCCGCGATCCAGCAGTTCCTGAACAAGCCGAACGACGTGAACGGCCTCGTCAGCAGCATCCAGAAGCAGAAGAAGGCGATCTTCGGGTCGTGAGCAGGTAACTGATCTCGACGCGATGGCAACCCACGTCGCACCGAGCGTGGAAGCGGACGGCACGCCCCGCAAGGGGCGCGCCGTCCGGCTCTCGGGGCGCGACCGCATCGCGCTCGCGCTCATGGTCGGGCTCCCGCTCATCGTCGTCGGCGGGCTGATCTGGTTCCCGACGTTCGCTTCGATCGCGCTCTCGTTCACGAGCTGGGACGGGATCGGCGGCATCACGACCGCGAAGTGGATCGGCACCGAGAACTACCAGCAAGTCGCCACGATCTACCCCGGCTTCTGGCCGGCGGTGAGGCACAACCTGATCTGGCTCGGCTACCTGACGCTCGTGGCGACGCCGTTCGGCCTCTTCCTTGCCTACCAGCTCGACAAGGAGATCCGGGGCTCACGCTTCTACCAGAGCGTCTTCTTCCTGCCGGTGGTGCTGTCGTTCGCGATCATCGGCTTCATCGTCCAGCTGGTCTACTCGCCCACGCAGGGGCTCGTCAACGGCATCTTCGGCTCGAACACCGACTGGCTCGGCGATCCCAGCATCAACCTGTGGGCCGTCCTCGTCCTCGTGGGCTGGCGGCACGCGGGCTACATCATGATCCTCTACCTGGCCGGGTTGAAGGCGATCGACCCCGCGCTGCGCGAGGCCGCCGCGATCGACGGGGCAGGAGAGTGGCATTCCTTCCGCACCGTCGTCTTCCCGGCGCTGCGCCCGATCAACATCGTGATCGTGGTCGTCACCGTGATCGAGGCCCTGCGGGCATTCGACATCGTCTACCTCGTCAACAAGGGGCGCAACGGCCTCGAGCTCCTGTCGATCCTCGTCACGAACAACATCATCGGCGAGGCGAGCCGGATCGGCTACGGCTCTGCGATCGCCGTGATCCTGATCGCGGTCTCGATCATCCCGATCATCGTCTTCGTGTGGAACAGCTTCCAGGAGAGCGAGCAGGCATGACGACCCTCACGGCAGCAGAGGACACACGTCCCGTCCGGAAGCGGCCGCTCAGCCCCTCTCGGATCGTCCTGCACGCCTTCCTGATCATCACGGCGTTGCTCTGGCTGGCTCCGGTCGCGTGGGCGGTCTTCACCTCCTTCCGGCCGTACGCGGACACGGCGAAGAACGGGTACGTCTCGTTCCCGCACTCGCTCAGCCTCGTCAACTACCGCACTGCGTGGTCGCAGGCCGATATCCCACTCCACTTCTGGAACTCGATGATCATCACGCTCCCGGCGATCGTGCTGATCCTCCTCTTCGCTGCCTCGGTGGCGTACGTCGTCTCTCGCTTCAGCTTCTGGTTCAACGTGCCGTTGCTGATCTTCTTCATGGCGGCAAACCTGCTGCCGCAGCAGGTGATCATCACGCCGGTCTACGAGATGTACCTGCGGATCCACCTGCCCACCTGGCTGTCGGAGAGCGGCCTCGCCTACGACTCGTTCATCGGGCTGATCGCGATCAACGTCGCCTTCCAGACCGGCTTCTGCACGTTTGTGCTCTCGAACTACATGAAGACGCTGCCGAAGTCGCTCACCGAGGCGGCGCGGGTTGACGGGGCGAGCGTGACGCGCCAGTTCTTCGGCATCATCATGCCGCTCTGCAAGCCGGCGTTCGCCGCCCTGGCGGTGCTGGAGTTCACCTGGATCTACAACGACTTCTTCTGGGCGGTCGTGCTGATGAGCTCCGGCGACAAGCGGCCGATCACCTCGTCGCTGACGAGCCTCTCCGGCCAGTACTTCACCGACAACAACCTGATCGCCGCCGCCTCGGTCCTCGTGGCGCTGCCGACGATCATGGTCTTCGCGCTGCTGCAGCGCCAGTTCATCAGCGGCCTCACGCTCGGGGCGACGAAGGAGTAGCCGATGCCGCGAATCGCTTTCATCGGCGCGGGCAGCGTCGTCTTCACGAAGAACCTCCTCGGCGACATCCTCTCGTTCCCGGAGCTGCGGGACGTCGAGATCGCGCTCCACGACATCGACGCCGACCGGCTCGCGACCGCCGAGGCGATGGCGCGCTACGTCGCCGGCGAGCGGGGCGCCTCGCCCGCCATCACCTCCCACGCCGACCGCCGTGCCGCCCTCGACGGAGCCGACTACGTGATCAACATAGTGCAGATCGGCGGCCACGAGGCGACCCTGCTCGACTTCGAGCTCCCGGCGCGGTACGGGTTGCGGCAGACGATCGCGGACACGCTCGGGATCGGCGGCATCTTCCGGACGCTGCGCACCGCCGACCACATGCTCGCGCTCGGGCGCGAGATGGCGGAGCTCTGCCCCCGCGGTTGGCTGCTCAACTACACGAATCCGATGGCGATGCTGTGCTGGCTCGTCTATGCGGGCACGCCGACGCAAAACGTGGTCGGCCTCTGCCACTCGGTGCAGTACACGACCGAGGACCTGGCGAAGCTCGTCGGGGTTCCCGCCGAGGAGGTCACGTTCCTCGCCGCCGGGCTCAACCACCAGGCGTTCATCCTCCGCTTCGAGCGCCACGGCGAGAATCTCTACCCGCTTCTCGACGAGCGCATCGCGTCCGATCCGGAGCTCCAGCGGCGGGTGCGCGTGCAGCTCTACCGCCGGCTCCGCTACTTCCCGACCGAGTCGAGTGAGCACGCCGCGGAGTACGTGCCGTGGTTCATGCGCCACGACGACCAGATCGAGCGTCACCGCATCCCGGTCGACGAGTACATCCGGCGCAGCGAGGAGAACCTCCTCGAATACGAGCGCGTGAAGGGCCTGCTCGCCCGCGGCGAGGCTCTGCCCGTCGAGCGCTCGAACGAGTACGCCTCGTCGATCATCCACTCGCTGGAGACGGGGCAGCCGTGCGTGATCTACGGGAACGTGCGCAACACCGGGCTTCTGCCCGGGCTCCCGGACGACTGCTGTGTCGAGGTTCCCTGTCTCGTCGACGCCACCGGTCTACACCCCGTGGCTGTCCCGGATTACCCGCCCGAGCTCGCCGCTCTCAACCGCACGTTCGAGAACGTCGTCGAGCTGACGGTGCGCGCCGTGCTCGAGGAGCGCCCGGAGCTCGTCCGCCAGGCGGCGATGCTCGATCCGAACACGGCCGCGACGCTGACTCTCGACGCGATCGATGACCTCTGCGGCGAGCTGACCCGGGCGCACGGAGCTGCGCTGCCGACGGCGCTCCGCGCGGCGGGCAACCCCATCGACAATCCGATCGTCATTGCCGGAAGGAGCGCCTCGTGAGCGGGATTCGCCTCGACGCTGTCACGAAGATCTACCCGAACGGGGTCAGGGCAGTCGACCGCATCAGCCTCGAGATCAACACGGGCGAGTTCGTCGTCCTCGTCGGCCCCTCCGGCTGCGGGAAGTCGACGCTGCTGCGCATGATCGCCGGGCTCGAGGACGTCAGCATGGGCGACGTCTACGTGGGCGACACGGACGTGACCGACAAGCCGCCGCAGGACCGCGACATCGCGATGGTCTTCCAGAACTACGCGCTCTACCCGCACATGACCGTCCGCGACAACCTCGCCTACGGCCTCAAGCTCCGGAAGATGCCGAAGGCGCAGTGGCAGCAGCGGGTGGACGAGGTGGCGAAGACGCTCGGGCTCGAGGAGCTCCTCAACCGCAAGCCCGCCGCCCTCTCGGGCGGGCAGCGGCAGCGGGTCGCGATGGGCCGCGCGATCGTGCGCGAGCCGAAGGCGTTCCTGATGGACGAGCCGCTCTCGAACCTCGACGCGAAGCTCCGGGTCTCCATGCGCGCCGAGCTCGCGAAGCTGCACGAGCGCCTGGGCGTGACGACGGTCTACGTCACCCACGACCAGGTGGAGGCGATGACGCTCGGACAGCGCGTGGCCGTCCTCCGAGACGGCCTGCTGCAACAGCTCGACACGCCGCATGCGCTCTTCCACACGCCGGCCAACCTCTTCGTGGCGGCGTTCATCGGGTCGCCCTCGATGAATCTCGTCGACGCGGAGATCCACGGCGACTCGGTTCGGTTCGGGGGGTTCGACGTGAAGCTGCCCGCCTCGTCCCCACTCCTCGGCGCGAACCGGAAGGTGATCCTGGGCATCCGCCCGACGGACTTCGAGCACGTCGACCCCGCGTCCGATCTACCTCGTATCAGCGTTCGCGTCGACGTCGTCGAGGACCTCGGCGCCGAGAACCATCTGATCTTCACGATCGACGCCCCGCGGGTCACCGCAGAGGCCGTGCGGGCGGCAGCGGACACCGCCGCCGACGACGAAGGGACGCTGTTCGCCGACGACCGAGCGGTCTTCACGGCAGTCGTCGACGCGAAACGCGTGACCACACCCGGCTCCGAGATCGAGCTGGCGATCGACCACACGAGGCTCCACTTCTTCGACCCGGCCACGGGGCTCGTGGCCGGTAAGGGCGACCGCGCCGCTGCACCGGCGTGACAGGCGGCTGATCGTCCGGCGGTAGTGCCGGTCAGCTGACGGCTGCTCCGTCGAGCGAAGCGCCGTGCTACGGAAGGAAGCGGGCCACCCGTTCGCGGCCCTCCGTCTCGAATCCGCGCAGCGCGACCGTGGTGCGCCGGCGCAGGATGTCGTCGGCAGTGACGGCCGCCTCGTAATCGACGGCGTACCGCGCCTGGGCGAGGACGTCGGGCGCGCCGGGCACGATCGGCTCGAACAGCGCAGGCTCCCTCCGGGCCGGCTCCAGCACGTCGAACGCGAGCGTGCCGTAGAGCCCGGCAAGGTGGGGGGCGCTGCCCTCCGGCAACTCCGGGTACCGCCGCTGGAGCTCCGCACTCACGACATCCGGGTCGGCCGCCCCGACGAGCGGGGCCGCGTGCGCATCCGGACGGGCACCGTGAATCGACGCCAGTGCCTGTGTGGCGACGTCGACCCCGATGCGCCGCCACGTCGTCAGCTTGCCGCCGGCCACGCTGATCATCCCGGCCCTGCCGACGGTGACGACGGTCTCCCGCTTGGTGCCGGCGGTCGACGTGCCTCCGAGCGGCAGCACCCGCAGCCCCGCGAAGGCGGAGCGGACACGTGCTGCGCTGACCACGTCGGGCGCGAGGGACGTCGCCGCCTCGGCCAGGATCTGCGCCTGGTCGGCGTCGGTCGGCCGCACCGTGGCCGGGTCGCCCTCGAACGGCTCGTCGGTCGTGCCGAGCAGAAGCAGGCCGTACCAGGGGATCGCGAACGAGACGCGGCCCTCCGGCAACGGAGAGGTGACGGCCGCCCGCCAGGGCTCGCTGCAGTCGAGCACGAGGTGGGCGCCCTTCGACAGCCGCACCGTACTGCCGGCCCCCGGGTCCTCGAGACGCCGGATGTGGTCGACCCAGGGCCCGGTCGCGTTGACGACGGCTCTCGCGGAGATCGCGAGGCGCTCTCCCGAGACGGCGTCGACGACGTCCGCGCCGCTCACTGTCCCCGCAGTGATCCTGAGGCTTTCGACCCGTGCGTAGTTCAGCCACACGGCGCCCAGGAGCTCCGCCGTCCGTAACGCTGCGAGTACCAGGCGGGCGTCGTCGGTCTGATGGTCGTGGTAGGCGACGTAGGTCCGCTCGGCGTCGCGGCGAAGGCCGGGCGCCAGCGTGTACGCCTCGGCGGGCTTGAGGCGGCCGGTGCGGCCGTCTCTGAACCCCGAGAGCGCTGCGTAGACGAACACGCCGAGGCGAAGCTCGACCGGACGATACGGCGTCTCGGCCCCGACGGGCAGGATGAACTGGAGCGGGCGCACGAGGTGGGGAGCCACGAGGCGGGCGTTCCAGCGCCGCTCCCGGTGGGCCTCGCGAACCAGCTTGACGTCGCCCAGCCCCAGGTAGCGCAGGCCGCCGTGGACGAGCTTCGAGGAGGCGCTGGACGTTGCGCCTGCAGCGTCGCCGCCGTCGACGAGCGCGACGCGCGCTCCCGCGCGCGAGGCGGCCCACGCAGTCGACGCACCGAGTGCGCCGCCTCCGATCACGAGCAGGTCGAACTGCTCCGACGCGAGCCGCTCGAGCCGCTCGGCCCGGGTCGGGCCGGCCGCAGCCGGGCGCTCGCCGGCGGGATCAGAAAGGCTCACACCCACCCCCGCGCCCGCTCGACGGCCCTCAGCCAGTCGGCGTACTCGGTCTCACGGCGCGTGGCATCCCAGACCGGCTCGACGACCTCGACCGGGCCGCGCAGCTCTCGCAACGCGTCCGGCCCGTCCCAGAGACCTGCGGCGAGCCCGGCCGCGAATGCCGCCCCGCGCACAGTCGCCTCCGTGTCGGCCGCCATCTCCACCGGCCGTCCGAGGGCGTCCGCCAGGGCCTGGACGAACACGCGATTCGCCGTCATGCCCCCGTCGATCCGCAGCGTCGCGACCTCGACCTCCGTGCTCCGTTCGGCCGCGTCCAGTACCGCCCGGGTCTGGAAGGCGATGCTCTCGAGGGCCGCCCGAACGACGTGCGCCCGCGTCGAGTGCAGCGTCAGCCCGAGGACGGCTCCCCGCGCCGAGGAGTCCCACCAGGGGGCGTAGAGCCCCTGGAAGGCCGGGACGAAACGGACACCGCCCGAGTCCTCCACCTCCGCGGCAATGCTCTCGGAGGCGGCCGGATCGGGGAGCGCCCGTAGCTCGTCGGCGAGCCATCCGACGGCCCGGCCGGCAACCGCCATCGCGCCTTCGACGCAGTACACGGGGGGGCTGCCGGCACTCCGGTAGGCCGGGCTGGCGAGGAGGCTCGCTCCGGGAGAAGGGCGCGTCGTGCCGGTGTTGACGAGCAGAAATGCCCCGGTGCCGTACGTGCACTTGGCCTCGCCGGGTGCCAGGCACGCCTGGCCGACGAGAGCCGCTTGCTGGTCGCCGATCATCGCGAGCAGAGGGAGCTCGACGCCCAGCGGGCCGTCCCCGTGTGTCAGCGCCATGCCCCCGGGCTGCCAGGTCGGGACGACCGAGGGGAGCACTGTGCGGGGCACGTCGAAGAGCGCAAGGAGCTCGTCGGCCCACTCGAGCGTCCCCGTGTCGAGCAGGAGCGTCCGCGATGCATTGGTCACGTCGCTGACGTGCACCCCGCCGTCTGCCGCTCCGGTGAGGTTCCAGGCAAGCCAGCTCTCGACGGTGCCGGCCGCGAGGTCGCCGGCGGCGGCGCGTGCCCTGGCTCCCTCGACCTCGTCGAGCAGCCAGGCAAGCTTGGTAGCGGAGAAGTACGGCTGCACCGGCAGCCCGGTGCGAGCGCGGACGAGATCCTCGGCGCCGGCGGCTACGAGCTCGGCGCACCGGTCGGCGGTGCGTGTGTCCTGCCAGACGATCGCATTCGCGACCGGGCGACCCGTCTCGCGCTCCCAGAGCACGATCGTCTCGCGCTGGTTCGTGATCCCGACGCCGAGGACGCGGCCGGGCTCGACCTCCGCGAGCACGTGCCGGGCGCAGGCGCTGATTGCATCGAGGAGCTCGAGAGGATCGTGCTCGACGAGCCCCGCCCGTGGATGGTGCTGGCGATGCGACAGTTGCCGCTCCGCGACGCGGCGGCCGGTCGCGTCCACGAGCGCCGCGCGGCTCGACGTCGTGCCCTGGTCGAGCGCGAGGACGAGATCGGGTGCGATTGTTCCTCCTTGAGCTGTGGAGCGCGGGGCTGTGACGCCCTCGCGTGCTTTACCCGACGGGAGTCGTCGTGCTTCGAACCCTCCCTCTCTACCGTAGTCCATTTGCCGCTCCGTCCAGCCGGGAGGGCGCCGGTGGGCCGGGCGGCCGCTGCAGGATAGGGTTGAGCCGTGAGCGCGTCCCGCGTCTTCTCGATCGTGCTGGCAGGCGGGGCCGGCAAGCGGCTCGCGCCCCTGACGGCCGACCGTGCCAAGCCCGCCGTCCCCTTCGGCGGCAACTACCGGCTCGTCGACTTCGCGCTCTCGAATCTCGTCAACGCCGGCTTCCTGCGGATCGCAGTGCTGACCCAGTACAAGAGCCACAGCCTCGACCGCCACGTGACCACGACCTGGCGCCTGTCGCCGCTGCTCGGCAACTACGTCACGCCGGTGCCCGCCCAGATGCGCCGCGGGCCCCACTGGTTCGCCGGCTCGGCCGACGCCATCTACCAGAACCTCAACCTGATCTCGGACGAGCGCCCGCGCTACATCTGCGTGTTCGGGGCCGACCACATCTACCGCATGGACCCGCGGCAGATGATCGAGCAGCACATCGCCCTGGGGGCCGGCGTCACCGTGGCCGGCATCCGCGTCCCGATCGCGAGCGCCGGCGAGTTCGGGGTGATGGAGCCGGAGGCGGACGGCTTCCGGATCCGCGCCTTCCACGAGAAGCCGGCCGAGCCGGTCGGCCTCGCGGCCGACCCGGCCATGGTGCTCGCGTCGATGGGCAACTACGTGTTCAGCGCCGACGTGCTGCGGGACGCGGTCACGCGCGACGCTGCCGACAAGGCTTCGGCGCACGACCTCGGCGGCGACATCATCCCGGCGCTCGTCGAGCGCGGTGAGGCATACGTATGGGACTTCGCGAGGAGCGACGTGCCCGGGACGAGCGAGCGCGACCGCAGCTACTGGCGCGACGTCGGGACGCTCGACGCCTACTACGAGGCCCACATG
>Ga0209798_10001895_pt1 | contig 12392 bp, 9 predicted proteins | sample DOMMetBare3Fresh_FD_187475 | JGI IMG/M metagenome (GOLD analysis project Ga0209798, IMG submission 187475) | Wetland sediment microbial communities from St. Louis River estuary, USA, under dissolved organic matter induced mercury methylation -... | ecosystem: Environmental > Aquatic > Freshwater...
GCTCTCAAGGTGTCGTGCATCTGTTCCCAAATTTTGGTCAATCGCCAATTCCGAAAATAATCATACACAGTTTGGTAGGGAGGAAAATCATTTGGCATCCGCTGCGAGACAGGAGTCGAGTAGTCCCCAGAAGCGATAGCGCATGTGTTTTCACGAAGCGCTTTTTGCGTAGTGAAAATGCAGGCTTTCCGACATCGCGTCGAGTCATTGCGAGAATGATGCTGGGCACCCCTTGCTGGGTGTCCAGCGAAAGAAGCAGGACGGCTGGGGCAGCCGCAGGCATTAGCGGTCGCGTGATTTTTGCCGCTTGTTGGGCAGGGATGCCCATAAAAGCTTTCGCAAAAATAGCGACTCCCCGAATCTTTTTGTCTTGTAAGCAAGCGCCGGATATCACTATCATTGATTATCGCGTGAAAAAAATAAAAATGGTAGTGCTAAATAAATAATCAGTGTCATAGCGTTACTGAATCGCTTTGCTTTACCCGATTGACTTGGTTCAGCTTGTGGTTCGCTATCGATAGCGCAATCAAACCTTATTCGTTAGCAATTCATTAAAGTTACCATTCCTGCTGCACCATCCATCATTACTGTCTGTCCATCCTTAATCGCGTCAAGCAATCCAGAAATACCGACAATAATGGGTATGCCCATTTCACGGGCGACAATAGCCGAATGAGATAGGATACTGCCATGTTCGATCAAAATTCCTGAAACAGCCGGATAAAGCGTTACCCAACCGGGATCGGTAGAGCGAGCCACCAGAATTTCTCCATTCAGCGCTATATTGTCTTGTGGAGTGAGCAGCACTTTTACTTTTGCGGTAACTTGTCCGGGGCAGCAGCCAATGCCTTGAAGGCCTCCCTCTGCTTTAGGCATGGGCGCTGGATTGCGGTAGTTGTTTTTGAAACATGCCATGCCATAGGTTTCAAACCGGTCATCAGGAATAGTAGCCGTTTCAGCTCGCCATTTGTTGAATTCCGTTTGCCGCAAATCAGCCAGCGCCTGCAAGTCCACGGTTACAGCTGAGCCTTTGATAAAGTCCCAGGCTTCATCGATAGTCAGATAAAATATGTCCCTATGGTTTCGAAGTATTCCTTCCTGTTCAAACCGGAGGCCTAATGCGACAAACAGCTCTCTTAATAAACCGTAGATGCGCGTACGATAAAACCTCAGGTTTTCACGATTCTTCACGCCAAGGCGGGCATTGCGCAATATGCGGCGAAACAACAATGCCTTGACACCCTTGCCCAATATTAGATCCACTCTGGCTTCAGCTTGATTGCGCAATGTCTGTTCGTGCAACTTCCTCGCAACAGGATCCAACCGGGTTGGTTCCATGTTCAAATAATTTTTCAGTGTTTGATAAAAAAATTCGGGATTTTCCATCAAAGACGGCTCTTCCAGCTTAAGTTCATTCATTCGCCGGTAGCCGTATAATTTAAGATAAGAATGCATCCTTTCCCAAAGTGTTGCCAAATCCCTGTCTTCAGGTACTCGCGCTGCAAGCTCGGTTGCTGTGAAGCTTTCAAAGGTGGTCCGCCAATGGTTGTTTGCCGAGATTGCCTTGGCGATATCCATAGTCAATTGCGTCGGGGCCGTGCTCTGTATGTCGCCTTCGCCGCAAATTAGATCATTTTGCAGGGTGCCATCTTCGTCTTTGCACCACTTGACGCAAAGCTTTTTGAGCAGCCCGTAAAATATCATCACAAAAAAATCGTTGATGGTTGGTGTTTTCCAGTTCATCAATAAAGACTGTTCCATATCGGAATAAAGGGCCATTAGCTCGTGCGGCTGCATGCCCCTGAAGTCAAGCGATTTCCAGCGGCCGACATGAAATTCGAAACGATCTGCGAATTTGGCAACCAGCTTTTCAAGGCGTCTGAAGTTGTAAAGAGTTCGTACTGACAAGCGGATCAACAGGAACGGCTCCCAAATAAAACGATCGACAAGCGATCGATATTGCCTGGGCGGATCGAATACCGCTGAATCTTTTATTCCCAGCATCGATTCCAGAAAGACCTTATTGTAACGAAATCCGGGAAACAAGCTGATTACCCGATACCAGTTTATAATGTTGTAATAAACCCGGCCGTGGAACAATCCCAACATGTTTTCAAACACAGGACGATGAAGTCTGAGTGTTCTGCGGTCGACCCCCATCATTTCGGAAAAGCCACGATAGACGACGGCGTAGGCCTGGCGGATAAAACTGAAGGTAAGCGGTGCAGTGAGGCCGGAATAACTTTCAATGATATTGGAATTGTCCCAGATCAGCTTGTTTCCTGCCGCCGGGCCATATTCGCTGAGCGTCGTGATGGGCCGGCTTTGCAGCAACCAGATTTTATTATTGGCATCGATCGAAAACTCGATGTCCTGAGGCTTTCCGAAATGCCGCTCGACAGTGAGACTTAAGAGGGAAAGCTCCCGGAGTTCTGCGCCGGTCAGCGTGCTTTGACCCTGAAGTGCTTTGGGTACTTCCCTGCGCGACAAGCCTGAAAGCGTTTCCCTGTTTATCAACAGTTGTTCGGATTTGTTGGCTAGCAGTTGCCGATAACTCAGATCGTTTTTGGCAACCGTGTAAAGGTCGGCATCAAGCCCAGCGCTGACAATACCTTCACCGGCACCATACAGGGCGCTGACAAGCATCTCATGAACGTTGCCGGTATTGGAATTGGCGGTAAAAATAATGCCGCTGCGTTCGGCTTCAACCATTTGCTGCACGATAACCGCGATGGCGATTCGATCGATCGGTATGCCGTTCTGCAAACGGAAAATCAAAGCCCGGGCATTAAAGGCGGAAGCCCAGACTCGGCGAATTTTATCCAAAAGCCCTTCAAGACTGCAAACAAACAAGAAGGAATCATGCAGTCCGGCGAAAGAGCAACCGCTGGCATCTTCATCGATTGCCGATGAACGAACCGAGAACGGTTGATTTTCTGCGATCCAGCGTGGGCGTTCTTTGTGCAGAGCTTCCAGCAGTAACTGCGGCATTTCCAGGCGCATGATCTTATCACCAATGTGCCGGGAAATCGTTTCCACCTGCCGCAGGTTTTGAGTGATGGCTATTGTTGTCTGACAATGGGCAAAAGGCTGCAATTCGGCAAGAATTTCTTCGGCGATAGCCTGGTTAGCAAGGCGAAAGGCTTCAGTGGTGATGACATACCAATCGGGCACAGACGCCGGAGTTTGCTGCAGTCGACACAGATTAAACGCTTTGCCGCCCACCAGACCAGCTTGCATTTTTTCTGGATCGTTGATGGTAACAATCAAATCGGTCACGGTGTCAGCAGGCTCCTATGGATTCTCCCAAACGGACGAATGTTTCCATACCTGCGCGAGAGTTGGCGCACAAATCCGCATCGAAATGAATCCTATTTTTTTCAAATAACAAAACCAGCGCCGATCCACCCAATTCAAACCACCCTTTATGTTGTGCCTTTGAAACACGATTACAGGGCTTAAAATGCTGACGAATCGAACCCACGGTAAAGGCGCCGATTTCTATCATCGTAATAAGCCCGAAACGTTCACTTTCCAGCACGGTCAGCATACGGTGATTGGCTGCATAAAACGGCACGGTACGGCATATCGAATAAGGACTGGTTGCGTAATATCGCCCCTGAATGGAGCGCGGCTCTGCGGCCACGCCGTCAGTGGGAAAATGGAAATGATGATAATCTGCCAGATATAAGCGAAAGGAAGCCAGCGAGCCGTCCTGGTAACGCACCGCCAAAACGTCATCTTGCAGCAATGTTGCTAAATTGAACAGGCCGTTCTTGATGCGCAAAGTTGAATCCTTGTCGATAGCAGGGTAAACCATCACCCGCCCATCTACTGGACTGACGCAGATGGCAGGGTTGTCATTGACGATACGTTTGGATAAATCAATGTCGCGGCTGATAAACTCGCCGAAACTGCCGAAACTGCTCAGCGGACGCGTCAACTCGGTTAAATCTACTCGCATCGCAGCAGCAAAACCAGCGATTTTACTTTTTGTCCAGGCCTGCCGGTAATACCAACCGTAAAGTCGGGATACAAATTTACTGCTCAAAATCAGATCGGTAAGGAGGCGGCCGGGCAGGGTGTTATAACACCACTCCATGAATGCAGCTGCGTAAATATAGTCTCTGATCACTCTGCCGCTCTTCCGGTCTATATATGCATAGCGATCGGAATTCATAGCGGGGATTCGTACAAGGCATACTCCTTCTCGGCACCTTCGGCATACTCTCCGAGCATACGACGGGCTGGACTATCTTCCGCCATTAGCGCAAAACATACCGAGAACCAGCCCGCTTCAATCAACTTATACAGGCAATGATAAAGCGCCGCACGGCCGACGCCCCGGTGTCTTGCAGATTCTTCCCGGGTGATGCCAAGCATAAACAGGATGGCTGGCGCATTCAGTCCATCGCCGGGAAAGGCAATAGCAAAACCGGCCAGGTGCTCTTCCTTATTTCTTACCAAGGTGACAAAATGAGAGCCGAGAGATACTAGATAAGCTCCGAACACCCTTTTAAATTCCTGAGAACTCAACCTATTAAAATAAAGAAAACGGCTGAAAGAGTTCTCTATGGCGTATTGCAGTTGTTCTATTTGCCCGATATTTTTCGGGTCAATGGGTATAAAGCGATAACCGTCTGACAATGCATTTCGGTAACACGGCAACCACGGGTCGATAAGCTTTTGCAAGGGCTCTCTGCCTTCTATGAGAACGGATGTCCAGCGTTTACAGACGGAGAAACCGTTCTGTTCGAAAAAAAGGGGATAATAATCTTTGTTGCGGGGCTCGCCAAAGAAATGCGCCTTATTGAAACCCATTGTCATAAAACGGTAACCTCGCCAGATATCGAAATTCATCGGGCCAATGATGCTGGTAATCCCGTTTTGGCTATAAAACCAACTTCGGGCGGCATTCAACAACACCGAGGCAAGCGCACAATCGTTTATACATTCGAAAAATCCGACCAAACCTAGATGAGTGCCATACCGGGCGTGGAGATCGGCATTGATCATTGTGCTGATGTGTCCTACAGGCTTGCCGTTGTCGATGGCCAGAATGTGGCAATGTGAATTGCCGGGACATCGGAAAAATTCATGACCGGGCTCAAACAGGTCGAGCAGACGCTGCTTGGAGGCGGGCAGCCAGAAAGGCTCATGTTGGTATAACGAGTCGCATAAAGTGCCGAATTTTTCAGCCAGCTCCGCATTGAAGGTATAGTGGATCAATTCCATGGGCTAAATCCATAAGCCTGAGCAAGCAACATGGCCGTTATGAAACCGTAAGCATAGGGTTTTAGCCTGGAGGTGCTGGGGGACGGCTGCAACAGAAAGCGGGCATGTCCTGCTATCGAAGCGCTGTACCCTAATGCCATTATCAACAGGTAAGGCCAGTCCAAAGTGAAATGTTCATAAAAAAACAGACCAATCATGAAGGAGACGGTTTGTACCGATAACGTCGCAGCAACAGCGCCAGGGCGGCCCAATATTTGAGAATAGGTCACATAGGCAGTTTCCTCTTCAGTGGCACGGATTTTACGGGAAAGCTCCCAGGCCAGAATGCCGAACCATATCATCAGCAGATAGAGCATAACCAGCGGCCATTGCAGCTTCTGCAAAGACTGTCCTGTCATTTCGGTAATGCAGATTACTACCTGCAACAGGCTTAACGGAATGATCGGCGTGTGGCTTAAAAGTGTAATCGGCAAGCTGCCTTTGAGCAATTCGGGCATGAAGAAGCGCTTATACATCAATAGCGCATAGCCGGTGACGCCCAAAGCCGATACAAAAGCGGAGAGGGCGCCGGCGTTGGCTAACAGATAGAGAATCACCACGGCATAGAGGCTGATGCGAATATCGGATTCCAATACCCGTCCGGAAGGCAAGGGACGCTCTGGAAACAGTTCCTTGTCGATGTCCTTGTCCTTGATTTCATCCATCAGACGTAAAATGAGGTGCACGGCAAAAATATTCCAGAAGGCGATATCGAGCACTAATAAACGAGATTGGGCCATGCTGCCGCTTAACAAAGTCTGCACGAAACCATAAATCGCAGCCGCATTCAGAAATGCCGCTGCCGCATGGCCCGGGATCGGGAACATCTCCTTGAAATAAAGGCGCATACGTCCGAAATAGGTGTGCGGAGTTAAAGAATTCATGATGTTAGCACCCATGGCCTGTAATTTTGGCAGGTCGGAAATAGATTATTGCGAAGCTCGGCAAATTAAAACTGAACGCTGTGATAATAATTCCGAAAACCTTCTGCTTGTCATATGTTTAGTTATTAAGTATCTACCGGTCCTACGAGCTGAGCCTATATGATACTTGATGAAACGATTGCACCGGTCAAATAGTTGGCAATTTTATCGTAGGGGCAGGCGTTTATTTGGTGAGTCGGGTTAAATCATGATTTTTCCCGGATTTTTATTCTAGGGTAAAATCGCCAGAGTGTTTCGCTATCACACCAACTTAGCTTACCGAACTGTATTCTACGCAGTCGACAATAGTTTAAAAATAGAATAGATTCCTACCTGGCATCAACCAACGAATCCGCTTGAATATGAACGGCCTGTGCCAACCTACCGGAGTTGGTTGCTCGTGTCGGTGCCGAGATATCAAGCTAACACGCCCAGTCAATATTTTTGCTAAATTCTTGCTAAAAAAAGCAGCATAGTTTAGAGTGTAGATAAATGAAAAAAATAGATTGAAAAATAAGCGTTGAAATCCCTATCAATTTGTCCTTGGGATTATAATGATTGGAATGAGCTTGTGCTTTCAAATTCCAATTGCTCTTTATTTCATTCCTCGAACTGGGCGAAGGTGCTTTCAGAGTCATATGGATATACACCTTTGTACGTAACGGAAATGCGGAACGGTAAGATTGCTGCCCTACTTCCCTTAATGGAAGTCAACAGCATCTTGACCGGTAAACGCGGGATTTCGCTTCCATTTACCGACTATTGCGAACCTCTCCTGACAGATCATAAAGCATCTTTTGCGATGGTGGATTTTTTGATCGATTACGGCAGACAAGCAGGATGGAATTATCTTGAATTAAGGCCTGAAACGCCGTTTCTTACGGAGATTCCCGCGTCCTCGCTATTCTACGGGCATACGCTGGATCTCAGCCAGGGTGAGCAGTCCGTTTTTTCGCAGTTTAGGGACGCCACGTGGAGGAACATCAGGAAGGCCGGTAGAGAAGGCGTTGTCGTTACTATTCAAAGTTCACTAGACTCGATCAAGGAATTCTATCGCCTCAATTGCATAACTAGAAGGGACCATGGCCTTCCCCCCCAGCCATACATTTTTTTTCAGAAGATTTATGAACACGTTATTGCAAAAAAACGCGGCTTTGTAGCTTTAGCCAGCTACCAGGCGAAAAATATCGCAGGCGGCCTCTACTTTCATTTCGGCACTATGGCGATCTACAAATTTGGGGCATCTGACAAGAGTTATCAGCACTTGAGAGCCAACAATTTGGTCATGGGTGAAGCGATCAAGTGGTCTTGCAGGCTGGGCTGTCATCGTTTTGATTTCGGCAGAACCGAACCCGAAAACACCGGGTTGCTGCAGTTTAAGCGAGGATGGGGTGCAAGGGAATACGAAATTAAATACTATAAATATGATTTCAGGCACAATACCTTTATCACGGACCAACTAAACGTCAAAGGACCGCATAACCTCATTTTTCGCAGGATGCCGATACTATTGCTCCAACTTGTTGGATCGCTACTGTATCGTCATATGGCGTAAGGCGATACACACACGAATAAAAGAGGGCATTCATGATCCATCTAAGGAACAATATTTATTATTTTTTGAAACCGTTCCTTCCGAGAAAGCTGCAGATCTTTTTTCGCAGAAAGTACATTCGATATCAGATGGAGAAATACAAGGACATCTGGCCCATCGATCATCAGGCAGGCGCCAAACCAAAGGGCTGGCGGGGCTGGCCAGAGGGGAAAAAGTTTGCGTTAGTACTGACGCACGATGTCGACACGGCACAGGGCCAAAACAAATGCCTTGATCTTATGAAACTTGAGAAAGAGCTGGGATTTCACTCATCATTCAACTTTGTCCCGCTCGGGTATGATGTCTCGCCGGACCTGCGAAAAACCCTTTGCGAACACGGATTCGAAGTGGGCGTGCATGGGCTGTATCATAACGACGGTGATTTCTCTCTACAAAAAATATTCTGCGAACGAGCAACAAGGATCAATCAGTATATCAAGGAATGGAATGCGGTCGGGTACCGAGCCCCGTGTATGTATCACAAGCTTCCCTGGTTTCATGAACTGGAAATCGAATATGACGCATCGACCTTCGACACCGACCCGTTTGAGCCACACCCACAAGGCGCCGGCACCATATTCCCTTTCATGGTAATAGACGAATCCTCGCAGCGAGAGTATGTGGAATTGCCGTATACGCTTCCCCAGGACTTTACTTTGTTCGTCCTCATGCAGGAAAAGAACATTGAAGTCTGGAATTCGAAACTGGATTGGATAGCTCGGAAGGGCGGGATGGTATTGATGAACACACATCCGGATTACATGAGCTTCGGCACGGGTAAGCTCGGGAACGAAGAGTACCCATCACGCTATTATGCGGAATTACTGAAACACATCCAGGAGAATTACGCCGGGCAATACTGGCACGCGCTTCCGAGGGACGTGGCCCGGTTCTGGAAAAGCATATATAGTATGGATTGGCTGCAATGGAAAACGAATGTGCTGTACTCATATTATTATCCGGATATTATCCAGACCACACGCAACCGAAACCCTGAAATATTTGTGAATAAGGGGAAAACCGTCAGATAGCAGATGCTAGTTTTGGCACTTTCTACGCATTATGAAAAGCCAGTTGCTTCTGATGCCTCTCTCTAAGAACTGCCAGAGTAAGTGTCGGCCAAAACTTGGTGAGTGATAGCTAAACTTGGACGGCGTTAATTAACGTGGGCACTGAATAAATTGCCATTTCGAGACAAGCGAGAGCCATGCGTATTATCGAAGCGATTGGTCAAGTTTGGCGCATTAAAACTTACCATGATTTCAGTTAACTTCTGAGCTTTTTTAGCTCTGCCACCGCCAACCCAAACACTTTTACAACTCAAATTTTCGGCTGCCACGAAGGCGATGCTCCAGCTGCCTGTAACCCGATTAAAACAATCACCGCCAGCAATTGTAGCAGCAACATTGGATTGGCCCAATCTGAACGAGCTTCGGATAAAAAGTTTTTTTCCACCATACGTGCATAAGCCAGGGTAAATAGTACGGCCAACAGCGACATCCACAGCAGGCTGAGCCAGGGGGTAATATCTATCCGGATCGTTGCTGAAACAACGGCCGCCGGCAAGACCAGCAGGCCGCTGAATATTGCAGCATAACTACGGACAGCGGGGGGTAAATAATGATTGCGTAACATATAAATCCAGCCGCTGAAGATCAACGTCAAGGCCGAGGCCAGCAGAAAAGGGCCATACAGTAGGCCGTGCAGTCTGAAAATATCGGCGATGATCAACGTCGACAACGGCACTGCAAATACTCTGAGCAGGGAAGCCGTTTGCACTTCATGTCCGGTGCGATTGGGTGCCAGTGCTCTAAACAGCGTATACAACGCAAAATTAATCAGTACCGGCAAAGCCCAGTCCAGCGACCCCAAAGACCAATAGGCATAGGTATTCAATAAAAACAGGATTGCTTCCCGCACCGAAAAAAGCCTGAATGCGGATATCATCCAGGTGAGTACAGCAAATAGAATGCCCAGGCTAAAGGTTTGAAAAACAATTTCATCGGCAGACTTCATTGTGATTTTTAACAGAATATAAGCGGTCAGCACCGGTACGAACAGGTTATCCGAACCTTCCGCCGAAACAGCCTCAACACCGGTCAGCAAGACGGATACGATCAGTGCCGACAGTATGCATGTCAGGCGCGGCAAATCCGTCATCAACAGTAAAGTGATCTGTAGTACCTGAAAGGTGATCAGCCAGAAAAAAATCGACCCCTCCAGTGATTTAAAGTCCTTGTCCCCCACGCGATAAATAATCCGGCCATAACGTCCGCCAACCAGAGCTGCGCAGGCATCCGAAACTGACAGTACCATCAGTGAAGCGACATAGAGCCAGGGTCGTCCTTCCGCCATGACAAACAATGCGGCGACTGCAACAGGATAATACTCGCTGCCGTGACTGGCTCTTCGGACTTTGCCGAGGCATTGCAGCAATGCCTTTTTTTCGCCGATCCCCAAAATGCCAGCGAAACCGGCGGCGACAGCGGCAACCGTCCATGGCGACCGAACCAGCCAGGGTAATGCCAAGCAGCCGATACCGACGAAAAGATGGACAAACTTTCGGCACCATTCAGGCTCCGGATTGCCGAACCTCGCCCAACACTCGGCAATTCCGATTACCGAACCTAAGAGCGCCGTTATTATCAGGATGCCTTGAAGTTCAGCGCTCACAAAACTTCTTCAATAATGAAGCGACTGTAAAAAAATGCTCGATCCTCACTGAACAGTTCTTCGGCCAGCGCCAGCAATGGCTGTATTTGCAGCAGATACTGCGGAGGACAGGATCGTGGTACCAGCATATTCCAATATGCCAGACGTGCGCCCGGCCGGGCATGATCCACAAACTGACCATAAAGAGTGGACATTGTGTCAGGGCCGATGTATTCAAAGATATCGCTCAGATTGAATCCGTCGAACGGTCCATAAACAGCAGCTGCCTCTTCCACGTTAGCCAATACCGTTTTCAGGGCAGCCAGGTTGGCGCGCACTTGACCGAATACTTCCGGCTGCAGATAATCGGGTAGAGCAGGAGCGTAGTTTCCAGTAAGAATATAGCGAAGATAAGGATTATCAGAGGGATCCAATTCGGTGAAAGCATACTGGGCGCGTTCCAGTAAACGACCCGCGATAGGGCCTTTGACGTACCTGAAAAATTCCGGATCACGTCCCATTCTTGCCATCACCGCCCTGCTGAAAAACAGATGGAACAACCAATGCCAGCGGCGGTTGGCCCAATGCTTTTCGTAAAATTCGATGCGTTGCTCACGGGGACGATGCAACAGTAATTCGGCAATCCAGTATTGCGAATGGATACAAGGCAGCAGCCAGCGCCGAAAAAACTGAAAATAACGTTCGAATTTGCCGGCATGAATAATACCTGTATTGACGGCTATAGGGTGTGAATCCCAGAATGATCTTGCCTTGTTATCCAGCACACTTCGTAACTGCCGGTAAACGGCAAACCGATTGGAATGATCTGTAACGCCCAAAAACGCCAGACAATCTTGGTAATCAAGACAGGCGATTGCCGTTTTGCGCAATTCGAGACAGGCGAGTTGCGCCGGGCTGATATCGACAGCGATGACCTCTGCCCCCCGCGCCAAGAGCGACAAGGAGTTATCACCGGCTGAAGCTACCGAAAGTATTCTCCTGCCCATTAAAGGCTGCAGTGCTTTGATCAGGATTCGAGCATCTTCCCAACAATTGGCGTAGCGGACAAGATCGAATTTCGCGCGAGCCTGAATAGCATCCCGCTGGGCCGGCATAGGCTCTTATCCTTTGTGCCGGTATTTGGCGTGAGCGCGTCCGAAATGCCCGGCGGCGAGTGCTGCGATAATCGAAATTTCTCCGGCCAGAGCCGTTACCGCTACAATTTCAGCAAATTTGCGTGCTTTGCCCTCACCATAGCAACCGATCATTTCCAGGCATTCCCGCGAGGTCGGGAAACGTGTGCCTCCGCCAACCGTGCCGACAATAAGATTCGGCAAGCTAACGGAAACATGTAATCGGCCCATCCCGTCGACACGCATTTGGGTAATCCCGACAGACGCTTCCGAAACACAGGCAACATCCTGACCGCAGCAGACAAACAAGGCGGCCAGTGCATTGGCGTAATGACCCTGGACTCCGATCGATCCGCTCTGAATGCCGCCGGTAGTCGAAATGCGACAATATTCGGTCATCGCTTCGGGAGTGGTATGGAGATATTTTTTCACTATCGGCTCGGGTACGGCAACCTCGGTGACCACTTTTTTGCCGCGCACGTTCAGAAATGACAGCATCGAGGCTTTTTTATCGCCGGACATATTACCTTCAAGATACCAGGTGCGCGGCTTGACCGGCGTATTTTCGATAATCCAGTGACAAACCGCATCGGTTGCGATTGTGACCATGTTTTGGCCTGCTGCATCGCCGGTGACATATTCCAGCGTCAAAAAGCAGCAGTCACTGTTCCAGGTCGTGTTGATGTCTATCAGTTCGCCGTGCTTCGTGGTGGTGGCGGCGATACGTTTAAAATCCTCCAAGTGGTCCACCACCCAATGAAGAAACAAACCGGTTTCGGCAATCGTCTCGAACAAAAAACAGGGCGCCCGGCTGAT
>Ga0209798_10001897_pt1 | contig 12386 bp, 10 predicted proteins | sample DOMMetBare3Fresh_FD_187475 | JGI IMG/M metagenome (GOLD analysis project Ga0209798, IMG submission 187475) | Wetland sediment microbial communities from St. Louis River estuary, USA, under dissolved organic matter induced mercury methylation -... | ecosystem: Environmental > Aquatic >...
TACAGGTAGGTGGTCCCGACCCGCCAGCGTGCGCCGGAGATCGGGCCCCAGCGCGTGACGACCGCCGAGTCGCCGACGAAGGACGCCGTCAGCACGGGCACGAAGTCGTCTTTGCGCTCGCCCACCCGGAGGGTGCCGTCGGGCGCCCGCTCGTCGATCGAGCCGATGACGAGCGCATCGATCGGCGGCGCGGGACGGGGCGGGGCCCCGGCGGCCGCGCCCGCCGTCTGGAACCAGGACGCCGCGACGGAGCCGGTCGCGACGAGGACGCTCTCCCCGATCCCGGTGCCGAGGACGTCGAACGCGACGAGACGGCCGCCGCCGTCCGCCTCGACCTCGAGGAAGGCACCGTTCGGGATCTCGCCGAGCCGGCGCGTCGACCAGACGTTGCCGACCACGCGTGCACGCAGCATCAGTGCCTCCTGTCGGGGGTCTCGCGGACGATCTCGACGCCGGACGCGCGAGCGCGGTCCCGGGCCAGTGGGGTGAGGACGGCACGCGGCCCGAGGACGAGCCGGGTACCGGCCCGCTCGGCGGCGCGGACGTGCCGCTCCGACACGGCACCGGTGTCGATCCGGTGCTCGGCCGCCGGTCGGGGCGCCGGTGCCGCGCCGGCCAGCCGGAACCCGACCCGGCCGGAGCGCACGTCGTCGGCGAGGTCGAGCACCCTGGTGGCGAACGCGGCGAGGTCGGCGTCGTCGGTGACCCGGACGACCTCGACCCGCGGGCCGGGGGCGGTCGTCGTGCCGTTCGTCGTGGTCGTGACCGACGCGGCGACGAGCTCGGGCAGCGCGTCGCGCAGCGCCTCGCGGACGAGCGCCCGCAGCTCCTCACGGTCGACGGGAAGGGTCATCGGCCCGCCCCCGCGAGCGCCCCGGCGAGGGCGGCCTCGGCGGCCTCGGCGGCCGACCGGACGTCCGCCTCCCGGCCGGAGAGGTAGACCCGGCCCGTCGCACCGATCATCCGGTAGTCGACGACCTTGACGTCGGCGGCCTTCTCGGCCTCGTTCGTCGCGAGGATCGCGTACGACGCGGGCTGCATCTCCAGCACGAAGAGGCTCTCGCCGGCCAGCGCCATCGACCCGATCTTGTTGCGGTTGACGAGGAACGCGTGCTGCGGGTCCAGCGACGTGACGATCCGGGACGCGAGCACCCGCGGCGCGGCGGCGTCCCCCGCGTCCGCATCGAGGGCCTCGAGGACCGCGGACGCCGCCGCCCGCACTTCGTCGGTCGAGCCGTGCACCTCGAGGTAGCCGAACTGCCGCTCGACGACGAGGATCCCGGCCTGGACGCGGGCATACTTGAGGGCCACATCGGTGAGGGGCTCGATGTCGAGGCCTGGCGCGACCTCGACGACCTGGGCGGCCATCCCGCGCCGCGGCAACGAGCCGCGGACCCAGGTGCCGAGGTAGCACATCGTCTGCGGCTGCAGCTGGTCGATGAAGATGAACGACCTCAGCTCGGCCACGCCGTCAGCCCTTCACGATCCGGCGCAGCTCCTCGACCACCATCCGCCGGATCTCCTCACGGAGCTCGGCGGCGTCGGCGTCGAGCGGCTCGCGACCGGCCGCGTCGTCGGAGCCGTTCCGGTGACCGGCCCCGGGGCCCGACAACCCGCCGGCCGACTCGCGTGCGGCGAGGTTCGACGCCTGCGGGTAGGCGGGAACCGGGCCCTGCGGCGGCGACCAGACGTCGTCCACCGCACCGGACGCCACGACGTCCGGCAGGAGGACCGCGAGGTCGGCGTTCCAGGCCAGCCGCGTGAGGTTGACGAGGTGTCGCGGTTCGAGGTTCTCACCGACGCTCGACCGGCCAAAGAACCCGGTGCCGATCGTCATGGACGGCGCGAGGTTCGTCTCGAGGCCCGCGCCGCCGAGGCTCGCCCCGACGTTGACGCTGACCCGCAGCACCCGGACCGCGGCGCCGAACGCGAGGACCGTGCCCGCGTCCGTCGAGTGCACGGCCGCCGAGTGCCCGGCCCCGCTGATCCGCAGGACCGCCCGCGCCGCCTCGATCCCGCGCCGGGCCGTGGGCACCCGGACGACGCCGAGCACCGGGCAGAGCTTCTCGTGCGCGAGCGGCTCCTCGGGCACCACGAGGGCGAACGGGGCGAGGAGCACCCGCGTCCGGGAGGGCACGCGGACGCCGGCGCGGGCCGCGAGCGTCGCGGCGTCGACCCCGACGCAGGAGGCGTCGAAGACGCCGCCGGGGAACAGCAGGTCGCGCACCCGGTCGCGCTCGTCGTCCGCCAGCAGGTGGGCGCCCTCGCGCCGCATGTGGCGCACAAGGGCATCGGCGCACGCGTCCTCGACCACGAGGACGCTCTCGTTCGTGCAGAGGACCGAGTTGTCGAAGCTCTTGCTGTCGACGATCCGCCGGGCCGCGGCGGCGAGGTCCGCCGTCGCGTCGACGAGCACCGGCACGTTGCCCGGGCCGACGCCGATCGCCGGGTTGCCGCTGCGGTACGCGGCACGGACGACGGACGTGCCGCCGGTCGCGACGACGACATCGGTCCGTTCGTCGGTCATGAGCGCGTTGAGCAGCGGGACCGACGGCTCCTCGACCCACTGGACGCACCCGTCCGGGGCGCCCGCGGCCACTGCGGCCTCGGCGAGGACCCGCGCGGCGTCCGAGCACACCGACCTCGCGAGCGGGTGCGGGCAGACGACGACCGCGTTGCGGGTCATGAGGGCGAGCAGGACCTTGAAGAAGACCGTCGCGACGGGGTTCGTCGACGGCGTCAGCGCGAGGACGACACCGGCCGGCCGCGGGATCTCGACGACCTTCGCGTCGACGTCGACCCGCACGCTCACGTAGTCGTGGCCGGCGTAGGCGTCGACCAGCCCCGTCGAGCAGGCGAGGTTCTTGAGCCGCTTGTGCTCGACGACGCCGAAGCCCGTCTCCTCGACGGCCCGGCGGGCGAAGTCGTCGGCGTGCGCGGCGGCGGCCTGCGCCGCGGCGCGCACGATGACCTCGACGCTCGACGCGTCGAACCGGGCGAACGCGCGCGCGGCCCACTCGGCCCGCTCGAGCATCGCCCGGCCGCGGGGCACGCCGGCCGGCTCGGTGAGGACGGCGTCTCCCAGGGGTCCGTCGAGCAGCCCGCTCGTCATCGCCGCACTCCCGTCCGGACCGGGACCTGCCGGGCCACCGGCATCGCGGCCGACGGCAGCGCGGCCGATGGCATCGCGGCCACTGCTGCGGGCGCCGACGGCGACGCCGTCCGGGCCCCGGCCCGCCACCCGTCGCGCGCCGCGTCGTCCCGGGCCAGGCCGATGGCCGTCTCGGTCCGCATGAGCAGCTCCTCGCAGAGCTCGGCGGACAGCAGGATGCCCGGCTTGTACTGCAGGACCCGCGGGTCGAGCGTGGAGAAGATCGCCCAGACCCCGCCCTCGTAGAGCCTGCGCATGACGTACATGGCGCCCTGGGGATGGTCGAACTCCAGCCCCATGACGACGCCGTTCTGCCGGACGCCGACGAACCAGTCCGGGTAGGTGTCCTGGATCTCGCGCAGGCCGTCGCCCATGAAGCCGGAGATGTAGTGGACCATCGAGCGGGTCTCCGGGCGGGTGCAGATCTCCAGCGACTTGAGTCCGGCGATGCAGCCGAGCTCGGCCCCGCCGAACGTCGAGATGTGGCCGAAGCCGTCCTCGGTGAGCCAGCCCGCGCAGCGCTCGCTGACGAGGACCGCCGCGATCGGGTACATCCCGCCCGAGATCCCCTTGCCGCTGACGAGGATGTCCGGGGTGATGCCGTGCTTGCTGACGGCCCACAGCTCGCCGGTCCGCATGAGGCCGGTCTGGACCTCGTCGGCGATGTAGAGCGCGTCGTACCGCTCGCAGAGCGTCTTGGCGCCCTCGAGGTAGCCGGGATCAGGCAGCGGGAAGCCGTAGGTGGCGGGGATCGTCTCCATGATGACCGCGGCGACGTCCCGGCCGCGCAGGGCGGCCTCCATCGCGTCGAGGTCGTTGAACGGCACGTGCCCGAACTCCTCCGGCCGGTCGGAGAGGAAGAGCTCGGAGAACCGTTCGTCCCCGGTCGCGACGGCGAGCCCGGTGTGCCCGTGGTAGGCCTTGACGATCGAGACGATCTTGCGCTTCTGCGTCGTGTGCCGGGCGGTCTTGAGCGCGATGTCGATCGCCTCGCCGCCCCCGGAGCCGTAGATGACCTTGCTCATACCCGCCGGACCGGTCTGCACGAGAGCCTCGGCCAGCGCCGTGCGGGCCATCGACGGGAAGTGGTGGTTGCCGATGTCGAAGTGCTGCATCGCTGCGGTGACGGCCCGCACGACCTCTGCGTTGCGGTGCCCGAGGTTGTACGTGCCCCCGTTGAGGTGCACGTCGACGAGCCGCTTGCCCGACATGTCGTAGATGAAGTAGCCCTCGCGGCGGTCGATGACCAGGTCGACGCCGGTTCCGACCCAGAACTGCGTCTTGCCGGGGTTCCAGAACTCCTGCGACTTCGCGAGGACATCGGCCTTGCTCGTGAAGCCGAGCTGCTCGGCGGCGGCGGACACCCGCTCGACGCCGTCGCGCCCGGCGGCGGCCTCGACGTTCGTGACGTCGCGGCGACCCTCCCGTCCGGCCGGCTGTCCCATCCGATCGTCCACCTCTCCCGCGCCGTCACCCCGTCGATCCGCGCGGAGGCAGAGCATACCGAAAAGCCATACCAGAACAACCCCTTCGGTCTGACTATCGGCATACAGAGCTTCACCTGGTCACGGATGCCGCAGCGGCGGTCATGGCCGCGCACCCGCGGGCATGCCGTCCGACGCCTTCGCCCGGGGGTCTTGAAATGGTCGCCGCTTTGGTGCACCGTTCGGCATGGTCCACGGGACCAAGAGAGCGACGGTCGGCGCGGCCAGAACCGGCGCACCCGACCCGCTCCAGACCCGCTCCAGGCGATCCGTCCCCACACGAGGAGCCCGCGTGACGACACAAGACCCATCCACAACAGCCGTCCCGGGCGACCACCGGGTCAACACCGGCCTGCGGGCCGGGGCCATCGGTCTCGTCTCGGTCCTGTTCATGGCCGTCGCGAACGCCGCGCCGATCACCGCCATGAGCTTCAACGTGCCGATCGCGATCGGCTACGGCAACGGACTCGGCGCACCGGCGGGCTTCCTGTTCGCCACCGTCGTGCTGACGTTCTTCACCATCGGCTTCGTGTCGATGTCGAAACACATCACGACGACGGGAGCCTTCTACGGCTTCATCTCGCACGGCCTGGGCCAGGTCGCCGGCATGGCCTCGGGCCTGCTCGCGACCGTCGCGTACGTGATCTTCGAAGGCTCGCTCATCGGCGGTTTCGCGTACTTCGCGCACGATGCCGTCATGACGTCGTTCGACGTGAACATCCACTGGCTCGTCTTCGCACTGGTCGGTGCCGTGCTCATCGGCGTGCTGACGTACTACTCGGTCACGCTGACCGCCGCCGTCCTCGGCGTGACCCTGGTCTCCGAGGTCCTGCTGCTCGGGGCGCTCGGCATCTCGGTCCTCTTCAAGGGCGGCCCCGACGGGTACCTGTTCTCCGAGACCGTGCCGATCACGCCGGCCTTCACCCCGCTCGACGAGGCGGCCTTCGGCACCGCGGCCGCGGCCGGCGTCGCCGCCATCGGGATCTTCTTCGCGTTCTGGTCGTGGGTCGGCTACGAGACGACCGCGGTCTACGGCGAGGAGTCGAAGGACCCGGCGCACATCGTCCCGCGCGCAACGCTCATCGCCGTCGTCGGCCTCGGGCTCTTCTACACGTTCATGTCGTGGATGGTCATCGTCGGCCAGGGCCGGGCCAAGGCGGTCGAGCTGTCGGCGGGATCGGCGCCCGTCGAGCTGTGGCTCTCGCTCGTGCGCGCCAACCTCGGCGGCTTCGCTGAGGGCGCCTACAAGGTGCTGCTCGTCCTCGGCTCCTTCGCGTGCGCCATGGCCTTCCACAACGCCGCCTCGCGGTACATCTACGCACTGGGCCGCGAGACCCCGTGGGCGGGCGTCCGCAACACCGTCGGGTCCACGAACCCCAAGCACCAGTCGCCCGCCGTCGCGTCGTGGATCCAGATGCTGATCACGATCGTCCTGACGCTGCTGTTCTTCGCCTTCACGTCGGTCCGGGCGCCGGACGCGAACGGCACGCTCGTCGACACCCCCGACCTCGTGCCGTACGTGAACCTCTACGGCATCCTCGCGCTCATCGGGACGGCGATGATCCTCATCGTCCAGACGATCTGCTCGGCGGCCGTCATCTCGTACTTCTTCGTGAAGAAGGTCCACCCGGGCAACGTCCTGTGGTCGCTCGTCTGCCCGGTCGTCGGCGGCGCCGGCATGATCTACGCGCTGACCCTGCTGTGGCAGAACCGGGAGTTCGCCGCCGGCCTCGGCGCGGGCTCGAAGGTCTTCACGTTCATGCCCTACTACGTCGTCCTCACCCTCCTCGTCGGCCTCGGGTACGCACTGTGGCTGCGCAGCAGCCACCCCGAGACCTACGGCGAGATCGGCCGGACGACCCTCGCGGAGGCGCACGAGCGCAGCTGACGCGCACAGCGCCCCCACGGCGCGCAAGCGCCCGCCGACGGCCGGCGGGCGGGTCGGTCGCCCCCCGTCCTCCGACCCGCCCGCCGGTCCCCTTCGTCCTTCGCATCCCGCTCCTACATGCTGCGCCGTCCCTGCTGCGGGAGGCTTGCCCTCATGGCCACCGAGACCGTCACCGTCGTCGATCTCGAGCTCGCCCTACGGATGTGCGCGGCGGCCCGCGCCACGGCCGTCGAAGTGGGAGCGCTCGTCAGCGTCGCCGTCGTCGACGGCGGCGGGCACCTCGTCGCCTTCCAGCGGATGGACCGGGCCGAGATCGCCGGGCCCGTCCTCGCCCGGGACAAGGCGTACACCGCGGTCGCGCACCGGGTGCGGACGGCGGAGCTCACGGCAGCCGTCGTGCCGGACGGCGAGCTCGTCGGGATGTACGCCGCGGACGGCGGTCGCTACGTGTGCTTCGCCGGCGGCGTCCCGCTGTGGTCGCGCGACCGGGTCGTCGGCGGGGTCGGGGTCAGCGGCGGCGCTGCCGACGAGGACGTCGCGTGCGCGGCCGCTGCGGCCGCCGTGTTCGCCCTCGAGGAGGCCACGGCATGACGGCGGTGCCTGCGGGGCGGCCCGGCGGCACCCGGATCGGGCGCTTCCGCCTCATGGACGCCCAGCGGGTCAACCTCGACGGGTTCGCCGTCGAGGACGCCGCACTGGGTCTGATCGCGTTCGACTCCCCCGACGACCCGGCGCCCTCGCTCGTCGTCCGCGACGGCCGGGTCGTCGTGCTCGACGGCCGCGCCGAGGACGACTTCGACGTCGTCGACGAGTTCGTGGCCCGGCACGGGCTCGACCTGTCGGTCGCCGACGAGGCGATGGGGCTGCCGGACGTCGGCCTCGCCCGGATGCTCGTCGACCCGGCGGTCGCCCGGGACGCCGTCGTCCGGCTCGTCGCCGGCACGACACCGGCCAAGCTCGCCCGCGTGCTCGCCACCCTGCGGCCGGCCGAGCTGACGATCGCGATGACGAAGATGCGAGCCCGGCGCACGCCCTCCAACCAGGCGCACGTGACGAACCGCAGCGACGACCCGCTGCTGCTCGCCGCGGACGCCGCGACCGCCGCGGCGTTCGGCTTCCGCGAGGTCGAGACCACGGTGCCCGTGCTCGGCGACGCCCCGTCGAACGCCGTCGCCGTCTCGGTCGGTGCCGCCGTCGGCTCGGCCGGCGTCCTCGTCCAGTGCTCCGTCGAGGAGGCCACCGAGCTCGTGCTCGGGATGCGCGGCCTGGTCTCGTACGCCGAGACGGTGTCGCTGTACGGCACCGAGCAGATCTTCGTCGACGGTGACGACACCCCGTGGAGCAAGGCCTTCCTCACGAGCGCGTACGCTTCGCGCGGGGTTAAGATGCGGGTCACGAGCGGCGGCGGCGCGGAGGCCCTCATGGGCGGCGCCGAGGGCCGCTCGATGTTCTACCTGGAGTCCCGCTGCGTCGCGCTGGCACGGGCGATCGGCGCCCAGGGGGTGCAGAACGGCGGCATCGACTCGGCGTCCGTCGCGGGCGCCGTCCCGCGCGGGGTCCGCTCCCTGATGGCCGAGAACCTCATGGTGATGGCCCGTGGGCTCGAGGCGTGCACGGGCAACGACGCACTCATGAGCGAGTCGGACGTGCGCCGGACCTCACGCACCATGCCGATCTTCCTCGCGGGCAGCGACTTCGTCTGCAGCGGCTTCGGTTCGATCCAGCGCTACGACAACATGTTCGGGCCCTCGCAGTGGAACGCGGAGGACCTCGACGACTATCTCGTCATGCAGCGCGACTGGGGCGTCGACGGCGGTCTGCGGACGGCGCAGCACGACGACGTCGCGCGGCTGCGCCGGCGGGCCGTCCACGCGGTCCAGGCGGTCTACCGGCATCTCGGCCTCGCGGACCTCGACGACGTCTGGGCCGAGCAGGCGATCGACGCCGCCGGCTCCAAGGACGTGCCGGCCGCCGACCTGATGGCGCCGCTCGCGGCGTCCCGGATGATCCGCGAGACCGGGCTCACGATGGTCGACGTCGTCGCCGCGCTCGACGCGTGCGGCTTCGACGTGGAGGCGCGCAGGCTCCTCGGGCTGCTCCGGGCCCGGGTCCGTGGCGACTACCTGCAGACGGCGGCGATCTTCGACGAGTCGTTCCGGGTGCTCTCGCTGGTCACCGACCCCAACGACTACACGGGTCCCGGCACCGGGTACACGCCGACAGCGCCGCGCCAGACCGAGATCGACACCGTCCGGCAGCAGCGATCGGTCGCCGACCTGCGCGCTGAGCAGGCGCACGGCGCGAGCGACACGCTGCGCGTCGTCCGGGCCGCGGCCGGCGGGTCCGACCCGCGCGACGTCGTCATCGGGGTGTCCCCGGCTGTCGGCCGGGCGATCTGGACGACGCTGTCGGGCCTGGCCGTCGTCGACGTCCTCGACGAGCTGCTGGCCGGGCTCGAGGAGGAGGGCTGCGTCGGGCGGGTCGTCCGGGTCAACGCGACGGTGGACCTCGGCCTCATCGGCCTGACAGCGGCCCGGCTCGCGGGGTCCGGGATCGGGATCGGCCTGCAGGGCAAGGGAACTGCGCTCATCCACCGGCGGGACCTGGCGCCGCTGGCGAACCTCGAGCTCTACAGCGTGGCCCCCACCGTCGACGGGCCGCTGTACCGGCTGCTCGGCGCGAACGCCGCCCGGCACGCGAAGGGCGCGACGCCCGAGCCCGCCCGGAACCCTTACTCCGACGAGGCGATCGAGGCGCGCTACCACACGAGGGTCGTCGCCCTCGTGGCGATCGAGCGCGGCTGCTGCGGCCCGACGCCGCCCGAGGAGCTGGAGCTGGCATGAGCGACGAGACCGCGTCCGACCCGCTCGAGGACGCCGCACCGGCCGGCACGGCGGGCCACGACACCGCACTCGACGGACTGCTCGACGGCGTCCGGACCGGCACCGTCACGATGGACGACTTCCGGATCACACCGGACACCCTGCGGCACCAGGCCGACGTCGCCCGCGCGCACGCGAACCCGCAGCTCGCCGAGAACCTCGAACGGGCGGCCGAGCTCGTCGACGTGCCCGACGAGGAGGTGCTCGCACTCTACGAGCTGCTCCGCCCCCGGCGGGCGTCCGCCACCGAGCTCGAGGCCGCCGCCGCGTCGCTCGCCGGTCGCGGCGCCGTCCGCAACGCGGCCCTCGTCCGCGAGGCCGCCGCCGTCTACGCCCGGCGCGGGCTGCTGCGCCCGGCGTGAGGGTCGTCGCCGGGATCGACGTCGGCAACTCGACGACGGAGGTCGTGCTCGCGGACGTCTCCGTCGCGCCCCCACGCCCGCTCGCCTGGGACCGCGCGCCGACCCGCGGCCGCAAGGGGTCGGTCGGCGCGGCCCGGGCCGCAGCCGAGCTCGCGGCCCGGACCGCCCGCCGGGCCGGGGTCCGGCTCGACGCCGCCGCGCTCGCGCCGCAGCGCGCCGTCGACACCGCGACGGTCACCGAGCCGGGGGCCGCACCCGACGTCCGCCCGCTCGTCGTCGTCGCGGCGGGGGTCCGGACGCCGGGCAGGGCCGGGACCGGCGTCGGCCGCCCGGTCCCGGTGACGGTGGCGCCGGAGGGCGGCCCGGTCGGCGGCCCGGTCGACCCGGTCGGACCGGTCGGACCGGCCGGCGTGCAGGGCACCGACGGCTCCCGCGACCCGGACGGCATCGTGCTCGTCGTCCCGGCGCGGGTGACGTACCGGGAGGCCGCGGTCGAGGTCGGGCGCCGGCTCGCCGCGGGGCTGCCGGTCGCGGCCGTGCTCCTCGCCGCGGACGAGGGCGTGCTGCTCACGCGCCGGGTGACCGGGCTGCCGCCGGGGGTGCCGGTCCTGGACGGGGTGGACGACGTGGCGGCGCTGGCCTGCGAGCGACTGCTCGTCGAGGTCGCGCCGCCGGACGGCGTGCTCCGTGCCGTCGTCGACCCGCTGCGGCTGACGGCCACGTTCGCCCTTGCGGACGCCGACCGGCCGGCCGCGGTGGCCGCCGCCGGCGCTCTCGCGGACGTCCGGAACGCGGTGGTCGGCCTCGACGCAGGGACCACCCGGAGCCGCTGCGCCGCACCTGGCTCCGCAGCAGCTGGCTCCGCCGCGATGCAGACCGTGCGAGCGACGTCCGGCGAGGGCGAGGACGCCGGGGGCGCGACCGTCGGCTCGTGGACCGTCGACTCGTGGACCGTCGACCTCGACGCGGTGGCCCGGGAGGTGGAGGCCAGACGCGGTCCCGGCCCGCTCGGCCGCGTCGTCGCGACGCTGGAGCACGCCCCCGCGGCCGGCACGGACGACGTCGCCGCCGCGGTCCGCGGGGTCCTCGGCGTCCCCGTGCTCGCTGCCCCGTCGGAGGCCGCCGCGGCCCGCGCCGGGGCGCTGACGACGCCCGGCGCGCGGCCGGACGCCCTCGTCCTCGACCTCGGCGGGGGCACGGTGGACCTCGTCGTCCCGTCCGGTGCCTGGCCGGAGGGCGCCGTCGAGCATGTCGTGGCCGGCGCCGGGGAGCTGGTGACGGCCGCGGTCGCCCGGCTCGCCGGCTGCTCGCGCGGTGCGGCGGACTGGGTCAAGCGCGGCCCGTGCGCCCGGCTCGACGGGCCGCACGTGCTTTCCGACGAGGACGGCGGCCGCCGGTTCCTGGACCGCCCGGCACCGTCCGACGCGGTCGGCAGCCTCGTCGTGCCCGGACCGGCAGGGCTGCTCCCCTTCTCCCGGACCCTCGCCCCGTCGGAGTGGCGCGCGCTGCGGCTGCGGGTCAAGCGCGCGGCCCTCGGCGACAACGTCGCCCGGCTCACCGCCCGGGCGGGCGGTGGGGCCGCCGGTCGCGAGGTCGTCCTCGTCGGCGGTGTCGCCGGGGACGCCGAGCTCCTCCGGGTGCTCGACGTCGCGCTCGCCGGCTCCGGGGTCGGCCGGGCCGACGTCGCGGCCGGGCTCGTCGGTCGGGGGGCGCTCGGCCACCGCTGGGCCGTGGCCTACGGGCTCGTCGTCCTCAGCACGGGGCAGGGCAGACTCGGGGCATGACGGACGTGACGCTGCGCTGGGTCGACGACCCGCGGGACTGGCAGGTGGTCCGGGAGGTGCGGCTCGCCGCGCTGCGCGCCGACCCGGACGCCTTCTTCGCGAAGGCCGCCGACGAGGAGGCCCTCGACGAGGAGGTGTGGCGCGAACGCGCCGCCGCGGGCGGCACCCTGCTCGCCGTCGACGACGTGACCGCCTCCCCGGTCGGCTGCGCGACGCTCGTCCGTGAGGAGGGCGGCCCGGCCGACGGGCGGCACCTCGTCGGGATGTGGGTCGCGCCGACGGCCCGCGGCGGCGGGACAGCGACCCGGCTCGTCGACGCCGTCGCCGACCGGGCCCGGTCCGAGGGCGCCCGCCGGCTGACCCTCTGGGTGGTCCGCGCGAACGCCGCCGCCCGGAACCTGTACGCGGCACAGGGTTTCGTCGAGACCGACGTCCCGCCGGGGGTCACGGACTACGGTTGCGCGGGCGAGGTCAGGATGGCGCTGCAGCTGTGAGGGGCTGCCGACGCTGACGTCACACGAGGTCGGGGATCTCCGTGACGTCGTACCAGAGCAGGTCGTTCGCCTCGGCCTCGTCGAGCGCGAAGAGCGCGTCGTCGTCGCCGGCGTCCGCGGCCGGCAGCGCGGCGACGGCGGCCTCGACGGTGGCCGCGACGCCGGCCTCGTCGACGTGCACGCTCGCGACGTCGGCGAGGGTGACGTCCGCGCGGACGAGGACGAGCGAGCGCTGGTCGCCCGGACCCGGCCGGACGGCGGCGTCGGGAACGTCGGCGGCCAGGACGACACGGCGGCGGGGGGCGTCCGGGTCGGCGGCGAGCAGGCGCAACGACGACCGG
>Ga0209798_10001898_pt1 | contig 12381 bp, 10 predicted proteins | sample DOMMetBare3Fresh_FD_187475 | JGI IMG/M metagenome (GOLD analysis project Ga0209798, IMG submission 187475) | Wetland sediment microbial communities from St. Louis River estuary, USA, under dissolved organic matter induced mercury methylation -... | ecosystem: Environmental > Aquatic >...
GGCGAGAACGGCTTGGTCACGTAGTCGTCGGCGCCGAGTTCGAGTCCGACCACGCGGTCGATCTCGTCGGCGCGCGCCGTCAGGAACAGCACCGGCAGCGATTCGTTCTGCGCGCGCAGGCGCTTGAAGACCTCGAAGCCGCTCAGGTCCGGCAGTCCGACGTCGAGGATCACCAGCGCAGCGGCCCCGGCCTGCTGCAAGGCCGCTTCGCCGGTCGCGGCCCAGCGCGGATCGAAGCCCTCGGTGCGCAAGGCGTACTGCAGCGTGTCGGCGATGCCGGGTTCGTCTTCGACGATCAGGATGACGGGTCGCTGCGCCATGCAAGCGATGATAGGACCATGCACGACGCGGGCACGGCCCGGGCGGGCGGCGCGCCGCCTATCATCGGCGCCATGACGTTCCCCGCCCTCATCAACGACACCTTCCTGCGCGCATGCCGAAGGCTGCCGACCGAGCACACGCCGGTGTGGCTGATGCGCCAGGCGGGTCGCTACCTCGCGGAATACCGCGCCACGCGCGCGAACGCCGGCAGCTTCATGGGACTGGCGACGAACCCGGGATTCGCGACCGAGGTGACGCTGCAACCGCTCGAGCGCTATCCACTCGACGCCGCGATCCTGTTCTCCGACATCCTCACCGTGCCCGACGCGATGGGGCTGGGCTTGAGCTTCGCACAGGGCGAGGGCCCTCGCTTCGCGTCGCCCGTGCGCGACGAGGCCGCGGTCGCTGCGCTGGCGGCGCCCGACATGGACAAGTTGCGCTATGTGTTCGACGCGGTCACGTCGATCCGCCATGCACTCAAAGGCCGCGTCCCTCTGATCGGTTTTTCGGGCAGCCCATGGACGCTCGCCTGCTACATGGTCGAGGGTGCGGGCAGCGACGACTACCGCCTCGTCAAGACCATGCTGTATGCCCGGCCCGACCTGATGCACCGCATCCTGGCCATCAATGCCGACGCGGTGGCGACCTACCTCAACCTTCAGATCGCCGCCGGCGCGCAGGCGGTGATGGTGTTCGACAGCTGGGGCGGCGTGCTGGCCGACGGTGCTTTCCAGGCGTTCAGCCTCGACTACACCCGGCGCGTGCTCGATCGGCTCGACCGCAGCGTGCCGGCGATCGTGTTCACCAAGGGCGGAGGCCCCTGGCTCGAGGCCATCGCCGAAACCGGCGCCGATGTCGTCGGGCTCGACTGGACCGTGAACCTTCGCCTGGCCCGGCGTCGCACTGGCGATCGCGTGGCGCTGCAAGGCAATCTGGACCCGATGGTGCTGTTCGGCGGCGAACGCGCGGTGCGCGCCGAAGCGCGGCGCGTGATCGACGACTTCGGCCCCGGACCGGGACATGTTTTCAACCTCGGGCATGGCATCCACCAGCACACTCCGCCCGAAGCCGTGGACGCCTTGGTCGACGAGGTGCATCGCCACTCGCGTGCCGCGCGGGCGGCCCTGCCGCAAGGACGCTAGGCCGGCCTTTTTGTTGCCGGTAAGTGAGCACTCAGGCCAACTTATCCCCATTCGAGCAGGGTGCCGAACGACGTGCAAACGGGCCCCGCCAATGCCATTAGGTTTTCCCCTATGCCCTTCTAACCCATTGATTTTGTTCGGGTTGTTGGACTGCTACCGAGTTGGGCAGGGACGCGCGAAAGGTTGTGTATCAACGGCTTAGCTTGACTGCAGGGTTGTTTTGCACAAAGTTGTCCACAGGTCGCGTGGAAATCTCGATTTACCCTTGCGAATCATGGACTTGGCACTGCTACTTCATTCGTGCCGGAGGAAGTCGTGCTATCTGCAACATGAGTGAGCCAGGATCCCCGCAGCTAGTGGCGGTCGCGGTCGAGACCCCGCAGCATGCCGGCCTCGCCAACACGCTCGACTACACCTGTGAGCAGTCACTCGCGCCGGGAACACTGGTGCGCGTACCGCTCGGGAAGCGACAAGTAGCCGGCATCGTCTGGGAGCGCAAGGCAGCACCCATCACCGAGGGCGTCGAACTGCGCGCCACGTCACAGGTGATGCGCGCCATCCCGCCGCTGTCCGCCCCATGGCGGCAGTTGGTGGCGTTTGCCGCTGGCTACTATCAACGCGGCCTCGGTGAACTGGCGCTGGCGGTGCTGCCACCCGAGTTGCGCCGACTCGATGCCGCGCAACTGGATCGGCGCGTGGTGCGCCTGGCCAAGCCGTCGGCGGCGCCGTCGGCCGAGCCCTTGGTGCCGACGCTCACCGTGGCGCAGGCGCAGGCCGCGGCCGTGCTGAGTGCCGCACCGGCTGCCACGACGCTGCTGCATGGAGTGACCGGCAGCGGCAAGACCGAGGTCTACCTGCAGGCCGCCGCGCAGGCGCTGGCGGCAGGCCGCCAGGTGCTCGTGCTGGTGCCCGAGATCAACCTCACACCGCAACTCGAGGCGCGCCTGGCGGCACGCTTTGCCGGGCACTGGCTGGTGTCGCTGCACAGCGGATTGACACCTGCGCAGCGCCTCAAGCACTGGCTTGCCGCGCATTGCGGGCAGGCCGACGTGGTGCTGGGCACCCGCCTGGCGGTGTTCGCCTCGATGCCACGGCTCGGGCTGATCGTGGTCGACGAGGAACACGACCCTTCGTTCAAGCAACAGGAAGGCGCACGCTACTCGGCGCGTGACCTGGCGGTGTACCGCGGCCGTCTCGAGAACATCGCCGTGCTGCTGGGCTCGGCCACGCCGTCGCTCGAGACCTGGCAGCGAGCAGAACAGGGCGCCTACCAGCGCCTCGTGTTGCCCGAACGCGTGGGCGGCGGCGCCCTGCCCCGCGTGCGCGTGGTGGACATGAACGCATTGGCCCGCAACCCGGGTCCGCAGGACGCCATCAGCGCGCCTTTGCTCGAGGCGCTCCGGCTGCGACTGGCACGCGGCGAACAAAGCCTGGTGCTGCTCAACCGTCGTGGCTATGCGCCCGTGCTGCATTGCGGCGCCTGTGGTTGGAAGAGCGCCTGCCCGCATTGCAGCGCATGGCGCGTCTTCCACAAGGCCGATCGCAGCCTGCGCTGCCATCACTGCGGCCTGGCCGACCGCGTGCCGCGTGCCTGCCCCGATTGCGGCAACCTCGACATCCATGCCCTCGGGCGCGGCACCGAGCGGCTCGAGGAACACCTGGCCGGCCTGTTGCCGGGGTCGCGCGTGTTGCGCATCGACGCCGACAGCACGCGCCTGAAGGGCGCGCTCGAGGCCCAGCTCGGTGCGGTGCACGCGGGCGAGGTCGACGTGCTGGTGGGCACGCAGATGGTGGCCAAGGGACACGACTTCCGGCACGTCACGCTGGTGGCCGCGGTGAACCCGGACAGCGCCCTGTTCGCGAGCGACTTTCGTGCACCCGAGCGCCTGTTCGCGCTGCTGATGCAGGCCGCCGGCCGCGCCGGGCGCGACGCCGCACAAGGCGCCGCCAGCGAGATGTGGGTTCAGACCTGGCACCCACGCCATCCGCTGTTCGCGGCGCTCGCACGCCACGACTTCGGCGCCTTTGCGGCCAGCCAGCTGCGCGAGCGCGAGGGCGCGGGCTTGCCGCCTTTTGCCAGCCTGGCGCTGTTGCGCGCCGAGGCCCGGCAGGCCAGCACGGCCGCCGACTTCCTGCACGCGGCGGCCGAACTTGCGGCGGGACTGCCGGAGTCGGCCGGCGTGATGGTCTACCCGCCGGTGCCGCCCCCCATCGCGCGCGTGGCCAGCGTCGAGCGCATGCAGATGCTGGTGGAGTCGCGCTCGCGCACTGCGTTGCAGCGCTTGCTCGCAGCCTGGGTGCCTGGCCTCACGCCGCTCGGAAAGCAAAAGGCCCACCGCGTGTTGCGGTGGGCCGTCGATGTCGATCCGCTGGCGATCTAGGCCGGTCAGTCGTCGTGCTTCTTGCCCTTGCCCTTGCCCTTGCCCTTGCCCGGATGGGCATGGTAGTACTCGTCCTGCACCCAGCGTTCCTGGACGAAATAGACCTGGCGGCCGCAGGCGTTGTACTTGTGACAATGCTTGCCCCACTTCTTCGCATGGCCGGGCGGCACGTAGAGGTACATGGGCGGCTCGGCCACCACGACGGCGGGCCGCGCGATGATGACCGGTTGCGGGTACAGCACCGGCGGCGGTGGGCGGCTGCCGATCTCGATGCGGCCATAGACACCGGGCTCGCGGATCGTCACGCCCACGCCGACGTCGACGGCGGCCAGGGCCGGGGCGGCGGTGGTGATCGCGAACAAGGCGGCAACCGCCAGGCGGGTGGTATTCATGCAGGGTTCCTCTGGGATTCGTCCATGTCGAACGCGAGTGTGCCGCGCGGCGTTGACCTCGCGACGGCGCACGGGCCGTGCGCGTGCAAATTCACCGTGATCAGCCGCCGCCGCGCACGCCGAAGCACCACGCCAGCGCAGAGAAGGTCAGGAACGACACCGCGGTGGAGCCCAGGATGATGCGCGCGATGCGGCCGTTGTCGGCGCCATAACGCTCGGCCAGCAACGAAACGTTGCTGGCGCTGGGCAACGCGGCGGCCAGCGTGAGCACCATGATCTCGAAGCCACCGATCGGTGCACCCAGTGCATGCGCGCCCAGTCCCAATGCAAAGACCAGCAGCGGATGCGCGACCAGCTTGATCGCCGCCACCGGCCAGACCAGCGCGAGCGGCGTGCGTGTGTGCGCGTGCTGGCCCGCGCGCCACAACACGGCGCCGATGGTGAACAAGGCCACCGGACTCGCAGCGTCGGCCAGCATGTTGATGAGGGTCGCAGGCGGTCCCTCGAGCTGCCAGCCCAGCACCGAGCACAACGCGCCGGCGGCGATCGACCAGGGCAGCGGGTTCGACAGTGCGCCGCGCAGCGCCCGCGACAGGGCCGCGCGCGTCCCCGCGCCCTGAGCCTCCTTGGCCTGCGCCAAGGCGATGCACAGCGAGGTGGTGACGAACAGGTCGGTCAGCATCGCGCAGATCACCGGCCCCGCCGCGCGCGGCTCGAGCAGCGTGGTCAGCAACGGCACGCCCATGAAGCCGGTGTTGGGAAAGGCGGCGACGAGCGCACCGAAAGCGGCATCCTTCATCGGCACGCGCGCCGACAGCGTGACGGCGATCGTGAAGGCCACGATGCCCAGCGATGCCAGCAATGACACCGCGAGCACCACCGGGTTGAGCAGCTGGCCGATCGGTGTGTTCATGCCGAAGCGGAACAGCATGGCCGGCAACGCGAAGTACAGCACGAAGGCGTTCAGACCGGGGATCGCCGACTCGGGCAACACATGCTTGAACGCGGCGACATACCCCATCAGCACCAGCGCGAAGAAGGGCAACGTGACCGCAAGGATGGGTTGCATGACGCACCCAGTATCTCAGCGCGACGGCCAGCGCTCGACCCAGGCCGCGACCTCGGCGTCGCTCCTCAGGTGCGTGACCCTGGCATGCGCGAGCGCATCGCTGGCCGCCAAGGTCGCATAGAGAGCGTGCCGGGCTTTCCAGACACGCAGCGTGTAGCGCAGCACGCTGTCGCGTCCCATCGCGCGCAGCAGGGTTTCCGTGTTGCCGTTGCAGCAGGTCTCGCCCGTGAGGATGCGTTGCGCGGTGCGGCGAGCCGAACGCAGCAGCAGCTGCGGCAAGGGCAGATCGAGGATCACGAGTTCGGTCAGGCGAGGCCAGACGTGATGCTCGGTGGTGGTGGTGTAGTCGCCGGCGATCACCCAATGCTCGCGAGCCAGGATGGGCTCGAGCCTGCGCGCGAGTTCGGCATTCCCAACGCCGATCCAGCCGGGCTCCCAGTACAGGTCGTCGAGATCGACGAAGGGCACCTGCAGACGCTTCGCCAGCGCATGGCTGAGCGTGCTCTTGCCCGCGCCGCTGCAACCGATCAGCTGAATCCGGTGGCGTGAGGCCATGGGGGCGCGTCTTACCACATCGGCGCACGAGGGCCATCGATATGATCCGCGGCCCCCATGTCGGACACCCTGAACTCACGCCAGCTCGAAGCGGTGCATCACCTGGCCAGCCCCTGCCTCGTGCTGGCAGGCGCGGGTTCGGGCAAGACGCGCGTGATCACGCACAAGGTGGCGAAGCTGCTGCAGTCGGGGCTGCAAGCGCCCCAGATCGCGGCCATCACCTTCACCAACCGGGCCGCGGCCGAGATGCGCGAACGCGCCAAGGCCCTGGTCGGCCCGCGGGCGGCGAAGGCGTTGGTGGTGAGCACGTTCCACTCGCTGGGCGTGCGAGTGTTGCGTGCCGACGGCGAGCGCATCGGCCTGAAGCCCAGCTTCTCGATCTTCGACAGCGACGACGTGCTGGGCGTGCTGCGAGAAGCCGGCGCCACCACCGACGCCAAGCTCGCACGGCGCTGGCAATGGGCGATCAGCCTGTGGAAGAACCAGGGTCTCGATGCGTCGGCCGCCGAAGGTGCCGCCGCGAGCGACGATGAGCGTGTGGCCGCCCGCGTGATGCGGCGCTACGAGGAGCGGCTCGCGGCTTACCAGGCGGTGGACTTCGACGACCTGATCGGGCTGCCGCTGAAGCTGCTGGCGACCGACGACGAGGCGCGCGCCAAGTGGCGCTCGACGTTCGAGCATGTGCTGGTCGACGAGGTGCAGGACACGAACTGCGTGCAGTACGAACTGCTCAAGGCCCTGGTCGGCGAGCACGGCCTGTTCACCGCGGTGGGCGACGACGACCAGAGCATCTACGGCTGGCGCGGTGCGACCATCGACAACTTGAAGCGCCTGCCGCTGGACTATCCGAGGTTGAAGGTGATCGCGCTGGAGCAGAACTACCGCTCCACCGGCGCGATCCTCGCAGCGGCCAACGCGGTCATCGCGGCCAACCCCAAGATCTTCGAGAAGAAGCTGTGGAGCGAGTTCGGCGAGGGCGAGCCGGTGCGCGTGCTCGAGTGCGACGGCGAGGAGCATGAGGCCGAGCGTGCGGTGGCGCTGATCCAGGCCCGGCGCGGCGACGGCGGCCAGGCCAGACACAGCGACTTCGCGGTGCTCTACCGCGCCAACCACCAGGCGCGCGTGTTCGAGCAGAAGCTGCGTGCGGCACAGATCCCCTACAAGGTCTCAGGCGGGCAGAGCTTCTTCGACCGCGCCGAGATCAAGGACCTGTGCGCGTGGCTGCGCCTGGTCGTCAACAACGACGACGACCCGGCCTTCCTGCGTGCAGCGACAACGCCCAAGCGCGGCATCGGCCACCAGACGCTGGCGTCGTTGGGCGAGTTCGCCTCGAAGTGGAAGGTGAGCCTGTTCGAGGCGCTGTTCGCCGAGCCTCTGGCCACCGCGCTCAGCGCCAAGGCACGAGCTGCCCTGCACGAGTTCGGCCGTGTCGTCAACGACCTGGAGCACCGCGCGCGCGTGACCATCGGCGGCGAGGCGGCGCGCGGCTGGCTGATGGGCTGGTTGAAGGAGATCGGCTACGAACAGCACCTGTACGACGGCGAGGACAGCGAGCGGCTCGCCGCAGCGCGCTGGACCAACGTGCTCGACTTCATCGACTGGATCGTGCTGCGTTGCGGCGGCAACCCGCCGGGCGAGATCGGCGACGAGCCCAAGAGCGTGTTCGACGTGGTCCAGACGATCTCGATCATCGCCAGCCTGGCCGAGCGCGGCGACGATCAGGACGTGGTGACGCTGTCCACCTTGCATGCCGCCAAGGGCCTGGAGTGGCCGCACGTGTTCCTGGCCGGCATCAACGAGGGCCTGCTGCCGTTCAAGAGCGAAGGCGAGGAGACGAGCGCCGCGCGGCTCGAGGAAGAGCGACGGCTGATGTACGTGGGCATCACGCGCGCGCGAGCAACCCTGGCGGTGAGCACGCTGCGCCGGCGCAAGCGCGGGCGCGAGACGGTCGCCGGCATGCCCAGCCGCTTCATTGCCGAGATGAAGCTCGACGAGCGCAAGCCGCGCGAGGATCCGCGCGAGAAGCTCAAACGTCTTCGCGCCGAACTCGCCGCCAGGGTGCCGGCAGCCAGTACCGGGCTGTCCTGATCGACGGCGCCTGGCCCGCCCGGCGGCACGTCGATGGGTGGGCTCGCGCAGCGCTGAGGCCCGGCGGCGCTTGCGCGCGGACGGGTCTCGGCTGTAACGTCGTGTCACGAGACCGGGGCGCCAATCATGAGAGACGTCACGGTGCGCCGGTGGGCAGCACGCCCACAATGGCGCGCGCCGGCCCGTTCGGCATGCGTCCACCCCCACACCGATCGAACGCCCATGAAAAGCTTGCCGTCCACTCATCGCATCGTGGTCGCCGTCGCGCGTTGTGCGTCGGTGGTTTTGCTGGCGGGTCTCGCCAACGCTGCGCTCGCGCAGGAGCCATGGGTGGTCGGCCAATCGGCCCCGCTCACCGGAGGCAATGCCGCGATGGGGCGCGACATCCGCGACGGTGCCATGGCCTACTTCAAGACGGTCAACGCGCGCGGCGGCGTTGCCGGCCGGCCGATCGAGCTGGTCACGCTCGACGACGCCAACGACCGCAAGGCCGCGGGCGCCAACGCCTCCAAGCTGCTCTCGGAGCGGCGCCCGGTGGCGCTGTTCGGTTTCGCCTCGGCGACGCTCAGCCTGGATGCGATGCCGCAGGCCGAGAAAGGGGGCGTGCTGTTCTTCGCCCCCTTGTCCGGCGCCGACCCGGTACGCAAGGCGCCTCCCGTGGTCTACACCATGCGGGCGTCGTACGGTGAGGAGATGGAGAAGATCCTCGCCTTCTGGACCGGTCTGGGCATGAAGAAGGTCGTGGTCGTGCACTACGACGACGAGGTGGGCAAGCAGAACTTCGCGGTCGTCGCGCAATACCTGAGCAAGCACAACGGCGTTGCGCCGGCCGCGCTGTCGCTCAAGCGCAACCAGGCAGTCGAGGACGCGCACGTCGATCAGCTGCGCGAAGCCAAGCCGGACGTGATCATCAACACCACGTTGTCAGGAGCCGCGGCCGAGATCAGCAAGCGCCTGGCCAAGCGCGGCACGTTCGTGCCGATGTCCAGCCTGTCCTTCGTCGGTGCGCAGCAGTACATCGACGCCGCCGGCGAGTCCTCCGCCGGCGTGTCGATCGCGCAGGTGGTGCCCAATCCGTCGTCCAGCATCCCCGTGGTGCGTGAATGCGCCAAGGCGCTGGCCGATTTAGGCGTGACACGGCCGATGAACAGCACGCACCTCGAGGCGTGCATCGGTGCCAAGGTGCTGGTCGAGGCGATGCGCCGCGCCAAGAAGCCGGGCGATCCGGCGGCCGTGCTGGCCGCCATGGCGTCGATGGGCAGCTACGACACGGGCGGCTTCATCGTCAACTACGGCGGCGGCCGCCGTCACGGCAGCAGCTACGTCGAACTGGGCATGGTCACGCGCGACGGCAAGCTGCGCGGCTGAAGCCCGCGCCGCTACATCCCCTTGAACAGGCCCAGGTAGCTGCGGCTCACCTCGAGCTGCCCCTTGTGGCCCTTGACCGCGACGATCTGGCGACCACGGAAGTCGCGCGTCACGCCGGCGATCGCCTTGACGTTGACCAGTGTCGAGCGGTGGATCTGCCAGAACAGTTGCGGGTCGAGCTCGTCGATCAGCTCCTTGATCGGCTTGCGAATCAGCGCTTCGAGCGTCGCGGTCTGCACCCGCGTGTACTTCTCGTCGCTGATGAAGAACAGCACGTCCTCGACCGGGATCATCTGGATCGCCTGACCGACGCTGGCCTGGATCCACTGCAGGTACTGGGGTGTGCCGCCAGGGTTCAACTTCGCGCTCAACTGGTGCAATAGCTGCTGCAGCGGGGCGCCGCCCGTCGCTTCGCCGGCAGCGCGCTGGGCCAGGCGCTTCTTGATGCGATCGACCGTCACCAGCAGGCGTTCGCGCTCGGCGGGCTTCAACACATAGTCGGCCACGCCCTGCTCGAAGGCCTCCACCGCGTACTGGTCGTAGGCGGTGATGAACACGATCTCGGGCAGCAGCTCGTCGGCGCCGACCTCCATCTGTGCGATCTGCTTGGCGGCCTCGACGCCTGTGAGTCCCGGCATGCGGATGTCCAGGAACACCAGCTCGGGCCGGTGCTGGTTGACCAGCGCCACGGCTTCGACGCCGTTCTTGGCCTCGGCCACGAGTTCGAGTTCAGGCCAGACTTCCGACAGACGGGCGCGCAATTGCTCGCGCATCAGGCGCTCGTCGTCGGCGATGACGGCGCGCACGACAGGGGCGTTGGCATCCATCGCGCCATTGTCACCTGCCGCGGGTGCGCGAATCGCTGCTACCGGCTCAGGCGTTTGACCAACCACACCAGCGGCCAGATCAGCAGCGCCAGCAGCGCCATCGCCAGCAGCAGCGCCGGCAGCGCGACCACGCCGGCGGCCACCAGCGGCACTGCCAGCGCAGCCACCAGCACCAGCGGGACGACCAGCAGGACCACCAGCACCGCGATGAAGGCCCCGCCACTGGCCAGCAGCCACTCGTGTACGCCCAGGTCGTCGAGCCCCACACGCACGCCGTCGATCGTGATCGCACTCACGTGCTGTGGCAGCACCCACACCGCAACCGCGCCCAGCGCGAGCGCGACCAGCACCGTCAATGCCAGCGTCAGCCCGAGCGAGACCCGCAACACGCGCATCAGAGCACCCTTGGAGGCTCGGCGACAGCGATGAACAGGCCAAAACCAATGATCGGGCGGTGCAGGCCGGGAAGCATGGTCGAGCGGCTGCGCGGTGTCAGCTCTTGCTGATGGTCTTGTAGGGCACGGCGACGGTCACGATCGTGCCGCTCGGCTGGTTGTCGGTCACGGTCATCGTGGCGGCCGAGCCGTACAGCAGCTGCAGGCGCTCGCGGATGTTGGCCAGTCCCACGCCGGTGCCGGCCGTGGCCGCCTTGCCGAAGCCCAGGCCGGTGTCGGCCACCACCACATGCAGCCTGCCGTCGACGATCTCGGCCTTGATCGAGAGTTCTCCGCCCTCGGCCTTGGGTTCGAGGCCATGCTTGATCGCGTTCTCGACCAGGCTCTGGATCATCATCGGCGGGAACTCGGCCGACAGCAGCCCGTCGGGGACTTCGATGCGCGTGGCCAGGCGTTCTTCCATGCGCACCTTCAGGATCTCGAGGTAGGGCCGGATCACCGACATCTCGCGCGACAGGTCGCGCGGTGCGCCGTTGTTGGCCTCGCGCATCGTCGGCATCGAGGCGCGCAACAGGGCAATCAGGTTCTTCTGCATGGTCGAGGCACGCGACGGGTCGGTCTCGATCAGGTGGTCGATCGAAGCCAGCGTGTTGAACAGGAAGTGAGGCTCGACCTGCGCCTGCATCGCGGCCATGCGCGCCTCCACCACCTGGCGCTTCAACTGCTCGCTCTCGGCCACCTCGGTGGCCTGCGCGGCTTCGGCCTGCGCGACGAGCTGCTTCTTGTAGGTGATCTTGATGACGATCGAGCAGAAGATCCACAGCAGCGCCAGGCTCGGCAGTGCGTCGCCCAGGCTGGTGCGGACGATCTTCTGGCGCAGGCTGGACTGGCCAGCGCCAGCCAGTTCCTCGATCGCACGTTCGGCGTCGCGCCGCGCTTCCTCGGCGTCGGCCTTGGCTTGCTCTGCCTCCTGCTTGGCCTCTTCGACCGCCTGACGAATGCCTTCGCGCGCTTCCTCGATCGCCTTGCGCACCTCATCGGCGGCGCCCGGCGGCACGATGATCTTGATGCCCTTCTCGGCGATATCGGCGGCCATGCGCTCGGCCTTGGCCGCGGCTTCTGCGGCCTTGGCGGCGGCTTCGGCCGCCGAAGCGGCGGCCGGCGCCGTATGCGGTGTGATGCGCACGCCGTGACTGCCGATCGAGATCTCGAGCGACTCATCGCCGCCGGCCTTGGGTTTCTCGATCTTGATCAACGGCTCGAGCGCCTTGTCGGCGCCGGGTGCGCCAGGCGCGGCGGGCGCCTTGGGCGGCTTGGGCGGTGTGATCACCACTTTGCGTGGCACCGTTTCTACCCGCTCGGACAGGGTCCAGGTGAAGGGCGGCAGGTCCTTCAGGATCCCCGTGATGATCAGCAGCAGGATCGAGAGCAGGAAGAAGCGTTTCCAGCTGATCGACACCAGCCAGGCGGCATAGACGTGGAACGCGCGCACCAGGCCGGCGAAGCGCTCGCCCATGCCGCGGCTGAAGCTCGGAGGCAGCGGGGGCTTGGCGGAGTCCATCGGAAGCATTTGCACTGCGGGCCGGTATTCGATTTGACGCGACTGTAGCGAGCGGGTTTTCGACCGGCGCGGTCTAGGCGACACGCCGTCATGCCCGCGCGACAGGCTGCAGATCGGACGGACAGCCCGGTGGCCCGCGCAACCAGGCGCGCGGCACGTCGGGTGAGCCATGAGGTGCGCAGCAGCGCGCCCACGAGATACTGCGCGTCCTGTGGCGCCACGAGCACCGCGCCGCTTCCAGGACGCAATCCATGCAGACCTTGCCGCAAACGACCCGCCTGG